>Ga0137415_10007319_pt1 | contig 10940 bp, 7 predicted proteins | sample CZODoug3_1_1_16f_FD_183082 | JGI IMG/M metagenome (GOLD analysis project Ga0137415, IMG submission 183082) | Vadose zone soil fungal communities from Angelo Coast Range Reserve, California, USA - CZODoug3_1_1_16fungal (Hybrid Assembly) | ecosystem: Environmental > Terrestrial > Soil > Vadose...
AATCTCTCGATCCGGCACCAAGGATCCAAGACCACTTTATGCGCATAACACGCGTGCTCTCCCCAATGATGCCCAATAATGACGTGGAGTCGGGGCGGACGTGTTTGATCGCTCATCGAACCGGACAGGCTCATTTCGAGGCATCCGGTGTGGGGACTGATCATTGATGTCACCGGGACCGATGTCGGCCTAAGCATCTGACTATCAAAGCGATACACGCAAGTCCGAGGGCGCAGTGCTCGGGGCGACTGTCGGCGTCTTAGTGGCCATGATGGTCAACGCCTACTGGCAACAACGAGCTTCGGCCAATCGCAAATGATCCCCCAGCGGCTGGGCACCCACCCGCTCCTGGATCTCAGCCCGGCCCACTTTGGAACCGCGCTGCGAATGGTCCTTGGCTTCAGCGACCTTCGATGTTTGCCCATCAGCACTTCGATGAAGGACATCGATTTGATAGACCGTATTCGAGACTGCACCACGCATTCGAGTGTCGTGAGTCACATTACCGCGTTCGATCGCGAACAACGATTGCCGAGAGACGTTCAAAAGCAGCGCCGGGCTTGTCAGGAAACTCTCCGAAGATCTCTTTGTACAGCGTGTCGATAGGGGAGGGCATAAGTGGCGAAGGTGAACGGCGATACCGCTAGTACCCGGCAGAAAAGTTTTTCCGCGTGTCTTTACTATGGTCTTCACCTCCAACAAGTTACCGGACCCCGACAGCTTCACCCCACGCCCCACGAAAGCCTCGCGAACCAACTCGGCGAACAACGTTGGCTGCCCATGTTCTTGCGCGCCTTGGCAACGTCACTTTATCTCAACGCGGCGGGTTGAAGACCGAGGGCAGGTCCGGTGCAACAATGGCACGCTTGAACCAGCGTTCAAGGGTTACCAGCTTGGCTCCACGGATTCGCTTCTGCCAGGACGGCGCCACCGCGCCGAATCTCTCCGCCAGGAGAGAAATGAGTGCCTCGGCCTTTCCCTTCGCCTCGCCCTCGGCGAGCCATTGCTCCCTCCAGGCTTCAAATTGTGTGGCAAGCATGCGGCGATGTAGACCCAGACATGGGCACAGACCATTACGCAGGCGGGTCGCGTCTACAGGTCGGTTCCCGCTACCCGGCGTACGGCGTCCCGGTAATTGCGGCTCAGTTTCAGCTCGGTCCCATCGGCGAGAACAATCGCAAACGCGCCCTTCGTAAGCGGCCGCAGCTCCTGTACGCGATCGGCATTCACGAGGATAGAGCGGTGAATACGCACGAAGCGCGCCGGCGCCAGTCGAGTCTCTACCCTGGTGATAGTCTCACGCATCAGCCATGTTTTGTCGCCCACATGGAGCGTAACGTAGTCGCGGTCCGCCTCGACCCAATCAACATCGGCGATTCGCACCAACACTATACGGTCGCGCTGCTTGATCGCAATCCGATTTACAATGGGCGGATCGAGAGTGTCGCGGCCTGATAAGCTGAGCTGTGTGGTCAATTCGGCAAGGCGGCGGCCTACATCGCTGTCGTGCTCGCGCGAGAGCGCGGCCCGGACCCTCGATAGCGCCTCAGCGAAGCGCTGCTCGTCAATTGGCTTGAGCAGGTAGTCGAGCGCGCGGACGTCGAAGGCCCGCAGTGCGTACCCGTCGAACGCCGTCACGAAGACAATGTAGGGACGTTGTTGGACACCGATCTCCTCGATGACCTCGAATGCGGTCTTGTCCGGCATCTGGACATCCAGGAAGACGAGATCCGGCACGCTTGCGCGAATGGCCTGGATGGCGTCACAGCCATTGGAGCACTCTTTGATGATCTCTACGTCGCCGGCCTGTTCGGCCAGTGTGCGAATGCGGAGCCTCGCGAGCTCCTCGTTATCGACGATCGTCGCTCGTATGATCATTGGATCTCTGGGGTGGGCCAAGAGTTGGCTGCGGAGCCGGAGAAGTCTCACTCGCCGAGCCTGCGCTGGTGTCGTCTGGCTATGTCAGAGGCACCGCTTTCGGGCACAAAAGAATACGCGCAGTGCAGAAATGAAGTCCTTGGGGAATATCTAAAGATTCTGGAATCTTCTTGAATGAGACGTCAGCCGATCCTTTCGTAGCGGCGGCGGGATGGACCAAAGTCTTCCTTGCCATTTGCGTGCCTCAACGCATTTCGATTATATCCGGCGATACGTAAGAGCGAGTGTCGTCCCGCCCACTCGCCATCCGATTAAGCAACCACTTGCATGCAGACCGTAATGAGCTTCAATAGATGCCCACCGCCGAGTGTCGCGGGGGTCCACGCCCGGTGGGTAGCGTGCGTCATCCTTGGGGAGCTGTATGCCGACATCGGACCCGCATGGTCTGTCTTTTGGCCCATTTAGCGTCGATGTTCGCCGCCGTGTGCTGCTGATGGACGGCACGCGCATCGAGCTTGGTTCGCGCGCATTCGATATTTTAGTCCTCTTGATCGAGGCCAGGGGCGAGTTGGTCTCCAAGTCCGAGCTCATCCGCCGCGTCTGGGGCGAGATCATCGTCGAGGAAAACACTCTGCAGAGCCACGTCTGGGCCTTGCGGAACGCCTTGGGGAAGGAGCGCGATCTCATCCTGACCGTGTCAGGACGGGGCTATCGGTTTGTTGGTCAACTGAGGGAGGTCGAGGAAAGCGAGGTTGGGCAAACGCGTGGACGGGTGTCGCCGGCCGCGCCACGAGCGATGACGAACTTGCCGTCAATGGTGTCGCCGTTGATTGGTCGCAGCAGGGACCTTGCCAAGCTGATTGACTTGGCTCGTCATCGCAGGCTGCTCACGCTGGCAGGTGCGGGAGGAATCGGCAAGACGAGGTTGACGCTGGAAGCGGCTCGGCGGCTGCTGCCGCATTTTCCGGACGGGGTGTGGCTGACGGAGCTCGCGTCCCTCTCCGATCCTCAATCGATCAGTGCCGCGGTCGTCGCCGCTATGGGTTTGCAGATCAGCACCCCTGAGTTGTCTGCAACCCGGCTTGGCGCTGCCTTTGGAAGCAAGCGCATGCTGTTGGTGCTGGACAATTGCGAGCACATAATTGATGCCGCAGCGAAGTTCATCGAGGAGCTCCTATGCGCGACCCCGGCGCTGCAGATCGTAGCGACCAGTCGGGAACCGCTCGGCATCGAAGGGGAGCAGGTTTACCAAGTCGCGCCACTGAGCATTCCGCCCGAGCAGGCGACGAATGCCACCGAAGTGCTTGCCTATGAGGCAGCCCAGTTCTTTTACGCTCGCGTGCGTGAGGCTGACCACACGTTTTCGCTGGACGATGTGAATGCGTGCGCGGTGGGCGCTATCTGCAGATGTCTCGACGGTCTGCCATTGGCGCTTGAATTGGCCGCGCCGCGAGCCGCTGCGCTGGGCGTTACAACGGTGGCCGCACGCTTGGATCAAGTGTTCGATCTACTTTTGCACGGCCGGCGTACATCTCCACCTCGGCATCGGACTCTTAGGGCAACGCTCGAATGGAGTTACGAGCTGCTATCCGAGGACGAGTGCCGCGTGCTCCGACGGCTATCGGTCTTTTCCGGTGGATTCACGCTCGATGCGGCCTGCGCACTGGCCGGGGATGGGCCTTCGGGTCACACGGCTGTCACCGACTGCATCGCACGGTTGGTCGCTAAATCATTTATTGAGACCGCGCAAAAGGAGCCCCTGGTCCGCTACCGATTGCTGCAGACCACTCGAACCTATCTGCTCGAGAGGTTGGCGGAGAGTGATGACGGCATCGATGCCTACCGCAGGCGCCACGCCGAGTACTTCCGGGACCTGCTCACGGCTGCCGCGCATGCCAGCCTCGCGAACCGCCCGCGTCTCGAGACGATCGGATCCGAGCTCGACAACGTGCGGGCGGCGCTCTCTTGGGCATTCTTGGTCCCGGACGACTCATCACTCAGCTTCGAGCTGGCAGTCCGCTCTGCGCCGGTGTGGCTCGGCATGTCCCTACTGAACGAGTGCCGGAGCTGGATGGAGAAGGCGCTGTGCCGGCTTGGAGTCAGTCGCTCTGCCGGGACGCGTGACGAGGTCATATTACGATCCGCGTTGGCCCTGACCTTGACGATACTGGGGGCTACAGCTACTGCGATTCGTACGGCGCTGGGCGATGTCTGCGAGCTGGCCAAGAAGCTGGGAGAGAAGGATTGTTACGTCAACGCGCTCTATGCCACGTGGTTCGCACATTATCGCGGGATCGACGTTCGCGCGATGTTTGCCACCGCGCACCGGCTGCAGTGCGTGGTCGCAGAGATGGGCAGCGAGATTTTGATTTCCTTCGCAGAGCGGATCCTGGGCACGACCGAGCAGCTCGCCGGGGACCATTTCAACGCGGGCCTGCACCTGGCACGTTCGATCGAGAGAAGAGAGCAACTGCGGCAACACGGCCATACTGCCCACTTCGTGTTCGATAACCTTGCCGGCCCACGCAGCGCGCTCGCCAACTCGCTTTGGCTGCAGGGCCTGCCTGACCAAGCCGCTGCGACCGCGGAGCGCAGCTTCAATGAAGCCCGAGCGACAGGGGACGCGAGTGTCTTGTGTCATACGCTTCTGTACTGCATCCACTTTGCGCTCAAGGTTGGGGACATGAACGCTGCGGACTTGTATGCCACCGAGCTCATGACACGTGCCGATCAGCTGTCTTCTGACGTCTATCGCTCCTTCGCGCTTGGCACGCGAGGAATACTGATGGCCAGGCGTGGCGAAAGGGCATCGGGACTCCCACTGTTGCAAACCACGATGCAGGAGTTCCAAAGGCTCGAACATGTGTTTTTCTACACTATCCTGGGCGGCGACCTTGCCGACATCTTGAGAGAGATGGGCCGGACTCAGGAGAGCCAGGCAGTCGTTGATGGGACGCTGAGGCAGGTGCGGCGCGGCGGAGCCGACATCCTGCTACCGGAGCTGTTACGCGTCCAAGGTGAGCTCTATGCGATAGGTGATGATGGCGAGAGTGTCAGGCTGGCCGAAGTCACGCTGCTGGAATCGATCGATTTGGCGCACCGGCAGAATGCGCTGTCGTTCGAGTTGCGTGCCTCGATGAGCATGGCTTGGCTCAGACACAAGCAGGCCCGGGACGCCGAGGCAATCGAGGCGCTCGCCCCGGTGTACCTGAAATTCCAGGAGGGTTTCGCCACTCGGGATCTCAAGCTGGCCAAGGCACTTCTGGAGCAGCTCGGCTGGCAGGCTGGGAGTCGCGGGCTCGAGAGGAGCGCTTCCTAAGCGCAGCCACTCGGATTGCGCAAGTACCGAGTTAGATGCTGGTTGGAGCATTCGAGCTCCATCCATCCCGACGGCCGCGTTTCTCGTCGTGCAGCCCATATATTCCGGCTTCCTCGAAGGCGTCAATAAAGCTCTGTCAGCAGCGACAAAAAGAGAATGGCGCCCGTCAGTGGTGTTGTCAACACAAACTTACCGTTCCCATGGTGATGGGAATGTCGGTAACCTGTAGCTGTACGACAATCAACCGGAGCGCAGCGCTGGCTGCTAACAAACAACCTCGGGGCAAGCGTTGCGCCGGGATATTATCCTCGTCCTGTTTGTCGCGCTACTCACCCAGTTCGTCGCGCTACTCATACTGTCTGGCGCTTCATCGAGTCGGCGGGTTGAGCAAACTGCTCGCTCACGAACGGACTAGCCCGGTTTATCAGAGGCCAACAGCCGACGTCCGTCGATGGATCATCGCGAAGCCGAGATTGAGGCAGGCTGCATGGACGTTAGGGTGGGCTCGTATCGCACGCGTAGATGACGGCACCATGCCCAACTTTTGGTCCGAACGGAGCTGCATGAGAGACCGGCTTCCTGACATGGCCTCGGGTCAGATAGCTAAGCTTCTAGTGGCGCAGTCGTAGCTGGCTGTGCCGCCAATCCTGGCGTTATTGAGCTAAAGGGAGAGACGCTCATGCCGGATGAAATTTCGGTAAACCCGTTTCGCTGTAAAATGTGGGCCGGTCACGAGCGACTGCACCTTTCGTCGCAGGTCGTCCGCTTGAACTCGCAGACTCAACGGCCGCATATCGGTCACGGGGCCCTGCCTCCTCGAAGTCGATTGTTGGAAAGTCTGAGCTCTTGAGAGGCAGCCGCCACGGCGCATTTGCCGCCCTCTTGGTCGCGTCAAACGCCCCGCCTGTCGCAAACATGTGTGCCGCGATGCTGCGCCTGGTCTGCTCGCTCCGCCGCGACCCTCCAAAGTCCGGTCCTCGCTTGCAGTTGGCCTCGGCTGCGTGCCCGCTGCAATCTCCTGATTAATACATCTTCAACGATCAATGACTCGTGCAATAGACTGCACTGCGCTCCGCGGTTGCAACGCTGCGAGTTGCAATGACTCACTGATGACATCGAACGATCTGGTCTTGCAAACCTGCTCGACCTGCTCTAGATTTGTTCGTAACTCAGTATGTCAACATCCTGGCGAAGAGTTTCGGCGACCTCGGCCACCAGGGCCTTGCCCGCCCGACGTTCACGATCAGCTGCAGTGTTGATATCAGTGGTTGGCGCGGTTCTCGCCTCGACGATCGCGAGGTGTTAGTTAGGAGAAAACCGCTTGTAACGTCCGAGTCGTCGCCCGAGATCGGAGCAACCGAGCCGGGTTCCGACTCGAAAAGGGAAGTCTGCACGTAAGTGCATCTGCATTCGCATGATGGCGCATTTTATTGGTGGAGCACTCTATGGATAGTCTGGTCAAACATCTTGCCTCGTCCAAGCACAGGGTTACGCTCGAGCGCTCGAAGTCGGCTGAGGATCTACAGCGGGCAATCGGACTCGGGTACCTTCTTGTCAAGTTTCCGGAAACAAATGGTGGCACCGAGCTGGGGATTACGCTCAACCCGTCTCGCACGATTCTCGAGAACGCCGACTTCGCCACCAGATCGGGTACCATTCATCTGGCGGGTACGCTCGTCCTAAACTACAACCATGTTGAAATGGAGCTGGACGTCGATCTTGCGACACTCGAAGGCCACGGCCGCATGAAGCTCATTGCGGACGAGGCGGCCTGGAGAGCGAAGCGGTCGACGCACGAGCAGTCCTAGCGCCGCGGCACGGAAACCCAATAGATTGAGCGCCTGCGCTCGCGCGGCGTTGGGCGTCTACCACGCTGCGGGCCCCACTGACCACTCGGTCGTTCTCATCCGACCGTCGCGGCCTGCAGCCCTGTCCAAAAGGAACTTGCCATGCAATCCGCTAGCCACGCGACCACCGCAGAGGCGGCCGACAGACTGCAGATAAGCCAAATCGCCGCAGACGAGCCGGGCGATTTCCCACTCTCTTCCGCACAGCAGGTCGTCTGGTTCGACCATATAACGCACCCGGGGATTCCGTTGTGCAACATAGGCTTCGCCGGGGAAATCGACGGAGCCGTTGATGCTGCAGTACTGGAAGCCGCTATCAATCGGATAGTGGAGATCAACGAGGCTCCGCGCCTCGTGCTGTGTCCAGGGGATGGCACCGCACGCCAGCGCGTGTTACCCGCCGCACATGTCCCTCTGGTCGTGCATGACTTTTCGCAGTATGCGGACGCCGCAGAACGCGCGCATGAACACATGCGCCAGGCATTTCGCAAGCCCTTCAGCTCTCTGTCAGAACTGCTGTGGGAAACCCAGTTGGTGGTCGTGAGCCCGGAGCGCTGTTATTGGCTGCATAGGTACCATCACCTCGTTGCCGACGCGTCGGGTGTGGCTCTTTTCTGGCATGCGTGTGCTGCCGTCTACAACAAGTTGTTGAAGGGCGATGGGGACCCGCCGCAGGCCGTTCCTGCCTACCTCGATTTCATCGAGGAAGATCAAGCTTACCTGAATTCGCCTCGCTTCAAGCGAGATGCGGCGTTCTGGGGTGAGCGCTATGCGCAGATCCCGGCGCCCCTGTTCCAGCGTGCCGTAACCCGACAGCTCGGCTCGGCTTCCCCCAGTGAGCAGGTTCGTTGGACGATTGTGCGTGCGCACTTCAACCAGCTGACTGGGTTTGCCCTCAAGCATGGCTATTCAATAGTCCCGCTGTTGATCGCGGCTCTGAGCGTCTACTTCTCCAGGGTATCCGGCGTCGACGAGGTGATCATCGGGCTTCCGGTTCACAACCGAACCTCAGCGAAGCTGAAGGCGATGTTCGGTATGTTCTCTTCAGTCAGTCCAGTCGGGATCGCTGTTGACTCCGGGGCCGACTTTGTGCGGCTCATGGGCGTGGTTGCCGCGGAGCTGCGCCGCTGCTATCGGCATCAGCGTTATCCCATTTCCGAGCTAAATCGCCGCCTCAAGCTGGCACAACAGGGCCGACGTCAGGTGTTCGACGTTACTCTGTCGTACGAGACGTTGGATGCGGTAGACAGCTTTGGTTCCAGTCCCACCAAAGTCATCGCGATGGACAATGGCTATGAGCAGACGCCGCTGGCCATCTTTGTACGGGATTATTACGCCGAGGACGACGTCACGATCGACTTCAACTTCAATACGTCCGTCTTGCGACGTGATGAAGCTCAACGTATCAGCAAGAGCATCCAGCTGCTGCTCGACTCAGTCGTAACCCATGCAACCCTGCCAATCGCCCGCCTTCCCCTGATCGACGAGCAGGAGCGGCAAGAGATCCTGATCGCTCTCAATGACACGAGCGTGGACTTCCCAGAAAATCGCAGGCTGCACGATTTCTTCGAGGAGCAGGCCCGAGTCCGGCCCAATGCTATCGCGGTTGAATATGAGACGGATCAACTAACCTACCAACAGCTGAATCGCAGCGCCAACCAGCTCGCGCACTACCTGAGCGCCCGCGGGGTGCGCCCTGACAATCCGGTAGCGATCTGCATGGATCGCAGCATCGGCATGGTGGTCGGTCTGCTGGGAATTCTGAAGGCCGGAGGAGCCTACGTACCCCTCGATCCGTCCTATCCGACCGAAAGGTTGGCATTCATGCTGCACGATTGTGCGCCGGTGACCGTGCTGACCCAACCAGCCTGGTTGGAGCTCCTTTCGCCGGTCGATGTCCCGGTCCTGCTCCTGGATGAAAGGGGCGGTGCACCGGAGCTGTTGAGGCAGCCCGATACGAATCCGGACGCCGCAGCGGTGGGCCTCACATCGCGACACCTCGCTTACATCGTCTATACCTCGGGATCGACTGGACAGCCCAAAGGCGCAATGAATGAGCACCGGGGTGTCGTAAATCGACTCCTGTGGGCCAGGTCCGAGTACGGCCTGACCCCCCATGACCGCGTGCTTCAAAAGACACCCTTCAGCTTTGATGTCTCAGTTTGGGAGCTCTTCTTGCCACTGATGTGCGGTGCACGGCTGGTGATGGCGCGGCCGCGCGGCCACCAGGACCCCCACTATCTGTCTGAGGTCATCCAGCGCGCCGGCATCACCACCATTCACTTCGTCCCGTCCATGTTGCAGGCCTTCCTGAGCCAGGCGGACCTCTCAAAGTGCGACAGTCTTCGTCTGATGTCGTGCAGCGGCGAAGCGTTGTCCTACGACCTGCAGATGCATTGCCTGCATCAACTACCACAACTACAACTACATAACCTGTACGGACCCACGGAAGCGGCTATCGACGTCACCTACTGGCGCTGTGCAGCGCAAGCCCCCGAGGGAATCGTCCCGATTGGCTACCCGATTGCAAACACGCAAATCTACATACTGGATCCTCTGCTGCAGCCAGTGCCGTTCGGCGCCATTGGCGAGATCTACATCGCAGGTGTCTGCGTAGCGCGCGGTTATCTGAATCGGGACGCTTTGACCGCCGAGCGCTTCCTACGCAATCCTTTCAGCGATGATCCCGACGCCCGCATGTACAAAAGCGGCGACCTCGGGAGGTATTTGCCTGATGGAAGCATTCAATACCTGGGCCGCTACGACTTTCAGGTGAAGATCCGCGGGTTCCGCATCGAGTTAGGCGAGATCGAGACCCGTCTCAACGCGTGTCAGGGCGTTCGCGAAAGTGTCGTCATTTCCCGGGAAGACTCTCCCGGAGAGAAACGTCTTGTGGCCTATGTAGTGCCTCAACCGGATGCCAAGCTCAGCCCCACAGCTCTGCGCAGTCAGCTAAGTACCGCTCTGACTGACTACATGTTGCCCAGTGCCTACGTTCTGCTGGGTGCCTTACCGTTGACGGCCAATGGCAAGCTGGATCGGCGAGCTTTGCCGGCGCCCGATGGCAGTGGGCTGGGACAGAGAGAGTATGAGCCTCTGCGAGGAGAGATGGAGGAAGCGCTGGGGAGCATCTGGCAAGAGGTGTTGCAGGTGCAGCGGGTGGGCCGACACGATAACTTCTTTGAGTTGGGGGGGAACTCGTTGTTGGCGATGCAGGTGGTCACGCGCATTCGCCAGGTCTTGGGGCGTGAGCTGCCGGTGCCGGTGCTGTTCGAGTCGCCCACGGTGCCAACGCTTACGTGGCAACTAAGCAGTGCCGTGCGGGCCGAGGTGCGGCCGATGGTCCGAGCCGATCGGACGCAAGCGCTGCCCCTGTCGTGGGCGCAGCAGCGCTTGTGGTTCATCGATCAGTTGGAAGATAGCGGGGCGGCCTATCACGATACTGAAGCGCTACGGCTGCGCGGGGGACTGGACCGAGCAGCTCTACAGCAGACATTGGACACGCTGCTGGAGCGTCACGAGGTGCTGCGCACAGTATTCCGCAACGTCGACGGCCGGCCGGTGCAAGTCATCACGGAGACGAAGCGCTTTGCATTGCAGGTGATGGACCTGAGCGCCCAGGAGGCCGCCGAACGCGAGCAAGCGGTCAATGAACAGAGGAGGCAGGAGGCGAGCTGCCCGTTTGAGCTCAGCACTGGTCCGTTGATTCGGGGTCGTCTGCTGCGACTGAAGGATGAGGATCACATCCTGTTGGTGACGATGCATCACATTATCTCGGATGGTTGGTCGAAGGAGATTCTGATCCGGGAGGTGGGTACCCTGTATGCCGCCTACCGGGAAGGTCGGGCCAATCCGCTGTCCCCGCTGCCGATCCAGTACGCCGACTACGCGCTGTG
>Ga0137415_10007320_pt1 | contig 10940 bp, 9 predicted proteins | sample CZODoug3_1_1_16f_FD_183082 | JGI IMG/M metagenome (GOLD analysis project Ga0137415, IMG submission 183082) | Vadose zone soil fungal communities from Angelo Coast Range Reserve, California, USA - CZODoug3_1_1_16fungal (Hybrid Assembly) | ecosystem: Environmental > Terrestrial > Soil > Vadose...
GGCCATAACCGATTGACGAGTTGCCCGCCCGCAGCACGAGGCCATAGTTGTCCGGAGCCAGGCCTGCAAAGATAACAGGGGTGTCGTCCCAGTTCGTCTCTCGCACTGTTGCCCCGGTCGCGAGGTCCCGCAATTCCACGGTCAGAGAGCCTGCGGGGAGAGGGCCGTGGATGCCAATGTCGCCCCGGACCGCGCCGGTCACGGATCGGACAAAGATGCCGTTCCCGGGAGCATCGGGAGTCGATGGATCACCCGACTCCCAGGCAAGGAAGACGTTGTTCTGTCCAGCTGCGGCAAGGTTCTCTTGATACCAAACGCCTGTCGGAAGAGGAGAGTGGAAGCTGATCGAGAACATCGATACGTTGAAGCGGTCCAGGGATCGATTGGAGACGGCGACGTAGAGACTTGCGTTCGTGGAGTAGGGAGCCGGCGTCGTCCACGTGATGTAAAGGCGCCCCAGGTCGTCAAAGACCGCGGAATGACCGAAGCCCCCGCCGGGAACTGGGCTGACGACGAAAGGCGAGCTCCAGGTCCAGCCGCTGTCCCGTGACACCGAGACGACAGGACCCCCGGGTTGGCCCCAAGTCACCGCGAAGATTCCTTGGGACGACACGGCAATCGATGGCATTTGGTAACCCACGTCCGCCACCGACAGGTTCGTGGCCGTGGACCAGCTTGCTCCACCATCGTGCGAAGCGATTGCGGCGATATGCTTTGGCACCTCGGTCGTGCGCGCATCGTAACTCAGTGCAACCACCACGTGGTTGTTGTATGCCGCGACTTCCGGGTACAATCCGCCCGGTGCGGCGGGAAGGATTTCTGCTGGCGTGGACCAGTTCGATCCTCCGTCGTGCGACGCGCTCATGAGGATGGGGCCTTCGACAAATACCCATACCCTGTAAGGAGCCCATACGGCATAGAGCGTGCCCGTGACGGGATCGCGGGTGAGGGACGTTGGAGACTGGGCGTCTCCCAACTTGGCCGTCACATTCCATGTCGCGCCGCTATCCGGTGAGACAAGGATCCAGGGTCCCCATGATGCCGTAACCAAAGTGCCGTTGGGGAGCACAACCGTCTCAACGCTCCACCCCGGTAGTTGGGTCTTGTTGATCTCAAGCGTCTGGAATGACTTTCCACCATCAAAAGATCGGATGACCACGAGCGGGGCGCATGATGCGTTCGCCGGACGCACGCACGAGGTGTTCCCCGTGTTGTTCGTCGCATTCAGGCCCAGGACGAATACCGTGCTGTGATTCTCTTGAGGTGGCCCCGCAGCAATTCGTGGAATCCACATCAAGGAAGTCGGCGCAATGCGGACAGAATCGTTGTAACCAGATGCGTCGATTCTGTACCGAAGGCCGGGGGCTGTCGAGAGCGCGGTCCACGCAACGGGAATCGACGTCAGAAGGGCCGCGGCTGCCACGCAATAGACCATGGTTCGGACGGGGAAGATTGGCCGCATACTTGCCCAAACCGCTCTAGACTTTGCGGAGTATTCAATCGATTGGTGCAGATTCGTACAGTCGTGCTCGCGTCCTCCTCAGCCGGGAGGAGGAGGCGCACCGGCTCGGGTTTTCAAGCCCGCCACGAGGTGCGCCTGGCCCGCCAAACCGGTTCAGGTGTTCACCATCCCCTGATAGCGTGAGAATCAGGGGACGCACGCTTAAGTAAACGGGACCTCATCGGAACCAGGTGGAGCTCACCGCGGCCGAGCGTGTCCTCGTCCACCTCCACGGATTCTGGAACGTGCCGGAACCGGGTCGGGAGGCGACCCAGGCAGGAATCGCGGAAGGGGCCCGACTCCTCCGCAGCCATGTCCCCCGCACCCTGAAGGCGTTGCAGGACGACGGCCTCGCGGATTCCAGGGACGCCCGCCTCCGCGGACAGCGGCGGAAGATCCGAGTCTACGCCCTCACCGAGGCCGGGGTGCGGCAAGCGCGACAGATTCTGGGGGATATCGATCGCGCGACGGTTGAGGTGGACGGTCGCACGACCACGCTGGGTGAAGCCCGAAAAGCCCTCGGCTTGTCCGCGCTCGCGGCCCTCGCCGCGACGGATCCGGGCGGACATCTCCAGCCCCGCGCCGCGGAACTGGAACGGCCGACCCTGTTGCAGCGGGATCAGGATCTCGCCATCCTCCGGCGATGGCTCGTCGGCGCCGCGCCGGTCGCCGTGGTTTACGGTTCCCGAGGCATGGGGAAGACGGCGCTCGGATGGGCGTTCGCGGAGACCGTCCCGAAGGCGGTCTGGGTGGACCTTCCCGACGGCGCGGACCTCAAAGGATTCGTCGCGTCTCTCTCGTCTGCGACTGGGGTCCGACCGACCGCCCCGACCGAACCGGAGTCCGTTGCGGACGCGATGGCGGTCCCCCACTCCCGCGGGACGAAACTCCTCATAATCGATGGCTACGGCGACGTGGAGGAACCGATCGTGGACACCCTGAGTGCGTTCCTCCGAAAGGCCAAGACCGTCGGAAGCAAGCTCCTCGTCCTCGCGCAGGAATCGACCCCGGCCTATTGTCGCTTCTACTCGAAGAAAGACATCGATGGTGGACACGTCGTCGAACGGCACTTGCGGGGCCTCGACCTGGACGGATGCCGCGCCATGCTGGGCAAGCAGGACATCGACGCCGATGCGCTCCGTCGGATCTACCTTCTGACGAAGGGGTGCCCGCGGTACCTGCAAGCCATCCGGGAGGGGGACGAGGCGTTGCTGCGCGTCCACAGCCGGTTCACCCACGCGGAAATCCGCCTCTTGCTCTATTCCGGCGGATCGACGGCGTGAATCTCCGAGAGCCCATTGATCGATTCGAGCACGCGATCCTCGTATCCGCGCGTCCCGGGTTTCCTCCGGAGCGCGTACAGGATCTCGACCGTGTCTCCATCCGCTCCCCGCACTGCGACTCCTTGTGCGATGCACTCGACCGCGTGTCCGTCCCGGCCCCGTAGCCGCAGCTCCTTCGCGGCGGAGGCGAACCCGCCTTGGTCTTTCGTCCAGCCCACGCTCGCTTCGGCCTCCGAGATGTCGAACACCTCTTGCATCCGCCGCCCTCGGACCTCGGACGTCTGCCATCCGACGAGGGCCTCGGCCCCTGCGTCGATGCTCACGATCCGCATCTCTCGGTCCGCGACAACGAGGCCGTCCGCGAAAGCGGCGACGAGGGATTCGATCCGGAGACGCTCGCGGTCGAGTTGGTCCGCGAGGTTCGCGCCATCGAGGGCGATCGCGACCTGAGCGCCGACGCCCTGGACGATGTTGATCTCTTCGGAGGTGAAGTAATGCGGGCTCCGTGTGTCGTCGAGCCACAGGAGTCCGAGGAACCGCCCGCGGGCGGAGAGGGGCACGACGAGGGCCGATTTCAAGGAGAGCCGCTGCTGCAAAGCCGCCGATAGGCCCGCCTCACCGGACGCCGCTTTCAGGATCGCGGGGAGGCGCAACGCGATCAGGCGTTGCGCCAGCCAAGGAATTTCCGCCTCCTGGATCCGGAGGCCGTCGAACGGAGTGCGCCGCGTGCCCGGTGTAAACGAGCCGATCGTGTGGAACTCTCGCGATGCTTCGCTGTACGCCATGATGGCGCAGCGGTCCACCCGAACGAGACCCGGCGTGACGCGGGCGATCAACGCCATCAGCTCATCAATGTCGGCAACGCCTCCGACCATCTCGGCGACGCCGAGGAGAGCGGCGAGGATCTGGGTCTCACCAATTTCCTCTCGTTCGGCCACGGTCCGACGATGCGGCCCGACGCGATAAGAACGTTTCCGGCCGGTTATCACGGGAGGCTCGGGCCTCGAAACCCCTTTACGGCCCCGCGGACTGTTCGCGTCGTGGCTTCCACGCGGACCCTCCTCGGAGTCCTTGGCTTCACCATCGCCATCGTGGGCCTCGCCGTCGCCTGGAGCGGCGTCGATCGGTTCATCGGGCTCGCGATCCTGATCGTCGGCGGGTTCCTGCTGATGCTCCCGTTCACCCGGCCCCACGAGGACGAATGAACCTTTTATTACGGACGCCGTCGTGCGGCGCGGCGTGTACCGGATCTTCCGCCTGACGCCAGCCCAGGCCGACCAGGTGAACGTCCTCATGGCCGACGACGTCGTGAGCCGCCAGAGCGTCACGGTCCGAGACGCGAAGAGCCTGGGCCTGAGAGGGGACGAACGATACGTCGTGGTGGAGGGGAGCGAAGCAGCGCTCGAGCGAGCGACGGAACTCCTGAAAGGAATCACGCTGCTCAAAGCGGCGGAGGCGGACGACGTGTACCGGCGTTTCCGTTCCCAGGACGAACAGGCCGCCTCCGGCATGGGCCTGATTTTCGGACCGTAGGGATCAGACGACGAGCTGATCCTCGACCCCGGCGGGCTCCGCATCCCGCGGGAGCGCGTCCAACTCCCGCTCGAGCCAGGCAATCATCCTTCGGTTCATCCCTCGTGGGTCGGCGAAGACGACGAGGAAGGCGTTCCGCATCGCGATCTCCTCGTGGAGGTCGTCGACGAACCGGAGGACCCGCTCGACCCCCGAATGGAGGACGAGGGGTTCGAGACAATCGAGCACGAGCGCCCCTGGGCCCCGCTCATCGAAGAACGTCGTGGCCGCAGCCCGGATGTCCCGGAGCCGACGCGGATCGGTGCCCCCGATCCCGCGAAGCGTGGTCACCCGAAGGACGTCCCCGCCGTCCACGGAGGGGCGCGGTTGGCCGGATGTAATCCAGAGGAACGGAGTCCGAGCCGACGCTAAGAACCGAACAAAGGAGAGGACGGTGTCATCGGGGTCGAGCGCGAGATAGCCCAAGCCCCGCTTCAGCGGTGGGGCGATTGATACTCCCCCCTTTTGCATGTGCAGAAGGGCCCCCTCCGATGGCCCCTTCAGTCCTTAAAACCCGCTGTCGACTCAATGGCCCGCGGCCAGCGGCTCACAGCGAGCGAATCTTTTCCGCGACGAACGCGCGGATTTCCGGGTCGTCCGGGATCGTCAAGGAGCGCTTGAAGCGCTCGGATTTGTCGGGCAGGTAGTAACCCCGGGAGACGGAGATGAACTCGTTCGTACCATCCGAGGTCTTGGCCCGTTTCCGAGCGACCTCGAGGAAGTTGTTCCGTCCGAAGTTCACCTTCTCGGACTTGATCGTCTCGAACTGCACGTCCACGTTCCGCCGGCCTCTGTCTTCGTCTTCCATTCCGTCAGTCCTCCGAAATCCATTCAATCCGACGCTGTCTCGGACGAGGGCCGCGAAACCGACGAGACCGATATTAACCTTCTCGGCGAGACCGAAAACCGGGATGAACCGGGGACGCGCGAGCCCATGACCGCAGCATTAAATAGCGCGCGACCCTCGTCTGGGAGGAATGGCGTGCTTCCGCTGCGGAGCGTTGTTCGAAGGAAGCTTCTGCCCCCGATGTGGCGCGCCCGCGGGAACCCCTCCGACATCATCCGCCCCGCCCGGTTCCGTCGGCTGGCCGTGCCCCCGCTGCGGCACCTTGTTCAGCGGGAACTTCTGCCCGGCCTGCGGCCTGCCGAGGGGCGCGTGGGCCGCCCGGTCGCCGCCTCCGTCGAGCATGGGACCGGTCCTCTCGATCCTCTGGACCTTGGCCCTCGTCGCGTTCATCGCCTTCGCGATCTCGGACTTCGCGGGACTCGCCGTGAGCCCGACCCTCGTCGTGCCGGGGATTCAGGGCATTCAATCGGGCGCCACCGTGAACAGCAACATGGACTTCAACGGGAACTGGACCTTCGATTCCTGGGGTACGGCGTCCACGCCGTCGTACCAGGCCTCGGGTGGGAACCCGGGCGGATTCCTCCAGATGACGCTGTTCGGAACCGGGGCCCGCGGATACTGGATGCAAGCGTTCCGGGTCGACGGCTCCCGCCCGTACACGGGGAGCGTCCGCCTGGACGTGGAGATCGTCGGGGGACTCACCTCCGGCCGGCTCCTCGTCTCGGTCGACAGTTCGGCTTCCTTGCCCGACCCCAGCACGGCGATCGCCGTCCTGCGCTTCTCCGGACCGACCGCGTGGACTTCGACGGGGCGACTCACCGCGGACGCGCGCCTCACGAGCCCCGGATTATATTATCTCAAGATTGCCTTCCTCGTGGACAGCGCTTCGGGTCCTGTCGACGTGGGCCTTGACAACGTGCGCCTCGCTTGGACCACGGACGCCGCCGTGGTCCTCTACGTGCCGATCCCCCTGCCGTACGTCGTGATCATTTCCCAGGACAAGACGCTCTTCCTGTCGTACTACGGTCTCATCGCGGCGGCGACCTTCCTCATCGGCGCGTACTATGCCGTCGGAGAGAGGAAGGAAACGTGGCGGGCGTTCAAGGCACCGATCGAGTCCATCCGCACCCGCCTCCGGAGCCGCAGCGCCTGGATCGCGATCGGCCAGGTGTGGATGGCGGTCACCTTCGTCCAGGTCGCACTGATCTACTTGGTCACCCTGGCCGGCATCGAGCCGACGAGTCCAATCAGTGCTCCCACCCCCCAGACCGCGTGGGTGCTGCTCTTCGAACTCGCGAACGCTGGGGTCTATGAAGAGATCATCTTCCGACTCCTGCTGATTGGCCTCCCCATGGCACTCGGATCCGTCGTCCTGCGGATCATGGACGTGAACCGCGGTGCGGCGGGCAACGGACCTGGATCGGCAGGCCGGCACATCGCCGGGGCGTGGCGGTACCTCATCGGCGGCGTCCTGCGCCGCGATTCGCCGAAAGAAGCGTTGGTCGCCGCATGGGCCTTTCTGTTCGCCAGCTCGGCGATCTTCGGGCTCGCGCACGCACCGGGCTGGGGCTACTGGAAAGTCGTCCCCAGCATGGTCGCCGGCCTCGGGTTCGGCTATCTCTTCCTGCGCCACGGAGTGGGAGCGGCCATCCTCGCTCACTTCGTCAACGACTACGCCCTCTCCCTTACGTACGCAGGAATCGGCGGGGTCGGACTCGAAGTCCTCATCTCCCTCGTCTTCATCGGCCTTGCCATCGCGGGCGCCGGGTTCCTCGTCTGGTATGCGATGGATGCGTGGCGCCAGTTGAAAGGACTCGTGGCGCGGTTCCGACCTGCAACCCCGGTCACGACCTTGCCTCCGCCGACGCCGTACGGGGCGCCGAGCTCGCCGTCCTTCCCGGTGCCACCGGCGCCCTCGCCGACCCCGCCCGACTTCGCGTGGTCGCCCGGTCCTCCGGGTCCGGCGCCCGCGGTCGCGTACCGCGAACCGGGCAGGATTCCCAGGGAGTACACGCCGTCCTACGTGCCCCCGCCGTATGGCTATCCACCCGTGCGGTTCCAATGCCCCTATTGCGGTTGGGTCGAGGCGCGGTACGAGTCGAGCCGCTTCACCTGTACGCGGTGCGGGCGGACGGCCTAGGCCTTTCGATCGACCGTGCTCTCTGCGACATCGTCGATCACCGCAGCAAGGTCATCCGATTCGATCTCCACGAGGATATCCCCGAGCGGAGACCCTGCCGCGAAATTCACCACCCCGACGAACGCGGCCTGCTTGCTCAAGCTCACGGTCGTGCGGTCTCCACGCCGACCCGCGAGAAGTTGGCGGCGAGCCGTATCGCGGATCCGTTGATCCCGAATCCGTTGCCGCAGCCGTTCCAGGCTCTCGGTCGTCCCGGTCAATCGGTCTTCCTGAGATTCGATTCGCAGGTCCGGAAAGAGATTTCGAAGCGCCGTGCCCACGGCTTCCTCGGTTTCCGTGGGCCGACGCGGTGCCTCGACGCGAATTCGCAGCACGCCGTCCCGATTCGCCGCACCGCCTTTAATTTTCTCGACCGGTCGCGCGAATCCGACGAAGGTATTTTGTGGACCTGCGCGCCATGGGGCCCGGGATGCGCGAGGAGCTCTTGACGTTCGTGAGCGAGCGCGGCACGCTGCTCGAGCCGGATGCCATCGAATTCCTCCTAGTCCAGCGGGATCCGATCGCCGAACTCGACGGATTCCTCCGGTCCTGCCCGGAGACCCCTTTCGTGGTTACACTCGAGGACATTCGGCACGCGGGCGAGATCGCGCGGCAAGCGGTGCGGTCCCGGGCGGTCGTGGAGCCACGACCCGTCGCCGTCATCGCCTCCCCCTCGGCGTCCTTCCGCCGCCTCGGAGAGAAAGCCGCGGATGGACAGCCGGACGTTCGCATCCTCCGGGACATCACAGGTCAGTCCACGTGCGAAGGCACCCTCGAAGACTTCACCCGGTACTTTCGACATCGGTTCCAGGTCCTCCGGGACATGCTGCGCCAGCGCCGCGAGCTCGCGGGAGCCCAGGACATCGCGAAAGCCCGGCGTTCCACGCGGGAGGTGCGCATCATCGGGATGGTCGCCGACATCCGGACCACGAAGAACGGACACCGGATCCTCGAGCTCGAGGACGAGGTGGAGCGCATCCCAGTCCTCTTGCCCTCAGATTCCGCGGTCGCGCAGGAACCGGTCGTATCGGATGAGGTCCTCGGCGTCGTCGGCACGGTGAACGCCAAGGGGCTCGTCATCGCGGCAGCCCTCGTACGGCCCGACCTGCCGACCACGAAGCCGTTCCCGGAGACCCCGGGGCACGCCCGCGTCGCGTTCATGTCCGACATCCACGTCGGGAGCCGGACCTTTCTCGAAGAGAAATGGTCGAAGGTCTCCGAATGGCTCGGCGGCGTCGACGAGGTCGCCCAATCCATCCGATACCTGGTGGTCAGTGGCGACGTGGTCGATGGCATCGGAGTCTACCCGCGCCAGGACGAGGAGCTCACGATCGATGACATCTACGGTCAGTATGAGGCCCTTGCGCGGATGATCGCGGCGCTACCCGATCGGCTCGCCGTCGTCATGCTCCCCGGAAACCACGACGCGGTGCGGCCTGCGGAACCACAACCCGCGTTCCCGATGTCGATTCAGAAGCTCTTCGATTCGAACGTGATCTTTGCCGGGAATCCGAGCCTCCTGAGCCTCGAGGGGGTGCGGGTCCTCGCCTACCACGGGCGGAGCATGGACGACCTGGTGTCCTCGATCCCGGGACTCAGCTACCAACGACCTATCGACGGCATGAAGGCGATGCTCCGCATGCGCCACCTCGCCCCAATCTACGGCGGCAAGACGCCGATCGCCCCGGAGGCGGAGGACCACCTGATCATCGACCAGGTCCCCGACATCTTCGTCACCGGGCATGTGCATGCCGTCGGCGTCGACCAATATCGGGGCGTCGTCCTCGTGAACTCGTCGACCTGGCAGGCCCAGACCCCGTACCAGAAGATGCGGAACATCGATCCAACGCCCGCCCGACTCCCGATTGTGGACCTGGGGACGGGTCAGGCGATCATCCGCGAGTTCTGACCGCCGGAAAGGTTCATCGGCGCCGCCGCGTTCGACGGCCGATGCGCGTCGCGGCCGTGGGAGACATCCACGGGCACGAGAACCTGGCGGCCGTCGCCGCGGACCTCGACCGGCTCGGACCTGTCGACCTGTTCCTGCTGGCGGGCGACACGACAGATCGGAATGACCTGGAGGCCTTCGGGACGGTCCTGCAGACTATCCGAAGTCGGATCGCCGCGCCCATCGCGGCCGTGTTTGGGAACAACGAGTACGCGAAGGACCATCCCGCCTATGTGGCCCGGTTTGCGGCCACACATCGCGTACGGTTCTTGCAGGACGAGGCCGAACGATGGTCGGTCAACGGGAAGGAGGCCCGCGTGATCGGCAGCCTCGGATGCCTGGACCGGCCGACCTGGTGGCAGCGAAAGAACCTGCCTCACCTCGCGGAGGAGTACCGCCGCCGGATCGGGGTGTTGGACCAGCTGCTCGCGGGCGACGATCTGCGGATCCTCCTGACCCACTATCCTCCGACTTACGTCACGATGGGCGGCGAAAAGGAGGAGTGGCGGCCGGAACTCGGGTGCAAGGCCTTGGAGCCCGTCCTCCTTCGGAGGCGGCCCGCGCTCGTCATCCATGGGCACATCCATAAAGGGATCCCGCACGGGGAGTTGCGGCCGTCCCTCAGCCGCCTCGACGATTTCGCACAGGCGATGACCCCGGTCTCGGTCCAGAACGTGGCGTATCCCGTTCGTCGTGGGATCGCGACCTTCGATCTGTGACGGGCCGCCGCGGGTTTATAGTCGGGGGGCTCCTTGGCAGACGACGATATGGGCAACGAGCCGCGGCGGAACCGAGACGCGGACGATCGGCCGGCGAGTTTCTGGAAGGGACTCGCTCGGGACGCCCTCGTCGCAGGCGTGATCGTCGCGGTGTTCTTGGGTGCGCTCTACCTCTACGCGGGCGTCTGGCCGCCGCTCGTTGTGGTGGAAAGTTCGTCCATGCAGCACGGGAAGGAGGTGTCGAGCCTCGGCGTGATCGACACCGGGGACATGGTGTTCCAGCAGTCCGCGCCGACTCGCGGTGCCGTAATTACATACGTCGAGGGACGGGCGAACGGCTATTCGACCTACGGGGACTTTGGGGACGTCATCATCTTCCGTCGCGCGGGGACGCCGACGCCGATCATCCATCGGGCCATCATGTACATCACGGTCCACGCGGACGGCTCCGCGGACGTGCCGGACATATCGCTCCTGCCGATTTCGGACTGGGTCGGACAGAACGCGACCGGAGCGACTCACGTTCCGATGAACCTCAAGGATTTGACGATCCGGTCCATGGGCTATCAGCACAACATCAACTTGACCTTCAAGTTCGCGGGGTTCCCGCTCGCGGAACGGACTGGATATGTGACGAAAGGGGACAACAACGTCGACTACGACCCGATCTCGTCGATCCCCCGCTTGCAGGACGTCCAAGGGCGAGCCCGGGGCGAGATCCCGTGGCTCGGACTCGTGAAGCTCACCCTCCAGCCGACCGACACCTGTTGCAGGACCTGGGGGGACCCCGAAGCCCCGAAGAACAGCTGGGACAGCCTCCTCATCACGCTGATTTTCCTCATTGCCCTCCCCTTCATCCTGGAATATGCGGCCCGCGGGTGGACGAAGTTC
>Ga0137415_10007324_pt1 | contig 10938 bp, 7 predicted proteins | sample CZODoug3_1_1_16f_FD_183082 | JGI IMG/M metagenome (GOLD analysis project Ga0137415, IMG submission 183082) | Vadose zone soil fungal communities from Angelo Coast Range Reserve, California, USA - CZODoug3_1_1_16fungal (Hybrid Assembly) | ecosystem: Environmental > Terrestrial > Soil > Vadose...
TGCAGCAGGTAGACCATCGCCCACAGGTGCCGCCCCTCCTCCACGTTGACCTGGAACAGGTTGCGCAGGTCGTACAGGCTCGGCGCGGTCTCCCCCAGCCGGCGCTGCTGCTCCACGCTGGCCGGCTCGGTGTCACCCTGGATGACGATCAGCCGCTGCAGGTCGGCCCGGTACTCGCCGGGCACCTGCTGCCAGACCGCCTCGCCCTTCTGCTCACCGAAGGCGATCCGCCGGTCGGCGTTGCGCTCGGCGAGGAACACGCCCCAGCGGTACTCGTCCATCGCCACGTGGCCGAAGTGCGCCCAGCCCTCCCGGCCGACGTCGACCGCGGTGCGCAGGTAGACGTCCTCGGTCGGCAGCGCCGGGCCCATCGTCTTCCACCAGTTCAGGAAGTTGGGCTGCCAGGACTCCAGCGCGCGCTGCAGCTTGCGGTCGCCGGCGAGGTCGACGTTGTTCGGGATCTTCTCGGTGTAGTCGATGCTCATCGCTGTCCCCCGTCGCTCAGACGCGCTTGCGGTCGAATTCGGCGCGGCGGCCGGTGCCGTAGCGGCGCAGCGCGCCTTCCGGGCCGGACGCGTTGGGTCTCACAAAGATCCAGTTCTGCCAGGCGGTGAGCCGGGAGAAGATCCGCGACTCCATCGTCTCCGGGCCGACGAAGCGGTGGTTGGCCTCCATCCCGGTCAGCGCGTCGGGCGACAGCGAGGCGCGCTCCTCCAGCATGATCCGCACCTCGTCCTCCCAGTCGATGTCGTCCGGGGCGTCGGTGACCAGACCCAGCTCCAGTGCCTCGGCGGCCAGCAGCCGGCGCCCGGTCTCCTGGCGCAGCTTGGCCAGGTAGTCGTCGTCACCGTAGAACCGCGAGCCCAGCCGGGACAGGCCATTGGACATCGGGAAGGCACCGAAGTTGGACTCCGAGAGCACCAGCTGGGCCGGCTCGCCCTCCGCTGGGCCGTCTCCCGAATCCTCCTCGAGCAGGCCGTCCAGCATGTACTGCCGGTCGCAGGCCAGCGCCAGCTCCAGCAGCGCGCCGGCGAAGCAGGAGCCCGGCTCGATCAGCGCGATCAGGCTGCGACTCGTCACGTCCAGCCGCTTGAGTACCCGCTTGAAGTAGTGCCGGATCTCGTTGACCAGCCAGTCGCCCTGGCTGTTCGCGGAGCCGGCGTGCTCGGCGATGACCCGCTCGAAGGCCAGCGCGTCCTCCACGTCGCCCCTGGTCCGGATCACCCAGGTGCCCAGCTCCAGCTCGTTGGCCCGCAGCCAGAGGATCAGGTCGTCCAGCTCTCGGGTCATCGCCAACGGCCAGAAGTCGGCGCCCAGCTCGTGCACCCGTTCGACGGTGTCCGGCACGTCCCCGTCGGGGCCGGCCACGGTGATCTCCACCTGGCCCCGCTCCCGGTCCAGCTTCGCCGTGACGTGCAGGTAGCGGATCTCCTGCTCGGTGCGCACCGGCTCCAGCGGCGGCAGCGCGATGCCGGTGGCCCCGACCGGGCGGTGCGACCGGGCGGCGGCCGCAGCGGCGCGCTCGGCGACCGTCTCGTCCCAGTGCCGCTTCGGGATGACCTCGTCGACCAGCTTCCACTCGACGGCCTGCTTGCCGCGCACACCCTCGGGCTTGGTGGCGAACACGTCGGCCCGGTCCTTGCGCACCCGGCGCTTGTCGGTGACGCGGGTCAGGCCGCCGGTGCCCGGCAGCACGCCGAGCAGCGGGACCTCAGGCAGCGACACCGAGGACGAGTTGTCGTCGATCAACAGGATCTTCTCGCAGGCCAGCGCCAGCTCGTAGCCGCCGCCGGCGGCCGTGCCGTTCACCGCGGCGAGGTAGGTCTGGCCGGAGTTCGCGGTCGCGTCCTCCATGCCGTTGCGCGTCTCGTTGGTGAACTTGCAGAAGTTCACCTTCCACGGGTGGCTGGACTGCGCAAGCATGCGGATGTTCGCGCCGGCGCAGAAGTTGCGGTCCTTGGCGCTGGTCACCACGACGGCGCGCACCTCGGGATGCTCGAAACGCAGCCGCTGCGTCGCGTCGTACAGCTCGATGTCCACGCCGAGGTCGTAGGAGTTCATCTTGAGCTCGTAGCCAGGGACCAGCCCGCCGTCCTCGGCGATGTCCAGCCGGAGGTAGGCGACCCCGGTCTCGGCGCTGCCCTCGAGGTCGAACTTCCAGTGCCGGTAGTGCTCAGGCCTGGTCTGGAACGACACCTGCGGTTCGTCGGAGCTCATTCTCGTCCGCTTCCGTCGGCTGTGGTGGGAGTCTGGTCAATACTCTACAGAATTCTCGCTCTCCGTCAAGAGTGTGTAGACAGTCATGGATAGCCGGGTGCGGCGGTCGAAGGCGGTCGGCGGCGGTGCGCTCGCGACGAAGTCGGACCAGCGGAATCCAGCGACTCGGCCCGCGGAATCCAGCGACTCGCGCTGACGGAATCCGCGACTCACCCTGACGGAATCCCCGACTCGCGGGAAGTTTGGAGGCGGGGCGGGGCGGGGCGGGGCGGGGCGGGGTTAGGTGGGGCGGCGGGCGAGGGTGGCGTGGGCCATGGTGACGTGGACGGCGTCGACCATCTGGCCGTCTACCAGGCCTACGCCGGCGTCGGCCGCCTCGAGTACCGCGCGGGCGTGCTCGATCTCGGCCGCCGACGGCGTGAACACCTCGTGCGCGATGCCGACCTGGCTCGGGTGCAGGCAGATCTTGCCGGGGAAGCCGAGCGCGCGGGCCTGCTCGGCGTCGGCCCGGAACGCCTCGGCGTCGTGCACAGCGGCCACCACCTGGTCCAGCGCGGCGACCCCGGCCAGCCGCGCGGCCAGGCACACCTGCGAGCGGGCGTAGAGCACCTCGGTGCCCTCCCGGGTACGGCGGCCGCCCAGGTCGGCGATGTAGTCCTCGGCGCCGAAGTACGCCGCGTCCGGCCGCTCGGCGAGCAGGGTCCGGGCGTCGGCCACGCCGAGCGCGCTCTCCAACCCGACGATCACCAGCGCCCCGCCCGGCAGCGCGGCCCACAGCTGCGCGAGCTCGGCCGGGCGCTCGTACTTGGGCAGCACCACGCCGTCCAGCCGACCGGCCCCGATCGCGGTCGCCGCCGCGGTCACGTCGGCGCCGTACCACGGCGTGCCCACCCCGTTGATCCGCAGCAGCACCCGGTCGGCGCCGGGCCGCTGCGCCGCGAGCGCGCTCATCGCGGTGTCCCGCGCCTGCTCCTTCGCCGGCGGCGCCACCGCGTCCTCGAGGTCGACGATCACCGCGTCCGGGCGGCTGCGCGCCACCTTGGCCAGCATGTCCGGCCGGTGCCCCGGCACGAACAGCACGCTGCGTGGACTGAACCCGCTCACGCGGCCGGCTTCCTGGCGACCAGGGACTTCAGGATTGCCACGAGCACGTCCTCGCCACGTTGGTTGCGCACGGTGAACTTGGAGATGACCACACCGGCATCCTCCCCCTTCGGCTGGACCGCGAGCACCTCGGTCGCCACGTGCAGCGTGTCGCCGGGAGCTAGTTTGCGCTTTGGGCTACCGGCGGGCGCGCGGGCGCGGTTAGCGTCGGAGGACTCAGTCAGAACCCGCCCAGGAGGCCGACCATGCCGGTGCCCCCACCCGATCCCGACGCACTGCGGAAGATCGCCGACGGTTACCAACTCGGCCTGTCCCCGGCGCAGCTGGAGTCCTACCAGCCGTTCGTCGCCGGCCTGCTCGCCTCCTGGGACGCCGTCGAGGAGCTCTACGCCGAGACCGCGCCGAAGGCTCCGGAGCGTGCCTGGGCGCGCCCGGCGGACGCGGACAACCCGTACAACGCCTGGTACGTCACCACCGAGCTGGTCGGCGCCCCGGAGGGCCCGCTGGCCGGCCGGACGGTCGCCATCAAGGACAACATCACGGTCGCCGGGCTGCCCATGATGAACGGCTCCAAGACTGTCGAGGGCTTCGTGCCGACCCGGGACGCGACGGTGGTCAGCCGGGTCCTCGCGGCCGGCGCGACGATCACCGGCAAGGCCGTCTGCGAGGACCTCTGCTTCTCCGGCGGCTCGCACACCGCGCGGACCGGCCCGGTGCGCAACCCGTGGGACGAGTCCCGCACCACCGGCGGCTCGTCCAGCGGCAACGCGGCGCTGCTGGCCGCCGGTCTGGTGGACCTGGCGATCGGCGGCGACCAAGGCGGCTCGGTGCGCATGCCGGCGGCCTTCAGTGGCGTCGTCGGCCACAAGCCCACCCACGGCCTGGTGCCCTACACCGGGGCCTTCCCGATCGAGCAGACCATCGACCACCTCGGCCCGATGACCCGCACGGTGACCGACGCCGCGCTGCTGCTGTCCGTGCTGGCCGGCCGGGACGGCAACGACCCCCGCCAGCCCGCCGACCTGACCGTGCCGGACTACCTCGCCGCGCTCGCCGAGTCGGCCGAGGGGCTGCGGGTCGGCGTGGTCACCGAGGGCTTCGGCCGGGACAACTCCGAGCCGGGCGTCGACGCGGCGGTGCGCGCGGCGCTGGAGCAGCTGCGGGGCGCCGGGCTGAGCGTCGAAGAGGTGTCCATCCCCTGGCACAACCACGGCGCCAAGATCTGGGACGTGATCGCCACCGAGGGCGCGGCCGCCCAGATGGTCGACGCCAACGGCTACGGGATGAACTGGCAGGGGCTCTACGACCCCGAGCTGATCGAGCACTACGGCAACCAGTGGCGCGCCGCCCCGCACGAGTTCTCCCCGACCGTGCAGCTCGTGCTGCTCACCGCCGGCTACGCGAGCGAGCTCGGCCGCAACAAGCACTACGCGATGGCCCGCAACCTGGCGACCGAGCTGCGCCGGGCCTACGACGACGCGCTGGACCGCTTCGACGTGCTGGTGCTGCCCACGATGCCGATCAGCGCGACCGTCATCCCCGACCCGGACGCGCCGCTCGACGAGGTGCTCGGGCGCGCCCTGGAGATGATCGCCAACACGTGCCCGACCGATGTGACCGGCCACCCGGCGTGTTCGGTACCCGCCGGGCTCACCGAAGGCCGCCCTGTTGGCATGATGATCGTCGGGAAGCACCTCGACGACCAGACCGTCCTGCGGGTGGCGCACGCGTACGAGCGGGCAGTCGGTGGCTTCCCAGCTCCACCGGGGGTCACCGTGTCGGCCGGGCGCAAGGCCTAGCGGCACGCTGCCGCCGTCAGCAGAGAGAGGGGAACCCATGTCCGGCCCGTCGACCAGACCGGGCGAGTCGGGCGCCGCCATCGGCAACGACGCCGCGCCCACCGGGACCAACGAGGTCGTGGTGATCCGGGCCGCCGACGCCGAGACGCTGGGCAGCCCGACCATCCAGGTCCGGCTGCTGGCCGACAGCTCGGCGACCGGTGGCGCGCTGAGCACGCAGCGGGTCACGATGGCCGAAGGCGCGGACGGCGCGACGCCGCACCTGCACCGACGCTCCAGCGAGCTGTTCTACGTGCTGTCCGGGTCGGCGGACGTGCTCACCGGCGACCGGGTGATCACCGCCAACGAGGGTGACCTGGTCGTGGTGCCGCCGGAGACGCCGCACGCCTTCGCCGCGTCGCCGGGGCACTCGGCCGACCTGCTCATCGTGATCACGCCAGGGGTGGAGCGGTTCGAGTACTTCCGCCACCTGGGCCGGATCGCCACCGGCGCGGCGACCGCGGAGAGCCTGCTCGAGCTGCAGGACCACTACGACACGCAGTTCCTGGTCAGCCCACCCTGGCGCGCCGCCCGCGCCAAACCCACCACCCCCTGATCCGCGAGTCGGCCTGCCGGCGGTGCGGGATTCCGTCAGGGTGAGTCGCGAATTTCGTCCGCGACTCACCCCAGCGGGACATCCCAGCGGCGCGCCCGCCGCCGCCCGGTGATCAACCGGCGGACGGCCGCGCCGGAGGTAAAGTCCGCCCAACGCACCGGTGTTGGAGGGGGACCCGCGACCGTGCCCGTCAGCCGACTCCTGGTGGCCAACCGGGGCGAGATCGCCGTCCGGATCCTGCACACCGCCGCCGCGCTCGGGCTGCCGACCGTCGCGGTGTACGCCGCCGACGAGTCGAGCGCCGAGCACCCGGCCATGGCGGACCGCGCGGTGGCACTGGCCGGCACCGGACCGGCTGCCTACCTGGACGTCGCCGCGCTGGTGGCCGCCGCCCGGGACACCGACTGCGATGCCGTGCACCCCGGTTACGGCTTCCTGTCCGAGCGGGCCGACTTCGCGGCGGCCTGCGCGGCGGCCGGGCTGACCTTCGTCGGCCCGTCCCCGGACACGCTCGCGCTGTTCGGCGACAAGGTCAGGGCGCGCCGCCTCGCGGTCGAGCTGGGCGTCGACGTGCTGGCCGGTACCGAGGTGCTGACCGGCGCCGACCCGGCCGCCGAGCTGGCCACCGCCCGCGAGTTCCTCGCCGGGTTGGGGCCGGGCGCGGCGGCGATGGTGAAGGCGGTGGCCGGCGGCGGCGGCCGGGGCATCCGCCCGCTGCGCTGGGCGCCCGACCGGACCGAGGAGCGGAACACCCGCCAGCTGGCCGACATGCTCGAGCGGTGCCGCTCGGAGGCGCTGCACAGCTTCGGCGACGCCCGCCTGTACCTGGAGCGGCTGCTGCCCGGCGCCCGGCATGTCGAGGTGCAGCTGCTCGGCGACGACGCCGGTGCGGTGATCGCGCTCGGCGAGCGGGACTGCAGCGTGCAGCGGCGCCGGCAGAAGCTGCTGGAGATCGCGCCGGCGCCCGGGCTGAGCGCGGCCACCGGGGACCGGCTGCGGGACGCGGCGGTGCGCCTCGGGCGGGCCGCCGACCGGCTCGGGCTGGCCACGGCCGAGTTCCTGGTCGCCCCGGGCCCGACGGTCGGCCCCGACACCGCGACCGACGAGGTGGTGTTCCTCGAGGTCAACGCCCGGTTGCAGGTGGAGCACACGGTCACCGAGGAGGTCACCGGGCTGGACCTGGTCGAGCTGCAGCTGCGGGTGGCCGGCGGCGCCGGGCTGGCCGAGCTGGGCCTGGACCCGGTGCACCCGCCGGCCGCCCGAGGCGTCGCGGTGCAGGCCAGGGTGAACGCCGAGACGCTCGGCGCGGACGGCTCGGTGCGCCCGGCCGGCGGCACGCTGACCCGGTTCGCGCCGCCGACCGGGCGCGGGGTGCGGGTCGACACGCACGCCGCCGCCGGGCACGCGGTCAGCCCGCGCTACGACTCGCTGCTGGCCAAGGTGATCGTCGTCGACCCGGCGGCCGGTGCGGACCCCGCCGGCCTGGCCAGGGTGACCGCGCTGGCCGGGCGCGCGCTGGCCGGGTTCGAGGTGGCCGGCACCGCGACCAACCTCGGCCTGCTGCGCGCGCTGCTCGCCCACCCGGGTCTCGGCAACGGCGCCCTGCACACCGGTTTCGTGGACGAGCACCTGGCCGAGCTGCTGGACACCGCCGCCGAGCTCGACGCGCACGCCGGCCGCGACGATGCCCCGGCCACCCCGGCCACCGGAAAGCAGGCCACCGGGGAGCAGCAGAGAGCCCACCCGGCCGGCACGATCACCGCGCCGCTGGCCGGCGTGGTGGTGGAGCTGCCGGTGACCGCCGGGCAGCACCGGGGCGGCGGCGCCGCGCTGGCGGTGCTCGAGGCGATGAAGATGGAGCACGAGGTGCTCGCGCCGGGGCCGGTGACCGTGGCGCGGGTGCTGGTCGAGGTCGGCGAGGCGGTGGCCGAGGGCACGCCGCTGCTGGTCACCGAGCCCGCCGAGCCGACCGCCGAGGACGAGGCCGGCGCGGGACCTGAGGACCTGGACCGGATCCGCCCAGACCTGGCCGAGTCCCTGCAGCGGCACCGGATCGGGCTGGACGAAGGGCGCCCGGACGCCACCCGAAAGCGCCACGACGCCGGCCGGCGCACCGCGCGGGAGAACCTCGCCGAGCTGTGCGACCCGGGCACGTTCACCGAGTACGGCGCGCTGACGATCGCCGCACAGCGCCGCCGCCGCGAGCTGGCCGACCTGATCGCCAGGACCCCGGCGGACGGCCTGGTCACCGGCACCGCAAATGTCGGCGGGCTGCGCTGCGCGGTGCTGTCCTACGACTACACCGTGCTGGCCGGCACCCAGGGTGTGCAGAACCACCGCAAGACCGACCGGCTGCTCGAGCTGGCGCACCGGCAGCGGCTGCCCGTGGTGATGTTCGCCGAGGGTGGCGGCGGCCGCCCCGGGGACACCGACCAGCCGGGGTTCACCGGCCTGGACGTGTCCACCTTCCGGCTGGCCGCCGAGCTGGTCGGCGAGGTGCCGACGGTGGCGGTGGTCAGCGGCTACTGCTTCGCCGGCAACGCCGCGCTGGCCGGCGTGTGCGACGTGCTGATCGCCACCGAGGGCGCCAGCCTCGGCATGGGCGGCCCGGCCATGATCGCCGGCGGTGGGCTCGGCGAGGTCGAGCCGGGCGCGGTGGGGCCGATGTCGGTACAGGTGCCGAACGGCGTGGTGGACCTGCTGGTGGCCGACGACGGCGCCGCGGTGGCCGCCGCCCGCCGGTACCTGTCGTACTGCGAGCCCGAGCCGCACGCCGACTGGGAGTGCGCCGACCAGCGGTTGCTGCGGCAGGTGATTCCGGAGAACCGGGTGCGCAGCTACCCGATCCGGCCGGTGCTGGACACCCTGTTCGACTCCGGCAGCGTGCTGGAGCTGCGCGCGGCCTACGGCGTCGGCATCCTGACCGCGCTGGCCCGGCTCGAGGGCCACCCGGTCGCGGTGCTCGCCAACGACCCCACCCACCTCGGCGGCGCGATCGACGCCGAGGCCGCCGACAAGGCCACCCGGTTCCTCGGCATCTGTGACGCGTACGGGCTGCCGGTCGTCTCGCTGTGTGACACGCCGGGCTTCATGGTCGGGCCGGAGGCCGAGCGGACCGCGACCGTGCGCCGGTTCGGCGCGATGTTCGTGGCCGGCGCCAAGCTGCGCTCGCCACTGTGCACGGTGGTGCTGCGCAAGGGCTACGGGCTCGGCGCGATGGCCATGGCCGGCGGCCATTTCAAGGCTCCGCTGCTCACGGCGGCGTGGCCGACCGGTGAGTTCGGCGGGATGGGACTGGAGGGCGCCGTCCAGCTCGGCTACCGTGCCGAGCTGACCGCGGTCACCGACCCGGCGCAGCGGCGGGCCCGCTACGACGAGCTGGTGGACCGCGCGTACCAGCACGGCAAGGCATTGAGCACGGCCGCCGCGTTCGAGATCGACGACGTGATCGACCCGGCGGCGACCCGGACAGTGCTGTCCCGGGTATTCGGCTGGAAGAAGTGAGCGTGGACGCGGCGAAGCGGGTTCGGATGGCCGACGTGGCGGCAGTGGCCGGCGTCTCGGTCAGCACCGTCTCGCACGTGCTCAACGCGACCCGGTTCGTCGCCGAGGAGACCCGCAACCGGGTCGAGCAGGCGGCCGGGTCCCTCGGCTACGCGATCCGACACCGCCGCGACGCCCCGACCGGGCCGACGATCGGGCTGGCGCTCACCGGGGCGTCCAACCCGTACCTGGCCGAGCTGATCCTGGGCGTGGAGTCGGAGGCGCGCCGGGCCGGCTACGCGATGCTGTTCTGCGACACGCACGACGAGGCGGACACCGAGCGGGACGCGGTCGCGCTGCTGCAGTCGCGGCGGGTGGACGGCATCGTGCTCGCCCCGAGCCAGGGTTGGGAACGGCTCACCCTGCCGCTGCTGCGCCGGCACAACACCCCGTTCGTACTGGTCGACCGGTTCGCCGAGGTGGCCTGCGACCAGGTCGGCACGGACAGCGAGGCGGCAGCGGCCCGGCTGGTGAAGCACCTGCTCAAGCTCGGGCACCGTCGGATCGGCATGCTGGTCGGCCTGTCCGGGCTGTCCACCAGCAACGAGCGGGTGCGCGGCTACCAGCGGGCGCACCGGGCCCTCGGGCTGGACCCGCACCCCGAGCTGATGGTGGACGGCGACTCCTCGGTGCCCGGCGGGCGGCGCGCCGCGCTGCAGCTGCTGCGCCTGCAACCGCCGCCGACCGCGCTGTTCGCCGCGAACAACGCGATGACGATCGGCGCGCTGCTCGCGGTGCGCGAGGAGAACCTGGTGGTCGGCCGGGACATCGCGCTGGTGGCCTTCGACGACCTGGAGTGGGCGCAGGCGTTGTCCCCGCCGCTGACCGCCGCCGCCCAGCCGTTCCACGCGATCGGCGCCCGCGCGGTGCGGCTGCTGGCCCGCCGGCTGGACGACCCGCTGGCCAGCCGGGAGATCGTCCGGCTGCCGGCCTCGCTGGAGCACCGGCACAGCTGCGGCTGCGGCGTACCGGTGTCGGCCCCGGCGGCGCTGGCCCGCGGCTGACCGCCGCAATGACCAGCGGCTAACCAGCCGTGTTCGCCCAGTGCATGGACAGCGAGGTCGCGGCGCGCTCGGTCCTGATCTCGACGAGCTCGCCGAGGATCGTGGCGCGGTCGAACACGACGGGGCGCGCGTCGAGCCCGTAGGTGACCCGGTCGCTGAGGAACACCGGCGTGCCCGCCGGCTGCCCGAGGTGCTTGGCCAGCGCCGCGCTGAGCACGCCGGGGCCGAGCCGCTCGCGGGCGCTCTGCACCACGACCCCGGCCTCGGCCAGCGCGCTGTACAGCGGCGAAGCGGTGAAGTCGACGTTCGCCAGCGCATCGGCGAGCGCCGCCGGCACCCAGGACACCTGGTGGATTGCCGGGGTGCCGTCCAGCCGGCGCAGCCGCTCGAGGCGCAGTGCCGGCACCGCGGTGGCCAGCCCGAGCCGGTCCGCCACCCAGCGCGGCGGGCGGCGCCGGCCCCGGCTGAGCAGCGCCGTCGCCACCAGATGGCCCTGGCCGCGCAGGTCGTCGGCGAGGCTCTGCATCGAACCGAGGCTGTAGCTGGCCTTCGGCGCGGCGACGAACGTGCCCCGGCCGGCCTGCTGGGTGACCAGCCCACGCTCGGTCAGCAGTTGCAGCGCCTGCCGCAGGGTCATCAGCGTGACGCCGTACGCGGCGCTCAGCTCCCGTTGCGC
>Ga0137415_10007326_pt1 | contig 10935 bp, 12 predicted proteins | sample CZODoug3_1_1_16f_FD_183082 | JGI IMG/M metagenome (GOLD analysis project Ga0137415, IMG submission 183082) | Vadose zone soil fungal communities from Angelo Coast Range Reserve, California, USA - CZODoug3_1_1_16fungal (Hybrid Assembly) | ecosystem: Environmental > Terrestrial > Soil > Vadose...
GGTCCCTGCTGCGCATGTGGGTACTTTCGCTTCGCGTGGAGTGTGCGGCATCGACATCCTACAAGTGCGCCAGTAGTCGAGTTTTTCGACGAGATTCAGGGGTCGCATCTGTCGTTTGGAGCATCAGAAAAGGGCCAGGGGGACGCCGGTATATGCGACCCAATTCTCGCTGTGAACAGGACGGTTGATCGACTACTCGTCGATATTCAATACACGGTCGCATTTAAGGACGGAATCCAACTCCAGCGGATTGAAGTCCTGCGCTAGGAATCCAGACGGAAATCACTACAGGTGGGCCTTCACCATTTCTCGGCGAATTCAAATCCCGTCGCCCGCTCCACGAATCCTCAGGTCTATCAAGGCGATTCGCACGTCCCGGTGGTTAGCCACTCCCTTGAAAAACGTCCTACCACAGCTTCTGGAGTTGCTTCGGGTAGCCCAAACCCCAAACGCTGTGTGACTCAGATAGTCTGATCACGCCACCACTTCTTGGGAGATCCCCTGCGCGGCAGGCGTGGCAGTCTTTGATCCTACCTACGCGGATTGCGAAGCACGCACTGCGAAGCTTTGGCAATGATCGCAGATCGCCCATTGCCTTGAGAGGGGCGTCCAGCCCCGCATCGACGTATCAAGCTGTCTTGGACTGGTGATCTATTCGTGGTTTAAGATGACTAGTAGTCTAAGATGACGACAAAGAGAGTGGTCTATGCATGGCGGACTAGAGGGGCAGGCAACAATCCCGCTCTTGTCGCAAGCTCGGTCGTCGTGCCTGACCAAGCGGCGATGAACTACTTTAATAACAATGGCGAACAATGAGCAATGCTGAGGCCGTCATCGACGCCGTCCACCTGACCAAGCACTACGGGCGGCGGCGCGGGATCGAGGATGTAGCCTTCACGGTCCAGCGGGGGGAGATATTCGGTTTTCTGGGGCCGAACGGGGCCGGTAAGACGACGACCATCCGCGCGGTGCTAGGATTGGTGCACCCGCACCACGGCCGCGTAACCATTTTCGGACACCCTGCCAGTGAGATCGATCGCAGTCGCCTCGGTTTCGTCCCGGGTGAACTGAGCCTCTATGAGCGTATGACAGGGGCGCAGCTGCTGGACTACTTGGCTGCATTGACCCGCCGTCCGCCGCTCCGCCGTGCTGCACTATTAGAACGGTTTGCGCTCAGCCGCCAAGATCTACTCCGACCGATCCGGCACTACTCGCGCGGCATGAAGCAAAAGGTGGGCGTTGTACAAGCGCTCCAGCACGACCCCGAACTCCTGGTGCTGGATGAACCCGCCGAAGGGCTGGATCCGCTGATGCAGCAGGAATTCTACGAATTGCTAGGTGAGCTCCGTGCGGAAGGGCGGACGGTATTCATCTCGTCGCACCTTCTGTGGGAGGTCGAACGGATTTGTGACCGTGTGGCTATCATTCGCGACGGTCTGCTGGTGACCACGGAACGCATCGATACGCTGCGGCAGCGTAGCGCTCGCCGTGTAGACGTGCAGTTTGCACAGGCTAACGATGCGACTGCTTTCCGACCGCCAGAGGGTGTCACGGTGGAGCGTGTGGAAGGGGTACGACTCACCCTGCGAGTGCCTGCCGAGCGAACGGCTGCTGTGCTGGACGCCCTAGCGGGCCGACAGGTCGCCGACCTCGTGTGGGAGCTACCGTCGTTGGAAGAAATCTTTCTCGCATATTACCGCAGGGATCCCGATGCGCGCTGAACTCCGGCGGAGACTGTGGTTCACCCTGCGGGCGTTGGGAATCTACTGTGCTGCCATCGTCCTGTTCGAGTATCTGCTCGTCGTTGTGTACGAGACGCTGGGGACCCAGACCCTGGGGCCGGTGCTCCAGATGCTGCCTCCAGGGATTCAGGCCCTGCTTGGGAACGAAAACGCCCGACTGCTGACGCCGGGGGGATTCCTTGCCTTCCTGTTTATGCACCCGTTTGTTCTGGTGCTGATGAGTGCATTCCCCATCGCTTTCGCATCGGGGGCCCTCGCTGGCGAAGTGGAACGCCGCACGATCGCCCTCATCCTGACACGCCCCATCAGCCGTCGCCAGGTGGCGGGCAGCGTTGCGCTGACCATGACGATCGGGGTCGCCACAATGTGCGCCGCGCTGTGGGGCGGGCTGGCCATGGTCACGAGGATCCGCGGTTTCGGACCTATCAATCTAGTCGCCTTCGGTTGGGCCGCAGCATCCGGAGCAGCCGCGTTTTGGGCAGTCGGCGGCGTGGCACTGCTCAGTTCGGCCGCCGCCAGTGAAGCCGGCCGGGCGGGCGGAGTCAGTGCGGCATTTACACTGGCGTCGTACGTCGCCGACTATGTCGCCAAGCTCTCCCCGGACTGGAGGTGGCTCAAGCGGTACTCGCTGTTTGCGTACTGGGACCCGCAGGGCGTGGTGGCGCGCGGCGGGGTGGTATGGTCGGATGTGGCCGTCCTGCTGGGTGTTGCGGCGCTGACGGTCCTCCTGGGAATTGTGGTCTTCGATCGCCGTGACGTTGCCGTCTGAAACCGATTGGCGATAGTGGCTGGGGGCTGCACGGGGCACGAGACACCCCCTCTACTAATGAAGCAGACCGGTGACTTGGAGCTGGCACACGGTAGTGAAACAACGTCGAGGCGGCTTCCCAAGCCGTTGGTCGCGGGTTCAAATCCCGTCGCCCGCTCCACGAATCCTCAGGTCTATCAAGGCGATTCGCACTCCCCTCAGTCGGTCAGGTCCCAGAAAACGCCTTACTATCGCTTAACTACCGCTTCTAGAGTCGGTTCCCGGTCACAGACCAGAACTCTCTCTCGTCGGCGAGTGGTCTGCTGAAGGCTTCCCCTCTGGGCGTCCGGGTTAGTCCGCTCGCCTTTGAGCGCTTGAGGGGTACCAAGCCTGCGGCACATGGTTCCCCGGCATGCATGAGAGTATTCAGGTCCGGCCCTCTCCACGATCTGCGCAGACGGAGGGAATAGCGGCGGACATCGACACGTTCAGTTGGGCGTGGCGGACTGGAACACGCGTGTCAAAGACGAGTTCCGCGCGAACCGGGGAAGAGGCGTCGGGACCTGGGGTGACAACCTTCTGCTCCTTACGACCCGCGGGGCGAAGACTGGACAGGTGCGCACGACGCCGCTCGTCTACCACCGTGATGGTGAGCGCTACGTAATCGCGGCGTCGAAGGGCGGCGCGCCAACACATCCCGGCTGGTACCACAACCTCGTGAAGCATCGAGAGGCCGAGATCGAGGTCGGCACGGAGAAGTTCAAGGTGCGCGCGACGCCGATCCCGAAAGGACCCGAGCGCGATCGCCTCTACGAAGCGCACGGCAATGTGTATGCGGGATTCCACGACTACCCGAAGAAGACGAAACGAGTCATCCCGGTCGTCGTCCTAGAGCGGATCCCCTAGATACCCATCGTCTCTGCAAAATTGAAGATGCCGTCGGCTCGGATCTGCGAGGTCTTACCCACGGTCTGAAGTTCCGCACGCATTCCAAACGTCGGCAAACGATGCCCGACAATAGCGAAGAAGCATCGAGCCGGTTTCCCAAGCACCGAGAGTCGCAGGTCTAATCCCGTCGCCCGCTCCACGAATCCCCAGGTCTATCAAGGCGATTTGGATATCCCCCCGGTTAGCTAGTCCCTCAGAAACAGACCAGCCTACCACCGCTTAACCACCGCTTCTAGAATCGCTTCCATACCGAAGTCCGTGAGGGTGAGGAAACCAGACTGGCCTTGGTTGTGGTCGATGACGCAAGTCGACTGTCGTGAGCCAGATGACCTTCTCGTGCCGAATGCGCCGGTTGATCCGACGCCCCAGGCGTGACGTGAAGTCAACCATCAGGTCCCTCCTCGCAGCTCTACCATTAGTCTGATTCTACTCCCCTGGATGACGAAGCACCGAGGAGGGCGGGGAAGAGGGCTCCGTGTTCCATTACGCCCATCTTGCTAGATCCGCCCGGGTTGTTCATCCCGCCTGCGTCACCGGACTACCCGGGACGCCTTGGGGGCATTCCCTGAATAATCTGTTGGCGGACCAACCTGAGCCTCCGGGGTGATCCTAGTGCGACTTATGAAGGCGAGCGCGATCGGCTTGGTGTTCCTGGCAATGATCTTCCCGCGCGCACCGGTGGTCTCTGCGGCAGATGAGGCTCCAGAAATAATCGTCTTAAAGTACTTGCGCGCATTGTACATTCTGCCCGCCACGGAACTGTTCAGTGCGGCGACGTATCCGGACCAGAGCTATTGCTCTGCGTATGTGCTCTTGTCTCAGGAGTCCCGTGCCAAGGTGACGCCTCAAGACTTTCTGTCTTACGCTAGGATGACCCTGACCTCATTTGAGCAAGTCGAGATGCTCTACGCGCGGGTTAAGGATAACTCCGCCAGGGTGAACATAAGGTATTCAGTTGACACCTACACCATGTCGACAACACTCACCATCTCCCTTGCGAAAGATGCTAGGTATGAGCGTTTCGAGCTCTATCAAACGACGAAGGACCCAGATGGGTGGCGTGTCGTCCTCGATGCGATACAGCTTGCCAGAGTTCTCCAAGCGGCGAATGCCTACCGCTCGGTGGTCAAGCAGGACGTCCGATTTAAGCTCCCGGCGGAATCGTGTGCCCAGCCCGGGGCGACGCAGTAAGCCTCGTCACACCGGCCATAGACTGCAAGAACACGAGCAGAATGTTCAACTGCCGTCGCCCATTCCGCGAATTCTCACGTCTATCGTGGGGATTCGTCCCTAACGACTGTTAGCCAATCCTTCGAAAACCCGCCCACCACTGCGTAACCACCGCGACAGGATGTGAACACAACTGGTGGACGGAAGCGGTCTGCCCCGAAGGCTACCCGAAGCGGCCAACCGCGCCTTCCACTCGAGTGCTCAGCTTGCCTTACCTGGCGAACTGCAGCCCACTGCGACGAACGCCGACGAAATCTCCAAAGGATGAAAAAACCCAATGGTGGCGCGGATTCCAAATGTCGGCGAACGGTAGCGAAACTTCGTCGAGGCGGCTTCCAAGCCGAGGGTCGCGGGTTCAAATCCCGTCGCCCGCTCCATAAATCCCCAGGTCTATCAAGACGATTCGCACATTCCCGTAGCCAGTCACTCCCTGAGAAAATCGCCCTACCACCACTTCTGGAGCCGCCTCCAATCCCAAAACTCGCTCTAGGAAGATGGAAGACTATCATCACTTATTGTGTGGGTCTTACCGTACGAGGAGTTAAACTCCCGCGCCCCAGATTTTCCGTACCACTGATCGCGGTAGTACGCGGAGAAGCACAGTTCTGCTGGCAGTGGTCTGATAATCATAGGCGCGGCCATGTTTCCGCGCCAAGGCGGCCACACGGTGCCGCACCTCTGCTCGGGTTCTGCTGGGGCTATATCTTCCTCTGTTGCGCGCAGGGCATTTGCAAGGAGGAGCGGAATACGTGCGCTAAGAACCCGCATGGTTCTCGAGGGGGGTGGGTCTAATGAGTAGGATGGACAAGAACCTCAGCAGACGCGAATTCTTCCGAACGGCTGTAGCCGCAGCGGGGGTCGCGGCACTATCGAGTCTCCCAGGCGATGCAGAGGCTCACGATCTCACGCCTACGGACCCCGCGTATCGGTTCGAGAAGTATGAGGCGATCGTAAATCGGCCGGTGCGGGTCCGACAGCTTTACCAGTGGCCTAACATTAACAACCCCATCATCTACCCGAACATCTCAAACGGCTTGAATGGATTTCAGTTTTCCTACAATGTTGCTCCAGACGATATCCAGGTCGTGGTCCAGACCTATTTTTCAGCAAACGCCGCCACGTACGACGACCACATTTGGGAGAGGTATCGCCTGGGCGACGCGTTCAATGTGAAGGATCCCGCTACGGGTGCCTCCGCGACACGCAATATCTGGCTAAAGAGTAAGATCTCAGCCCAAGACGTATCCCCACCCCCCAAAGATCGGAGCCACCCATACTACGCCGATACGAGCATTGAGGGCCTCCAGCGCCGTGGTGTTTTGTTCCTGACCTGACACCAGACCGTTCACGGGCACGCCGGTGCGGCGGCCGCAAGCAAAGATCGGAACCCTGATAACCAAACGGCAGAGCAGATCGTGGCAGAAATTCAAAGTCACCTGATCCCCGGTGCTTTACTTATTCCTGCGGCAGTGGGGGAATTGGTGAGGCTCCAGGACAAGGGCTATCGCATAGTCGTCAACTCTTAGCAGATTCTGGGGTGTTTCGAGTGACTGCCGTAGGGGATCAAAGGGAGAAGATCTCCTACGACAGATGCGATCTCGGGGTCATCAGAAGGCGGAAAAGACCGGACAGGGTAGGCTCCCCCTAGGATCTACAAACCTTTGCTACGGAGATTGCCGTAGAGCGAGCCTAGCAACTTACCCGTAGTAGCGAGGACACGAATTCCGTTGAAGATGCCCTCCCGGCACTAGTTACAAGCATGCAACCAGTCTGCCATCAAACAGCGCCCTCGACCGCAAGATTCGTTGAACTCCCCACCGTTGCAACCACCGCTTAACGGGCGAACAGTAACGCGCTACGACGAACGACGGCGAAATCTCGGAAAGTCACAAGATTCAAATTGGCGCGAAGTTCACACGGGGGCGAACGATAGCGAATGGTAGTGAAACGACATCGAAGCGGCTTCCCAAGCCGAGGGTCGCGGTTCAAATCCCGTCGCCCGCTCCACCAATCCTCAGGTCTATCAAGGCGATTCACACTTCCCCTCGGTCAGCCAATCTTTGGGAAGACGGCCTACCACCCGCTTAAGGTAAAGGGGCTTCGTTTTCTTACGCGCGGGACTCCCGTGACCTTGAGATTGAAAGTCCTCGATTCGTGGCGCTCATGCAGCCTTGGCCGGGACGAGCTCGAGCACCGCGATGCCGGTCTTGAATCGCTTGGCCTCGGTCAGTTCGAGGTTGCTTTGTGAGACGCCCTCCGCGAAGAGGCACTTTCCCTTGCCGGCGACGATCGGGCGCACCATCAAGCGGTACAGGTCGATTAGGCTCTTCCCATCATTGCGTTGAATAGCTGGGCGCTGCCGGAGAGCAAGAGGTCCCGGCCTGGCTGCCGCTTCAACCTGCGGATCTGCTCCGCCACGTCGCCCTTGATCAGCCTTGAGCCGGTCCACTCGACCTTGTCCAGAGTCGAGGAGACCACGTACTTGGGCATGCCGTTCATCTTCTTACCGAACTCTCCTGTATCCGGCATGGTCGGCCACGCGGCCGCGAAACCCTCATAGGTCTTCCGCCCGAGCAGCAGCCCGTCGCTCGCACGCAGTTCGTCGAACTTGAACTGCGCCGCTTCCTCGTTGAAGAAAGGAAACGACCAATGGCCAGGTTCGTCGAAAATTCCGTCAAGCGTCAGGTACTCGTTGCGACCAGTCTCATAGCGACCTCCCGTCAGAGATTCGGTGAACTGGGTGTCCGGTTTGGACTGAATCCGCAATCATACCCAACTGAATGAACGGTCTGAAACAAGATTTCAGCCTACTGGGATGGTGCCGCCACAAACGAGCGGACACGGGCGGAGTCGGCGTAATCGCTACGGACGCCTGCTCAGGGCGCTCCCTGACAAGTTCACGACGAACTGGACTCAGTTCAGCCTATGTAGCCTTCAACCGTCTTCTCATCCCGGACTTTGGCGCCGGCCGGATCGAGCCCGGCCGCTTTGCGGGCTTGACGCTGGTGGAGCAGGTCCCAACACTGGTCCAGTGTTACCTGGATCTGACGAAGCTTTTCCCGATCCGCGTCGGTTGCTTCACCCAGGGACTCCTTCCGCCAGATCTCGTGCTCCTCGTTGGCCAGTTTGTTAATGTTTTGAAACACAGTTTGGTCCTTCACAATCTCCCCTCCTCCAGTGAGGCTTTCTAAGATCTCACTGCAACTTCGGCCCGTAGGGCAGGATTCACCTCTCTCCCGATCAGGTCGATGCTCTCGAAGAGCTTTTCACGAGGCATTGCTGCTTCCGCAAGGTCCAATTGGAAAGTGAGACGGGATATTCCGCCCAGCTCCTTGCTTTGCAGCAGGACCTTTTCCACAACCTCTTCGGGGTTTCCAACCAGAAGCGAACCTTGTTCCTTCCTATAAGCGTCGAACTGGGCCCTGCCAAAGAACGGCCAGCCCCTTTCCTTTGCAAAATCGGAGAAAGTTTGGGCGTAACCGGGGTAAAAATCGTCCACGGCCTTTTCCGTGGTTTTGGCGACGTAACCGATGGCGTGCACGCCCACCTTGAGGCTTTCACGTGGATGCCCCGCCTGTCTTCCGGCTTCGTAGTAGAGGTCCACCAATGGGCGGAAGCGCCTTGTTTCGCCGCCGATGATGGCGATCATCAGCGGAAGCCCGAGCTGCCCGGCCCGGACGAACGATTCCGGAGAGCCACCCGCACCTATCCAAATGGGAAATGGGTTCTGAAGGGGCCGGGGGTAGACGCCTTGCCCGGTCAGAGCCGGGCGGAATCGGCCTGACCAATGGACCTCCACGTTGTCGCGGATCTTGATTAGGAGCCTGATTTTCTCGTCAAAAAGGTCGTCATAGTCCTCAAGCCGATAACCAAACAGCGGAAAGGCTTCCGTTAAAGACCCCCTACCGACAACCATTTCCGCCCTTCCCTTTGAAAGAAGGTCAAGGGTGGCGAATTCCTGGAATACCCGGACCGGGTCGGCGGCACTCAGGACCGCTACGGCGCTGGTGAGCCTGATTTTTTTCGTCAATGCCGCGGCTGCCGCAAGGATGACCGCGGGAGCCGAGTCGAGGAATTCCTGGCGGTGATGCTCACCCACCCCAAAAATGTCGAAACCTGCCTGATCCGCTAGGATAATCTCCTGGATGAGACGGTTCAAGTGGTCCGAAGAACTGACGGGGGTGCCGGTTTTGCCAACTCGGTACGCGATTGCGAAACTGTCGATTCCGATTTCCATTTCTGCTCCTCTTGAAATGTCGTCCCATCCGATGCGAACGTCATTGACACTTAGAATTTTTAAATGGAACTCCAAGAACTACTCGTCCGAGCGAAAAGATGCTAAGAGGTGCAACCTACTACACGGCGGTCCGTCCGCCGTCTGCGGCGATGACTGCGCCGGTGACGTAGCTCGCCTTTGGAGAGGCCAGGAACGCTATGACTTCGGCGATCTCGTCAGCTTGCGCGGCGCGATTGAGCAAGGTGGTTTTCCCAAGGTTTTCGGTCCGCTCCGGTGCCGCTCCGTCCGTTAACACGGGACCTGGGGCGATAGCGTTGACCCGTACGCCGCTGGGGCTGTACTCGGCCGCCCAGGAGCGGGTCAACGAAGTCAGCGCCGCCTTCGTCGCGCCGTACGCGGCCCCACCCGCCAAACCGATCTGACCGGCCATGCTCCCGAGGTTGATGATGCTGCCGCTGCCGCGCTTAACCATCCTCGGCGCAAGTGCCGCCACCAAGAAGTACGTGGCACGCACGTTGCTCGCGAATAATGCGTCGAACGTCCCAGTGTCCAGGTCGGCTGTCGGTCCGAACCACGAGAAGCCGGCGTTGTTGACCAGCACGTCTACGTTGCCGACGTTCGCGGCCAGTCGTTCGACATCAGACGGTATGCTCAGATCAGCGGCGACGAACCGGCCGTGCCCACCGTTCGACTCAATCTCCTCGACCGTCGCGCTACCGCGGCGCAGGTCACGACCATGCACGATAACGTAGAAGCCGTCGCTGGCCAGCCTTAGCGCGACTGCTCTGCCGATACCAGACGTCGCTCCCGTCACCAGTGCGACCGGTTGGATATCGCGGTTGGACTGCTCAGTCATGGCTGCTCCCCTTCGTCTGGGTGTAGCGACAATACTCTTACTCTTTGCTAACAGTTATGATGGCAGCTGTATTCCGGGAATTGCACGGCAATGTCCGCCCAATACACGAGATGCGCTCCTACCTGGCGCCATAGTCTGTAGCATCGTGCTCGCTCTGGACTTCCAGGGGGTCGCGGCGAGTACGCGGATCCACCCCCCGTTGTAACGACCGTTTAACGGGCGAATGCCGAGGCGGCTTCCGAAACCGAGGGACGCGGGTTCAAATCCCGCCGCCCGCCGCACGAATCCGGTCCATCGGTACACTGTCCGCGTACAGCAACCCCATCTCCACGACACGCAGGAATCTTTATTCAAACATAACAAGATATTTCTCGGGCGTTAGCCTCGCAGGAAAGGCAGAGTGGAGAGTTCCATCTCGCCTCTTTCACTTGTCATCACGTAGTCATGGAGGGAAGATCATGAACAGCCCATCGGCCAAAGTCCAGGATTGGGCCTTGGTCATCCTGCGCCTCGGGATCGGGACGACGTTCATCCTGCACGGCTACCCGAAACTCTTCCCGTCCGGCCCGGGAGGGTTTGTCGGCCTTCTACAAAACCTTGGGTTCCCAAGCCCGGTGTTTCTGGCCTACGTGGTGAGCATTCTAGAATTCGTCGGCGGGATCGCTATGATTCTGGGGTTGTTTGTGCGCTATATAGGCTTGCTGATGGTCTTCGAAATGATTATGACGAGCTTTCGAGTGAAGATGCCAAGGGGCGTGAGTTTCATCTTCTCCAAAGGCACAGGGTGGGAACTCGACTTCCTCCTTCTCATCATTGCACTCGCCTTGGTGCTCCTCGGCGCCGGCGTGCTTCGCCGACTCGGCGTCGGTAACGGGGCAGCGGCCCGGGCATGATAGCGGTTAGGACGGCGATCCCCCTCCTGGCCGCTCTCACCGTGTATCCGTCTAACCGTCTAGCTGGCCAGGTGTCGTTCCACCTCGCCGCCGGGTTGCGCTGCAGCTCTTCGCTCGTGCATGACTCAGTCGTGACACCGTTCGATCTGCGGCCCACGCTCGCTCCCGCGTTCCTCGTGTCGGTACGCGACGCACTGCGGCCCGGGTGGTCCGCGGACGTGACGCTCGACGTGGCGCCGAGCGGGCTGCGGCGGCACGAGACCGGCGGCTCGTTCGACGTG
>Ga0137415_10007327_pt1 | contig 10935 bp, 8 predicted proteins | sample CZODoug3_1_1_16f_FD_183082 | JGI IMG/M metagenome (GOLD analysis project Ga0137415, IMG submission 183082) | Vadose zone soil fungal communities from Angelo Coast Range Reserve, California, USA - CZODoug3_1_1_16fungal (Hybrid Assembly) | ecosystem: Environmental > Terrestrial > Soil > Vadose...
GCCGCGCAAGGCGCTGGCGGATCGCGAGGCGCTTGACAGGCCGAGGCGGAGGCCCTATAAGCATCGCCACACGAGTGACCATTCATCGAGGGCTGTGGAACCCGAGTTCGATAGAAGAAAGGGCGGACGCTTGAAGTTCCGAGCGAATCGCTGCTGGCCGCGAAAATCGACGGGACTGAAAGTCGCGTTTCAGTTCCCTTCCTCGGAGATACCTCCCTCGGCCTCGTCTCAAAACGTATCGTCCGGCGGTGCCTCTAACCCGGCAGAACCCTTCACATGAAATCAGAGGCAACAAAAGCTAAAGAATGAGTGAGCTCGACCTTGGACTCCGAAGGTCTTACTCAGCACGAAGCCACGCCAGAACGCACGTTCCGAACTTTCCAGGTCGAGTCGCAGAGCAGACCGCCATCTCCGGGTTTTTCTTGCCGGCATTCCCAAAAGGATGCATAGTTCGGCTCGACGGCGACACTAGATTTCACCGAAAGGAGAAGGTGGAACCATGGGGCGACTCAACGGGCGATGGGCGGTGCGAGGGGCGGCAATGGTGGCCGCGCTGGCGTTGGTGGTGCCGGTGGCGACGAGGGCGGCCCTCGCCAGCGACGCCGAGTTGGTGACGGAGGCCCGGAAGACGCTCGCGGTCTTCCAAAAGAACGACCCCGGCCTGGTGAAAATCACGGCGCGCTCGGCCGGCTACGCCGTGTTTCCGACGATCACCAAGGGAGCGATCGGGGTCGGCGGCGCGCACGGGACGGGAGTGCTGTTCGTGAAGGGCAAGGCCATGGGCAAGGCCAGCCTCACGCAGGTGACGGTCGGGGCGCAGCTCGGCGGCCAGGAGTACTCCGAGGTGATCTTCTTCGAGACGGCACGCGCGGTGGCGGACTTTGAGAAGGGCAACGCCGCCCTGTCGGCCGAGGCCGCCGCCGTCGCCCTCAAGTCGGGCGCCTCGGCCGACGCCAAGTACAAGGGGGGCGTGGCCGTGTTCACTGCGACCAAGGGCGGTCTCATGGCCGATGCCAGCGTCGGCGGCCAGAAGTTCGGCTACGAGCCATTCGCGCACCCGCAGTAACTCAGCTGGGCCCTTCTGTGGCATCGGCTCCTGCGGCGTTCCGCGTCCGAGTCTGGCCGCTTATGTCACGCGGATGGGGGATTGACGCGGCGATTCAGACGGCGTCTACCTCGAAGGTTAGGCGAGTCGATTTTGGTGGTTGCGGGCCCGCGCAACCACGAAATACGAAAGGTGGTGGTCGGGAGACTCCAGTCTTGGGGCGACCAGGTTCAGGAGTCGTCGAACGTTTCACATCGGAACAGCTTGTTCCGAGCCGAAACGTGGCGAGTTCCTGATGCCAGTCAATTCGGGGGGATGGCGGTGGCATGGAGATTGACACTGGGGAGTAGACTCACCTGAGGAGGGTTGTGCCCCATGCCCATGGCATCCGCGCTGACGCTTGCGGCGGCGCTCAGCCTGACGTTGCAGTTCCTGATCTTCGCCTACCTGTATTCGTTCCACCGCGCGCGGTTCTTCCACTACCTGCTGCTAGCCTGGGGCCTCATGAGCCTGTGCAAGGGCCTGTATCTGGCTCGAGCCTTTGTTCCGGACCTCGACGTCCTGAGCGCCCTGGTCAATGCCACCTCCTTTGTCGCCACGCTCCTTGTGCTGGCCGGCGGCTTGGCCTTTCGTTCCGACTATCGGATCGGGCCGAGGGACCTGCTGATCGGCGTGCTGGCGGGCTTGGCCGTCGCCGGGATCGGAGATCTCTCCGACGCCAGCGCCGCCGCGCAGAGCTTCGTGGGGGTGTCCGCTCGGAGCTTGGTGGGGGGGGTCACCGGCGGAGTCCTCATCGCGGCCGGGCTGCAGTTCTGGCCCCGGCGGGCGCAGTCGCTGAGGTACCGGGGACCCCGATTCCTGGCGGTGGCGCTCACGTTGTGGGGACTGCACCGCATGGTGTCGCCGCTCATCTATGGAGGGCCGGGTACCGGGCCGCACGTGATGATGCAAACCGCCTTCATGGTCTTCTACTTCCTCTGCACCTTCGCGGTCATCATCGTCGTGCTGGACCGGGCCCGCAGCGAGACCGCCACGCTCAAGGAATTCAACGAGCGCCTGGTGGACGGCCTCGGCGAGGGCCTTCAGCTCGTCGACGGGAACTTCCGCATCCGCCACGCCAATCGGTGGATGCACGCGCAGCTCGGTCCGATCTCCGACCGTCGTTGTTACGAGGTGGTAGGCGCGGGCACCCATCCCTGCCCCGGCTGTCCGCTTGAGCGCCGTGAGGAGATGGGCGAGGCGGAGCGCATCCAGGTGGCCGGCACGAACGGGCGGCGCTTCTCGTTGAGCTGCGCCCCGGTACGGCAGCCCGACGGCCAGGTCTTTCTCCTCGAGCTGGTCACCGACGTGACGGAGCGCGAACGGCTGCAGGCGCGGCTCACCGAGGCAGAGCGGCTGGCCGCGGCGGGTGAGCTCGCCGCGGGCGTGGCCCACGAAATCCGCAATCCACTGGCCGCCATCGTCAACGCGACGACACTTCTCGGCGTGGAGGAAACCCTCAGCGGCGAGGAGCGCGCCCACACGCTGGGCGTCGTGAAGAAAGAGGCGCGGCGGCTTAACCGCATCCTCTCGGACTTCCTCATCTTCGCCCGGCCACGCGAGCCCAAGCGGCTCGTGGGCGACATCCGGGAGATCATCGACCACGTCGCGGCCCTGATCCGGGAAGATCCCCACCGGGCGCATGACGTGGAGCTCTCCGTTCGCGTCGATCCCGCGGTACCGTTGTTTCCGTTCGACGCCGACCAGATCACCCAGGTGGTGTGGAACATTGCGCTGAACGGCGTCGAGGCGATGGATGGATGCGGGCGGCTCAGCATCGCGGTCGGCCTCAGCGAGGCGCAGGTCGCCATCGCCATCACTGATACCGGCCGCGGGATGCCGGCCGAGGAGCTGCGCCGGGTCTTCGAGCCGTTCTATTCCAAAAAGCCCGCCGGCACCGGCCTCGGTCTCACCATTGCCCGGCGCATCGTGGCGGCGCACGGCGGGCGCATCGAGATCGAGTCGACGCCCGGGCGTGGCACCTGCTTCACCATTCTCCTCCCGCTCGGCGGACAGGACGACGATGGCGACCATTCTCGTCGTCGATGACGAGCCCTCCGCGCGGACCACGCTCGGGCTCCTCCTGAGGAAGCGGAGTCATCGGGTCACCGAGGTGGAGGGTGTGGCCGCCGCGGTCAAGGCGCTCGCCGACGAGGCGTTCGACGTGATCGTGACAGATCTCCGAATGCCGGACGGCGACGGCCTCGACGTCCTGCGGGCCGCCAGGGCGCACTGCCCGGGGGCGGACGTGATCCTGCTCACCGCGTATGCGGGCTGGGAGTCGGCCAAGGAAGCGATCCAGCTCGGTGCCTGCGACTACTTCGAGAAGGGGCACGAGCCCGACGAATTGCTCCATCGCGTCGACAAGGTGCTCGCCGAGAAGGCGCTGCGGCGCGAGAACGCGAACCTCCGCGCGCAAGTGCAAGATCGTTACGCGCTGACGGGGCTGGTGACGGGGTCAGCCCGGATGGCCCAGGTCCTCGATCTCGTCCGGCGTGTGGCGCCCACGGATGCGACGGTGCTCATCCACGGTGAGTCGGGAGCGGGCAAGGAGCTGATCGCTAAGGCCATCCACCACGCGAGCCAGCGCGCGCGCCGGCCCTTCGTCGCCATCAACTGCGCGGCGCTTCCCGAGACGCTCCTCGAGTCGGAGCTCTTCGGCCACGTCAAGGGCGCGTTCACGGGCGCGGCCACGAACAAGAAGGGCCTGTTCGAGGAAGCCCATGGCGGGACGCTCTTGCTCGACGAGATCGGCGAGATGCCGCCAAGCCTGCAGGCCAAGCTCCTGCGCACGCTCCAGAGCGGCGAGATCCGGCCCGTCGGCTCGACCCAGTCCATCATCATCGACGCGCGCGTCGTCGCCGCCACGAACCGCGATCTCGCGCAGATGATCCGCCAAGGCGGCTTCCGCGAAGACCTCTTCTATCGCCTCAACGTGATCCCGGTAACGCTGCCACCGCTCCGCGAGCGTCGCGAAGACATTCCGCTCCTGGCCGAGCACTTCCTGGCCCGTTTCGCCGAGCGACAGGGCCGTGTCCTACGCCTGAGCCCCGCCGCCATGGAGCGCCTCCTCCGCTACCCGTGGCCCGGCAATGTCCGCGAGCTCGAGAACGCCATGGAACGCAGCGCCATCCTTGCCCAAGCCGACACGATCGAGCCGGGCGACCTACCTGCCCACGTCACCGCCGGCCTGGCGCTCGGCCCCGCGCCGAGCCTCGGATCCCCGCAGACCCTGGCCGAGACCGAGCGGATCCTCATCATGCAGACGCTCGAGCGCTCGGGCTGGAGCCATTCTCGGGCGGCCGAGGCTCTCGGGATCGGGCGAACGACCCTCTGGCGCAAGCTGAAGGAGTACGGGATCGACAGGTAGCCACTCCGAAGTGGCCGACGTAGGGCCCTCCCTCGCTAGCGATTCAGAACGGAACCCGGATGTTCCGCCCTGGAACACGCCATACTCGGCGCGACCTCCCAAGCTGCTGCTTTTCCGAACCTCGGTGCTGGCACCGAATGTGAACCGTCGACGGACGTATGGCCGCCATCCTGGTCGTGGACGACGAGGCCTCTGCGCGATCGACCCTCGCGCTTTTGCTGAGGCATCGCGGCCATCGGGTCCGGGAGGCCGACAGCGTCACGGCGGCCATCCGCGAGCTCCGCACCGAGGCCTTCGACGTGATCGTCACCGACCTGCGCATGCCGGACGGCGTCGGCCTCGATGTTTTGCACACGGCGAAGGTGCACTGCCCCGATGCGAATGTGATCTTGCTCACGGCCTACCCGGCCTGGGAGTCGGCCAAGGAGGCCATGCGGCTCGGCGCGTTCGACTATTTCGAGAAGGGACAGGAGCCCGAGGGACTCTTCCGGAGGATTGACAGGGCGCTCGAGGAGCAGGCCTCACGCCGGCGCATCGGACTCGCCTCCCTCGCGACACATCCCGCACCGCCGGCGTCGCCCGAGGGCGAGCATCGCTATCTCACCGTCCTGTTCGCGGACATGCGCGGCTCGACCGAGCTGCTCGCGGACCTGGACCTCGACGAGGCGAGACAGATCCTCGACGGCGTGATCGAGCGATTGATGGCCGCCGCGCACGAGGCCGGCGGCACCGTGAACCAGGTGATGGGTGACGGCATCATGGCGATGTTCGGTGCGCCCGTCGCCCGGCCCGATCACGCCGCCCGGGCCTGCCGGGCCGCGCTTCGCATGCAGGAGACGGTGGCGGCCTACGCGCGCGCGTTGCGCGGCAGCCATCGCGCCGAGGTGCAGATCCGGGTCGGCATCAACTCCGGCGAGGTGATCGTCCGCTCCGTGGCCAGCGATCTGCGCTGGGACTATACCGCGGTGGGGATGCCGACCCATGTCGCGGCCCGAATGGAACAGCTCGCGACACCCGGCTCGATCGTGATCACCGCGGAAACCCTGGCCCAGATCGAGGCCCGGGTCGACGTGCGTCCGCTCGGCCGTGTGGTGGTGAAGGGGCTAACCGAGGGCGTGGAGGCCTACGAGGTGCTTGGCTGGCCCGGAATCACCGAAGTCGAGCCGCCTACGCTTCGAGGCGGAATATCTGAAGGCCTAATCTGCGCAGCCCGAAGGAGAGAGCCATGAGAGCGAACGTTGTCGATTCGTCTTCAGGCGCCGCTCGCCGCTTCCTGCTGGCCGTGGTGCTGGCCGCCGCTTGGCTCGGACTCAACGTCGCGTTTCCCGACCTCGGGCCCACCGGCATTCCGGCGGCCGTCACGCGCCTCATCGTCCACGGGATCATCCTGGTCGGGCTCTGGCTCGGCCTCTCGCGCACCGATTTTACCGGCGGGACGCGGGTCGGCCTCTGGCTCGCCATTGCCGTCCCGTTCACGCTGTGGCTGGCCCTTGTCTGGCGGCTCGCCGTGAACGGGTTCCGGGCGATCCCGGGCGTCATCCGCGTCCCGCCGCCGCTGCCCGTTGCGATATTCGTCCCCGTCCTCGTCGGCCTTGTTCTCTTGATGCGCTCCAACCGCATCGCCTCGCTGCTTGATGCCATGCCGCTATCTTGGCTGATCGGCCTTCAACTCTATCGCATCCTCGGGGGGATCTTCCTGGTGAATTGGGCGCATGGCGCCATTCCTGGTGTGTTTGCCCTCCCGGCCGGCATCGGGGACACGACGGTCGGCTTGCTGGCCCTGCCTGCGGCGCGGTGGGCGTCCTCCGGGAGTCCAGCCGGACGCGCGGTTGGCATATCGTGGAATTTGCTGGGCCTGACAGACTTCGCGGTCGCGATTGCGATGGGCCTCCTGAGTTCGCCGGGGCCCCTCCAGGTGTTCGCGCTCGACCACCCGAATGTGCAAGTCGGCACGTACCCGACCGTGATGATCCCGGCCTTTGGGGTGCCGAGCTCGATCATCCTGCACGGGCTCTCTCTCTGGCAATTGAGACGCCGGGCCCGACAGACGACGCTCCACACCCAGACAGATTGGAAGCCTGATCTCAGGGGCTCTACCATCTGAGGCCAATAGGCGGCCGCCCAGCCAGGGAGTCTGGAGAAAGGATCGGGTCCAGACCGGTATTCCTCATCATCGCCTTGTTCGAGTCCATCAGGCAGCACGACAGCTGATTTCCCGGGATGCGAGATAGTGGATCAAGTTACTGCGGGGCGAGAACTGGTTCGGTATAGCTCGAGAATAGAGTTGACGAGCTTCGCCGCTCATCCCTACGTTAGCGCTGTTCACAATCAGTGCTTTGTCTATACGATTTTGATCCCCGTGGAAAGATGGCCCGCGCGAGCCAGTGACCTCTGAATCGGACACCCGAAGGTTAGTCGTGTTCGGCATTGGATCAGATACGCAGGCGCGTGGTGCGCGGGCCAGGTAACTGTAGGTCGCCATATATTCCCGCGGAACCTCCAGCGACCCCCGCTCGGCACGACGAGGGTGGAGAGCAGAGGCGCCATTCCCCTCACGCGAAAACGAAAACGCGCCGCGGATTGTCGACCAGCAGGGTCTGGATGGTCTTGTCGTCGGCGCCCTTCGCGCGGAGGCGAGGGATCACGTTGACGAGGAGATGGTGGTAGCCGAAGCCGCCCCACTTCGTGAGGCAGTGCTTGTAGGCGATGTCGTGGGATAGCAGGAGCTGGGCCAGGTGGCCGCGCTCGATCAGGAAGAGGATCTGCCGCATCCGCTCGCCGTCGTTGGGCATGTCGAAGGCGGGATTGTAGGGATAGTAGGAGGTCTCGAGGCCGAAGAGATCGTACTCCAGGTACACGCCGGTGGCGGCCAGTTCGAGCAGCACCGCCGGGTCGGCGATGGTGCGCTCGATGTGGCACATGATGGTGCGGCCGAGATCGGCGCCTTCCTTCCTGATGAAGCTGACGATCTCCAGCGGCAACCGCTCGTGGCGGCCCGGGTGGATCATCAGGGCCGCGCCCGTCTCGCACTGGGCAGCCACCGCCGCGCGCACCACCTTCTTCTCGTTGTCGGTCCAGGGCCACGTGGTGCCGATCTCGCCGATGAAGCCCGCGCGCACGCCGGTGTCGCCGACGCCCACCGTGAGGTCGGTCACGATCTCGCGCGCCACGTCGTCGGCCGTTCTGGCGCCCATGTCGGGCGGATGCGCCGCGGCCACGTAGTAGCCCGAGCCCATGATGATGTTGAGCCCGGTGGCGCGGGCCACCCGCGCGAGTGCGAGCGGATCGCGGGCCAGGCCGCGATTGGTGGGGTCCACGAAGGTCTGGCCTCCCGCGTGCTTGAACAGGAGCGCTTCGTCGCGGGCGACCTTCTCGTCGAGGAGCTGGAGGTTGTCGAGGTTGGAGCTGAAGTGCTGCCGCACCCAGCCCAAATTGGCCAGGCTCACCGGCTGCCGGGCCAGCCCGCGCTCACTGCCGCTCGCCGGCTCCTTGAACATCACCTCGAAGTCGATGAGGAGATGCTCGTGGGGCAGGGTGATGCCCATCGTCTCCCCGGCGATGGGGCCCAGCACGGTCTGCGCCTGTCCGGCGAGCGGGCTGTTTGGCATCGGCGGGCATCTTGCGCCGCCACGCCCGCCTGGTCAAGGCGGGTCTGCGCGCTTCTCAGCGAAGCACGATCGCGTCGGGAAGCCCCTCGAAGTCCGTGTCGGCGGTGACGAGCCGGGCGCCGTAGCGTCTGGCCGATCGCGGAGACAAGCAGGGGCTCCTTGCCTTCGAGGTAGGGGACGAAGCGGCGCGCGAGCGGTCGCGTCAACGTCCATTTTGGGATACGCCAGGCTACTTCGTCACCAGCGGGCAGCCGCCCTCGTTGAGCGGGCGGAACGCCTGATCGCCCGGGATCGTCGCGACGATCTTGGCCAGGTCCCATTCACCCTTCGACTCCTCGGGCGTCTTCGCCTGCATCAAATACATGTCGCGGATCACCCGGCCGTCCACGCGGATGCGGCCGTTCCTGGTCATGAAGTCGTTGATCGGCATCTCCTTCATCTTCGCCATGACCGCTTTCGCCTCGTCGGTGCCGGCCGCCTTGACCGCTTTCAGGTAGTGCAGGGTGGCCCCGTAGGTGCCGGCCTGGATCATGGTGGGCGGCATCCCTTTCGCCGCGGCGAACCGATCGGTGAAGGCACGCGCCTCCGGGCTCATGTCCCAGTAGAAGGAGCTGGCCATCAGCAGCCCCTGCGCGGTCTTCAGGCCCAACGCATGCACCTCCGGATACTGGATCAGCAGGGCGGCCAGTCGCTGCCCGCCCTTGTCGAGCCCGAACTCCTTCGCCTGCTTGATCGCATTGGTGAGGTCGGTGCCGCCGTTTGCCATGACCACCACCTTCGCCTTCGAGGCCTGCGCTTGCAGCAAATAGGACGAGAAGTCTGCCGTGTTCAACGGATGCCGCGCCGAGCCCAGAACTTTCCCGCCCCCTGCCTTGACGAACTCGGTTGCGTTCTGCTCCAGCGCGATGCCGAAGGCATAGTCGACGGTGATGAAGAACCAGGAATCGCCGCCCTGTTTCACGATGGCGTTGGCGATCGTCTTGCTCTGGCCGTAGGTGTCATACACCCAGTGCACGCTGTGCGCCGAGCACGCCTTGCCCGTCAGCTCGGCCGTCGCCGCCGCGGTCGGCATTACCAGCCGGTTCTTCTCCTCGGCGAGGCGCACCACGGCCAGGGCGATCGCCGAATGCGGGATGCCGATGATGAGGTCGACCTGCTCCTGCTCATACCAGCGGCGCGCGATTCCGACGCCGACATCGACCTTGTTCTGCATGTCGGCGGAGACCACCTCGATCGGCTTGCCGAGCACCGTGCCGCCGAAATCTGCCACGGCCATTCGCACCGCCAGCAGGTCGCCCGGGCCGGTGTTCTCCGAGTAGGGCCCAGACATGTCGTCCAGCACGCCGATCTTCACCGCGCCGTCCTGGGCGGCGCTCATCGCCGGCGCCAGCAGCACCCCGGCGCCGAGCGCGGCCATCGCGATCTTGAGCCAGCGCATCGCGCGTCCCCCTCTTGTGGTCATGTATGAATGCCTCACGGTCTGCGCCCGTCCGGCGAGCGGAGTGTGGCATCGGCGGGCATCTTGCGCCACCACGCCCGTCTGGTCAAGAGCTCGAATAGGCGAGGGAATTCTTTCCCGCTGCTCACATATTGAGACGCCGTGCTTCGCGGCGCCGATGCCGGCCCTTTGTATGCACCTTAGAGGTCGGCATCTCCATCCAAAGCCAGGGAGGGAAACTACGTTGACCACCGCCTCCGAGCTCCTGCAGCGACACTTCCAGACGCTTGTCGCGGACACCGCGCAGTGGCAGGCGCTCATCGCCGATGATCTCGTCTGGGAGCTGCCCTATGCACCTGCGATCGGCCATCCCGCTCGTCTATCGGGGCGGGAGGCGGTGGTGCGTCACGTGACCTGGTTCGTGCAGGCGGTGGAGAATTTTCGCTTCTTCGATCTCAAAGTCCACGCATTCGCGGATTCGGAGGCAGCCGTCGCCCAGGTGAAGGCGGAGGGGCTCATCAAGGAGACGGGGCGCGTCTATATCCAGGAGTATGTCGTGTTCTTGCGTGCAGCGGACGGCAAGATCGCGTACTTGCGCGAGTATTTCGATCCCGTGCGCGCGGCCAGGGCCCTGGATACGCCCATCATGAGTCTCTAGTAGGCCTGGTCGGAAAAAGTTTCCTCCTAGTAGCGACGACCCGATGTAAGACGTCTCAATGCCGACGCGGGTGAGTCGCACTTCAGGTCAGTTCCGTCGTCAGTCCGAAGATCGTCGCTGACCCACAAAACTGGAGAGCAAATAGTGTCGATCCGATTTCCTCTCGCCATCATGGTCGTCGTCTCCGTCTTGCTGGCGTCCGTCCAGGTCCATGCGGTGGACGAAGCCAGGCCTTTCCCGATTGACGTCTGGGAACCGCCGTTCAATCAGCAGCGGCAGCACGTTCGGAGAGAGTACGTGCCGTTGGCGCACGCGAGCAAGTCGTGGCACGTGTGCGCGTCGATCCCGCACCTCAAGGACGACTACTGGCTAGCCGTCAACTCTGCCCTTATCCAGGAAGCAAGGCGTCTCGGGGTGCGGTTGAACGTCTTTGAGGCCGGCGGCTATGAAAACGTGGAAACGCAGAAGCGCCAGATCGCCGAATGTATCAAGGGCGGGGCCAATGGTCTGATCCTGGGGGCAATCTCGGCGGACGGTCTGAACGACCTGATCGCCTCCTACGCGGAGCGAGGCATCCCGGTTGTCGACCTCATCAACGGGGTGAGCTCTCGGGCAATCGCGGCGCGCGCGGCCGCGGACTTCTACGACATGGGGTTCGCGGCCGGGCTGTTCCTCAGGAACTTGGCCGGTGCCGATGGAAAGGCCGTCCGCATTGCCTGGTTCCCGGGGCCGAAGGGGGCTGGATGGGTGGCGGCGGGCGAGCAGGGCCTCCGAGAC
>Ga0137415_10007330_pt1 | contig 10932 bp, 11 predicted proteins | sample CZODoug3_1_1_16f_FD_183082 | JGI IMG/M metagenome (GOLD analysis project Ga0137415, IMG submission 183082) | Vadose zone soil fungal communities from Angelo Coast Range Reserve, California, USA - CZODoug3_1_1_16fungal (Hybrid Assembly) | ecosystem: Environmental > Terrestrial > Soil > Vadose...
CCGAGCTACAACGCGATCATGACCAACGCGAACGCGCTCGCGCGCTACGCGGCGCTTTGCCAGGAAGAGGGCATCGTCCCGATCGTCGAGCCGGAAGTGCTGATGGACGGCGATCACGACGTGGACCGCTGCTATCTGATCACCGAGTGGGTGCTCAAGACCGTGTTCGAGCAGCTCTATTACCAGAAGGTCGCGCTCGAAGGCATGGTGCTCAAGCCCAACATGGTGATCTCAGGCAAGAAGGCCAAGCGCCAGGCCGGCGTCGAGGAGGTCGCGGAGAAGTCCGTGAAGGTGCTCAAGGCCTGCGTGCCGGCGACCGTGCCCGGCATCGCCTTCCTGTCCGGCGGCCAGTCCGACGAAGAGGCGACCGCGCATCTCGATGCCATGAACCGCATCGGCGGCCTGCCCTGGAAGCTCACCTTCAGCTACGGCCGCGCGCTGCAGGCGGCGCCGCAGAAGGCCTGGTCCGGCAAAGCCGAGAATGTCGGCGCGGGACAGCGCGCCTTTACCCATCGCGCCATGATGAACAGCCTCGCGGCGCTCGGGCAATGGAAGCAGGACCTGGAGAAGAAGGCGGCGTAGAGCGGGAGCATGATCTTTTCCGAAAACCGGCATCCCCTTCTCGGGATCATGCTCTAGGCTGCTACGCCCCGCCGAGCGCCCGCACCTCGGCAAACGTCAAAGCGCGGACGCCGCCGCCGTCGTGGTAGATGAAGCGCAAACGCCGCCGCCGCGCGACCATCTTTGCCGGCAGCGGATCGTAGCGGAAGCTCGCGCCGCCGAGATGCGGCATGATTGAGCCGACATCGGTGACCTGGTCGGCCTCCACGCGCAGCAGCACGAGCCTCTCGCCGTCGCCCGCCGTCGCCTCGAACGGCACGTTCGCCAAGCGCAAGAAGCTCGTCGGATCGCTCGCCGCCGCGAACCCCTCGACAAAGGCGGCCTCGACCTGGTCGAGATCGGGCTCGCCATTCGCGTCGTCGTGGTGGGCGTGGTGGCTCGCGTCGAGATGCGGGGTCTGCCACTGCGCCACCGCGCGGGGACCGGGATCATGGTTATGGCCGATCGCCGGCTGCGCGTGCGGGTGCACGTGGTCGTGTCCTTGGTGATGTCCTTGGGCAGCGCCGGCGCCATTGTGGGGCTGATCGTCGTGTCCGCGATGCATGGCGAACCTCAATAAGTGACGGGCTTGTCGATCAGCGGCTTATGGGTGCCGAGCTTGCCATGGGCGACGAGCGAGCCCACCGCTTCGACCACGACGCGCACGCCGAGCAGTGCCGTGATGTCGGAGGTGTCGTAGGGCGGCGAGACCTCGACCACTTCGAAGCCGCAGAAGCCTTCGGCCGCCACGAGGCCGAGCAGCTTCAGCGCCTCCCGCGGCAGGAAGCCGCCCGGCTCCGGCCAGCCGGTGCCCGGCACGAAGCCGCAATCGATCGAATCGACGTCGAAGGAGATGTAGACCGCGTCGACATCCTTCCACGCCAGCTCGAGCGCGATCTCGGCGGTCTTCTCCAGCCCGAGCTTCTCGATGTCGGCAATGGTCAGCACGTTGGTGCCGCGCTTTCTCGCCTCCTGCACGCCTTCGCGCGGCACCTGCCAGCCGCCAATGCCGAGCTGGACGAGGTTCGATGCCGGCACGTTCGGAAGGTTGGTCGCCCAGTACCAGGGCGTGGTGTGCATGCGCTCGTCGAGGTCCTTCTCCTGGATATCGATGTGGCGGTCGAAATGGATGATGCCAATGCGCTTCGAGGTGCATTGCGCGATGCCGCGCATGCAGGGAAAGCCGATCGAATGGTCGCCGCCCAGCATCAGCGGAAGCGCGCCCGAGGAGAACACATGCGCGACGCCGCGCGAAATCTGGTCGAAGCTCTTTTCCAGATTGGCCGGAATGGTGAACACGTCGCCGGCATCGCACAAGGTCATCTGCTCGCGCAGGTCGATGCCGAGCTCGTAATTGTAGGGATTGTAGAGCGCCGAGATGCGCCTGATGCCTTGGGGTCCAAACCGCGTGCCGGGGCGATAGGTGGTGCCGGAATCGAACGGGATGCCGATGACCGCGGCGTCGTATTTGCCGACGTCGCGCACGTTTTCCACATAGGGCGCCTTGAGGAAGGTGTTGATGCCGGCGAAGTGCGGCAGCTCGCCGCGCGCGAAGGTCGGGATGTTCCTGTCGGTGAGGCACTCGGCGCCAGGGAGCCCCATGTCGAGCGCCCATTGCTGCTCCTTGCGCCAGCCCTGCCGGGAGAGCTGGCCCTCGGCTTCGAGCGCCTTCCACCCTTGCGTCGCGAGCTTGTCGAAATCCGGATGATGGCAGCGGGCGCGGGCGCGCGGCCGCACCAAGCCGGCTTTGCGCGAACGACGGATTGCTCGATTGAAGATCACACTGCGGCTCCTTGGGTTTGGCTCGCTTTAATACGGGCATCGAGAGGCTTCGAGAAGCCCAGCACGGGAACAGCGCTGTCGCGGGTCAGGTCGAGATCATAGGTGACGATGGCGCCGAACCGTCCCGGCGCCTGCGGGTCTATGCGCGTGCGGTCGAAGGCGACGAGGCGCGTGCCGAGCGCAAAGGCCTCCTTGAGGTCGTGGGTGACCATGATCACCGTCATGCCGCAGTCGCGCCAAAGCGGCTTGATCAACGCATGCATCTGCGCCCGCGTCCCGGGATCGAGCGCCCCGAACGGCTCGTCGAGCAGCAGCACGCGCGGCTTGAGCGCGATCGCCTGCGCGATCGCGAGGCGCTGCTGCATGCCGCCGGAGAGCGCGCTCGGATATTTGTCGCAGTGGGGCGTGAGCCCGACCTCCGCGATGAGACTTTCGCTTTCCTTGATTGCGGCGCGGCGCGCTGCGCCATTCAGCCGGGACAAGTAGCGACTGGCAGCGAATTCGAAGGCGATCAGCACGTTGCCGAGGACGGTCAGATTGGGAAAGACCGAGTAGCGCTGGAACACCACGCCGCGATCCGCGCCGGGCTCTTCCGGGATCGGCTTGCCCTCGAGCAGGATGGTGCCGCGGGTCGGCCGCTCCTGTCCGAGCACCATGCGCAGGAACGTGCTCTTGCCACAGCCGGACGGACCGACGATCGAAACGAAAGCGCCGGACGCGATCTCGATATTGATGCGCTCGAGCACGATCTGGTCGCCATATTCGACCCATACGTCGCGGAACGAAAGCGCGCTCATCAGCGCCGCTCCTCGACATAGGCCCATGGATAGGCTTTGCGCGCGAGCCGCGCGAGCGCGAAATCCATCAGATACGAGAGCAAGGTGATCCACGCCACGTAAGGCAGGATCACGTCCATCGCGAGATAGCGGCGCACAAGGAAAATGCGATAACCAAGCCCGACATCGGAGGCGATCGCCTCGGCCGCGATCAGGAACAGGAACGCGGGCCCGAGCGAGAGCCGTACCGCCTCGATGAGGCGAGGCATCACCTGCGGCAGCGCAACGCGGATCGCCAGCTGCCAGGTCGACGCACCCAGGGTCTGCGCCTTGATCATCTGCTCCCGGGGCAAGGCAGTGACCGCGAGCGCAAGGTCGCGGATGAGGAAGGGCGCGACGCCGATGACGATGAGCACGACCTTCGACAACTCGCCGAGCCCGAAGACGATGAACAGGACCGGCAGGATCGCCATCGGCGGGATCATCGAGATCACGGCGACGAGCGGCCCGAGCGTTGCACCCGCCACCGGAAGCAGGCCGACCGCCAACCCGAAAACGAGGCCGATCAGCGTCGCGATGCCGAGCCCAAGAAAGAGCCGCCGCAGGCTGGCGGCGGTGTCCACCCACAAGACCACTTCGCCGGATCGCCGATCCAGCTCGGCGGCGAGCCGGCGGACGGTCTCCGCCAGTTCCCCGACCGGCGGCAACAGCTTGTCGTCGGGATTGGCCGCCCGCCGTTCCGCCGACCCCAGCACGTAGAGAAACGCCACGAGCACGAACGGAAGCAGCGCAAGCAACATCCGGGGGCCAGGCGCCGGCGCAATGTTCATCACCCGACGCATGGCGAGCCTCCGCGTGGTCTGGTGCGTGCTACATCTTACCCTCCGCGGCCATCTTCATGAAGGACGCATCGAAGCGCAGCTTCACGTTCGTCGACGCGCCCAGCACCCCGCCCGAAGGCGTCGCGATGCCGATGGCGTCTTTGGATTTGACATTGTCCCCAAGCAGATTGTGCTCGAAGCAGAACGTGCGAACGAGATCCATGATTTTCGGCAGCTCGGCGCCGCTCATGAACGATGCCGCCTCGGTCGGCGTGTAGTACATCCGCGTTGTCTTCAGCTGCGCCTCGAAGCCCGCAAGGTCGGTGCCCGACAGTTTTGCCATCGCCTCGCGCGCCGCCTTGCCCTTGTCGCCCGGGTCCTGCATCAGCGCGATGGTCTCGTACCAGATTCCCACCAGCGCCTTGCCGAGATCGGGATTGTCTTTCAACGTCGCGGTCTTGATCACCAGCAGATCCTCGATCTCGCCCGGAATCTTGCTGGAGTCGAAGACCAGCGCTGCGCCGGGTTCCGCCTTCACCTCCATCAACTGCGGGTTCCAGGTGACGACCGCGGTCGAGTCCGGCGACTTGAATGCCGCAACGATGTCGGCGTCCGAGGTATTGACCGTCTTGATGTCCTTCTCCTGCAGCTTGACGGTGGCCAGCCCGCGCGCGAGCAGATAGTGCGACACCGACAACTCCACGATGTTGATTGTCTGACCCTTGATGTCGGCGAGCGATTTCCCCTTCTTGAGCACGATGCCGTCATTGCCGTTGGAATAGTCCCCCATGACGATGGCGGTGGTATCGACGCCGCCGGCCGCAGGAATGGTCAGCGCGTCCATGTTGGTCACGGTGACGCCGTCGAACTTGCCGGCGGTGTACTGATTGATCGATTCGACGTAGTCGTTGATCTGGGTGACGTTGATGGTGATGCCGTATTTGTCGGCCCATTTCTTGACGATGCCCGCTTCGGCCGCATAGGGCCACGGCATCCAGCCGACATAGATCGTCCAGGCGATGTTGAATTCCTTCTTCGGCGCGGCCGAGGCAGCGCCGATGGCAGCGGTTAAAGCCGCCGAGCCTATGCCGGCGGCGATGGTCAGAGCGGTCAGGAGCGATGTGATGCGTTTCATGGTGCAACCCTCGTGGTTCGTGCGATCCGACCGAGGATTGGCAAGACTTCAGTGATGCCAATCCTGGCCACCGAGGTCTCCCGGGCTTTTGTCCCGCCGTGCACCCGCGCGGATGTCTCCCGCGCAGGCGGCAGCTCTCGGACCAGACGTCCCGCTTGCGGCACGGAACCGGAACCCTAGCCACCAACTCAATCATCGATGAAGCAATCGTCATGCCAGCGGAAATGCTTGTGCCACGGTTGAAGCGCTGGCCACGTTGCCTGGGGAGGTGGCACGCCGCACAACAATTGGGCTCACCCACCGGCCGTTGCACGCGCCGCGATCCCTGCGCGTCGCGGTCGGTCGAGGGGCATCGGGGCCTATATCGGCCTGGCACTCGTCAGACCGCGGCCCTTTACCGCTTCGTAGGGTTGCGGGCCTATAAACGCCGCCAAACCGCCTGATTGCGGGGGCAATCGATTCTGCCATGGCGTCCCGAGGGAAAACGTCCGAACCGCGGCGCCCTGCCCCGCGCATCTATCTCGTGACCCCGCAGGAGCCTGCGGGGCTGGCCGCGCAGCTCGCGGACGCGCTGGCCGCAGCCGATATCGCGGCCGTGCTGCTGCGCCTGCCGGGAGAGACCGACGAGCGCACGCAGATCAACCACATCAAAGCCATCGCACCAACGGTACAGGACAAAGGCGCGGCGCTCCTCGTCGACGGGCATCCCGAGCTCGCGGCCCGCGCCGGCGCCGACGGCGCGCATCTTGACGGCATCGCGGCACTCGCGGCCGGCCTCGCGACGCTCAAGCCCGCCCGCATCGCCGGCTGCAGCGGCCTCGCCACGCGCCACGACGCCATGCTCGCCGCCGAAGCCGGCGCCGACTACGTCATGTTCGGCGAGCCGGACCCAGCGGGCCACCGGCCCGCTTTCGACGCCATTACGGAGCGCGTCGCCTGGTGGGCGGAAGTGTTCGAGATCCCCTGCGTCGGCTTCGCCGTTTCGCTCGACGAAGTGCAGCCGCTGGCGGCCGCGGGCGCTGATTTCATCGCACTCGGCGATTGCGTCTTCGCCGACGCGCGGGGCGCTGCCGCTGCGCTGGCCGATGCCGTGCGACGGCTTTCGGTCACGGAGATCGCGTGATGCGCGCGCTCCGACACGTTGCCGAGATATCTCTGGCGCTGGCATTGGCCGCCGCTCTCAATATCCCGGCGACAGCGCAAGGGCAGATCCAGCTCACCCCGCCGGCGCCGCAGCCGCCGGCCGCACCCACACCGCCGGCCCCGAAGCCGGCGGCAAAGCCGGCCCCGCGCCGCCCCGCACCCGCGCAGGCCGCTCCTGCTGCACCGCCCGCACCGGCCGCGCCCGCCACTGCGACGGCCGCGCCGCCGCCTGCGCTGCGCAACGAGCCGGACTTGGCCTTCGGCGCCTACCAGCGCGGCCAGTACATGACCGCCTTTGCGATCGCGACCCGGCGCGTCGAAGAGAAGAAAGACGTGAGGGCGATGACGTTGCTCGGCGAGCTTTACGCCAACGGCTTCGGGGTCGAGCACGACGACAAGAAGGCGGCCGAGTGGTATCAGCTCGCCGCCGACCGCGGCGACCGCGAGGCGATGTTCGCGCTCGCCATGTTCAACCTGCGGGGCCGTATCGGCAGCGTCAACCGGGAACAGGCGGCAAAGCTGCTCGCCGCCGCCGCGAAGCTCGGGCAAATCTCCGCCTCCTACGACCTCGGCCTGCTCTACCTCGAAGGGCAATTGTTCCCGCAGGACTTCGCGCGCGCGGCCGAGCTGTTCCGCAGCGCCGCCCAGTCCGGAAGTCCCGAAGCGCAATACGCGCTCGCCACCCTCTACAAGGAGGGTCGCGGGGTGCCGAAGGACTTGGCGGAAGCGGCGCGGCTGTTGGCGACCGCGACCGCCGGCGACAACATCGATGCCCAGGTCGAATACGCCATCGCGCTCTACAACGGGTCGGGCGTCGCCAGGAACGAGCAGGCGGCGGCGCAGCTGCTCAAGAAGGCGGCGCGCAAGGGCAGCCCGATCGCGCAGAACCGGCTTGCCAATGTGCTGGCGGTCGGCCGCGGGCTGCCGGCCGATCCGGTCGACGCGGTCAAATGGCACATCATCGCCAAGGCTGGCGGCGTGAGCGACATTCCCCTCGACACGTTCGTTCAGCAGCAGACGCCGGACGTGCGCAGCGCCGGCGAGAAGGCGGCGAAGCCATGGCTCGATGCCATCAAGGAGGCGCGCGACCAGCGCTCTTGACGGGACCGGCGGCGGCGGGCAGACCCAGCCCGCCATGCTCCGCTCTGCCCTCCTCAACGTGATGATCAAGGCCGCACGCAAAGCCGGGCGCGCGCTCAAGCGCGACTTCGGCGAGGTCGAGCACCTGCAGGTCTCGCTCAAGGGCCCGGCCAATTTCGTGACCGCCGCCGACCGGCGCGCCGAGGAGATCGTGCGTGAGGAGCTCGAGCAGGCGCGCCCGGGCTACGGCTTCCTCGGCGAGGAAGGCGGCATGCGCGAAGGCAGCGACAAGACCCATCGCTGGATCGTCGATCCGCTCGACGGCACCATGAATTTCCTGCACGGCATTCCGCATTTTGCGGTTTCGATTGCCCTCGAGCGCGAGGGAACCGTCGTCGCCGGCGTCGTCTACAATCCGGCGAACGACGAGCTGTTCACGGCCGAGCGCGGCAAAGGGGCTTTCGTCAACGACCAGCGGCTGCGGGTGGCGGCGCGCAGAGATCTTGGCAACGCGGTCGTCGCCTGCGCGCTTCCGCACACGAGCCGGGGCGAGGTCGCGCTGGCGCGCGCCGAGCACAATGCGGTGCAGGACCGGATCGCGGGCTTGCGGCGTTTCGGCGCGGCCGCGCTCGATCTCGCCTGGGTCGCCGCCGGCCGCCTGGACGCCTATTGGGAGCGCGGGCTCTCGCCCTGGGACATGGCGGGGGGGATAGCACTGGTGCGCGAGTCCGGCGGCTTCGTCACCGATCTCGCCGGCGGCGAGGCCATGCTCGCCAGCGGCGGCATCCTCGCCGGCAACGAGATCATCCACCGCGACCTGCTGCGCGTGCTCAAGGACGCGCAAAAGGCGTAGCCCCACGCGGGTCGGGCGCTGTTTCGCCGCCAGGGCCGAGGCAATTGGCCACTGTTGATGAAGACGGGACGCCGACGCGGTCCCTTCTTCCTTCCGTCGCGTCCCTGCCTTATTGTCGAGTCGTGTAAGGGCGCTGACCGCATCGCCATGGCGCAAGACATCGATCCTTTCAAGCTTTCCTCGCCCCGGATTTTTCTGGTCCGGATGTTGGTGTTCCTGATCCTGTGCGCGCTCGTCGTGGTGGTGCTCTACCGGCAGGTCTGGGCCGCTTTCCTCGCCAATCCCGGCCTCAATACCCTCATCATCGGCGTCCTGCTCATCGGCGTTGCGCTCGCCTTCCGGCAGGTCATCCGCCTGTTCCCGGAGGTCAATTGGGTGAACGGCTTCCGCCTCGCCGATCCGGGCCTCGCGGTCGAGCGTCCGCCGGTGCTCCTTGCGCCGATGTCGGTGCTGCTGCGCGACCGCATCGGGCGCATGGCGATTTCCTCGCAGTTGATGCGCGGCATCCTCGATTCGATCGCGGCAAGATTGGACGAGGCCCGCGATGTTTCGCGTTATATGACCGGGCTGCTCGTGTTCCTCGGCCTGCTCGGGACATTCTGGGGGCTGATCGAAACGGTCGGCTCGGTCGGCAACGTGATCAACACCCTCAAGCCCGGGGGCGATGCCGGCGCGATCTTCGAATCGCTGAAGGAGGGGCTCGCCGCGCCCCTCAGCGGCATGGGCATCTCCTTCTCGTCATCGTTGTTCGGGCTGGCAGGCTCGCTCGTGCTCGGCTTCCTCGACCTGCAGACGAGCCAGGCGCAGAACCGCTTCTATACCGATCTTGAGGATTGGCTCTCCACCACGGTGCATGATCTCGGTGTCGAGCGTGGCCCGTCGGGCGCAGTACCGGTATTGGGCGCGCAATCGGGAGATCTGCGAACGGCGATCGAGCGGCTGCGCGAGGCAATCACCGACAGCGGCTCGAACCGGGCGACCACGACCGCCATGGCCAATCTCGCCGAAGCTATCCAGGGGCTGGTCCACCACATGCGCTCGGAGCAGCAGATGATTCGCGATTGGGTCGATTCGCAGGCCCAGCAACATCGCGACATCCGCCGTCTGCTCGAGATTCTCGTGCGCGAAGACGTGAAGAAGTAGGACGCTCGGCTTTAGGAAACCACATGGCCATTGCCCGCGCTCGCCGCGACAGCGGCATGAACTATTGGCCCGGATTCGTCGATGCGTTGTCGACGCTGGTCCTCGGCATCATCTTCCTGCTCACCGTGTTCGTGGTGGTGCAGTTCTATTTGACGCAGGAAGTCACCGGCAAGGATACGGCGCTCAGCCGCCTCAACGCGCAGATTGCGCAGCTGACCGAGCTGCTTTCGCTGGAGAAGACGGGAAAGCTCAGCCTCGAGGAGCAGCTCGCTTCGTTGCGATCGGGCCTCGCCTCGGCCGAAAGCGAGCGCGACCGTTTCAAGGGCCTCTACGAGGGCGTCGGCACCGGTGCCGCCGATGCGCAGGGCAAGGCCGCCGAGCTCGGCACCCAGCTCGACGCCGAGAAAAAGGTCACCTCCCGCGCGCTGGCGCAGATCGAGGTGCTCAACCAGCAGATCGCGGCGCTGCGCCGCCAGCTTGCCGCGCTCGAGGACGCGCTCGACGCTTCGGAGAAGAAGGACAAGGATTCGCAGTCCCGCATCGCCGATCTGGGGCAGCGGCTCAACGTCGCGCTGGCGCAGCGGGTGCAGGAGCTGTCGCGCTATCGCTCCGATTTCTTCGGGCGGTTGCGCGCCATCCTCGGCAATCGGCCCGACATCCGGATCGTCGGCGACCGCTTCGTGTTCCAGTCCGAGTTGTTCTTCGATACCGGCAAGGCAACGCTCGACAAGCCCGAGGGCCTCACCGAGCTCGACGGGCTCGCCAGCGCACTGATGGAGCTCGAGAAGAAGATTCCGGGCGAGATCGCCTGGGTGCTGCGCGTCGACGGCCACACCGACGTGCGGCCGATCAACAGCCCGCAGTTCAAGAACAACTGGGAGCTGTCCAGCGCCCGCGCCATCTCGGTTGTGCAATATCTCGTCAGCAAGGGCGTATCGCCGCAGCGGCTCGTGGCGGCGGGCTTCGGCGAATTCCAGCCGATCGATCCGGACAGGACCGAAGAAGCCTTCACGCGCAACCGCCGCATCGAGCTGAAGCTGACCGAACGGTGAATAGTTCTTCTTTCACACTTCGGCCATACTCACCCGCCGACGAGGACGCAGCGATCGAGCTGTGGCGGCGCACCTGGCAGCTCGCCTACCCGCAGATCGATTTCACCGCGCGGCTCGACTGGTGGCGCCAGCGCTGGCGCGACGAACTCGTTCCGGTGGCGACGATCACCGTGGCGGAGGCATCGGACGGACCGATGCTCGGCTTCGTCACCGTCGATCCGGCGACCTTCGACCTCGACCAGATCGTGGTGGCGCCGGAGGCCTGGGGCATGGGCGTCGCGTCGGCGCTGCTCGCGGAAGGCAAGCGCATATCGCCCGCCGGCCTCGACCTCCACGTCAACAAGGACAACGTGCGCGCGATCCGCTTCTACGAGAAGCAGGGTTTCGTGGTTTCGGGCGAGGCGATCAATTGGCGCTCCGGCGCGCCGGTGCACAAGATGAGCTGGCGGCCTTAGCCGGCAGGATGGGTCGAGCGCGCATCTTCGCGCGCGATACCCATCAAAGGTCGCGCCGCGGGCGAGAGGATGGGTTTCGCAAGTGCTCAACC
>Ga0137415_10007333_pt1 | contig 10931 bp, 7 predicted proteins | sample CZODoug3_1_1_16f_FD_183082 | JGI IMG/M metagenome (GOLD analysis project Ga0137415, IMG submission 183082) | Vadose zone soil fungal communities from Angelo Coast Range Reserve, California, USA - CZODoug3_1_1_16fungal (Hybrid Assembly) | ecosystem: Environmental > Terrestrial > Soil > Vadose...
AGAATCCACGACAGCGCCGAGGGGATCACCACCGCGCGCGTCATCTGCCAGTCGCTGGCGCCGAGAATGCGCGCGTTCGCGATCAGGTTCTTGTCGGCCTCGCGCACGCCCTGGAACGCGTTGGCGAACACCACGAAGAACACCATCACGACCGCGAGCGCGATCTTGGAGGCAGCACCCAAGCCCAATGCGACGATGAAGATCGAGCCCAGCACCACGCGCGGTATGGAATTCGCGACCTTGATGTAGATCGAGAACACGTCGGACAAGAGCTGATTGCGTCCGAGCGCGATGCCGCAGAGAATGCCCATCACGGCGCCGATCAGGAAACCGGCGCCGGCTTCATAGATCGTCACCCAGATCTGCTTCCACAGCGGACCGATCGAGGTGCCGTTCTGGAACCAGTCGATCAGTTTTGTCACGATGCCGCTCGGCTGGCCGAAGAAGAACGGATCGATCAGCCCGACGCGCACGCCGAGCTCCCAGCCGCCGACCAGAAACACCAGCACGGCAAGGCGCAACGCCAGCACCAGGCGCGCCCGACGCCGCAGGCGTTCGACCATGGTTTCGAGCCGAACGTCTGAAGTGGGGGCGGGAATCGCTGTCTCGGCCATGGTCAATGCCCTGCCCGTGCGCGCAAAACTTCCTCGCGCAGATCGTCGGAAATCTTGCGCGCAATCGCGATGAACTTTTCGTCGTAGCGCAAGGTGGCGACATTGCGCGGGCGCGGCAGGTCGATGGTGTGCACCGACTTCACCCGCGCCGGCCGCGTGGTCAGCACCGCGACCCGATCGGCGAGCAGGATCGCCTCGTCAAGGTCATGCGTGACGAACAGCACCGCCGATTTGGCCAGCGCCCATAATTGCAAGAGTTCTTCCTGCATCAGCTCGCGGGTCTGTACGTCGAGCGAGGAGAACGGCTCGTCCATCAACAGCACCTGCGGATTGTTGATGAAGGTCTGCGCCAGCGCCACGCGCTTGCGCATGCCGCCGGACAATTGATGCGGATGATGATCCTCAAAACCTTTCAGCCCGACGCGGTTGATCCAGTCGCGCGCCATCTCCTCGGCCCTGGCCTTGGGCACGCCGCGAAACAGCGGCCCCGCCATCACATTGCCGAGCACGTCGCGCCAGGGAAATACCGCGTCCTGCTGAAACACAAAACCGACGCGGCGATCGACGCCGTCGACCGGCGCATCGAACAGCGTCACCTCGCCGGCCTGCGGTTTTGCCAATCCCGCGATCAGCCCGAGCGTGGTCGACTTGCCGCAGCCGGTGGGACCGACGATGGCGAAGAATTCGCCGGGCGCGATTCTGAGGTCGAAATCCTCAAGCGCGGAGAGAATCTCGCCGGTCGGCGTGATGAAGCGCCGGGCGACATGCTTCAGTTCGATGGCGGAGGGGGTTATGGCGTCCATGCTAGTTGCATTTCCCGGTTACGTTCAAGCGCCGATCAAAATTAATGCCGTCATTCCGGGGCGCGAGCGATTGCGAGCGAGCCCGGAATCCATAACCACGACAGGGAGTATGGATTCCGGGCCTGCGCCAAGTGGCGCATCCACGATGTGCACTTGCACATCGGGGAATGACGAGCTCAATGCGTTGCGTTGGCCTTGATCACGAACTCCGTGGTGTAGGTTTTGCTCAGGTCGATGGTCTTGCCCTGCACGTTGGGCGAGAAGCTCGACAGCACCTTCAGCACCGATTCCGGCGCGCCCTGCGGCATCATGCCGTCGGGCGAATATTGCGCGCGGCCTTCGCGCAGCCCCTGCACATAAAGATCGAGCTCGCCGGCGTAATAATCCTTCGGCATCTGCGCGGCGATCTCCTCCGGCGAATGCGTGTTCATCCACTTCAGCGTTTTCACGAACACGTTGACCACCTTCTGCGCGGTCTCCTTGTTGGCTTCCATCCAGGCGCGGTCCATGTAGAGGCAGGCGGCCGGATAATCGCCGCCGAGCGCCACACGGGTCGCTTCCGGCGTGCGCAAATCGATTCCCACTTTTGCGGAGCCGTTCTTCACCGCGCGCGCCACCGTCGGCTCGGTGGTCATGCCGGAGACGATCTTGCCCTGCTGCATCGCCGCCAGGAAGGTGTCGCCGGCGCCGACCGGCACCAGTGAATAATCCTGCACCTTCAGCCCGGCCTTGGCGGCCAGCGCGCGGGTGAGGAAATCCGTCGCCGAGCCGAGGCCCGTGACGCCGAGCGCCTGGCCCTTCCAGTTCGCGGGATCCTTCAGCTTGTCGGCGTCGGCCGCCTTCACCAGCACCACTTCGCCGGGCGCGATGCCGAACTGCACCACGTCGGTGATGAACTTGCCTTTGGACTGCAGGTCGATGGTGTGATCGTAAAACCCGACCACGCCCTGCACCTCGCGCGCCAACAGCGCGGTCGCGGCCTGCGAGCCGGAGGTCGAGTTGAACAGCTCGACGTCGAGGCCCTGCTCCTTGAAGAATCCGAGCTGGGCGGCGAGCTTGGCCGGCAGGTAAATCTGCTTGTCGATGCCGCCGACCATGATCTTGATCGCGGTCTGCGCCTGCGCCGGCGCGGCTGACAGGAGCGAGGCCGACATCGCGGCGAAGACGGCGGCGGCGAGAATTCTGCGCATGAGGCGTTTCCTTGTGACGGCGTTTTCTTGTGGTGCCTGGCGTGAAGTGTTTTGCGGGGCCGCGGTTTCGAGGCCTGCTCGGGGGGCCATGAGGCCCCCGGCGCTATCCCGTGTCAATCGGACATTTGGGGTGTTGAGCTGCCCTCGGCAGGCTCAAGGCCGGGTCAAACTTGCGATGTGAAGGCGCAGCCCGCGCAAGCCGCGAGAGGTCGGTCCGAATCCGCAAAAAAACGAGGACCTCGGCCAAACCAATTCTACTTGATCCCGATCGTGATTTTATTCGAAACCAGCGGCGGGTTGAACGGATAATGCTTGGCATCGCCGAGCACAAGCTGAAGCGTATGTTTTCCGGGTGGCAGTTCGATACGCGCCTCGGTTTGGCCCGCGCCAAAATGAAGATGCGACTTGTCCTGTGAAATCGGTTCGTTGGGGTCGAGCGGTTCGGTCACATCAATCAGCAGATGATGATGGCCGCTGTTCTGGAAATCGTCGCCCGCGTGGGTGACACCCATGTTGCGCAGGCCGAAGCGACACCAAAATCCGCCCTTGATCGTAGCGCCGTCCTGCGGCCACACGAAATACAGAACGGCATCTTTTGGCGCGGGCTTTCCTTGAGCCCACGCGGCAAATGACAGGCAAGTCAGCACGACGGACAGCGCGATCAGCCGGGTGATCTTCATGACGCATCCTCCTCTAACGCGCCTTAGAGGGACAGCGCGACGCGGAAACCGTGTGTCGGATATCGAACGTTGGTGTCGTAACTATCGCGGTTCGCCGGCCGCGCATAGCGCGCGTCATTCTTCCAGGACCCGGACCGAATGACATGCGACGCGCAGCTGCCCTCGACCCATGGCGAGCCGTCCGACGGAGCGCCCTGATAATTCTTGTGCCAGCAGTCCTCGACCCACTGATCGACGCCGCCACCCATGTCATACAGCCCGAACGGATTCGGCTTGAAGCTGCCGACCTTGATCGGTTGCTCGGCGGCCGCGATGTCAGTGCAATTCTTGCAATTGGCCATGCCGGGCTGAAACTGGTCGCCCCACCAGTACTTGGTTTGCGTGCCTCCACGCGCGGCATATTCCCATTCGGCTTCGCTTGGGAGCCGATATGCCTTTCGGGTTGCGCCCGCGAGCCAGGCCACGAATTGCTTGGCATCGCTCCAGCTGACATTGGTGATCGGCGCGTCATCCTTGCCGGTTGCCACGAACGCACATGCCTTCGCCGCGGCGCATTCGTTCCATTCGCGAACCGAAATCGGATACTGACTGATCGCAAACGGCTTGATGCTGACTTGGTGGGGCGGCTTCTCCGTGGCATCGTCATCGCTGCCCATGGTGAAGCTGCCGCCACGCATTGTCTTCATCTCGGGCTCCCGGATCGCTGCGGCCAGCGGTGTGGCGGGCGTGGCGGGAAGCACGGGTTGAACTTGCGGCGCCGCCTGCTTCACAGCGGGAGCCACCGAAGGCACGGGCTGAGGCTGGGGCGCTGTTTGCGGGGTGGCGGGTGCTGCCGGGGGCAAGGGCTGAGGTAGCGGCGCGGCTTGTTTCGCGGCGGGTGGCGCCGGGGATGGCAGCACCTTCGGCATCTCCTGCGAAACCGGGACCGACGCCTGATGCTCTGGCTTGCCGTGCGGCAGCCAAAACACATACCAAAGGGCGCCGCTGGCGATGACCAGCAAAGTGAGGCTCAGCAGGAAAATCAGAATGTTCTCGCGTCGTTTTCGGGTCCGGCTAAAGGCGGCCGGATCCGGAAGCACGCGGTAGACCCTGATCGGATCGGCGATGTTCTTGACTTTGCGATCTCCGAGCAACTCATATCCGCAAACCAGCTTGTTCTTGATCTGCTCGTAAATGGCGCCCGAGATGTAAACCTGGCCAGGCTCGGCAAGGCCCTCGAGACGCGAAGCAATATTGACGCCATCGCCGTAAACGTCGGTTGCTTCGATGATGACGTCGCCAAGATTGACACCAATCCGATACTCGATCCAATGATGCCTGGGCAGCGATGCGTTGCGTCCAACCATGTGTTGCTGAATGACGATGCCACACCGCACGGCTTCGACAGGACTGTCGAAAATCGCAATAAAGCCGTCGCCTGTGGTTTTGACCAGCCTTCCATGGTGCTCTGCGATGCTGGGTTCGATCAGGCTGCGCTCGATCCGCTTCACGCGGCCGTGCGTTCCTTCTTCATCGATTTCCATCAGGCGGCTGTAGCCCGAGATATCGCCGGCGATAATCGCGGCAAGACGGCGCGGCGATGCCTCGCGCGCGGGCTTGCCGCCCTTGTTCGATTTAAAATCCCGAATTTCGCCCATGGCGCGTTCGGTCTCCATACACCGCCAACGGCGGTGTTAGGGGCGCACAATTAATTTCCGCGAAAATTAGAACTTGCAGATAACAAGCTATCATATTGCCGAATCAGGACAAGCCAATTGAGCTTTCCTCAAACCGGCCTCAACGTCATAGCCCGAATGGCGGTATTCGAATGTGAACCGCTTCACATATTTCGACTTCAGCCCCGGCTCGGCGTGCCTATCCATCAAGCTTCGCAACAGGCTTGCGAGAAGATGGATTGCCGGGTCATCCAGCGCGAAGACGCGCTTCGCGCTTTTGCCCGGCAATGACCGCGGTCGCCTGATTATCGCGGCTACGCGCTGAAACCGAACAGCTTTGCTGCAGTGCGGCCGAGGATGTCGGCCTTGTCGTCGTCGCTGAGCGATGCAGAGGCGAAAATATGATCGACCGGCTGCAGCTGCCACGGATAGGGATAGTCGCTGCCGAGCACGATCTGACCGGCGCCGACCTGGGCCACCAGATGGCGGATGGCCTCGGGCGAGAAGATCAGGGAATCGAAATAGATCTGCTTGAGATATTCCGTCGGCGCCTTGCCGAGCTTCATCTCCGGGTTGCAGCCCTTGGGGCCAACCAGGCAGGCATGGTCCGAACGATCGGCGTAGGAGGGCAGGAAGCCGCCGCCGTGGGCGGCGATCACTTTCAACCCGGGAAAACGATCGAGCGTGCCTTCGAAGATCAGGTGCGAGAGCGCAATCGTCGTCTCCAGCGGATTGCCGATGGTGTTGCCGAGCCAGCCGTTGCCGGAGAGGCGCTTGCTGAGTTCAGGCACGCCCTGCGGATGGATGAACAGGGGCACGCCGAGCTGCTCCGCCTTGGCCCACACCGGATGGAATTTCGGGTCGGAGAATTCGACGCCGTTCACCACGCCGCCGATCGCGGCGCCCTTCAAGCCCTGCTTCTTCACCGCGGTCTCGAGTTCCTGCACGGCGAGATCGGGCGCCTGCAAAGTGAGCGAGGCGAAGGCGGCGAAGCGGTCCGGCTTTGAGGCGCAGAGCTCGGCGAGCTTTTCGTTCTGGATCTTCACGATCTCGGCGGCAAGGTCGCGCTCGCGGTTGTACCAGTAGGGATTGATCGACAGCACCTCGAGGTCGATCGCCTGCGCGTCCATGGCGGCGAGCCGCTTGTCAATCTCGATGAAAGCCTCGGCCGCGTTGTTGACCGGCGGAAGCTGGGCCGCGGCGGCATCGGCACCGAGCAACGCGCCGGCTTCGCGGAAGTGGCAATGGGCGTGCACATCGATGGTTTTCACCCGTTTGCCGCCGACTGAGACGGGTAGCTTTTGGCGCACCGGCTGCTGGGCATGCGCGCTTTGTAAGAGACCGCAGCTGCAGAAGACAATGCCGGTGGTAACGGCAGCGGTGCCGGCTTTGAGAAAATCACGGCGTGTGGTCATGACAATTTCCTCCCATGGCTTTTTGTTTTGCTGGCGTGGTCTGCCACCACCACGCCAGATTGAAAGGGAGCGTAAGACTACCATCGGCCGACGGCAAGACGCGTTCGCGCAACATTGCGCTTGACCGGCGGCGGCTCTATAGAAAAACAAAAACGTTTTGGGAGGTGTGCGTGCGCAGCAACCGGTTGCCCGGCAAGTCAGCGGCTTCATTCATCGCGCTGCTCGGCATCGCAATATCAGCGGCAACGCCGGTGGCGGCGCAGAAAAAAGGCGGCACGCTGCGGCTTTATCACAACGACAATCCACCCAGCGCTTCATTGCTCGAAGAATCGACCATCGCGTCGGTGACGCCGTTTTCGGCCGTGTTCAACAACCTCGTGGTGTTCGATCCCGCCAAGGTCCACGAGAGCCTGGAGACCGTGATCCCGGATCTGGCGGAAAGCTGGTCCTGGGACGCGACCAATACCAGACTGACGTTCAAGCTGAGGCAGGGCGTGACTTGGCATGACGGCAAGCCATTCACGGCAAAAGATGTGCAATGCACCTGGCGGATGCTGATCGGCAAGAGCGAGGTTTCCGAATTTCACCGGAACCCGCGCCGGGTCTGGTACACCAAGCTGCAGGACGTCACGATCAATGGCGATCACGAGGCCACATTCGAGCTGAGCGAGCCGCAACCCAGCCTGCCGGTGCTGCTGGCGAGCGCCTTTTCCGCCGTCTATCCGTGCCACGTTCCGCAAGCGACCATGCGCACCAAGCCGGTCGGCACCGGGCCGTTCAAATTTGTCGAGTTCAGGCGCGGCGCCTCGATCCGTCTGGTGCGCAATCCGGATTACTGGAAAAAGGACCGCCCGTATCTCGACGAGATCACGTTTCGGATGATCGACAGCCGCGCCACGCGGATGCTGGCTTTCGCGACCGGCGAATTCGATATCACCTTTCCGGCGGATGTCAGCGTCCCCCTGATGAAGGATATCAAGGCGCGGGCGCCGAACGCGATCTGCGAGGTGATCACCACCGGCACGCAATCCAACCTGATGGTCAATCGCGTCAATCCGCCGTTCGACAATCCGGACATTCGCAAGGCGATGTCGCTGGCGATCGATCGCAAGCCATTCAACACGATTCTGATGGAGGGATTGGCGCTGACCGGCGGGGCCATGCTGCCGAAGCCCGCGGGCGAATGGGGCATGCCGCCGGAAATGGTGTCATCGCTGATGGGGTATGGTCCCGACACCGACGCGAATATCGCGGAAGGCCGGCAAATCATGCAGAAGCTTGGCTACAGCGATGCCAAACCGCTGCCAATCAAGATTCAAACGCGAAATCTTCCGACCTATCGCGACGCCGCGGTGATCCTGACCGATCAACTCAAGAAGATCCACATCGTGGGTGAGCTGGATGTTCTCGAAACCCCGCAATGGTATGCGAGGCTGGCGCGGAAAGATTACACCATCGGGCTGAACGTGACCGGCGTCAGCGTCGACGATCCCGACGGCAATATCGTCGAGAACTATAGCTGCAAATCCGAGCGCAACTATACGCAGTACTGCAACGCCGAGGTGGACGGATTGCTGGCCGCGCAATCCCGCGAACTGGACAAGGACAAACGCCGGAAAATCGTCTGGGATATCGAGCGCCTTCTGGTCGACGACGCGGCGCGCCCGATCATCATCTCCAGCGTGGCCGCCAATTGCTGGCAGCCCTATGTCAGGAACTACACCCCGCACGACAACAGCCAATACAACAGCCTGCGGTTCGAGGAAGTCTGGCTCGACAAGTAGCGGCGGCGGGGTGTGCGGGGCTGACACAAGGATGGCGTCATACCCCGCCACCGGGTCTCGCCTACGGCGAGCCCGATGACAGGCTCCTGCGGGGGTATGCAGTACGCCGCAGCCTTGCGATTTTTTCACTGGCGCTCTGGAATACTGGGCCCCCGCTTTCCGCGGGGGCGACGAGGTGCTGGTGTTTACCCCGGCGGGTTCCTCGTCCCCATCAGCAACGCATCGATCGCCCGCGCGTAGCGGCAGCCTTTGCGGATCGCCACGCCGCGACGCGGCGACGCACCGGCCGGTCTTGAACCGCCGCAGGGGCGATCCTTACCTGATCGGAGTATGCCGCGGCGCCTTGCGTCCCTATCAAGGAGAGAGTGATGAATTACCTCCGAACAGCGATCCTTCTGGCCGGTCTCACGGCCCTGTTCATGGGTGTCGGCTATTTGATCGGCGGTGCCAGCGGCGCGACCATCGCACTGGTGATCGCGGCTGCGACGAACCTGTTCGCCTACTGGAACTCGGATCGCATGGTGTTGTCGATGTATGGCGCCCACGAGGTCGATGCGCGCACTGCGCCCGAACTCGTGAGTATGGTGACCGCACTCGCCGCACGGGCCGGGCTGCCGATGCCGCGGGTGTTCTTGATGGACAATCCGCAGCCCAATGCGTTCGCCACCGGACGCAATCCGCAGAACGCCGCGGTTGCCGTGACCACTGGCCTCGTACAGTCGCTCAGCCGCGAGGAACTCAGCGGGGTGATTGCCCATGAACTCGCGCATGTGAAAAATCACGACACGCTGCTGATGACCATCACCGCGACGATCGCAGGTGCGATTTCAATGGTGGCGCAGTTCGGCATGTTCTTCGGAGGCAATCGCGACAACAACAACGGCCCGGGCCTCATCGGTTCGATCGCGATGATGATCCTCGCGCCACTCGGCGCCATGTTGGTGCAGACGGCGATCAGCCGCACGCGCGAATACGCCGCCGACAATCTCGGCGCTCGCATCGTCGGCCAGCCGATGTGGCTGGCGTCCGCGCTAGCCAAGATCGAGGGCGCCGCGCACGAGATTCCGAACATGGAGGCCGAACGCAATCCGGCGACGGCTCACATGTTCATCATCAATCCGCTGTCAGGTCACGGTATCGACAATCTGTTTTCGACGCACCCGTCGACCGAGAACCGGATCGCCGAGCTGCAGCGGCTCGCCGCCGAGCTTGGGTCCCGGCCGGGTGCTGTGCCCTCGGCGCGGCCGGAATCGCCGCCTCGACGTGGTCCCTGGGGTGCGGCTGGCAATCGCGCGGCGTCGCGCGGTCCCTGGGGCTGAGCGGTGGGTTGAAGGACAACCGTTATGCGCGGGCTTGACCCGCGCATCCATTAATCTTCGCAAAGAGTCTCATGAAGAGAACGGATTGCCGGGTCGAGTCCGGCAATGACATCCGTCACCGCGGCAGGTTCGTCGTCCCCATCAGGAACCCATCGATGGCGCGGGCGCAGAGGCGGCCTTCGCGGATCGCCCACACGACGAGCGATTGCCCGCGGCGCATGTCGCCGGCCGAGAACACGTTCGGCCGCGAGGTCTGGTAGTCCGCGGTGTTGGCACGCACGTTGCCACGCGGGTCGAGATCGACGCCGAGCGTCTTCAGAAGGCCCTCATGCACGGGATGCACGAAGCCCATCGCCAGCAGCACCAATTGGGTGTCGAGTTCGAATTCGGTCCCGGGAATCGGCTTGAACTTGTCGTCGACCTGCACGCAATGCAGTTTTGTCACTTTGCCGTCGACGCCCGAAAAGTTTTGCGTCAGCACGGCGTATTCGCGCTTGGCGCCTTCGGCCTGGCTCGACGAGGTCCGCATCTTCAAGGGCCAGTTCGGCCAGGTCAGCCCCTTGTTTTCATGCTCGGGCGGCGCCGCCATGATCTCGAGCTGCGTCACCGACAGCGCGCCCTGCCGGAACGACGTGCCGATGCAGTCCGAGCCGGTGTCGCCGCCCCCGATCACCACCACATGCTTGCCGCCGGCGAGAATGTCAGGGGCGCTGCCGAGCGGCTCATTGCTGACGCGGCGGTTTTGTTGCGGCAGGAAATCCATCGCGAAGTGAATGCCCGACAGCTCGCGGCCGGGGATCGGCAGGTCGCGCGCGGCTTCGGCGCCGCCGGTCAGCGCCAGCGCGTCGTATTCGTTCAGCATCTGGCGCGGATCGAGCGCGCCGGATGACGTGCCGCCGACATGGGTACCGTAGTGAAAGGTGACGCCCTCGGCTTCCATCTGCGTCACGCGGCGGTCGATGATGTGCTTCTCCATCTTGAAGTCGGGAATGCCGTAACGCAGCAGCCCACCAGCCTTGGCGAATTTCTCGAACAGATGCACGTCGTGGCCGGCGCGCGCCAGCTGCTGCGCGCAGGCGAGCCCCGCCGGGCCGGAACCGATCACCGCCACCTTCTTGCCGGTCTTGGTAGCCGGGATTTCCGGATTGATCCAGCCATTATCCCAGGCGCGATCGACGATGGCGCATTCGATGGTTTTGATCGTCACCGGATTGTCGTCGATGTTGAGCGTGCAGGAGGCTTCGCACGGGGCCGGGCAGATGCGCCCGGTGAACTCCGGAAAATTGTTGGTCGAGTGCAGATTGCGCGAGGCTTCTTCCCAGTTGCCGGCATAGACCAGATCGTTGAAATCCGGAATCTGGTTGTTGACCGGGCAGCCCGGCGTGCCCGGCGCCACCGAGCCGGTGCCGTGGCAATAGGGAATGCCGCAATTCATGCAGCGCGCGGCCTGGTCGCGGGTGTCCTTCTCGCT
>Ga0137415_10007334_pt1 | contig 10931 bp, 8 predicted proteins | sample CZODoug3_1_1_16f_FD_183082 | JGI IMG/M metagenome (GOLD analysis project Ga0137415, IMG submission 183082) | Vadose zone soil fungal communities from Angelo Coast Range Reserve, California, USA - CZODoug3_1_1_16fungal (Hybrid Assembly) | ecosystem: Environmental > Terrestrial > Soil > Vadose...
TTGTCGCCCATCGAGCCGCCGACGAAGCCTTTCTGTCCTGGAAACGCCGGCGTCGCGCCCTTGCGGATGACGTACAGCGACTCGCCGCCGTGCTCCTCGATCCACGCGAAGTTGTGATGGTTGTGCACCAGCTCCACTTCGCAGCCGCCAAGGATCGAAACGACCTTGCGCGCCACCCACTCGCGGCCGGCGTAGGCGTAACGGCCGGCCAGATTCATGAGCTGCCAGTACGCGTCACCGATCGGCGCATGGACGTCGAGCAGCGCCTCACGCTCGGGCGCGCGCTCGCCCCAGTGCTTGTTCTGCGACAGCGCCAGGAAGCCGCGCGCCACGCCGAACCCAAAACCGCGCGAGCCGAAGTGCACGCCGACCCAGATCTTGTCCTCCTCATCGGCGAACACGTCCACGTAGTGATTGCCCGAACCCACCGTGCCGAGCTGCTCGCGCGCCTTGGCACGCAAGCGATCGCGCTCGTGCCTGTCAGGCACCGCGTCCCAGGCCGGATCCCCGAACAGCGGATCGTCGGTGGGCGCATCGTCCGCACGGTTCCTCAAGCCCACGCCGAACGACAGCGAGGCCTGGATCTCATCGGCCAACTCACGCAGCCGCCCCCCCCCCTGGATCTGCGGCAGCTTCAGATCGGTGCGGATCGCGGCGTTGCCGCAGGCGATATCGAAGCCCACACCGACGACGGAGACCTTGTCACGGTACGCGGCGACGCCACCGATGGGCATCACATACCCCAGGTGCCCGTCCGCCATCAGCGCGGCACGCTCCGCGCGGCTCGCGACATCCCGAAGTTGTTCGAGGGTGTTGGGCTCGTGCTGTCCGAAGACTACAGGCTCTACGGCCACAACCGGTACAATGTGCGTGGGAACGCGATCGCTTCCCGGATGTGCGGGATGCCACAGATCCACGCGACGGTCCGCTCGACGCCGAGTCCGAATCCGGAATGCACGAACGTGCCGTACTTGCGCAAATCGAGATACCACGAGTACGCCTCTTCCGGCAGTTTCTCGGCGCGAATGCGCGCCAGCAGCTTGTCGTAATCGTCCTCGCGCTGGCTGCCGCCGATGATTTCGCCGTAGCCCTCGGGCGCGAGGCAGTCGTTGTTGAGCACGGTGCGCGGATCGGCCGGGTTCTCCTTCATATAGAAGGCCTTCACGGCCTTCGGATAGTTATAGACGAAGACCGGCCGGTCGTACTGCTTGGCCAGCGTCGTCTCGTCCTCGCCGCCCAGGTCTCGGCCCCATTCCATGTCGGCGCCGAGGCTTTTCAGTTTCTCGACGGCGTCAGTGTAGGAGATCCGATGGAACGGCGGCGCGACGCGCGCGAGCGCTGCCACATCGCGTCCCAGCTCCGCGAGATCCTGCTTCCGTTGCTCCAGGCAGCGGCCCACGATGTGCGAAACGAAATCCTCCTGGAGCCGCATGTTGGCATCCGAGTCGTTCCACGCGACCTCGGGCTCGACCATCCAGAACTCGGTGAGGTGCCGGCGCGTCTTCGACTTCTCGGCGCGGAACGTCGGGCCGAAGCAATACACCTTGCCGAGCGCGGCGGCCGCGGCCTCGACGTACAGCTGGCCGGTCTGGGCGAGATAGGCCTTCCCCAGATCGAAGTAATCCACGGAGAACAGCGTGCCGGCATGCTCACCGATCGAGCCGGTGAGAATGGGCGTGTCCACGAGCGTGAAGTGGCGCTGATGAAAGAAATCGCGAATCGCCTGGACGACTTCGTGGCGCACGTGCGCGATCGCACTCTGTTGCTTGGAGCGCAGCCACAGATGGCGGTGCTCGAACAGGTATGCGATCCCGTGCTCTTTTGGCGTTATCGGAAATTCGGGGCTCGGCCCGATGATCTTCAGGTCCGAGGTCTGGAGCTCGACGCCGCCTGGCGCGCGCGCATCCGCACGCACGCTGCCTGTCACCTCGAGCGAAGTCTCCTGAGTAAGTTTCCCGAACGCGTCCCAGACCTCCGGCGTCACATCTTTCTTGGAGATCACTGCTTGCAGGTAGCCCGTGCCGTCTCGCACCACGACGAACGCGATCTTCCCGCTCGAGCGGGTCGTCGCAACCCAGCCGCGCACCGAGACCGCCTCCCCGGCGTGCTGCGGAAGCTCTTCGATCCAATGACGTTCGGGCATAGGCGCGGCATACTAGTGGCGGGCCTTTTCAGTGTCAACGCGATCGCCCTGGCCTGCGCGCCGGCCATGAAAACAGGCCCCCCCCCGGCGCGGCAGGAATCGGGCTGGCCGGCTTACCTCGGGAATCAGCGCCATGACGCGGGCGCGCGCGAGACACTGAACCCCGATCCCCGACCGCTGTGGCATTTGGGCATGGGACGCGGCGTGCGCGGCAGTCCCGCATTGGGAGAGACGGTGATCGCCGTCGGCACCGCCGATCGCAACCTCGTGCTCGTCGATCGCTCGAGCGGCGAAGTGCTGTGGCGCTCGCACCTCGATGGCAGCGTCCGCTCCGGCCCGCTCCTCGACGAAGACCGGCTCTACGTCGCCACGGAGTCACAGCCGCGGGGCCGGGTCTACGCAGTCCGGTTGCGCGACGGCCGGCAGCTGTGGCGCACCCCGGCGGGGAGCGTCACGGCTCCACTCGCCTTCGAGGGCGACGCGATCTACGCTGCCACGGAAGCGGGCCTGGTGCTACGCCTCGAGCCGGAGCACGGCAAGGTGCAGTGGCGCCGTCCCCTCAGCGGCGCGGTGCGGGCCGGACCGCTCGTCACGCCAAACGGGCTCGTCGTCGCTACGACGAGCGACACGCTCTATCTTCTCGATCGCCTGACGGGTGGGGTGCGGTCGCAGTTGTCGCTCCCGGGCGCGGTGCTCGCGACGCCCGCGACCGATGGGCGCCGGGTCTATCTGGCCACCACGAACGGCCGGATCGTCGCCGTCGATCTCGCGTCGTGGAGCGTGACCTGGGACCGCCCGGCTGGTGATGCAGTGTACGGCGCGCCCGCGCTCAGCGCCGATACGCTGTTCGTGCTCGCACGCGACGGCCGGCTCTGGATGATCCCGGTGGACGCACCCGATGCCGCGACGAGTCACACGCTCGACATCGTCGCCACGGCGGGGCCGACGCCGTTGGCGTCCGGCGTCCTCGTCGGCAGCGTGAGCGGCGAAGTGCTGCTGGTCGATCCGCGGAGCGGAGCGATTCGCTGGCGGGCACAAGTCGCCGGCCCGATCGAGGAGCCGCCGCTGGTCCGCGACCGGCAGGTCGTCGTGGTCGCCGGCCGCGGCAATATTCATACTTACCGATGATGATGCGCGCGATCTGGATCGTCGCCGTAGTCGCGGGCGGTTTCGTCCCGACGCTTTCGGGCCAGGGCAACTTGGCCATCGGCCGTCAGCCATCGGCCATCAGCGCTGACGGCAGACGGCTGAGGGCTGATGGCCAGCGCGATTCCTTCCGCCGCGCCGTCGTTCACCATGGCAAGTGGCTCACCGCCGCCAGCGTGGTAGCGCTGATAGTCGTCGCCGAGCGAGAGCACAGCAATTCCCGCCGCGAGTGGAATGCGCTGCTCGACATCTGCCGCTCCGCGCAGGACGCGTGCGCGCTCGGTGCCGACGGGCGCTACGTGCGGGGCGACGCCGAGCAGCTGTATCAGCGCTCGCGCGCCTTCGACCGGCGGGCGAATCGCTGGCTGCTGGGCGCGCAGGCGAGCCTCCTCGCCACCACAGCGCTGTTCATTATTGATCTGCATCCGGGGCAAGGGCCGGACAATATCCCCTTTGCTCCGATGCAGGTGGGGTTGCGGATTCCGTTTTGAGCGGCCGTCAGCCGTCTGCCATCGGCCGTCTGTGCAGATGGCTGACGGCAGATGGCTGATGGCTATTAGCCGACGCGAAAGAGCTCGAATCCGCGCTCGTATCGAGTAACGATCCGCTCTCTATAGGCCGAGTGCTCGCGCCGCTCGAGCGCGGGATCGCTGGCGATCATCGCGGCGGCAGCGGTGCGTGCAGCGTCGAGCAGCGGCAGGTCGGTCTCGAGATTCGCGTAGCGTAGCGGCACGCCGCCCGATTGCCGAGCGCCGGTGAGCTCGCCCATGCCGCGCTCGTGCAGGTCCAGCTCGGCGATCTTGAAGCCGTCCGTCGTTTCGCAGAACGCCTGCAGCCGCGGCGCCGCCTCAGGGGAATCGGAGAGCAGGATGCAGTGGCTGGCCGCAGCCCCCCGCCCCACGCGGCCCCGCAGCTGGTGCAGCTGCGCGAGGCCGAATCGCTCGGCATGCTCGATGAGCATCACCGTGGCATTCGCGACGTCGATGCCCACCTCGATCACGGTCGTCGCGACGAGGACTTGCGCCTGGTTGTCGCGAAAGGCGCGCATCGTCGCATCGCGCTCCTCCGCTTTCATTTTCCCGTGCACCAATCCCACGCGAAACTCCGCAAACGTCTTCGCGAGCTTCTCGGCCATCGTCGTGGCGGCCTTGAGGTCGGCCCGCTCCGATTCGTCGATCACCGGATAGATCACGTAGGCCTGACGCCCCGCGGCGCACTCGCTGCGGATGAACTCGTAGATCTTCGACCGCGCCGCGTCGGTGCGGAGCGCGGTCTTGACCGTGCCGCGCCCGGGCGGCCGCTCCCGCAGCTGCGTCACGTCCAGGTCGCCGTAGAGCGTGAGCGCGAGCGAGCGCGGGATCGGCGTTGCCGTCAGCAAGAGAACGTCGGGGGCGTCGCCTTTCTCCACCAGCGCGGCGCGCTGCTCGACACCGAAGCGGTGCTGCTCATCGATCACCGCGAGACCCAGCTTGCGGAACGTGACCGACTCCTGAATCAGCGCGTGGGTCCCGACGACGATGCGCGGCGCACCACTCGCGATGCGCTCCCGGACGGCCGACTTCTCCGCCGCACTCATGCGGCCCAGCAAGAGCTCCGGACGGATCGCGAGCGGCCCGAGCAGCCGCGTCAACGTGTCGCCGTGTTGCTCCGCCAAGAGCTCCGTGGGCGCCATGATCGCCGCCTGATAATCGTTCTCGGCGGCGAGCAGCATTGCGAACAGCGCGACAACCGTCTTCCCCGTCCCCACGTCGCCCATCAGCAGGCGGTGCATGCGCAGCGGCGCCGTCATATCGCCGCTGATCTCGCGGATCGCCTGACGTTGATCGCCGGTGAGCTCGAACGGAAGATTCTCGCGGAGCTTCGTGGTGAGCTCCCGCTTCAGTTGGAAGGTGATGCCCGCCCGGGCCCGCTTCGCCAAATGCCGCGCGCGCGCCTGCACCAGCTGCTGATCGAACAATTCGTCGAACGCGAGCCGGCGTCGCCCCAGCTCGGCGTCTTCGACCTTCTTGGGCCTGTGCATCAGTTCGAGCGCGGGACGCAGCTCGATCAGGTTGTGCGCAGCGCGGAATGCGGGAGGATGAGGATCGGTCACGAGCGGCAGAAGCTCGTTCAGGTGCTGCTGCACGAGCGCGCGAATCTGCCGATGGGTGAGACCTTCGGTCGCCGGATACACGGGGAGCACGAGGCCTGGATTGCTCTCGTTCTCGTCGTCCGGCTCGGCGAGCACGATGAACTCGCGGGGCACGAGCTGCTTGCCATGGTAGTAGCGCACCGGTCCGGTTACGAGCAACAGTTGTCCCTTCTTGATCTGCCGCTCGAGGAACGGTCGGCCCGGCCAGGCGCACTCGAGGAGACCGCTGTCGTCCTTCAATACGGCACGGAAGACGCGCAGTCCCCGCCGGGTGGGCAACACCCCCGTGCTGACAACGCGGCCGACACACGTCACGTCCTGCCCGATCGCGGCACGCGCCAGCGGCGTGACCGTCGTGGCATCGAGATAGCGATGGGGAACGTGATACAGGAGATCCCCGACGGTGCGGATGGCGAGGCGCTGCAGCGCCTCGGCGCGTTTGGGGCCAACGCCCTTGAGGAACTTGACCGGGGAGTTGAGCTGGAGCTTCACCCGCTCACCAGTCGGTGCGCGAACCGGATGGGATCGAACAGCTCGAGGTCTTCGAGCGTCTCGCCAGTCCCGAGGAAGCGGATCGGCACGGGGACGGCGCGACGCAGCGCCACCACGCTCCCCCCCTTCGCTGTGCCATCCAGCTTCGTGATCACGAGTCCCGTGAGGGGCACCGCCGCGGCAAACGCCTCGGCCTGGCGGACGGCGTTCTGTCCGATCGTGGCATCGAGCACAAGCAGCGACTCGTGCGGCGCGCCGGCCCGTCGCTTTCCCACCACGCGCACCACCTTCTTGAGCTCCTCGCGCAGGCGCTCATCGGTGTGGAGCCGCCCGGCGGTATCGACGAGGACGGTGTCGACGCCCCTGCTCAGGGCTGCCTCGACGGCATCGAACGCGACGGCGGCCGGATCGCCGCGATGCGATGCTCCCACGAACGGTGTGCCGAGGCGATCGGCCCAGACCTTGAGCTGCTCGGTGGCGCCGGCGCGGAATGTGTCGGCGGCGGCGAGCAGCACGCTCCGCCCTTCCCCTTGTAGTCGCCTGGCGAGCTTTGCAACCGACGTCGTTTTTCCCGTGCCGTTGACGCCGAAGATCAGAATAACCGTCGGTGGCTCCGGGGCGCGTGCGAGCGGTGCCGCCGGCGGACCCAGCTCCTCAGCCACGATGCGTTCCAGGCTCGCCTGATCGACCGTGTCGGCGCGACTCAGCTTTTCGACCGTCTCGTTGGTCGCCGCCACGCCGAAGTCCGCCTCGACGAGCATGCGCTGTACCTCTTCGAGCGTGACGGTGTCCACGACCTTCTTCCAGAGTCCCATCAGGGCAACCCCTGGCGCCGGCGCAGTGCCCATTCGGTCGCCAGGGCCGCGATCGCGATGACGAACAGCCACCAGCGATCGCGCAGACCGATCGACGCGAATCGCGACGTCGCCTCTCCCGGCTGCGCGCTGAGTGCGGGCGTACGCGGCAGCCACTCGTCGGAGTATGTCTCGACCGCGACGACGCCCTGCTCCGGTCCGCCGCTCAACGTGTACCGGTAGACGCCGGGAGACAGCAACAGCTCGGCGCGGCCGGCGGCATCGAAGCGCAGCGTGTCCGTGCGCGTCGTGTCCTCGCTCCGCAACGTGATGGCGAGCGGGCGCGACGTATCCGGGGATGTCCAGCGCCAGACGATCGGCAGGCCGTTCGGCGCTTCGAGCGCCACCGGAGCCGCCCGCTGTCGGTTCCCTGCTCCCCGCTCCCGCAGCAACCAGTCCACCAGAGCGGCCACAACACTGCGATAGCCTTCTTGTGCCGCACCCCCACGAAACGCCCAGCGCCACAACCCCGCGGCCCTGACCGTCGCGATCCGTTCTCCGTTCCGCTCCTCGAGTGTGACGATCGCGCGCGGCTGGCCGCGCCGGGCCAGCCGAGCCACAAGCGCAACCGTCGTCGCTGGACTCGAATCGTGCGTCTGCGCGACAACGGCGGTTGCGGGCGGCAACGAATCCCAATTCACGCCCGCGAGCGCGGCGGTGAACGGCGAGGAGAGCGGCCGTTCGACATACCAATCGCCCGGCTGGCCGTTCGTGGGCCACAGCAGCACCGCGTTTCTCGATCCGCCGGTCAACGCGCGCGCGCGCGCCGGCTCACCCATCGCGATCACGAGCCGCGCATTTGCCGCGGCGCTCGTGAGGACGCTGGTCGCGACCGGAGCCAGCGTCGCGCCGTCGCGCCAGCGTCCCGCTTCCGTCTCCACGAACACCTTCACCGGCACCCGCGCCACATCGCCGAGCGTGCGGGCGAGGAAGCGGGTTTCCCAGTCGGGCGGCGACGCAAAGATCACGGCGGCGGGATCGAGGCTGACGTCGATTGCAAACAGGCGGCTGTTGTCTCGGGGCTCAGCGTCGCCACTGGCATCCAGGCGAACCTCGAGCACCGCCCATCCGGGATTCGGGATTCGGGATACAGGAAACGTGACCTCGGTGGAGAGTGTCCCGCTGTCGGGCAGGGCCACTCGCTGCGACGTCAGCCGGCGTTCTCCGACACTCACGGTTATCGACGCATTCCGAGCCCCTAGTCCCGCCCGAACCCCAGCGACACCGTAACTCACCCTGAGCCGCACCGTATCGCCGCGGGTCAGATGCCTCACCCCTTCGACGCTCGCCACATATTCATCGAAGAACGGCGCGCGGGGCTGCACGATCACGCGGGGCCGCCGCAATAAGTCGCCGGGGATAGCGGCCACGTCATCGATTTCACCATCGGTCACGACCACGACCTCGCCTGCCCTCCCGGCCGCCGCTTCGAGCGCCGGGGCGAGATGACTGGCGCCGGCGGCCGGCGGCGCAGTGTCGAAGGCGGTAACCGCGGTGCCGAACCGCCACACGACGGCGCGGCGCCTCGCGAAATCGCGCGCGCTGTCGAGCGCCGCGCGCCACGGTGCGCCGTTCATGCTGAGGGACGCATCGAGCAGCACCAGCGGCTGATCTCCTGCGGGAAGCAGGCGTGAGCTCGCGGGATTCCAGACTAGCAGGATCAGCGCCAGCACCGCCACGCCGCGCAGAATCACGAGAGACACGCGATAGCCTCCGCGATCGTGAATTTGCCGTCGTACAACGCCCGCCCCACACACGCACCCGCAAGCCGCGCCGCACGTACCGCGCGGAGGTCATCAAGCGAGCCGACGCCACCCGAGACGATGACATCGAGTCCGAGCGCCGCAAGCTGCTGAGCGCCTTCGATGTCGGGACCGGTCAACTTGCCGTCGCGGGTGACCTCATTGTAGATGATCGTGCGGATGCCGAGTCCCGACACGCGCTGCGCGAGTTCCTGGGCGGTGAGATCGAGGATGTCGGCCGTGCCACGCGGCGCGACGCGGCCATCCTTGGCGTCGATGCCGACGGCGAGCCGCGTCGTGCCGTGGCGCGCCACGAGCCGCTGGACGAGCCCGCCGTCCACCGCGCCCCGTGGACCGATGACGACGCGGGTTGCGCCGAGCGTGAACATCTGATCGATGTCGACCTCCCGAAACAGACCGCCACCCACCTGAACCTGGACGGCGGCGGCCTGCAGCACCGCCCCGATGAGCTCCTGATTGTCGGGGCGGCCGTACGCGCGGTCCATGTCGACCAGATGGATCCAGCGCGTGCCGGCGCGCGTGAACGCGTCGAGCGCCGCCAGCGGCTGGGCCATGGCGCCGTGGGCGCGCGCCACGCGCCCGCCTTCTATGTCGACGGCGGGATAGAGCTCCACGGAATCTGTTGGCGGGAGTGGAAGGGGGGGGCTAGTCTTCGCGAGCCGCGGCGGCGCCGAGCGCCGGTGCCGCAGCGGGTAGACCAGAGGGCTCGAGCTCCGCGAGGAGCTGCGCACGCACATCATCGAATGCCGACTTCAGCGTCGCGGGCACGGCCACGCCCGCACCCGCGTCTTTGCGCTGCGGATTCGTCGGCCGGCCGTTCACCAGGAACTCGTAGTGCAGGTGCGGGCCGGTCGCCAGGCCGGTCGCGCCGACATAGCCGATGATCTGCTCCTGAGCCACGCGCTGCCCCGCATGGAGGCCCAAGGCGAAGCGGGAGAGGTGGCCGTAGCGGGTGCGAATGCCGTTGGCGTGGCGGATCTCGACCAGGTTGCCGTATCCGCCATTCCGGCCCGCCTCGGTGACGATCCCGTCCGCGGTGGCGCGCACGGGCGTGCCGTACGCCGCCGCGTAGTCGGTCCCCTGGTGGCTTCTCCACCGCTTGAGAATCGGGTGAAAGCGCCCGCCGAACCGGCTCGAGATATGGCTGAAGCGCAGCGGCGCGCGGAGGAACGCGCGGCGGAGCGATCGGCCTTTCTCGTCGTAGAATCCCGTCTGCCCGTCCGGCAACTCGAAGGCGAACGCGAACGTCGGCGAGCGCGCGACGTCGACACGCGCCGCCAGAATGCGACTGAAGCGCTTCTCGCCTTCCGGTGACTGCAGCCGCTCGATCAAGACTTCGACACGATCGCCCGGGCGAATGTCCTTCGTGAAGTCGACTTCCCAGTCAAAGACCTCGGCGATCTTCCAGGCCAGCGCGACCCGCTGGCCGGGGGGGAGGAACGAATCGGGAATCGCCGCGTCGAGCGCGTCGTACAGGTTCGATTGAATGACGGCGGTGGTGCGGAGTCGCTCGGTCGTCCAGGGGATCTCCTCGACCGTCTCCGTCCACCCGGAGTCGCCACCGCGGCGGGACATGACCAGATGGCTCTCGGGATCGAGTCGCACGCCGAGCCGATTGGCGACGGTGCCGCCCTTCAAGCGCCGCAGCTCGAAGATCAACCCCGGCTGCAGGTGCCGCGGATTGAGTGCGTGGGTGGCCTTCATGAACCTGACGTATTCGCGGCCGGTGATCCCGCCCCGCGCCAGCACGTCGGAGAGCATTTCGCGGCGGCCGAGGGTATCGGCCCATTCGTCGTAGGCGCTCGTCACGACAATCGGTAGCGCGATCGGAATCTCGCGCGACGGCCATGCTTCATGCGCAGCCCAGACCAGCATACCAGCGGCGAGCGCGCCGGCAGCAACGTAATGACTCGCCCGCCACGTCATCAGTCCATCTGTCTCCGAATGAAGGTCGGAATTTCCATTTCATTCAACTCTGGATTCAGCGGCGCCTGCGCGGGTCCGCCCGGACGTTTCGGCTGGGTTTCGGCCGGCTTGGCAAATCCCGGCGGCGGCACCGGCGTCGGCCGCGCGCCGCGATCGCGGAACGGCAGCACACCGGCGGCGGGCCGCTGCACGCCCGCCAGGGCATCGGCCATCGCCCCCGTCTTGTCGAACCCTGTCGCGATGACGGTGATGCGCACTTCCCCGTGCATCGCCGGATCGTTCACCGCGCCGAAGATGATCTCGGCCTCGTCACCCGCGGCGTCGTGAATCGCCTCGCTGATCTGCGTCACTTCACCGAGTGTCAGGTCTTCGCCGCCCGTGATGTTGATGAGCACGCCCGTCGCGCCGGCGATCGAGATGTTGTCGAGCAGCGGGCTCGAAATCGCCTGCTGCGCCGCTTCCATCGCGCGGTTCTC
>Ga0137415_10007335_pt1 | contig 10929 bp, 14 predicted proteins | sample CZODoug3_1_1_16f_FD_183082 | JGI IMG/M metagenome (GOLD analysis project Ga0137415, IMG submission 183082) | Vadose zone soil fungal communities from Angelo Coast Range Reserve, California, USA - CZODoug3_1_1_16fungal (Hybrid Assembly) | ecosystem: Environmental > Terrestrial > Soil > Vadose...
GCCGAAGAACTTCCATTCCTTGCGCTCGGTCAGGAGTTGGAGCACGCCTGCATTCTGCCACAGAACCGGCGCGCGGACAGGCTCCGCCGCCCAAGCGCAGCCGAGCGAGCCCACGGTTGTGGCGAGCGTCACCGTCGGCTGAACGGCCTGTTGTCACGTTCCAAATGGCGCGTCCGCGCGATCCAATCCGCACCGTTGGCCTCGAAAACGATGAACCGTGCCGCTCGGTTGCTTCGCCTGGAATACAAGCCATTTTCCACGGCTTCGCCATAGCTCCCCGTAAGTCTTAGTGCAAGTCGGCATGGCGCCAACAATTCTCCGCTCAGATGGGTGCCGGGAACATGCCAGGCTCCATGCGCGTTTATCGGGACCAATCCGGAGGTGCGCATCGTTCCAAGACTGAGTTCCGCGGGCAGGTCTCTCCGATAGTAACTACCCTCGATACAAGGGACGGGAACGGCGACGGCGCGGGCGTAATCTGCGCTGGCAGGGCGTGCTGCGGAGCTCAACTACTTGGAACCTGCGCACGATACCGTGCCCGAACCCTGGCCATCGCAAAAGCATGGGCATCGACCAACTACCCACCACCAGCACGTGTGGCGATTGGCAGGCAAACCGGAAGCAACCGCACAGCCGACTGATCGGCGGTCGTCAACTCTAGTTGATACTTATTTCTGAGTTGCACCACCAATGCGCTGCCTGAGAAGCTTTTGATGCGCACTCCTTTGATGCCCACGCCTTTTCCTCAGCCTCCCGGCTCAATGGACGAAAAATTGGAATAAGCCCATGGGTTTGCCTCCAACCGCTCGCCCGGCGTCTGAAGACCCGGAGGGCCCTTCTAATTCTACCGCGCGTGGGAGTATCGTTTTGGTTAACGGGCGGGTTGCAGATTGACTCGGTTATAACCTCCCCCAAAGGCGCGCACTCCTCGCCTCGCGCGCGAGGCGGGAGTCACTAGGCCCCGGCCCACCACCTGAGTTCTCGCTACCTACGGCCGCCTGTAGGCACCTGGAGAAAGGGCGCAAAAGCAGAGCGGCGGGGGCAGCGAGATGGAAAATGGCCTCAGCGGACGCATCCCCCTGCCGGGAAACAAACAGACTCTCAGCGTTGGTCATCAGTACGCCTGAACTGCGGGTGCGCCTGTACGTGGACAGCGGACAAAGCGATTTCAAACCGGACCCGGTTTGTGCACTCCATTCAGCTCGGGAAGATGTCGCCGTAGACTGCGGTTACGTAATGGGGTGGTATGTGATCCTTTTCGTGGACGGCTTTGTAGACACCTGAGAATGTTGCCTTGTCACCGGCTCCAAAGTGTTCCATGGGGGAATGGGTCTCCTGTCTTTTGCGGTAACCGATCTGGAACAACGTCGGCTTGGATGGCGAATGTAAAGGCTAGGCAGGAATGGCCACAATGGCACCGAAGTGCTAGGTCATGTCAGTTCACGGAGGCCCGCTGTGTTATTGCGATTAAGGGATGGCCGGCGAAGCCTAACAGTAATGAAGGTAAAAAATGAGGAAGCGGGTATCGCTTTGACGTTTGGCCCGTAGTTGGGAATGATGCCTTCAATCGATTTCGGCGTCTCGTGGGGGCGAGAAATTCACGATTGCAGTTTTGCCTGGATCTCTGCCAAACGAATGCTGTCGGCGATCTTACAACGCACCAACGGCGATGGTCTGATTTCCTCCCGGTGCAGTCTCACTGCCACAATCAACCAGGCGGCGATCAGTATCGCGGCACTTGATTTCTTCTCTTCTTTCTTGTTGTTGGCCTCTCGGCTCCGCAGCTGAGGCCACGTATTGCTAGGGGGCGGTTGGCCTTTGAAAACCTCGCTCGGACCATTGCGAAAGGCCGTCCAACAACAGGAACAGCTCAGAATTACTAGATATCCGGGCGGGGCCTCAGACTTCTCCGGTTGAGAGAACCTCCGTTAGCTGGGATGAAACCTCGCAGCCTGGTCAATCGGAGTTGCCGGCCGCTGATCCCCAGGTGGCGTACGGGACTTCGGGAACAGCGTACTTCATGTCTCTCGTCTTTCCAGAGTCCAAAAGTTTCCGGAATTGCATTTCTACCTTTCTACCGCAGCAGCGGCCCCGGTCATCGCGAGACGGACGCAGCGACCTCCACAATTGATCACATTGTGTTCGAGATACCCCTGGGGTGATTTCGCAGGCGAACGGAAGAGACTGGAGGCTTTGGGGCTTCAAGTCGAAGTCGTCGAACACGCATGGGTGCATTGGCATTCGATTTACGTGACCGATCCCGAGGGCAATCAGGTAGAACTGGTCCGCTGCGATGCCAGCGTGTGAGGCGCCAGCACGACCCGTGTTTTGAGAAACACCCCGTACTGACTTGCCGCCCTGGCTAAGGCTTGTCTGTCGGCTTTTGTGAGCGAAGTGAACAGGTTTGGTGTGATCACAACCGATCCCTTGTCCAACCTGCGTTTCCACGTGCCTACAACCTGTCCGTTGATAACAATGATAGGGTTGAAAATGCCATTTCCAGAGCTCGCGCGTTTTGCATGCAATGGCTCGAGGACGGCACTGCGGTCCTTATAGGCAACCGTGTATTCGTCATAAGCCGGCAAGGCGTAAGCAGTGGGCCCCGCATCTTTTGCGGTGCGCACAGACGAGGACAGCCAGTAGGTGCGTCCCTTAATGACCTCCTGCACTAGGTGCGACTTGGACATTTCAAGAGCATCCCTGGCATCGGCCATCGTAAGGCCCGACCACCATGCGAAATCCTGCAACGTTGCTGGCCCGTGGCTCGTAAAGTAGCGGCTTGCCAGTTCCGCCAATGCCATATCGCGTTCCTTTGCTTTGGCGGCGGGTGCCCATTCATCGAGCAAAGCGAAGGTTGGCTGCTTCGCTTGGCGTGCGCCAAAACAGATAAGCCCCTCTTGCGCAAGGTGGCCTAGGATATGCAGGCCGCGCCCGGCGGCGGTCGCAATACCTGCCGCCTCTAGTGCCTTGTACATTGCATTTCGCGATAGGTGCCTGCCGCCGAGCAAGGCGCTCATGAATGCCTTCCTGCTGCGCGCAAATACACCCGCGTCGAGCTCAAGTTGCTTGCGGCGCCACCGACTATTTGCGACCACGCGGGGCGTCAGAAGAGTGAGCATCCACCGGACATCGGTGGCCGTCACAAAATGCAACGTGCCGCGCATCGGCCAGGTACGGATGATCGTTCTGTCAGCAATGGCTTGCTCAACAGCTTCCTCGGTCGCGTTTTGCATGCGGAGCCCGATTGCCCAAAGCGAGCCGAGATAATCCTGAGCCTGGACCGCACCGAGCCATCTCACCACGTCGCTTGGTTTCTCGAGACCAGAGCCTGCAATATGCTGGCTGCAGAGTCGGTGTCGAGCGATATTTAGGGGCGTCTTCAATGAGCGGTGAACAGCGGTCACGAGCTCGAATGGAAGCTGGCGGTAATGGTTGTTGGCTCGCCCGCTTTGGACTGGGTCAGGACTGACCCAATGTATTCAGACCGTTCCATTGTTACGTCTCCCTGCAGTGCCTTGACAGTCGATTGCGATTCGCAAATCTCAAGGACGGTCTCCAGTTTCGTGACGCGCAGCACTTCCCGAACCTGCCTGGTGGGATTCACTAGCTTGAGATAGATACCAGCGGCTTGCAGAGAAACCAATACGCCTATTCCCGCGGCGTCGATCGCATCGACCCCTGCTAGGTCGAGAACGAGGTTCCGTGCATGCTGCTGAACCGCTGCACACAATATGGCAGTCTCTTGACCGCGCACGATTCTGCCTACACACCGCAGAGTCACCACGTCACCCATAGGCTCAATACTTACCGTCAGCATGATTCAATCTCCTGAGCCCGCCGCACCCGCGGGAGGGCGTCTATAATAGCGAACAAAAGGCGAACATACAACGGCAAAAAGAAAGCCCAAAATAGCTCGTCGGCGGACTCCTTCTCACCCTTTCGGCCCTGCGGCGGCTGGTCCGAAAGAATCGCAGCGACCACGCATGCCTTGACGAAACTTCTCGCGGTCCTCGGGGGTCATCTGTTCCCATCGCTCCATCATGCGGCGCCGCCAGTACATGTGCGGGCCCGGTCGACCGCGGAATCCGCCGAAGAGGATCTTGCTAAGGACCAGAATACCGACGGCCTGCCAGAAATGGATCAAATGCCAGCCGAACAGAGCCGGCATCAGCCAATTCCACAGGCGCATGACCACAAAGCCAAACACTGCGACGAATAGCACCGCAAAGAGCACGAACTTCAGTCCTCTCACCAACCGATTCCTTTTCATTTTGCTTGTCCTCATGGTTCCTTGAAGTCGTCGTAGATGGACTGGAGCCGCTGGCGGAGGTGCAGAACTGCATAGTGCTTGCGCGAAAGCAGCGTGTTCACACTTACACCGGTTTGCGCAGCCAGTTCTTTGAAGCTGTAACCCGAGAGCTCATGGCCGATGAAGACCTCCCGCTGCTCTTTGGGTAGTTCGTCGAGAGCCGCGTCCAGCTCCTCCAGCAGCACACTTCTTGCGTATGCCGACTCCGGTCCAGCATCCGGCGAGGGAAGCAGGTCTTCCCACTGGAGTTCCTGGCCATTCTCAGTCCCGACCGCCGGTTCACTTCCTGGTACCTCCCGTTTCTTCTTGCGGAACAGGTCCGTGATACGATTGCGAGCTACCTTGTACAACCAGGCGGTAACCTGCTCTATCGGCTTCATCAATCGATATGCTTCGACGAGTTCGTAGAAGACATCCTGCAGGAGGTCCTCGGCGTCACCCTGGTCGGCCACGCGCTTCCGAATGAAGTTGCGAAGCCGAGACTGCTCCCGCTCGATTGCCTCAGAGATCCGCTGATCTTGCTCCGCCATCGTCCACTGTTTTCTCAGCGCCTCGTCCATCTATTCCTGTAGACGAATGAACGAGACGAATATTTTAGATGGGATGTGGGAACGTGTTTTCCGGAAGCCGTGATGGTACTGAGGACCCTTCACTCCTCTCCAGGCGTTTCAACCTGGAACGGGTTACCCCCTCAGCGTAGTATGTCCCGGCGTTGGGTTTCATGTTAGCCTGACCGCTAGCCCGTATGGTCGGCAGCCAACGAACATATCAACTCTGATCCAATAAACTCCTGCACATCCGCAATTCTGGGAAAGCAAGCTCCCTTTGGGGGACCTGTGTTCTCATTGGGCGGCGTTTGTCGTACCCAGATTTCTCACCAATAATGCCTGGACGTATACTGCGGAGGTGAGTTCTATGGTCACCCAGCATCGGTGTTTTAGTCGTCTCGCGATTATTATGTGCCTACTTCTTTCGGGTTGGAGCAGCCTTGCATGCACGTGTTTCAAAACGGGCGCGACCGAGATGATTTTTGAAGGAACGGTGGAGAAGCAAGAAGCTGAGTCTGGATCAATGGGCGCTCCCAGTGGGGCGCTCTCGATGACCCCGAGGTACGAACATCGCGTGGTAACAATGCGGATTGGGCGCGTATATCGTGGCGATGCTGAAGGGCGAGTGACGGTTCTCACGGGAATGGGGACCGGAGATTGCGGTTTTGACTTTGAGAATGAGCGAACGTATTTGGTCTATGCTGAGAGGTTGAATGGGAATGTTCTGTTCACCAGCATCTGCACGGCTACTGCCTCAGTGGAAGAGTCGGGTGCTGCGCTGCGACACCTGCGAGGCGAGCCTCCATGGCCTGAGGATCTCTTGGACAGCGAAACGCGCTACCGCGAGTTCCTTCGAAAGTCCACGGGCACCGTGTGCGGGCGAGTCATCATGCCTGACGGAAAGCCTTTGGGCGATGCGGTGGTAGCCGCCCGGCGGGGGGCGCGAATCGGCTGTAACGGATGTCCTTTTGCAACGTATCAGGCGGAATGAGAGACTCAGTGGGAGATCACGCCCTCAACCAAGCTTAGGAAAAAGGGCAAATTCCCGAAACTGTGCCCGACAATGCCCGGCCATGTGCTTCTGGTGCGCTGTGCAACAAAGGAAAGCGCGACGCCTGTAATTGCCATGCGGAGTGTATCCCAGGGAGTGGGCTGGATGAACAGGTGGAAGGCAGACCAGCAGATGCCATGAACAACCCATGCGGTCCCGCCGAATGCCAATTCCTGGCGTGGCAGCACATAACCGCGCCACCACAATTCCTCTCCGCCGATGTTACACACGAGCATTACGACAGCGTAGTAAACAAGAATCCACCAGGCCCCTTGCAAAGGGATGCCCATGAAGTCTCTTGGACCGAAATGGCTGAAGAACTCGCGGTAGAAGGTAGAAGGATCGAAGAACCTGATGGACTGCAGAGTAGGCTGAAGGAGCTCAGCGTTACGCTTGACGAGGATGGCTATTAGAATCGCAGCGAACAACCACTTTTGCCGTGTCCTCTCCTTCCACAGTGCAAACCACGATGCAGCGACAGCAAGGAGATCCGCCCAATTTCCTCCATACATGAACCCAGAGAGGGCAGCAGCCCAGATCCAGATCGTCGCACCTGGGGTAGAGAGCCGCAATCGTTCCTTAAGAGCCCGGGACGAGATAGATCGCTGATCAATGGCTGCGCCGATGAGCGCGGCAACGAACATGCACGAGAGCGGCAGAATGAGCAACAAGTGGAAAATGTGCCACCAGGAGCTCCCGCGTTGCCAAAGACTAGGCCCTACTCGGTGAAACAAGAACGCAAAAGTCAATGCTGGCACACCGAACAGAAGCGCTGTCGCGAACCAGTACGCTGGCTTAATCGGTGCGTGTTGCACTTTGTGAGTGTAGCTGAATCTGGAATGACGCAAGGAAGGATAAACGAGTTTCCCGGAGGTTAGCGTCAGTACCGCAACTGATCACAGTCAGTATCCGCCGATACGGGCTTCGCGCCATACTTGACGGCCTGTCACGAACGGTTTAGGCAGAAGTCGGGATTGCCGACTACGGCGCGACTAGCACGCGGCTTCGGATTTTGCTAGACCTTGCGTAACAGGCACCTTCCACCATTAAATATCGACGTAGACAGAAATCCCATCGCGCAGGAGACATTTAGATGAGAACGACTGCGGTCCCATTTCTCCTGGTGCTTGCAGCAGTTGCAGTCCTTGCGACATCCGCAACACTGAGCGAATCGCCGGTTTCGTGATGGCTGGCCGGTACCTTGACCGACAAGAACTAGATCGCCTGCTCTCTGAAGCTGCTGGTTTTTCAAACAACGGAAAGTGAGAAAGCGAGGAAGGCGAGTCACTTCCTGCCGCGATTTCCCATGCGTTCACTTCTGGGCGGGATGGTCGCCAGATGAAACTCATGCGGCGCAATGAATCAATTCGGTGCGGAACGGTATGCTCAACAATTGCGCATTCGGTACGTATCGGGCCCGCAACCAAAAACCCTGCTTCAATCACTTCCGCGAACCCTGCAACCATCCGAATTGACAATTTCGTTAGGGCTGTCGGCATGCTTGCGAAAGCCTAAGCTCCCCGCACTGCTCCCCATGCGCCAGTAGTGCCTCGGTTGGTAAATGCCGAGGCTGTTTCTTCCTGTTCACGTCAGTAGATGTCTGTCGAATTGCACGTCATCCCATCGGAATCGGGAAATGATTGCGACTGATCACGGTCTGTTCGCCGGGCTAGAATTCCCGTGATCCGGGAAAAACTACTTTGGCGTACACCGGCGGCGGGATGCCGTTGCCCCCGAGTTCTCCCGATTCGCAGTTGGCAGCTCGCGTTCGACCCCTCCAGGCTGGCGGGACCTCACTCACTGCACCTCAATGGCTGATATGATCGGATTGCGTGGAATATCGCCCACATTGCCGGTTTGTGATTGTCCTACTTGTCAGCACTCTCTCGCTCTCCTGCACTCTTTTTTCCTTAGTCGGGCCATCTGGCCCAATCCCTCTCCGTGCCTCGGATCATGGTGGAGCCCAGATGCCGGCAATGCTTCAGCAGTCGGACGCGACGAGCCCGGCGGCGGCGTCCTGCGGGCAAACGGGAGTCTGCGCCAAGCTTAGTGGCACATCAAAACCGCCTTCCATCCTGAGGAGTGCGTTTCATAATCGGCCCAGCCACGAGGGCACACTCACTTTCATCATCACGTCTTTCCGTCTGGATACAACGTGTTTGAGCGTTCTTTCAGTCCGTTCCCCACCGACTAATTTCAATACCTAGCTTTAACGAACCTTTCAAGCGACACCGTGCCGTCATTGACCGCTTGGGCGAGGCCGCATCTCCCACAGGGCAGGTGTAGAGATGGATTCCGGAACCATAGTTGTGCTGGTATTGACTCTGGCAGCGACAGTCTTCCTGGTATTTGCAGAGAGAAACTCGCGCCGCAACGAGGCTAAGCTCAAGGCTGCGTCGGGTGCAAAAACTGAGCCCGATCAGTTCTCAGAAAAGCCGTTAGAAGCTGAGGGCCGTCAAGGATCGAAGAAGGCGAAGTCTTCATAAGGTTTCGATCGCTGACAACTGAACCCAGGTAGATTGAAATTGCTCGAAGGAGGTTGCCGTGGAAGCGAATCCACTGTTTTTTCGCGACCTTGGCTACGTTTTTATCGCGGCGATCGCCGGAGGAATGCTGGCTTGGAAGTTGCGGCAACCAATCATCTTAGGTTACGTACTGGCTGGCATCCTCCTGAGCCGTTTCACACCCGGCCCAACGGTTACTCATGTCCACACACTAGAGCTCTTCGCCGAGGTCGGCGTCATCCTTCTGATGTTTTCTGTCGGGCTTGAGTTCTCGATTAGAGACCTTCTGCGCGTCCGGTGGGTTGCTCTACTTGGTGGCCCAATCGGGATTGTGTTGTCAATGGGTGCCGGTCTCCTCATTGGGCACATGCTGGGATGGAAAGCCACCCAGGGGATCGTGGTGGGAAGCATCATCTCCGTGGCCAGCACGATGGTGCTGACCCGGCTTCTGCTCGACCGCGGCGAATTGAACACAGAACACGGCCGGGTCATGGTCGCCATCACGCTGGTCGAGGATCTTGCAGTCGTGATTCTGATCGTTCTTCTCCCCAGCTTCGGGACTCTGGACGCCAATCGTTTCCTTCCCATTGCCAAAGCCCTGGGCAAGGCGGTTCTTATTCTTGTTCCTGCCTTCCTGGTGGCGGCCAAGATCGTGCCTCCGCTCCTGCGAGTTGTCGCAAGAACTAGAAATCCAGAACTATTTTTTGGCGTCGTACTTGCGATTGGCCTGGGAACGGCCGCTTTGACCCAGGCGGTAGGTCTGTCGTTGGCGTTGGGAGCTTTCGTCGCCGGCCTGATGATCAGTGAGTCTGCCTACGCACAAGAGGCGCTGGCGCACCTGCTCCCCATTAGGGACTCCTTTGTTGCGCTGTTTTTCGTGACCATGGGGCTGTTGGTCGATCCCAGAGCTCTAATTTCTAACTTGCCCCTGCTTGCCGTGATGATCGGTTTGATTCTTGTGGGCAAGTTTGTAATCTGGACCGTGGTGGTGCGGCTATTCGGCTATTCGATTTGGACGGCCGTACTGGTGGGTGTGGGTCTGACCCAGATCGGCGAGTTTTCCTTCATCCTGGTGCAGGTCGCCCGCAATTCAGGGCTGGTTGGATCGGATGTCTACAACGCGACCCTGGCAGCTTCCCTGGTGACCATTCTCCTGAATGCCGCACTGGTGCGGTACGTTCCCAACTGGATCAGCAAAGCTCGCCTGGCGCGACATGCGGCAGCGCGTATCCGTTTCCCACCTCAGAAACTCGAGAATCACGTTGTACTCTGCGGATTCGGCCGCGTAGGGAGCGCGGTGGGCACCGCTCTGGATACTTTTCGTGTTCCGTACGTCGTGATCGAAGTGGATCCAGATATTGTGGAGACTTTGAGAAGTCGAGGAATCTTCTGCCTGTTCGGCGACGCTACCCACGAGCGAATTCTGCGGGAAGCTAATATCCAAAATGCCTCTCTGGTCGTCTTGACACTGCCCGAAGGGAATAAGAACCAGATGGTCATTCGTAATATTCGACGCCAAAATCCCACGGTGCCTATTCTGGCTCGGTCCCACTCGCGGTTTGATCACGAAGCTCTGCTGCAAGCAGGAGCGTCGCAGATCATTCAGCCCGAGCTTGAGGCGTCTGCCACAATGATCCGGCATGCGCTCAATTGCCTGAAGCTGCCTGCAGATCAGGCTTCGGCTTATCTTCAACGATTCCGCGAGGCTGTGGGCGCTGCGCAAGCAGTTTCCCCAGTAGCAATGGCACTGCCCGACGTTTATGAAATCGACGTAGATGAACCCTTCGTAGACCAGTCGTTGCGGGAATCTCGGATTCGCGAACGCTTCGGCGTCACCGTGGTTGCTTTAAGGCGAAGTTCTGGAGAACTGCTTGTGAATCCGCCGGCAGACACTGAGATGACTGCTGGCGACAAGATTCGCGTCTTTGGTCTGCGCGAACAGATCGAAAACTTCATGATTGCAAAGCAGCCAGCAAAGAACGACCAAAAAGCAGATTCCAGAGATCTAGACTGATGTTTACGAGAAGAGCAAACGTGAGGACGAGCGTTGCATGGGCAACAAGCATCAACATAATTGTCCTGACTATGGACAATGGTGTGGACTAGTGCCACCGGGCAGTAGGGGACGGTTCTGTGGACTCGACAGAGAATTGACTTCAGTGTTCCTTAAAATCTCAACCTTGGAGAGTCATCGTGCCGGAAGCGATCATTGAAGCGCGCAAAGTCGAGAAGGCAGTGTGGTTTACCCATGACAGAGCAACCGGAAGGCTCTGTGCTCACTGCAAGAAGAGCCGCGCAGCATTTTAGGCTCTCTTCGGCTGAGGACGCTTACGAACATTTGTGTATTCTGACCGTACTATCAAGCGTAGGTCCTCTCCACCTATGCTGGCAGATGCATCGTTGCCTCGCGGTTCCGATGCCACTCTTGCGAGTGTGGGTACATTGTCCGAGGGCTTCGAACGGTCTGTTGCCTCGCCGCTCCAACCTCGTAGGCTACGTGCGATGGGACGCACGGTC
>Ga0137415_10007336_pt1 | contig 10929 bp, 8 predicted proteins | sample CZODoug3_1_1_16f_FD_183082 | JGI IMG/M metagenome (GOLD analysis project Ga0137415, IMG submission 183082) | Vadose zone soil fungal communities from Angelo Coast Range Reserve, California, USA - CZODoug3_1_1_16fungal (Hybrid Assembly) | ecosystem: Environmental > Terrestrial > Soil > Vadose...
AAATTCGGAGCCTTCCTCGCCCCGCATCATCCGATCGGCGAGCATCCGATGCTGCAATTCCGTCGCGACCTCGATTTGGTCGAGCAGCTCGACGCGCTCGGTTACGACGAGTTCTGGTGCGGCGAGCATCATTCCTCGGGCTGGGAAACCATCGCGTCGCCAGAAATGTTTTTGGCCGCGGCCGGCGAGCGCACCAAACGCATCAAGCTCGGCACCGGCGTGGTGTCGCTGCCCTATCACCACCCCTTCAACGTCGCCCAACGCATGGTGCAACTCGACCACATGACCGGTGGCCGCGCCATCTTTGGTTCCGGACCGGGTGCGCTGGCCTCCGATGCGCATACGCTCGGCATCGATCCGATGACGCAGCGTGACCGCCAGGACGAGGCGATCGCGGTCATTCGCCGGCTGTTCAACGGCGAACGCGTCACCGCCAGGAGCGACTGGTTCACCATGAATGACGCGGCGCTGCAGATCCTGCCGCTGCAGGAAGAGATGCCGTTCGTGGTGGCGTCGCAGATCTCGCCGTCGGGGATGACGCTGGCCGGCAAATACGGCATCGGCATCATTTCGCTCGGCTCGATGTCGACGCAAGGCCTGATGGCGCTGCCGACACAATGGGGTTTTGCCGAGGATGCCGCCAGGAAGCACGGCACCACGGTGAGCCGGTCCAACTGGCGCGTATTGTTGAGCTGGCACATCGCCGAGACCCGCGAGCAGGCCCGGCGCGAAGCCGGCGCCGGACTGATGCGCTGGCATAATGAGTATAATGTCGGCACGCTGCAGCGGCCGGGCCTGCAGCCGTTCACTTCGCCCGAGGATGCCGTGGAGAAGACCGCCGGCGGCGAAGCGGCGGCCTCCACCATCGGCACGCCAGACGATCTGGTGAAAACCATCAAGAGTCTGATGGATGTCTCTGGCGGCGTCGGCACCATCGTCGGCTTCGTGCACGACTGGGCCAACCCTGAAAATACCCGCCGCAGCTGGGACATGGTGGCGCGCTACGTGGTGCCGGAAATCAACGGCTATATCGCATCCTTGCGCAAATCGCAGAAATTCGTGATCGAGAACCGCGCGGTGTTCGAGCGCGCCGGCCAAGCCGTGATGGCGAAGATCATGGAAAACGACAAGGCCGCGGCAGCGCTTCCGCTCACCGGCCCCGGACGCGTCGCGATCCCGACCATCAATGCGCCGGATCTGCAGAAGGAAGCCGCGAAACAGAAGGCGTAGCGAGGACGGCGTGGCGCGATCGGCGATCCGCGCCGCTTCACTCGATCACCTCATCGGCCGTAGCAAGTATCGACGGCGGCACCGTGATGCCGAGTGCCTTGGCCGTCTTGAGACTGATGACAAGTTCAAACTTGGTTGGCTGTTCGATGGGAAGGTCACCGGGCCTGGTACCGCGCAGAATCTTGTCGACATAGTCACCCGCGCGGCGGAACATGTCCCGGTAATTAGGACCATAAGACATCAGTCCCCCGCCTTCGACATAATACCTGGCGCCGTGCATCGTCGGCAGTTGTGCTGCAAGCGCCAGGGCATTGATGCGAACGAGGTTGGTGCTGATGAGCGGGTCGGCACAAACGTAAAGCGCGTCCACACGGCCCTTGAGTTGCTCGATGGTGGGTGCCATATCCTCCGCTCGCCTTACTTCGGGAATCATCGCCTCAAGTCCGAGCTTACGAGCTGTCAGCTGCAGGTCGACCATTTCAACGACGGCGGCGGGATAGCCGGCATTTCCCAGAATGGCCAATCGGCGAACATCGGGCAGAACCCGGCGCAAATTTTCGAGTCGCTTACCGGCCAGATCGGGAGCCAGCAGCGACAGGCCGGTGACGTTGCCGCCGGGCCGCGCCAGACTCGTGGCCAGACCGCTCCCAACGGGGTCGTTCGCCAGCGCGAGGACGATCGGAATAGTCGACGTCGCTTGCTTCGCCGCAACACCCGCGCCTCCCGAGGTCACGATGATGTCGACCTTGAGCCGCGCAAACTCGGCCGCGATCTCACCGAAGCGGTCGTTACGCCCTTCCGCCCACCGATATTCGATTGCGACGGTCCGGCCTTCGACCCAGCCGAGTTCGCGTAGCCGTTGCACGAAGGCGGGAACGTAATCGACCCAGGCTGACGGCGTGGTCGTGCCCAGAAATCCGATGGTCGGCAACTTTGTTGGCTGCTCCGCATGCGCGGCAACCGGCCATGCCGCTGTACCGCAGAGACCTGCGATGAAATCACGCCGTTTCATTTCTGCATCTCGGTCGCGTCGGCAATCAGCAAAGAACTACTCAAGGACGGCGCTGCTGCGGTTATCGGCTCGATAACAAATTCAAAATCACTTCTGATAATAGTCCTGCACAGTCTCCCATGCCGCCGTCTGCAGAAACCGCGCGGTCGGCGCGTCGATGCCCGCAAGATAGCTATTGCCGACCGGCGAGCGGCCGGTCAGCGCGGCGAACACGGTGCAGGCCGCGAGATACGTCCCGGCGAGGCTAGGATGGCGCTTGTCGGGCGCGTAGAGATTGAGCTCCGGCTGCTTGCCAATGGCGCGGGCGAATGCGAGGCCGGCCGGGATCACCAGCGCGTTGTTTTCATTTCCTGCCACCGTGTAGGCTTCGGCCAATTGGACCGTCATTTCCGGTTTGTCGGCATAGGCCCAGGACATGAAGAACACTGGCCTCGCGCCATGCGCACGCACGATGTCGCTGTCCTTTTTGGCAAATTCGGTAAACACCGTCTTGAGCCGGGGATGGATCGGGCACTGGCTGCAATCCATCATGACCGCGACATCGAACAGTTTGTCGAGCCTGTTGAAGACAACGTTGTTCTGCTCGTCGAAAGAGTAGTTGCCGATGGCATTGGGGCGGAAATAGCTCTCGACATCGTGCCAATCGAGACCGGAGCCGCCGATCGTCGCCATCGTCGCGCGATAGTCCTGCTTGTGATCGGGATCCGCGGCCTTTTCCAGCAGTGACACATGGCCCGGCATCCCGTTGTTGTAATAAAAGAAGCTGTTGCCGATGAAAATTTCGGACTTCGGAAACGCGGGGCCGAGGGTCGTGACAACAGGTTTGGTTTGCGCCAGCGCCGCCGTCGGCCCGGCCACCATCCAGCCCGCCGTCACCAACACCGCCAAAACCCTTGCGAAAATTCTCGGCATTTCAATTCTCCCTGATCAATCTTGTTTTGCGGGAGCCTATCACGATGCGGGGGTTTGTCGCGCCTGATAGACCGGCATAAATCTCGCCGGACCAGTCCGTGAGCCTTTGCACGGGAGAGACAAAGGGTTATTTACCGGCATCGGCCTCGCTTGTCGGGGACCAACCGGAGCAATTGCCATGTCGATGCAAAGTGTGGCTTCCCCCGCGATCAGCTTCACGCCGCCGAAGCGCAATACGCTCACGCATATTCCGGGCGACGAGGGCTGGCCGCTGATCGGCAAGACGCTTGAGGTGCTCGCCGACCCCAAAGGGCAGGTCGAGCGGCAAGCCGCGAAATATGGATTGCTCTATCGCAGCCACATCTTCGGCGAGACCAGCTTGGTGCTGCTGGGACCCGAGGCCAATGAGCTCGTATTGTTCGACCAGGCCAAGCAGTTCTCTTCGACCCATGGCTGGGGCCGGATTCTCGGCCTGCTGTTTCCGCGCGGCCTGATGCTGCTCGATTTCGAGGAGCATCGCCTGCACCGGCGTGCATTATCGGTCGCCTTCAAATCCGGACCGATGAAATCCTATCTCGCCGCACTCGATACCGGCATCGCGGCGCGGGTCGCACAATGGAAGGCGCAGCCGGGGCCGATGCTGTTCTATCCGGCGATGAAACAGCTCACCCTCGACCTCGCCGCCACCTCGTTTCTCGGCGCCGACATCGGACCCGAGGTCGACGAGATCACGCGCGCCTTCGTCGACATGGTGGCGGCTTCCGTCGCCGTGATCCGCAAACCGTTGCCGGGCACCGCGATGGCGCGCGGCGTCCGGGGCCGCAAGCGCATCGTGGCGTATTTCTCGGAACAGATTCCGATCCGCCGCGCCAAGGGCGGCGAAGACCTGTTCTCGCAGCTGTGCCACGCCACCCATGAGGACGGCGCGCTGCTGTCGACGCAGGATATCGTCGACCACATGAGTTTTCTGATGATGGCCGCGCATGACACGCTGACCTCGTCGCTGTCGTCCTTTGTGGGTGCGCTTGCCGCCAATCCACAGTGGCAGGACAAGTTGCGTGACGAAGTGACGGCGCTGGGTGTGGCCACCGGCGAGGCGACGACATTCGATAATCTCGAGGCCATGCCGTTGTCGGAGATGGCGTTCAAGGAGGCGATGCGGCTGAAACCGCCGGTGCCCTCGATCCCGCGCCGCGCCATCCGGGATCTCACCTTCAAAGGCTACGCGATCCCGGCCGGCACCATGGTCGGCGTCAATCCGCTGTTCTCCCACCACATGCCGGAAATCTGGCCCGATCCCGAAAGGTTCGATCCGATGCGCTTTACCGACGAGGCGCAGCGCGGCCGCCATCGCTTCGCCTGGGTGCCGTTCGGCGGCGGCGCGCATATGTGCCTCGGGCTGCACTTCGCCTATATGCAGGCTAAATGCTTCGCGCGGCATTTCCTGCAAAATCTCACCGTCTCGCTGGAGCCCGGCTACACGCCGGATTGGCAGATGTGGCCAATCCCGAAGCCGCGGGACGGATTGCGGGTGACGCTGTCGCGGGTTACGTAAGCGGATCGGGCCTCAAGCCAAGGCAAGGTCCGGTAGGGGCTGCGCGTCGATGCCGACCACGTCGATACCATCGGCGCGGCCGCGAATCGGCAAGCGGCCGAGATCGCGAACCGCAAACGGCGGCGCCGAACTGAAGCGTTCCATCGCGGCGCGGGACGCCAGAAAGCCGCCATCCACGTTCCGGCTGAGCTCTTCGGGCCTTGCCGCGGTATTCATGACGTCGCCGTTGAAAACGATCGCGCGTTTGACGTCACCGATCTCGCCGACGATCACCGGCCCGAAATGCAGGCTGCCGCGAATACGCGGCGCCGCGCCGAATTCGCGCTCGAACTGGCTCGACGCGCGCGACAATTCATCGCGCATCGCTACAAAGCATCGCAGCGGGCGGCAATCGATCGCGCCGCCGCGTTCCGGCCAGGTCACGATCACCTCGTCGCCGACATAGTTGAGCACTTCGCCGCGATGGTCCACGACCGCAACGGTGAGCAGACGAAACGTACGGTCGAGAAGGCGATGAATGGCGATCCCGCCGAGCCGCTCGGCCAGCCCCGTCGATCCGGCGATGTCGACGAACAACACGAAGCGTTTCTCCTCAACCGGCGTATGGTATCGCCCGCTGATAAAATTCAGGAGCGCGCGCGGCCCGATGATGTTGGCGATCCCAAAACCCAGATTCATCAAGACCGAGATCACGGCGGAAATGATAAAGCCAGACCAGAAATTTTGACTGGAAGTTTCCAGCGGCAGCCCAGCGATGATCTCACCCGACTGGGAAAATTGGATGACCATGATAATCGCCGCGTAGATCGCGCTTCGCACCGTCAAACTGGCCGTGAACGAAAGACCGCCGAGCCAGGCCCGCATCGGACCATCCAGGACAAACAGCTCGGTGCCCCGATCGCGATGCACATCATTAGCCCGTATATGACTCCCACGACCATCGATGGAACCGACGTGCGACCTTGGGCGATGTTAAGCGCGAGTCCCGCGCTGCTCCCGGCCGCAATGATGACGGCAAACAATCGCAGTTTTCCTTCAAGCCTTGCGTTCATGCCCCCTACCCACGCGTTGCCGTCGCCGCTGATTATACACGCGCGTGTCGGCTGCCCGACGCTTGGAGCGCGGCGAGGCATCGCTACTCGACAAAGGTCGTGAGCTGCGCGCCCTCGTCCGCCACGAACACCGCGATCAGTTCGGCGGGCTCGGTGGCGCTCGCATTCGCTGACACCAGATGCGTTGCGCCGGGCGGCTCGAAGAACGATTGCCCTACCTTGAAGGTCTCAGCGGGACCGCCGGCAAGCTGCGAGCGGATTTCACCTTTGGTGATATAAGCGGTAACGGCGCCCGCATGGCGATGCGCGGGGGTAAACCCGCCGGGACCGTAGAACACGCGCACGATCGTCACGCGCTTTCCCGGCACATTGGGCAGCGCGTGCGAACTGATCGGTTCGATAGCATCAGGCATCGAACCCGAGGGAGCGCCGACCGCGCACAGCGGCGCAAGCACCATCGAAAGCGTATCCATCATGATCGGCAGCGTTTTCCCGATCACGAAAGCGCACGCCAGCCCGGCGATCATGGCTGCATAAAGTGGCCGGGCTTCAGGTCGCGTCTGCATCATAGCGGCCGTTGTGGACATGATGATCTCCCGCAGTCTGGTTCAGATTGTGTACAACCCGGATTCGTCATTCCGGATGGTGCTGGCACCAGACCCGGAATGACGGCGGCCCCTATCCGGCGCCCTGATCGAACGCCTTGCGCAAGGCGACATAGCCCTGCTGTTGCTGGGTCCAGTTGCGGCCGCCGGTGATGGCGCCATCGACCACCAGATCATGGCCGTTGATGAAACTGGATTCGTCGCTGGCGAGGAACACCGCGGCGTGGGCGATGTCTTCGGGCAGACCGGCGCGCGGTATCGGCTGCGCGGTCTTGTAGACCTCGCGCATCACATCGGACGTCTTCTCCGCCGCCTCGACCGAAAGCCCGAGCGCCTTGCCGAAGATACCCGTGGCGATCGCGCCCGGCGAAATGCTGTTGACGCGGATGCCGGATTCGCCGAGCTCCATCGCCACGCATTTGGTGAGGTGAATGACGGCGGCCTTGGCCGCCCCATAGACCATCGACGACGAGAAACCGGCGAGTCTTCCTGCGATGCTGCCATTGTTGATGATGCTGCCGGATCCCTGGCGGCGCATATGAGGGGCGGCGTGCTTCATGCCGAGCATCACGCTGCGCACCAGGGTCGCCATCGCGGCGTCGAAGCGGGCAACCTCGAGGCCTTCGATGCCGCCGGTCTGCGCCGGGCTGCCGGCATTGTTGAACAGACAATCAAGGCGGCCGAATTTCTCGACCGCCTGCCCGATCAGCGCGCGCATCTCGTCTTCAACCGTGACATCGGTCTGGCGGAAGACGCAGTTGGCGCCGAGTTTGCTGGCCAGCGCCTCGCCTTCCGGCGCGCGACGTCCGGCGATGACGATCTTCGCGCCTTCGGCGACGAAAATCTCGGCGGTCCGCAGCCCGATGCCGCTCGTCGCGCCGGTGATCACCGCAACCTTGCCGTCCAGCCGTCCCATGCCATCCTCCTCATTTTTGAGTCATATTGTGTTCCGTTATATTCCCGCCCCGCCGGAACAACGCAAGTCTATGCTGGTTGCGTGCCCTGATGCCGGACCGGGTTGTCGCCTTTGTGGCCGCGGACCGCGCATTTTCTCCTATACTCCTCCCTTTCAGGATTCGCTGATCGCCTGGGCTTTGGGACGCATGGTGAAATTGATCGAGGAATTTCGGCGCGGCTGGCATGGAATATCCCAGCCAACGCCGGTTTTTAGCGTTGGATTTGCTGCCTCCTGCCTCGCTCTGTCGACCGCGGCGCGGTGGGGCTTTGCCCTGATCCGGCCAGACATATTTTTCACCCCGTATATTCCGGCCGTATTCTTCGCCACCGCATTCGGTGGTTTGCGGGTCGGGATCGCGACAGCCATCGTCGGCGGCACGCTCGGCATGACCGTCAGTTTCGGCAACGCCCCGGCCGATATTACAAGAATAGCACTGCTGGCGATCTATCTGATCGTTTGCGGCCTGACGATATGGGGCATCGAGCACTATCGATCGATCGCGGCGCAGCAACGGGAGATCTCAAGGCGCCTGATCCAGGAGGAGGAGTATCGCAAGCTTATTGTCGACGAGTTCCAGCACCGGCTGAAAAACAAATTGTCGACCATTCACGCCGTTCTCCATCTCGTGCTGCAGGATCAACCGCGAATCTGGGCCGGTATCGATCAGCGGTTACGGGCGATGTCCGCGACCGACGATCTGATCGCAAAGGTAGACGGCAGCGGTTGCGATATCAGGGATCTCTTGCTCTCCGAACTCGGACCTTACGGGCATGTCCGATTTACCCTGAACGGTAATCCGCTGTTTCTCCCCGCCAAACTGGCCGTGAGCCTGGCATTGATATTTCACGAGCTCGCCACCAACGCCGGAAAGTACGGCGCGTTTTCTTCGGCGCGCGGGCTGTTGCAGGTGTCGTGGTCCGTGTCAGGCGATCGCCTCAACATTACCTGGGACGAGACCGAGGGTCCTCCGGTCGCAAGCGTCGGGGAGGCCGGATTTGGGACCAAGTTGCTGAAAGGGGCGCTCACTCCTTTCGACGGCAAGAGCGAGATTAGCTTTTTGACAACGGGGGTTCATTGCGCCATGCAGTGCCGCATACCGCTGGCGTGAGCGGTCCTGGGCCGGGCAGGAAGACCCGTTGACGGATTGTTAACGATGCCTCGCGGCGTTTGGATCCGGCTCGGCTGTCTACCCGCCGTCTCATCGAGTTTGTCGCTGCCACTTAACCAAAACTACAAGAGAGCTTGGCAGACTTCGCGGTCATGCAAAGCCGCGCCAAACACGACCCGCAGGCCGCCGCGACGGAAGCCGGTGGCGGATTCGCCGTGGATACCGAGCTCAGCGTTCTGCGGGATGTTTTCAGATCGCTCCCCGGCGGCGTGACGGTTCAGGACGCGCAAGGCCGCTTCCTGCTGGTGAACGATGCCGCCGCGGCGCAGCTTGGGATGGCCGGCGGCGGGCCGGCGGCGCCGGATTCGAAAGAACTGACCCACCGCCGCGAAACCGGCCTTGAATTGCTGCGCGCCGGTCGCTGCGCCGTTATCGAGGAATCGATGACCGGCAGTGAGGGCAAACAGACGCTTCTCACGGCCCATCGACCGGTTCGTATTGCAGACCGCACTCTGCTGCTTTCGAGCTCTGCCGATATCAGTGCGCAAAAGGCCATCGAGGCTCAGCTGTTCCGGTCGGCTTACTATGACGAACTGACCGGTCTGCCGGCGCGCCGTGTGATTGAACATCGCGCCAACAGTCTTCTGCAGCGCGACAAAACGCAGGCGAGGTTCGCCCTCGCATTTCTCGACATCGACAATTTCAAGCAGATCAACGACTATTACGGGCATGCGATCGGGGACGCGCTGCTGGTTGAAGTCGCAAAGCGGATCGGGTTGAATTTGCGCGAATCCGACATGTTGTCGCGGATCAGCGGCGACGAATTCCTGCTGCTGCTCGATCCAATCCAGGGCGAGCATGAGGTGACGGAATACATCGACTTCATGCTGCGGCGGCTGCGGGCTCCGTTCTTCATCGATGGATCGGAAATATTCGCATCCACTTCGATCGGGGTCGGCCTTTGTCCCGAGCACGGCCGCAGCTTCGACCAGTTGTGCCAGAACGCCGATATCGCGATGTATAGCGTCAAGAACGACGGCAAGGGTGCCGCGGCCTTTTTCGACGCCGGCATGGAGCGCGAAGCGCTTGCGCGAATGAAGGTCGAGCAGTCGCTGCGGCTCGCCATTCTGGAAAAGCGCTTTTGCTGCGCCTTTCAGGCGAAAGTCGACATCCGAACCCAGGATATCAAGGGCATCGAGGCGCTGGTCCGGCTGCGCGATGACGACGGGGTCATTCAGGCCCCCGGCACATTCGTCAATCTCGCCGTGGAGCTCGGACTGATCGACGAGCTTACCCACCTGGTGCTGGCGGAAATCGTCAAATCGATTGATCTGATCAACGACACCTTCGGCCCCGACACCACCATCAGCATCAACGTCGCGGCCAAGCAGGCTGGCAATCCGCAGTTCATGCGCCCGTTTGCGTTAGCCCTTGAGGCGACCGGCTACCCCAAGCGCTTCATGATCGAGGTGACCGAAGATGCCTTCGTTGCCAAGACCCATTTCCAGGACGAAATTCTGCCGATGTTCCGCAAGCTCGGAGTTGGGGTCTCGATCGACGATTTCGGCATTGGCTATTCGTCGTTGTCGGCACTGGCCGACATCACGGCCGACGAAATCAAGATTGACCGGTCGTTCATCACCGACATCCACAAGCGCCCGCGCAGCCAGGGGATCTTGCGGGCGATCGAATCGCTGAGCGAAGCCCTCGGCATGACCGTCGTCGCGGAGGGCATCGAAACCTTCGAGGAACTCGCCTATCTGCAGGCCGCCACCAAGATCCGCTACGCGCAGGGCTACTATTTCTCCAGGCCGATTTTTCTCGAAGAACTCAGGCCGCCGATTCGGATCTTGGGCCATGCGCGCGCCAGTGCGGCAAGCCGCCCGCACCAGGAAAGCCGCTCGGTCTATGCGCGCAACGAGCGTTATCGCGGCTGACGCGCGGATTCACGCTCGCATTTATTTCGATAACGCCTGCAACGGCGGCACGCTGTCGTTCGGCGCCTCGGCCTGCATGGTGATCAGCGTCATCGAGACCAGATCGTAATAGCCGATGATGCCGATGATATCCATGATGCCGCGTTCGCCGAATTTTTCCAGCGCGGCCTTGTAGATCGGGTCCGAGACTTTCCTGTCGCGATAAAGTGCGGTGGCGAGATCATAGAGCGCCGCCTCGTCGTCCCTCATGTTGTCGGGGCGTTTGCCGGCCGCGATATCGCCGGCGACCTTCGGATCAAGACCGCCTTTGAGCGCCAGCGGGTAATGCGCAAACCATTCATATTGCGCGGTCCACTGCCGGGCGGTGATCAATATCGCAAGCTCGCTCAGGCGCGGCGGCAGCGAGGTATTCCAGCGCAGATAGTCCGACAAGGCCGACAGCCGGGGCGCCAGATCGGGGTTGCGGATATAGGCGCGATAGGGCGGATTGGCGAACTTCGCATTGCGCGGAGGGGCTGCGATCATGTCAGCCCATGCCTTTTGCGGGGGCGTCAGCTCAT
>Ga0137415_10007337_pt1 | contig 10928 bp, 8 predicted proteins | sample CZODoug3_1_1_16f_FD_183082 | JGI IMG/M metagenome (GOLD analysis project Ga0137415, IMG submission 183082) | Vadose zone soil fungal communities from Angelo Coast Range Reserve, California, USA - CZODoug3_1_1_16fungal (Hybrid Assembly) | ecosystem: Environmental > Terrestrial > Soil > Vadose...
TATTAGACTCAGCAACCCTGTGGAAGTCGCAAACCATCGTTGTAATCGGCAGAATTTGTACTTTTCTCTGGACTGTTCCGCAAACCCTCTAATCTCCCCATCTTTGCTCATTAGGATGCACACAGTGCATGATCGCCCACTGCTTCCCGACGTTCATCGGCACACGCGGAGTAGAAGTTCAGAGTAAAGTGCGCTTCCCGGTTTTGCATGTCAAGAGCATTCCCGGAAATTTTCCTGGAAGCTATTGATAACAAGCCAATTCAGGGAAAAAGTATTTGGCATCTTACGGCTTCCAACCTGCTAAACTAAATACAGGGAGCAAAAGGCCTGGCATATGTGCTGGGCCTTTCTATTTGGAGAACACTTTAGCGCTTTTGATTTTGTTGACATTGACCATCGCTTCTTTACATTGTTATCCCGGCCGAAGTGGAGGGACCTGCATTTATCAGAAGAAATGCTTGTATATCAAATACATAACACCGCAATAGTGATATCTACAATAGAACCAAATACTTACAGCGTGCAATAAGCATTGGAATCGATAAGATTTCTAAAAAACCATATAACCCGTTTAGAATGAAATGAATAGCAGTTTCGAATTTTAGAATCAAATACATAGCCACCATCAAGTGAACGCTGACCCAATAGAATCAAATGCATACAGGATTCAATGGGGTAGAGAGGGGGTTACCCCTGTTATGCGTGTACAGGCTGAGCCGCTTTATAGCGCCCTAGCTCCTTAACCATGGAGCAATGCCTGGAAAGCAGCCCCAGGGCTGCATCGGCAGAAGACGCTCCAGGCACCTGATAATCGGCATAGAAGACATACTGCCATGGTTGGCCCTGCACTGGACGGGATTCGAGCTTTGTCAGGTTAGTTCCCTGCTCGGCAAAGACCTGTAAAGCTGCAACAAGCGTCCCCGGACGATTCTCAACCGTGAAGGCGATACTCACCTTGTCGGCATCCGGCTGCGTCTTCACCAGCTCACGGCGGCGGATCAGAAAGAAACGCGTGTAGTTCTCAGGATTGTCCTCAATGCCCGCCGCCAGGATTTCGCCGCCATAATACGCGGCGGCCTGCACGCTGGCGATGGCGGCAGCTTTGCTATCGCGGGTTTCAAGGACATGCTTCACACTGCCGGCAGTGTCATAGAAAGGCGTTGCGCTGGCGCCGGGGTGTTCGGCAAAAAAACGGCGGCACTGCGCCAGGGCAACAGGATGCGAATATACGCGTTCGATGTGCTCCAGCGAAATGCCAGGAACCGCAATCAGGTTATGGCGAATGCGCAGCAGCGACTCGCTCTCGACTGCTACGTCTTCGCTCAGCAAAAGGTCATAGTGCTCGGTCACTGAACCGGCCAGAGAGTTCTCAATAGGAATAACGGCAGCATCCACTTTGCCCTCGATCACAGAACGAAAGACATCTGTCGACAATGCGCAGGGGGAAATGGTTGCCCCAGGCACAACTTTAAGTGCGGCTTCATGGCTGAAGGAACCAGGTTCTCCCTGAATAGCTATTTGCATAAGTATGTATATGAATCTGAAATTTTGATTCTACGGCAACCCGGACTCACGCAGGATGCACCCTACAAACCAGAGCTATGAGAGAGGAGGAGAAAAGAATGCTTTGGACGCTATTCGTTATCCTGCTGGTCGCGTGGCTGATAGGTCTCGTTGGATTCCATGTCATTGCGTGGTACATCCACATTCTTCTCGTAGTGGCGCTGGTTGTATTGCTGATCCAGCTCATCACCGGACGCCGCGCAGTACTTTGAAAACAGCGTTTACACAGTCGTATTCGTAACCGTCTCAGCCAGCATAGGAGTGAGAATCATGAACAAAGATCAAATACGTGGCAAGATCGATCAGGCAACAGGAAAGGCCAAGGAGAAAGTAGGCGAAGCTGTCGGCAATCAGAAATTGGCCAATCGAGGCGCAGTAGATCAAGTGAAGGGCGCCGTTGAAGAAACATGGGGCAATGTGAAAGAGGCCGTCCATGACGATGCCGAGCGCAACCGCCGGGAAAACGAACTGCACGCCAAGAAAACCCGCAACATGGCTGTGAACACAGTCAATGACGTGAAGGACCGCATCGATGCAAAGATCGACGAACATGAGGAGCGGCTTCGCAAACCAGCCTAGTAGCAACTTCAGCATCAAGGCCTGCGGCGCATGCGCAGGCCTTCTTATTTTGTTATCGCCGCAGCAATAAATCCGCAGCAACAAAGAGGAAGAAGACGACCGAGATCACTCCATTCAAGGTGAAGAAGGCCGCATTCAACCGTCGCATATCGTGCGGAGAAACGATGAGGTGCTCATAGAGAAGCAATGCCGCTACCACCCCAATCCCAACCCACGCATAGCTGCCCAGACTAAACAGATGGATCAGCCATACGAGCAGCCCCAGCATGACTAGGTGCATGGCGCGGGCAATATAGAAGGCTGCTGCAATTCCGTAAGCGGAAGGCACGCTGCGCAGTCCGGAAACACGGTCATGCTCAGCATCCTGGCAGGCATAGAGCAGATCGAATCCAGCTACCCAAAACAATACGGCAACGGTAAGAACCACGATACGCGGGTCAAGTGAGCCGCGTACGGCAATCCATGCTGCCGAAGGAGCAATGCCAAGAGAGAGACCTAAAACCAGATGCGACCAGCGAGTAAATCGTTTGGTATAGGAGTAAGCCAGCAGCACGGCCAACGCCACTGGAGACAACAGCAATGTCAAGCGATTGAGCTGCGCCGCGCCAACGATAAACAGCAGCGCCATCACTACCGTGAACCCAGCAACAAAATGCTTTGAGAGCAATCCCGCAGGCAAAGCACGCGATTTGGTGCGTGGATTCGAAGCATCGAGATCCGCATCGGCCCAACGATTAAATGCCATAGCAGCCGATCGGGCAGTAACCATGCAGACAACGATCCAAAGGAGCTTCGAAGCCTGCGGCCATCCATGGGAGGCCAGCATAGCGCCGGTCAGAGCAAAAGGAAGCGCGAAGATCGAGTGCTCCCACTTGATCATCTCAAGCGTAGTACCAATGCTGCGGATGAAAGACATAACTCTAGTGTATCTTCTGGAACGCAATAGAAAGGCCTTCATTCAAATGAATGAAGGCCCGTGCTCGAAGCACAAGAAAAACTACTTCTTCTCTGGCTGACCGGCTACCTGAAGGTTGTTCGTGACCTTGAAGACACCCGGAACGCTATTCGCGCGAATGCCTGCTGCATCTTTATCGGCCTGGTTGTTGACCACGCCATAAAGCGTGACGTTGCCGTTCTGCACGGAAATGCGGATTGGCTTGCCGGGATCGATTGCATACTTGTTCAGCGAGGGGAACCCATAAACGGAACGGAATACCTGCATGCGAATGCGGTCATCCATCGGCGATACTGGATCGACCTGGATATCGTTGATGACATCTTTTACGCCAGGGGTATTCGCAGCTACAGCAGCAGCGGAATCCGCATCGACTGGACCATATGCGTGACCACTCAAAGTAACAACGCCATTCTCGACACTGACACCGATAGCGTTGAATGGCGTTGTGCCATAGCCCACGCGATCATATTGAATTGCCTTGACGAGTTTATCCTGAAGTTGTGTGTCTGGAATCTCTGGACCTGCAACCTCAATATTGTTCTGCACGCCTTTGACGCCCTTGATCCGATGTACCCGCTTGTCAGCGTCTTCCTTGGCGTCGTAAACATCGACGGTGCCAGTGAGCGTGACAATACCACTGGAAACCGATGACTGCACATTCTTGAACTTGGATTTATTCAGGGCCTTGTTCGTTATTTCTGCCTGAAGGTTAGTGTCGCTTTGAACCGATTGAGCCGCTGCGTTCGCGTGTGTCGAAATAGAGGCAGACGCACCAAACAACAGAAATGCCGCTAATACAGGAATAAGACTACGTTTCATCTTTCTCATTTCACAATCTCCTGAACTGTTACTGCGACAACTACTGATACAGACTCCCGGTCTTCCGAAAAGTTCTGTATGAATACCGAAAACAGTTTAGGCGTGTTTAGATGCAAGAAAAAGCCTTTAGGGAGAAGAATTTACGTTGTAATGACAATTTTAGCGATACCGCCGATGGAGTCTGAGAATCAAGCTGAAAACGCCCGCCTCATCTCGAACCGCCAGAAGAGAGATATCCCTGGTAACTTTCACCTCACCCTGAATAAGTTGTTGCGCGGTCGAGTTCACATTGGTCGCATAGGTAAGAGTTGCATTTTTGGCAACCTGCTGTACCACAGTGATACGGGCGGTCGCGTTTCCGGTACCACTCACAAATGTTGGATCGATCTTGACGCTGCCACCGCCGAACAGCTTCTGGATACGGCTGCTGACCGTAGCATTTAATGCTCCGCCCAACAGGGCATCTGCCGTGGAATTTACTCCGGCTGCCGTTTGTTCGTCCGAATAAATGCGCTGTTCCTCCTGCGTGCGTCCCATGGCCAGCAACGAGAAGATATCCTGCTCGGAAAGTGGAGGCTCTGACCGGAAATTGGGCGATAACTTGGAGGGTGTTCCGTGAAGGCCAATCGTAATATCGTAGTTTTCGACGCGTGCCGTTGCATCGATGTCGATTACGGGATCGATACGTACAGGGTTGCTGAAGTAGATGTCGCCATGCTGCAACTCATATTTTGTTCCGGCAAACGTGGCATTCCCTTCGGTGATGATGACGTGCCCTAAAATAGATGGCTGCGCGACCGTACCTTGTATCCGCAGATTGACATTCCCAGCCAACTTGGCATACGAGTTCTGAAAATCCAGAGACGGAGCAGACGTAACGTGAATATCTAACCGGACGTGGTTTGAGGGCGCATCTGGATCGGGAGGCAGCGTGACACTGGCGGTGCTTCCGGTGAAACTGGCCAGATCTAAATCCTGCCCAATAGCAAAGCGGGTAATCTGCACATTGCCGCTCAACAGCATGTTCTTCTGTGTTCCCTGCAAACGCAGCTTCGCATCTGCCATCGAGCTGAACCCCTGAGGATAGCGAATGCGGACATCTTTGGCGGTTGCCGTCAGATCGCCATAGATCCCTTGCTGATATGTGATGAACCCGCCAATTTGAATGAGCCCGCCGCCACTGTATGCAGTGACATCTTTGAAATCAAGCCGGTCCTGATCGAAGGCAAGAGTTCCGTTCATCTTGCTCAGACCATTTGGGAAATCTTCCAGCGCAACCGCAACATTGGTGAATTTCACCTGACCACCAAGATTCGGCTTCTCCAGTGTGCCCTGGGCAACGACGTTGAAATCAACACGGCCATTCGCCGTAACGTCACGATTGAGCATCTGCACCAGCTTCATGTTGACATTGCCATTTGCCTGCATATCCAGAGCATGCGGCTTCTCGAATACATTCAACATGCCCTGCGCGTGCAGGTCTGTGTCGTCACCGGTAATATGCAGCGGATCAAGATGCAATAAGCCATTCTGCAACCTGGCATGAAGAGGACCGTTGCTCTTAAGTGGCACTCCCTCCAACGCAATCGCGAGTTCGCTGATCGTAGCTTCACCGCTCATCAATTTCGGCTGCTTTAGAGGCCCGCTTACATCGGCAGTAGCATTCACCAAAGATGAACCTTTGATCTGCGAGATGTCGAACATTCGCAATACAGGATCAAAATCGAACTGGGTGAGTGTGAGATGGGCTTTGGTGTTATAGCTTCCGGAGATCTGCGTCTGCCCTTGAAGTTGCAGTATGGCATGATTCAGATGAGCCGCGGCATTCAATATCAATGCACCATTTTGTGTATGTGCATCCGCGTCAATGAATCCTGTAGCCTGATTTGCCAGATTCAAATTTGTCAGACGTAGATTTGCTTCAACATTTGGAGCATCGATCGTCCCATTTCCGCGAGCTTCAAATGCAAGCGTGCCGCCAAGCGCATACTTTGCATGCTTCACATGCTGTAAACCTGCAAGATTGAATTCACGGCCCTGTGAGGTAAAGTGGAAAGTGTTTGCTGCTATATCGTAACCACCGTTACCGGTAAGTTGGCCGCCATCTAAAGCCAGCACCAGGTTTTGTACACCAAGATCATGTCCAGCGAAATGCAAATCCGTATTCAGGCTCCGATAAGGCTCTCCATAGATAGAGCCACCTTGAACTGTGGCATGACCACCCCCATCTAAATTACTAACCGACCCAGTTACATGTGCCTGGAGGTTCAGCGTTCCGCTCACAGGAAGGTTCTGACCCGCCATCAACAACAAGTCGGTGATATTCGCATTCTGAATTGTCGAAGTGAGTTGGATAGGGGAATTTTCATCGAATGCACTGCGATGCGGTCCAAGATGATGCGCATGCAACGCACCCGATACATGCACGTCAGTCTTACCGCGTACAAGAGTCGCCTGCTGAACTGCAATTAGCTCCGATGAATATTCAGCATCGGCACTGAGGCTATCCCAGTGGATTGTCATAGGTACTGGTTTCGCCGTTTGTTGTACGTGCGCATTCGCGGCTTCCGCTACGACAGCCTGTTCACCGCTGCCTGGATGCTGTGGTGGTGCATTGAATACCAGATCGAAATTTGTTGCGTTTAGATGACCCTTTACATCTGGATCGAGCAAACTTCCTGTCACCTGTCCGTGGAATTGCGCCTGCCCATGCAGCTGAGCGGGAATTGCCTGCACTCCTACCTTGCCATTTGCGGAAAGCCCGAGTGCGGTCAAAACCTGATTGAATTCGTTCAGATTATCCGTTGTGAGATCCGCATTGATTTGCGAAGCCCGCTGAACAGGATACACACCCAGCGCCCCAGCTACGCGAATCTGGCTCGCGGGCGTCTGCACATCAAAGACACGAATGTCTACCGTTCCGTTGGCGTTCATGTATGTTGCATCCACGCTGCCGTGCAGAGGAACAGCATTGGATGCAGATACGCCTGATGGCGTTAGCCCAACCTTAGCAGCAACAGTCAGGTTATCTGCCGATCCTAACCAGTCGACTTTCACATCTCCCGCAGCAACTGAGTCAAAACCCAGATTTTGATATTGAGACGGCGCAACCATAGACATGACGGAAGCGACAGTAAAACCAGAAATCTGAGTACGAATGATTCCTTGCTGAGACAGAGATGTTCTTTTCTTCAATCCAGCACTCGCTTTAGCTGGAGCGTCTCCTCCGTGCAGCCAATGAAGAATGCGTAATTCACCATCGATCTTGCCACCAGAAGGCACGCGCGCGTGGATATTGGAAAGCACAAGCTCATCCTGAGTAGCATGAACTGTTGTTTCAGCACCTGCCCCAGTAATGTGTACCGTTCCCTGGCGATATGCGGCACCTGTCACTTTGCTTTGACCGTCAACCTGGAACACTGTCTTGGTTCCTCCACCCCGCACATTCAGATCGGCAATGCCTTGCTCAACCCCAGGAATCGACGCTAAGGCTTCTACTTCCCGAACATCGACACGGCCATTTGCGGTTATTTTCCATTTCGGATCAACGAAGTTATCCAATGAAGCCGTAGCATTCAACACGGATGGACCAGTCCGCAACTGCAAGGATTGCAGGTTCGCAACATTGCGCCCAATATCGAGCTTCATGTCGAGTTGCGAATGGACGGATGGTTTTTTCCCGCGCTGCGCGGTGAGATCTTCTACGTGAATCGTTCCAAGATAGTGATCGCGCAGTAATGCATACGTCACAGTCACACCAAGTTGATTCGCTGCAAGACTGAATGGAATCGCTTTCTGATTGAACAGGACGAGACCATCTCTCACTTCAGCTCTGTTGATTGCCAGATCAAAAATCTGATCTGCCGTAGATTTATTACTTGTTGACGTTGTCTTTGGGCGTGGCTGATTGGTTGACCCGTCGGGATAAACGATGAGGTGGAAGACAGGATGGTCCGCCTCAAGATAGTTCAGATTGATGCGAGGTAGAAAGAAGGAAAGTATTTTTAACCTTACATAGAGACGGTCCAGATGCGCGTATGGAATTTCATTGGCTGCCTCTAATCCATGAATCGTCAGGTTATCTACTTCAAACTCGAGATGAGCTAGTCTCCAGCGAAACCCTTGTAACTCCACATGCCCGCCGGTTGCCTTCTCTAATTCGGCAATGACAGTCTTTCGCACGCGGCTTTGAAAGTTGGGAGTCGATGCATACCAGGCCAATCCGCCCATGATAAGAACGATGAACGCAACAACTCCCGCCACTCCATACAGTACATACCGCCAGCGCGAGCGGCGATATGCGGGAGACGGCAAAGGAGTTGTGCTCATTGGCCCTCGTCCTCATCACTCGAGCTTTCCCCATATGCCGAATCGAGAATTTGCACTGTCCCCTGATCGCGTAAACTCTTCAACCAATCCTGCAGCAGGTTTGTGACATGCTGCTGCAAAAGCAACTCCTGAATGCGGCCTGAAACCTCCTGTAGCTTTGGCGTCGCCTCATGTGCTTTTTCCAGCGCAGGCACCAATGTCTTCTGGTAATACTGCTCTACCTCGCCATCGGAAATCCGCAACCCCGAGCGAAAACGGATATCGATAAAATGCAAAATCGCTAAACGTTGACTCCAGCGATCCTCTACTTCTTTCGCCGTAAGCCCATTTGCCTTAAGGAAGCTTTCCCAACCTTCATCTGTCGCGCAGTGATAACGATCGCAGGCAGGCAATTGCTTTCGCAACTCATCCAATGAACGCTTTAGTTCAGGTTCAGTTGCAGTCACTGGTTGTTGCTGCTCATTCATCTGTTCGAGAATGAGTGTCCGGCTGATCAGGCGCTGAGCCGCCCGTTTCGGGGTATTCTGACCTGGCAAAACTCGCAGAGGCTCAAGCGTGGCAAAACGCATCTCCTCATCGACATCGCTTTGCAACAATACCGTTCCATTGATAATGGCAATTACTCGATCCAATACAACGGGTTTGTCTGAGGGTACAGATTGTGCTTGTACAGTCAGAGACCAGGCTGCGGCAACGGTTAACATGCACACGATTGCCAGTATTCGCCGCATCAGTAAGCCTGCCCGATACTAAAGAAGAAGTTGAAGTGTGGCGCTTGCCCAACATAGGAGCAAGGCAACACCGTAGATGATGGAATCATGCTTGCGTTATTGCAACTGGACGAGTAGTTCAAGACCACCGGATAGATAGGCGGATTCAGGTTGTAGCTGAAATCGACCCGAAGCGGGCCTATCGGCGTGTGGTATCTGAGGCCAAGTCCGATAGCATGCACGAAATTATTGAAATTGCATGTACCGGTGTTGTTTGTACTCGATGAGCGGCTGATCTTTATTTGATTGTCATAAATCAAATCTTTGCAGGTTTCACTATGCGGCTGTTTTACCCTTAAAAAGCTAGGCCAGATGTCAGATGAATTGTTGAAGACATTCCCCATGTCGTGAAATACCACAAATCCGAGAGAGTTTCCAACATATGGCAACGTCGGATTAGGGAAGCGCATTTCAGTACTGTTCACAAATACACCCGCGCCACCGATGGGAAACCCTGTCACAGAGTCGCGTGGGCCTGCGGAGTTTAACCCAAAGCCGCGATGCGACTGTGCGCCACCCGCATATAACCGCTCTGGCAGTGGAATGTTTTCATATTGAGGAGATACGCTGGAATGCAGGACGTGGTGGCGTTGAAGCAAGCCACGTGCCGGTGGCGAAGCGCTCCCGTATTGAGGTAGGAGGCGGTTTATGCGCCACTTCGGTGCATGACCGAATGGCGCAAGCGGTTTAAACGCAGCATCGAGTGCATTGAAATAGCCGTCAGCCTTGCCCGATGGCCGGTTCGGCCAAACGGCATGGAGCTTGCTTTTAAAAACTGCCAAAATTCGTCCAGGAGTCAGGTGTGTCAATCCGCGTCGCGTTGAACCATGTCACGCACTACCGTTATGACCGCCTCGTCGGCCTTTCACCTCAGGTCGTGCGCCTGCGGCCCGCGCCGCATTGCCGTACACCGATCGTCTCGTATTCGATGCGGGTCGAGCCAGCCGAGCATTTCATCAACTGGCAGCAGGACGCGTTCGCCAACTATCAGGCGCGGCTCGTCTTTCCCGAGAAGACGCGGGAATTCAAAATAACGGTCGATCTGGTCGCCGAGATGGCGGTCTACAACCCCTTCGACTTCTTCCTTGAACCGTACGCCGAGAAATTCCCGTTCGAGTACGAACCCCAGCTCGCGGCTGAGCTTGCGCCGTATCTGATCAAGCGCGAGCCCACACCGTTGCTGGCCAAGTTTGTCGATAGCATCGACAAGACGCCCAAGGTAACGGCCGATTTCCTGGTCGAGCTGAACCAGCGGCTGCAGCACGACATTGGCTACGTGATTCGCATGGAACCCGGTGTTCAGACGCCGGAGGAGACGCTCGAAAAAGCGTTGGGATCGTGTCGCGACACCGGTTGGCTGCTCGTCGAAACCTTGCGTCAGCTCGGGCTGGCGGCGCGTTTCGTTTCCGGTTATCTGATCCAGCTCACCCCGGACCAGAAGTCCCTCGATGGCCCGAGCGGCACTGAAGTCGACTTCACCGACCTGCATGCGTGGTGCGAAGTCTTCCTTCCGGGCGCGGGCTGGATCGGGCTCGACCCGACTTCCGGCCTGCTGGCCGGCGAGGGGCATATCCCCGTTGCCTGCACGCCTGAGCCGGGCAGCGCGGCGCCTATTTTCGGCGCTGTCGACGAAAGCGAAGTCGAGTTCGAGCACATCATGCAGGTCCAGCGCGTGCTCGAAACGCCGCGTGTGACGAAGCCCTACACGGAAGAAGTGTGGTCCGCGGTGCAGACAATGGGCGCGCAAGTCGACCAGCAACTGAACGACATGGACGTGCGCCTGACGATGGGCGGCGAGCCCACGTTTGTCGCCGTGACCGACCGCGACGCGGCGGAATGGAACACGGACGCACTGGGACCGACGAAGCGCGGTTACGCGGTGTCGCTGATGGACAAGCTGCGGGCGCGCT
>Ga0137415_10007338_pt1 | contig 10927 bp, 12 predicted proteins | sample CZODoug3_1_1_16f_FD_183082 | JGI IMG/M metagenome (GOLD analysis project Ga0137415, IMG submission 183082) | Vadose zone soil fungal communities from Angelo Coast Range Reserve, California, USA - CZODoug3_1_1_16fungal (Hybrid Assembly) | ecosystem: Environmental > Terrestrial > Soil > Vadose...
GGATCGCGGCTACCCGAGGCAAAGGCCCGGTCGGCCTCAGCATGGGCCTCGGCAGCCATAGCCTGGGCCTCGGCAACGATTCGGTCCAGCAGCGCCAGCAGCACCGCCTCTTTGGACTGAAAGTAGAAGTAAAACCCCGACCGGGAGATGCCAGCACCCTGCGCCAGGTCATCGATGGAGATCTCCGCCAGCGGACGTTCGCTCAGCAGCCGTTCAGCGGTGGCCAGGATGGCCAGCTCACGACTCTCGCCAGAGGGTCGAGCTGAGCGTCGGCCACGCGAACGTGTCAGCGGTCCAGTAGACGGGGTGGGGAGTATCGAAGACACCCCAACACGCTACATTCGAACTGACGCCTGGTCAACAGTCTCGACAGGCTGTCAAATTCTCAGACTCGGAGTTTGCAACCTTGACGTCCGGTCAATAGTCTTACCTGGCAACGGGCTTGCTAGGCCTCCATCCGTCCGCGGTGGGGGAACCTTGATGGGCCCAGAGAGTGATCGGCCATGTCTCACCATCCGCGCGACAGCGGCATGGTCGGGATCATTGACGTTCAAGTGCCCGATGATCAGTACGTCTTAACAGATCCATTTTGGCGAAGCCCGCGAACCGGCAAGCGTTCGACGCAACGCTCGTCACCGCCGAGAGTTCAGCGTCTCCGAAAGTGGGGGCGAATGGAGGGGTTGACAATGGCTGCACCTATCGATTTCTCAGTACTCGGAGACGTACGAGCCCGTCAGGATGGGCACGACCTGGATCCGGGAACGCCCCAGCAGCAAGCCGTGCTGGGATTGTTGTTGTTGCGTGAAGGCAAGCTGCTCCTGACGGAGGAACTCATCGATCAGATATGGGGCAGCAACCCTCCTCAAACCGCGCTGTGCACAGCGCGTACCTACATCTGCAGGCTGCGTCGTTTGTTCACCGGAGTAGGCCAGGGCCACTCGGCGATCCTGTCCACCTCGGGCGGGTACTGCCTGCCGACCGATTCACACACGCTGGACTTGACGGTTTTTCAGCGGTGCGTGCAGGAGGCACGCAACGCGCGCGCCGCCGGCGACCTCGCCCGAGCGGCGACCCACCTGCGAACCGCGTTGTCCTTGTGGCGAGGAGCGCCGCTGGCTGGGGCGCGTGGACAGTACGTCCAGCTGGAGCGGACCCGGCTGGAGCAGATACATTCGAACATCTTGGAGGAGCGGATTGTGCTCGACCTCGAACTAGGCCGACACAACGAGCTAATCGGTGAGCTGATCTGCCTGGTCAATACCTACCCGCTGCGCGAACGGCCATATCAACTGCTGATGCTCGCGCTGTATCGCGCCGGCCGGCAAGCCGACGCACTAGAGGTCTACCGAGAAATCCGCGACCTGCTCAACAACGAGCTCGGCATAGATCCCGGCCCAGATTTGCGCAATCTGCAGCAACAAATCCTTCGGTCGGCCCCACAACGGTCCTCATTCACCACAAAGCGTCAGAATTTGCTAGCGCCCTACACCGCGGTACCACATCCGATATCGCCCTTTACGCAATCGCCGCCTCAGCTCGCCTCCGCCTAACAGGGATGAGTCTGCACATGCATTACACCCAGGGCAGAAACCACGCACTAGTGATCGGCGCCAGCGTGGCCGGCCTGGTCGCCGCCCGCGCTCTCGCTGATAGCTACGAAAGAGTCACAGTCATCGACCGCGACATATTGCCGAGGGATCCACAGCCCCGCCGCGGAACGCCGCAGAGCCGGCAAGCGCATGCTTTGCTGACGAGAGGGCGCGCCGCGCTCGACGAACTGTTTCCCGGCTTCTCCGACGAGATGATCGCCGCGGGTGGTGTCCCGGGTGACAGCCAGGGCGACTTCCGGTGGTACTTGGATGGGTATCCTCTGCGGCCGACGAAGTCCGGGCTCACCGCAATCGCCCTGAGCCGCCCAGCGGTCGAACATCTGATCCGGGCACGGGTGGCGGCGCTCCCGGGTATCGACATCATCGACTCGACCGAGGTGCTCGGGCTCCTCACCGACGATTCACTGCGCGTCACCGGTGTGCAGGTCCGCGGGCGCACACCTGGCGTGGCGGAATCGGCGATCGCCGCCGACCTCGTCGTGGACGCCGCCGGGCGTGGTTCGCGAGCGCGGCGGTGGATCGAAGACCTGGGCTATCCGACCCCGGTGAGGTCCGAGGTGCGGATAGACGTGGCCTATGTCAGCCGCCACTATCGCGGGGATCCTCAGCGTTTGGACGGTCGGCTGGGAGCGTACGCGTTGCAGTACCCCGGTCAGCTGCGCGGCGGCTCAGTACTGCGACAGGAGGGCGACCGCTTCATAGTCACGCTCGCCGGGGTGCTCGGCGAGGATCCTCCGACCAGCGACGCCGAGATGCTGGCCTTCGCCGAGAGCCTGCCGACCGCCGACATCGCCGAGGTCATCCGGTCCGCGAAGCCTCTCGACGAACCCGTCAAAATGCGCTACCCGGCAAGTGTGCGCAACCGTTACGAGAACCTCGACCGGTATCTCGACGGTTTCCTCGTGGTCGGCGACGCGTTGTGCAGCTTCAACCCCGTCTACGCGCAAGGGATGACGGTGGCCGCGCTGGAGGCGCTTCTCCTGCGCAAGCTTCTCGCCGATGGCACGCGTGATCTTCCCCGACGATTCTTCCGCGCGGCCGCCAAGCTGATCAACATCCCCTGGTCCCTGGCCGTGGGCGGCGATTTGCGCTTCCCGCAAGTCGAAGGAGCACGGCGTCCGACCGACCGGCTGATCAACAAGTACCTGGCGCGCTACCGCGCCGCTGCCTCGGTCGACGCCAGGCTCGGGACCACGTTCCTCCGAGTGGGCAACCTGCTCGACCCGCCCGCCCGGCTCCTCTCGCCTGGTCACGTGATCCGCGTGCTCCGGTCGGCGAAGAAAGCGGTAAAGGGGGCGGGCTCGGATACCGTCGGGTCTCTGGCAACCGTGGAAGTAGGTGGAAACGCGGGTCTCGATTCGCACCCGTCGGCGACCCGAAAGCCCTGATGGAGCGTGTACTGCTCGTCGCCGGCAGATAGCGGGTCGGTCACGCGCGGTAGAGCGCACCGATCCGGGTGACGATCTCGCGGAGATTGTCCGCGCTGGTCGCGAAGTTGAGACGAACGAACGATGAGGTGTCGACGTCGGTGCCGTCGCTGAATTCACCGCCGTCGCTCAGCCGGACTTTGGCGAACCGGTCGATGTATCGGGCGGGCTCCGGGCCCAACGGCCTGTCGGTCAGGTCGAACCAGGCGAGGTAGCCCGCTTGCGGTGGGGAGAAGGACATCTCGCCGAGGAGGGAATGTGCCCATTCGGTGACCATGGCGCGGTTTTCGGCCAGGCAGGCCATGAGTCCGTCGAGCCAGGCATCGCTGTGTCGCCAGGCCGCCACGGTGGCGACTCGGCCGAGGATGCTGGGTTGTCCGAAGTAGTCCAGCGGTGCGGCGTCGAGGCTTGCGTTGACGTGGCGGGCGCCTACGTGGGCCACGGCGCAGCGCATGGCCGCGATGTTGAAGGCTTTTGTCGCGGACGTGGCGGTGATCGTTCGGTCCGCGACGGCGTCGTCGAGCGAGGCGAACGGGATGTGTGTGTGCGGCGGGTAGGTCAGGTCCGCGTGGATCTCGTCGGAGAGCACGACGAGGTCAAGTTCCTCGGCGATCGCGGCGAGCGCGGTGAGCTCTGTACGCGTGAACACCCGACCGGTGGGGTTGTGCGGATTGACCAGCAGAAGCATCCGGCAGTTCTGCCGCCGGAGCACCTCGGCCAGCCCGTCGGTATCGAAATGCCAGCCCGCGCCGTCGCCCCGCATCGGGATGGGGACGATCCGCCTGCCCGAGCGCGCGATGCTGGCCAGGAAGGGCGGGTAGGTCGGAACATGCAGCGCGATGGCGTCGCCGGGAGCTGTCGCGTGTTCGATCACCACCTGCAGGATCTGGATCAGATCGGTGAAGATCCGGGTTCGCCCTCGGCTGGGAGCCCAGCCGTATCGGGTCGCCATCCGGTCGTGGAACGCCGCGATCACGGGGTCTTCGCCCGACCAGAACGGGTAACCGAGGTCCCCGCGCCCGCTGGTCTCGACGATGTGCTCGCGCACGGCCGGAGGGATGCCGAAGTCCATGTCGGCTACCCACGCACCGATGGTGTCAACGGGAACCGAACCCCACTTGACCCCGAATCCGGTGCGAAGACGGGTCGTGTCGATCCGGCTGAACTGAGGGCTCGTCACCCGGCGACTCCCTGGATCGTGCCGAATTCGGCGAGAATGCCGTCCCGCAGGATCTCCATCTGCCCGTGATGCTGGGCCAGTTCCTCGTAGACGTGCAGCAGAGCCGCCCCCTGGTCCAGTTCGCGGTCAGGCCCTTCCAAATCGGCCGGCGGGACACCGCGCAGCGCCGCCCTCGGATCGGCGCCGGCGACATCCTCGGCCAACTGGGTCACGGCCGCCCGCGCGCGGCGGACGAGAGGGTCGACGGGTCCGCCCGCGAGGAACTCGGCATTCCGGTCGCGCTCCACCGGGCGCCCGGCGACCAGTGAACCTGCCCAGTAGGACACCACGCCGAGGCAGTGGTGCAGCAGCGCGTACGGGCTGTTCGCCCCCTCCAGGGATGGCTTCCGGTTGGCCAGATCGTCGCCGAGGCCGGCCACGATCGCGGACATGCCCTCGACCGCGCGTCCGGTGAAGTAGAGGTACTGCTCGCGTGTGATCACTCGACCGTCCAGCCATTGTCACCTACTTAGACGGTGACAGACTTGCATGGCGAATCGTCACCTGTCAAGATGGTGACGTGACGTTCGTGTTCGTCAGCGGCAACCTCGCTCTGGACTTCGCCGGCACGCTCAAGTGGCGGCGAGAGGTACCCGAGGAGCTGCTGATCACGCCCGACGACGTGGCACGGTGGGCGGTCGAAGGGGGCATCCTGACCGAAACTCCCACGGTCAACGCCGACGAACTCGCCCGCCTGCGTGACCTCAGGGAAGCCGTCTATCGGCTGGTCACCGCGACGCTCGACGGCGAGTCCCGGGACGCGGCGGATGCCCGGCAGCTCAACCTCCACGCCGACGGTCGACCTCCGCGCGTCACCCTCGGCGCGACCGCGGTCAGCTACACGGGCACCGCGGAATCCATCGGCTGGGCGACCGCCCGAGCGGCCGTCGATCTGCTCGCGCACGCCGGACATCCGCGACTGCGGGAATGCCAACGGCCGAGCTGCACTCGCATCTTCGTGGATCAGTCCCGAACCGGTAACCGACGCTGGTGCGGCATGGAGGAGTGCGGCAACCGGGTGAAGGCCGCCAACTACCGCGCCCGCAAGACCGGACGTGACCGGTCACCCGCGCACACGTAGATCTGGGCGCGCCCGGCTTGGTTCACTCGGCGGCTCGGACGGACGGCGCGGTGGCGCCCCACCCGCCGTCCACATCGATCTGCAGACCGGTGAGGTACGCGCTGGCCGGCGAGCTGAGGAAGAGCACCGTCTCGGCGACGTCCTCGGCCGTGCCGAGCCGCCGCAGCGGGACCCGCTTCAGGTAGGCGGCGTGGACCGCCGGGTTGTCCACGAAGCCGGCGGTCATGTCCGAGCGGGTGACGCCTGGACGAACGGTGTTGACCCGAACCCCGGACGGTCCCCACTCGGCGGCCAATGCCCTGCTCGCGGCGTCCAGCGCCCCTTTGGTGGCGGCGTAGAGGGTGGCCCCCGGGGTGCCGCGGTTGCCGAGCACGGACGACATGAACACGATGCTGCCGCCGCCGGCCTCGGCAATGTGTGGGGCGGCGTGCCCGGCCAGCAGCAGTCCGGCCCGTACGTTCAGCGCGAACACCCGGTCCAGGTCCGCGGCGGTGATCAGGTGGCTGGGCCCGCCGCGGCTCATGCCGGCGTTGTTGATCAGCACGTCCAGCCGGCCGAACGCGTCGATCGCGCTGTGCAGCGCGGTCAACGGGGCGTCCGGTTCGGCCAGGTCGGCCGGGACGACCAGCGGCTCGTGCGGCAGTTCCGCGGCGAGGGCGGCCAGCCGGTCCTTGTCACGCCCGACCAGGGCGACCCGGGCGCCGGCCGAGGCCAGCCGCCGGCTGATCGCTTCACCCAGTCCCCGGGCGCCGCCGGTGACCAGGGCGGTCTTGCCCCGCAACGGCGCATCCAGCTGGGTGTCGAGGCTGCTGCTCGAACTCGTCACGTCTGTGCCTTCCGGTAACCGATCGCTGGTCTCATGGACGTACCCCTTCTGGAGCGCGGGTGTGGACGCTGGCCGCCATGACCGTCTCGGGACCGGTGCGCGGCAGCAGGAACATCACCAGCGCGGCGGCGACGAAGAATCCCGCACAGATCACTACCCAGCGTGTCCGTGCTGCTATCGCGCGCTCCTCATCGAATGCCGACGCGCAGACTGTACGGACGTACAGCCAGTGCGGTCAAGGGGTAGCGTGTCCTGGTGGCCACCGACGCCGCGACCGGTCCCGACCGCCGCAACCGCATCCTCGACGCTGCCGAGCGCGTCTTCGCCGAGGAGGGGTATCACGGCACCACGCTGCGGGAGATCGCCAGGGTCGCCGACGTCAAACTCTCGCTGATCGGCTATCACTTCGAGTCGAAGCTGGCCCTCTACACCGCGATCTTCGCGCGCCGCCAGCACATCAACGAGGAGCGGTTGCGCCGGCTGGAGGCGATCGAGAACCTCGACGCCCCGGACGCGCTGGAGCAGATCGTGAGCGCCTTCATGGACCCGGTGGTGAGCCTGCCGGAGGACGGCGCCTGGTATCGGCGGCTCGTGTTCCGCGAGGCGGCCGACCCTTCCTGCCCGGAACGGGGAGTGATGGGCGCACTGTTCGACCCGATGGCCCGGAAGTTCATCGAGGCGCTGAAATGCGCGCTCCCGGGCAAGGCACCCGGCTTCCACCAGTGGTGCTACCTCTTCGCGGTCGGCGCGCTCGCCCAGAGCGTCTTCGACGACCGGATCGCCTCGCTCGGCGGCGTGCCGGGCGCGGCGGAGAAGAACGACCTCTTGCGCTCGTTCATCACCGCCGCGTTGCGTTACAGCTGATCTGGGCTGCTCAGAGAACGGCGGGTTAGCCGTGGGTTAGCCGAGTGCGGCGAGCAATGCGGTGAGCGCGGCCTTTTCGCTGTTCGAGTTCGGACTCGTTGATCGGAGCGCACGCAGCACCGTGTCGATCTTGCCGTCGACCTCGGTCCAGGCGGCCTTGTCCTTCGGCTTCAGGCGCGCTTCGGCGTTGTCCCACTCGGTCTCGAGATCAGTGATGCGGGCCGTGGCGCCGGGCTGGTCGCCGGCGTTCAAGAGATCCAGCGTGTCCTGGGTGATTGTTCGGAAGCTCGAGAGGTCTCCGAGGGGCGAGAGCTGTGCGGTGGGGCTTCCACCGGGGGCGCTCTGGCTCATGCCCGGGGCTGTCTGGGTTCCACCGGGGACCGACTGCACGGCGGCGGCCGGGGCTGGCGTGTCTGCCTGCAGCGAGGACTTGCGCAAGGCGTATCCAGCCGTTCCGGCGATGAGGACGAACGCCAGGACGACGACTGTCTGCCACAAGCCGCCTCGTTCGGTTGCCGCGTGCGTGTCGATGGCGGCGGTGCTCCGGATGACGTCGGCTTTCGTCACCGAGAGGTAGGTGACGATGCCGAGAATGCCGACCACGAAGATCAGGCTTGTCACCGTCGCACCCAGGCCCAGCCCGCCCTGGCCGGGTGGCTGGGAGAGGTAGTCACCGATCGAGGCTCCGAGCGGGCGGGTCAGGATGTAGATGATCCAGAAGGCGAGAACCGAGTTGAGCGCGAATCGCCACGCGAGCGCGGTGATGACGATCACCGATGCCACGATGGCCCCCGTCACCAGGTAGCCGAGCCCAAGCACCTCGGCCATGAGATCACCGGTTGCCGTACCGAGCGCGAAGGTGAAGAGAATCGCGAGCCAGTAGAACGCCTCTCGCCTTCTGGTGACGATGGAATGGATGGACAGCGTCTTCTCGGACCGGTACCACACCAGGAAGGTGACAGCGAGAAGAACGCCGAAGATCAGGGTGCTCGCTTCGAGTGGCAGGCCGACGCTGTCGGTCAGGTTGTCGGTCACCAATGTGCCGAAGACGCTCACGAGCGCCACCGCCAGCCAGTACCTGCTGGGGATGTACCGGTTGGCGCTGAATTGGAAGATCATGGCGACGATCAGCAGGACGCCGGTGACGATGGACGTACCGGTCAGGCCGAAGTTCAGGTTGACGTTGAGGAAGTCGGCGGCCGATTCGCCGACGGTCGTGCAGAGCACTTTGACGATCCAGAAGTAGATGGTGACTTCTGGGACTTTGTTGAGGAGTTGGCGGCTCGGTGCGAGGACGCGCTGTGAAGTCATGGAGCTCTCTCCTGGTCCGTTCGCCGCGACGGCAGTTTGGGTGGACGGCAATCCACCCGTGACGACGATGGATGCGGACACGACGCTGGGGTCCGACCGGACGCGACCGTGGCCCCGAGAGCACCGTTGCGGCGGGGAGGATCCGGGAAGGAGGAGGGCCAAGCCACGACACTTCGGACACTATGGAACGCCGGGTTAGCTCTCGGACAGACAGAGGTGAGGGGACGGCAAACTCTGTTGCGTAGCCCCTGAGACATCCGTCATGGTGGCGGTCAGGTAGGCGGCTGCTTCAACTGGGTGAAGGCCGGTCGTGGAGGCCCGAGAGCCCCCCGAGATTGTCGGTGGTCACTGGGATCGTTGGGGTTGCCGAGCCTGTTGGGGGACGGCGGGAGCAAAACCGAGGGAACCATGGTCGACCAGCACACACTCAGTCAGCCAACGCGCCACGCCGAGGAGCAGCTCAGCGCGGTCCGGCCGCGGGCGGACGCTCGCATGCCAACCACGCCGGTGCCGCATCCGGCCCTGGAGCGACTGCCAACACGCGGCCAACTGCTCGCCGAGATCCGTCGCGCACGAGCCAGGCGCCTGGCCAACCGGATCCTGCACCGGTAGTTGGTGGACTAGGAGGGGCCTGAACGATGCCCGCTCCGAGATGGATAGCCGCCGTCGGGGCCGTAGGCGTGGTGGGCCTGCCACTCGATCGATGTGTGCCCGAGCTCGACGGCGTGGGCCAGTCGCAGCGTGGTGCTGAGCCACAGCAGGATGTCGTGCAGTCGCAGGCGGTTCGGGCGGGCGTCGCCGGTCAGCGCGGCGGTGGAATCCTCCAGCGCCGCGAGGGCCGTGTCGTTGGCGCGCAGTTCGCGCAGGATTACCGCCTCAACGCCGCTGTCGCCCTCCTCGGCGTGGGGGAGCAGGGCGCGGCGGGTGCTGCGGGTGAGGTGCGGGAGGAGCTCGGGGCGCCGGTGGTGCAATGCCGCGGAGACGTGCGCGGGGTGTTTCCCGCTGGTCCGCCCGATCTCGCGCAGGGCGGCGCCGACCGTGCCCGGCTCGCCAAGCACGGAAAGCTCCTCGTCGGGCAGCTCCCAGAAGGCCCGGCCGTCCGCCCGGTCGGCGGCGGCGTCGGCAAGCGGGCGCACGCGGGCGAGGGCGTCGCGGACGTCGCCCCAGTCGGCGCGGTCGAGCCTGCCGTGCAGCCCCTCACCGATCAGCACGTCGGTGTCGCCGGAGGGGTCCACCGGCTGGGCGTCGAACCGGGCCCAGCCGAACGCCGGTAGCTGCACCCATCTGCCCTGGGGTGAGTCGGGGGACCGGAAGCGCATTGGGCGCCGCCCGCGCGCATAGCCCAGGATGGCGGCCAGCGCGGTGTCGAGGGGCATCGGGTCCGGCCCGGTGCTGGGCAGCCGCAGCGCGGGCACGCTGTCCGCCGTTCCCGCGTTGACCACGATGCCATCTTGCCGGACGGGGCAAAGTGAAAGGACCGGCAGGCTGCTCCAGCGGTCCAGGCCCGCGGGCGTCAGGGTCTCCTCACCTGCAGCGCACGGGTGGCTTCGGTGAGCTCGCGCCGCGCTCGGGCCAGCTCCCTCTCCCGGACCTCCAGGTTGTGCTCCTCGACCCGCGTTCCGATGACAAAGCCGAGCGAGAGCAGGGCCCCGATGACCAGCAACGCAACCGTCAACTCCATGACGACCACCTCGTTTGCTCGCTTCGAGGGGCCCTGAGTACCCGCCTGGCGTGCGTTTCACTCCGGAGTGACAACTCCGCCTGTGGAAGGTGACGGATGTGTGTTCGTTCTCGGCGCACCTCGATCCGCTCGCCGGCGATTTCGGGATGATGGGTAGTACACGACCCGGCAGCCAGGGAGCGGAGCGAACTCGTGACGGACGAGGAGCTGGTCGTCGAGCTGACGCTGACCCGCCTGGACAACCCGGGCGTCGACCTCGAGGAGATCGCGGCCATGGTTGTCCATCGGGTAGGCCCGGATCGGATGCTCCAGTTCGCGTCGCGGAACCTTGCCGTGCGGGATGAGCTCCGGGCCAGCGCGTTTGATTCGGCCGTCGAGTACGTGCTGCGGATCGTGCTGAAGCTGCGCGAAGACGATTGACGCGCGCCGATGAGTTCTCGCCCCGCCGGAGGTCTGTATTTCCGAGGCCGCGTCACGAGGCCTGTGGAGTGCGCCCCGAGGAGGACCCTTGATCGACCTGAAGCCAGCCTGCGACCGGATGATCGGCTTGCTCACACACGTCGCCGATGGCCAGCTCATCAGCTCCACGCCCTGCGTTGAGTACACCGTTGGCGACCTCATCGACCACGTCGACAGGGTGTCGCGGGGGTTCAGCGCACTCGCTCACAAGGATCCAGGCGAGCAAACCGACACCGATGGTCGGCCCACTGCCGTGAACCTCGGCAACGGCTGGCGGGACAGCGTGACCAAACACGTGTGGGCGCTCGGCGAGGCCTGGGACGACCCCGCCGCCTGGCAGGGCAGTGCCAGCGCGGGCGACCTGGACATGCCGAACGAGCTGTGGGGCAAGATCGCGCTCACCGAGATGGTGGTGCACGGTTGGGACCTCGCCAAGGCCACCGGCCAAC
>Ga0137415_10007339_pt1 | contig 10925 bp, 10 predicted proteins | sample CZODoug3_1_1_16f_FD_183082 | JGI IMG/M metagenome (GOLD analysis project Ga0137415, IMG submission 183082) | Vadose zone soil fungal communities from Angelo Coast Range Reserve, California, USA - CZODoug3_1_1_16fungal (Hybrid Assembly) | ecosystem: Environmental > Terrestrial > Soil > Vadose...
ACCAAGGACGACCTGGTGACCCGGCGGCATTTCACCGACACGGTGTGCCGGGGCCGCGACTACTACACCCCGTACCGGGCGCTGCTGCCGCGCAACGTGGAGCAGCTGCTGGTCGCCGGGCGGCACTACTCGGCCACGCCGGACGCGCAGCGGATGTCCCGGGAGATCCCGCCGTGCATGGCGATGGGCCAGGCGGCCGGGATCGCCGCCGCGCTGGCGGTGGACACCGGTGTCGCGGTGCGGGACGTCGCCGTGGCCGACATCCGGGCCGGCATGCGCGCCCAGGGCGCCGACCCCGGCGACGTGCCGTCCGCCAATGCGACGGTCAGTGACGATTCCGGCGAGCTCTCGGAGGTACCGGCATGACCGACCCACTCCCCCTGGCCGGGATCACCGTGGTCGACTTCACCCAGGTCTACCTCGGCCCGAGCTGCACCCAACTGCTCGGCGACTTCGGCGCGGACGTAATCAAGATCGAGCGGCCGGGCACCGGCGACCTGTCCCGCACGTCCATCGTGGACCCCGCCGGCCTGGACAACCCGGTGTTCCTCAGCATCAACCGCAACAAGCGCAGCGTCACCGTGAACACCCGTGCCGAGCAGGGCAAACAGGTGATCCTGGACCTGGTGCGGGGCGCCGACGTGGTGGTCAGCAACTTCCGGTCCGGGGTGATGGACCGGCTCGGCTTCGGCTACGAGCAGCTGCGCGCGGTCAACCCGGCGCTGATCTGGGCGTCCGGTACCGGGTTCGGCGCGGACGGGCCGTACAAGCACAAGGGCGGCCAGGACGTGCTGGCCCAGGCCTACTCCGGGGTGATGTGGCGGCGCGCGTCCGACGACCTGCCACTGAGCGTCTACCCGACCACGCTGTGCGACTACACCACCGGCATGCACCTGATGCAGGGCATCCTGCTGGCGCTGCTGGCGCGGGCGCGCACCGGGCAGGGCCAGAAGGTCGAGGTGGCCATGTACGACTCCATGCTGCACATGCAGATGCAGGAGGCGTGCATGCAGCTCAACCGCGGCCGCGAGATCAACTGGGCGGCCATGCCACTGTCCGGGGTGTTCGAGACGACCGACGGCGCCGTGTGCATGGTCGGCGCGTTCAAACAGAACCCGCTGCGCGACATCAGCGTGGCGCTGGAGCTCGGCGAGGACCTGTCGCTGCGCCCGGAGTACGCCACCCTGACCGACCAGATCGAGCACCGGCCGGCGCTGCAGCGGATCTTCCGGGAACGGTTCGCGGCGAACTCCACCGACTACTGGATCAAGCGGCTGGAGGAGCAGGACCTGCTCTGCGCCCCGGTCCGCACCCTGGAGGAAGCGTTGGCCGACGAACAGACCGAGGTCAACCGCATGCTGCTGGACATGCACCACCCCACCGCCGGCACGGTCCGCGCGCTGAGCGCCCCGATCCACCTGTCCGAGACCCCCGCCCAGGTCCGCCGCGTGCCGCCCCGCCTCGGCGAGCACAGCGACGAAGTCCTCACCGAACACGGCTACACCCCCGCCCAGCTCGCCGCCCTCCGCGCCGCCGGAGCCGTCGAATGACCAGCTCAGACCCTGTGAGTGGCGATGGTCGCTATAGCGACCATCGCCACTCACAGGGTCTGACCAGCGGCGTTGCGTTCAGCGTCGACAAGCACGTGGCGCGGGTGACGATCGAGCGGCCGGCGCGGTTGAACGCGGTGGACCCGGCCACCTCGGCGCGGCTGAACGAGGTGTGGCGAGCCATCGAGGCGGACCCGGACGTGCGGGTCGTCGTGCTGACCGGCGCCGGCGAGCGGGCGTTCTGCGTGGGCGCGGACATGTCGGCGGACGCGGTCGACAAGACCGGGCTGAAGTACTGGTCGGAGCTGGATCCGAACGGGTTCGGCGGGCTGTCCCTGCGCGAGTCACTGGACGTCCCGGTGATCGCCAGGGTGAACGGCTACGCGCTGGGCGGCGGGATGGAGCTGGTGCTCGGCTGCGACATCGTGGTGGCCGCCGAGCACGCCCAGTTCGGGCTGACCGAGCCGAGGGTGGGCCGGCTGCCACTGGACGGCGGCATCGCGGGGCTGGTCCGGCGGGTGCCGCACACCCAGGCGATGGGCCTGCTGCTCACCGGCCGGCGCGCCCCTGCGGCCGAGCTACACCGGATGGGCCTGGTCAACGAGGTCGTGCCAGCCGCCGAGCTGGACGCCGCCGTGGACCGCTGGGTCGCCGACGTGCTGGCCTGCGCGCCGACGTCGTTGCGCGCCATCAAGCAGCTGGTGCAGCGCACCGCCGGGATGTCCGCGCGCGAGGCGCAGGCACTCCGGCTGCCCGCCGTGATGGCCGCGCTGAGCAGCGCGGACGCCGAGGAGGGCGTGCGCGCGTTCCAGGAGAAGCGGCCGCCCGTATGGACGGGGCACTGAGATCACCGAGCGCTGAGATCACGGAGCGCTGAGTCAGATCGCGCTGAGACGGCACCGGGGGCCGCTGGTGCTGCTGCACGGCGGCCGCCCGGATGCGCGAGCTGATCCCGGCCGGGTCGCTCGCGGTGCTGCCGGACACCACGCACACCGGCCTGCTCCGCCGCGCCGACCTGCTGCTGCCCATGGTCGAGAAGTTCCTCGCCGAGCAGCCCGAGGCGGCGACCGGCGGGTCCGCCGGCGGCTGAGCCAGGACCCGCGGCTGCGCCCGCACCGGCGCCGAGGCCCCGGGACCGCGGCGCCGGCCGGGTCCGCTCAGTCGAACAGGTCCGGGTCGGACGCGACGATCTGGTCCCACAGCGGCCGGGCCTGGAACCAGCCGGCGTCGGAGGTACCGGTCTCCTCACGTACCTGCAGAGCCGTCTCCCGGTCGATCTGGATGGGTTTGCCGGCGGCCATCGCGAGCAGCTGCGCCTGGCAGGACCGCTCCATGGTGATGAACCACCAGACCGCCTCGGCGACGCTGCGCCCGACGGTGAGCAGCCCGTGGTTGCGCAGGATGACCGCCTTGTACGAGCCCAGCGCCTTGCCGATCCGCTCACCCTCGTCGAGCTGGTTCACCACGCCCCGGAAGTCGTCGTACAGGCCGTGGTCCTCGAAGAACGCGCAGGCATCCTGGGTGATCGGGTCCAGTGGGATGCCGAGGCTGGCGAACGCCTTGCCGTACAGCGAGTGCGAGTGGGCGGCGGCCAGCGCGTCCGGCCGCGCCTTGTGCACCTGGGAGTGGATGCAGAAGGCGGCCCGGTTCAGCGGCCGGTCGCCGTGCAGGATCTCGCCGCTGTGGTCGACCAGCAGCAGGTCGGACGCCTTGATCTGGTTGAAGCTCATGCCGAACGGGTTCACCCAGAACCACTTCGGGTTCTCCGGGTCGCGCACCGTGATGTGCCCGGCCACCCCCTCGGAGAAGCCGAACCTGCCGAACAGCCGGAAGCCGGCCGCGAGCTGCTCCTTGCGGTACTGGCGCTCCTCCGGGATCGAGTCGAAGCTCGGCGGCGTCGGCAGCTGCCGGCCCTGCACCTTCAGGCCAGGGGCGGTGGTGGGCGGGGCGGTGATGGTCACGGCGGCCTCCGGGGCACGTCAGCGCGGACAGGTTCCAGGTACCGGATACACCTCCGCATTCGATACTCGCGTGCATTCGATACTCGCGTGCATTCGATACTCGCGTGCATTCGATACGTCGCCGTATCCGATACGTATGAGTATCCTGCGATGCCGGCAAGCGCCGGTCAAGGCTCACTCAGGGAGCGGTCATGCCGAGAGGACTCACCAAGCGGCGCCCGCTGACCCGCGCCCGGCTGCTCGACGCCGCGTTGGACACGTTCGCTGAGATCGGCTTCCAGGGCGCCACGATCGAGCAGATCTGTGACCGCGCCGGCTTCACCCGCGGTGCCTTTTACTCCAACTTCGCGACAAAGGAAGAGCTCTTCTACGCCCTGTTCGAGCGCAACGCGGCGCTGGTCGTGGAGCGCATGGAAGCGGTGGCCGCCCAGGTCGACCCCGGGCTGCCGTGGGCCAGCCAGATCGCCGAGCTGACCTCGTCGGTGGGCCCTGACGAGCGGCGCTGGTTCCTGATCAGCACCGAGTTCACCCTGTACGCGATCCGCAACCCGGCCGCGGCCACGGTGCTGGCCGAGCACGACGCCAAGCTGCGGGCGGCGATGCTGCCGATCCTGCGCGAGATGTACGACCGGGCCGGGCTCGTGCCCACCGTCGGCCTGGACCTGGTCGCCCGGCTGCTCACCGCCATGCGGGAGGGTGGCATGGCGCAGAGCTACGTGGAGCCGGCGGAGTTCCCGCCCGGTCAGCTGGAACGGCTCTTCGGGGCCGCGGTGTTGCGCGCGGTCGCGACCCCCCAGCCATGATCGCGCTCCCCCGGTTGTGACTGCGCTCCCCGGTTGTGACCGCGCGACCGTCGCTGTCGCGGTGCCCTTACCGCGCCCAGGGCGGGCTCGGGATCGGCGTGCCGTCCGCACCGGCCGCCGTGAAGTCGGCGAGCACGGCGACATAGGCCGACGCCGGCTCGCGGCCCGGGTTGGACACTCGGATCGGCGTGCCGGCCGGCACCACGGCGGCGTCGCCGGCCCGCAGCGTCTCGGCATCGGGGTGCAGCCGCACCGCACCCGAGACGACCATGAACACCTCGTCCCGGTCCAGCGTGTGCGCTTGCGGCGAGTCCAGCCCGGGGGCGACGGTGATCAGCCAGGTGCAGAGCTGCCCGGAGCCCCGGCTCGGGGTGGCCAGCCCGGTGAACTCGATGCCGGGCAGCTCGAACTTCGGCGCCTCGGCGGCGCGGATGGTGTGCATCTGATGTCCCATATAGACAAGCTAACTTGTCCAACTGGGCTTGTCTAACATGATGGTCGTGACCGAGGCTGCGATCGACCTGGGGCTGCTGCTGGCCAAGGGCTACCAGGAGTTCGTCCGCGAGCTCAGGTCGGCGCTGGCCGAGCAGGGGTTCGACGACCTGGGCCGGTCCGACGGGTTCGTCTTCCGGACGCTGGGCGACGGCGCGCTGACGGTGAGCGAGCTGGCCGTCCGCCTGGAGATCAGCAAGCAGGGGGCGGGCCAGATCGTGGATGACATGGCGAGCCGGGGCTACGTGCGGCGCCGCCCGGACCCCGCGGACGGCCGCGCCCGACCGGTCGAGCTGGCCGAGCGGGGTCGGCGGGCGCTCGCCGCCGCCTCGGCGTTCCACCGCGGCTACGAAGGTCGGCTGGTCGAGCGGCACGGCGAGCCCGCGCTGGCGGCGCTGCGCGCGGTGCTCGGTGGCATGTCCGGCGGTGGCGCCGAGCCCCCCGACTACCAGCTGCGCGCGCTGTACCTCTGACCGATGCGTCCGGGGGTCAGCCCGGCACCGGCACGGTCGAGGTCTGCTCGCCCTCCCAGAAGGTCAACCGCTGGGCGGCGAGCTCGATCCGCGCGCGCCCCCCGGGCTCCTCGGCGGGCCGCGCGCGCCCGGCGCCCCGGATCAGCACGCCGCGCTTGCTGACCAACCGGTACCCACCGGTGCCCAGGGACAGCCCCGCGGCGCCGTCCGCCCAGCCGCCGACCAGGGAGAGCAGCCCGGCGTCAGTGTCCGATGGCGAGCCGTTGCCGCGCCAGTGCACCGGCAGTGCCAGTGGTCCGTGCGGGGACGGCCAGGCCAGGCAGCCCGGTCCGGGTCGGCGCAGTAGCGGGCGTAGCTGGGCCGGCAGCACCGCCAGATCCAGGGGGGCGGCGGCCGGGCTTGGAGTCGCGGCCGGGCTCGCCGTGGGCGGCGGCTCGGTGGGCTCGCCCCAGTCGCCCCAGGCGGCGAGCACCTCGCTCCCGCCGGCGCCGGCGCCCAGCAGCACGGCCCTGGTCGGCTGGATCCGCACGGCCAGCCGGTCCAACACCAGGGCCGGGCCCGGGGTGGCGTCACGCAGCACGCCGGCGACGTGGCGGTAGTTGCGGCCCAGGTAGTGCAGCGCTGCGAACGGCAAACCGAGCACCCGGTCCGGGCGGGCGACGCCGTGCAGCCGCAGGGGGTCCACCAGCTCGGCTTCGCCGGTGAGCACCAGGTCGTGGCGGCGGGTGCGCAGCAGCAGGCCGACCGAGGGCCGCCGCCGCAGCGCCCGCACCTTCACCGACTGCCGGGTGGTCACCAGCCACAGCGCGCCGCCGCTGGCGCTGAAGGCGGTCGGCGTGACGTGCAGCCCGCGCCCGGTGTCTACGGCGCTGTGCAGCACCGGCGCACCCGCCAGCACCTCGCGCACCCGGGGGTCGTCGGTCAGCGCGCCGAGGGGGCGATGCCGCACGTCCGAGGGCGGGGCCGAAGTCATAGCCGAACATGGTACGAAGATCGATCGGTCCGTGGGCACATACCGTGGGCACGGTCACCGCCAGGCCCGCCCGTAGGCTGCGAGCAGCCTGATCACCTGGAGCGTGTTGTGGCCACTGACGATGAACGCATCGCCCTGTTCCTGGACTACGAGAACCTGGCGATCGGAGCGCGCGACGGGCTGGGGGTCACCCCGTTCGACTTCGGGCCGATCGCCGACGCGCTGGCCGAGCGGGGCCGGGTCGTGGCCCGCCGGGCGTACGCCGACTGGTCCAACTTCGACGAGGACCGCCGGCTGCTGACCAGAGCCCAGGTGGAGCTGATCGAGATGCCGCAGAAGATGGGCTCACGCAAGAACGCGGCGGACATCAAGATGGCCGTGGACGCCGTGGAGATGGCGTTCGAGCGCAGTTTCATCACCACGTTCGCCATCGGCACCGGCGACTCCGACTTCACGCCGCTCGTGCACAAGCTGCGCGAGCTGGACAAACGGGTGATCGGGATCGGTGTGCAGTCGTCCACCTCGGTGCTGCTGCCGCCGGCCTGCGACGAGTTCCTGTTCTACGACCGCCTGCCCGGTGTGGAGCCGCTGTTCATCGCGGCACCCCGCCGGGGCAGGGGGCGCGGCCGGGCTCCCGGCAACACCGTGGCGGCCGCGCCGGTCACCCCACCGGCCCGCCCCGAGCCCGCGGTGCCGGCGTTCACCGGCACGGTGCCGTCGTTCACCGACCCGACCGTGCCGTCCTTCGCGGAGCCCATCGAGCCGCCCGAGGAAGCCGTGCTGACGCCCGACGACCGCGACCTCGGCGCGCTGGTCGCCCGCACCCTGGTCGGCCTGCAGCGCCATGCCGACGGACCGGTGCTGGCGTCCCGGCTCAAGCGGGCCATCCTGCGCAAGGACCCGACCTTCGACGAGGCCGACCACGGTTTCCGCGGCTTCGGCGAGCTGCTGCGCCACCTGGAGGGCGAACGGGTCGTCGCACTGGCCGAGGGCTCCGCGAAGGGCGACCCCGAGGTGACGTTCCCGGACGACGAGCCGGCCGAGGACAACGCGTTCCGGCTGCTCGTGGACGTGGTCAGCGACCTGCAGGGCGCCGGCACCCCGCCGCAGCTGAGCGGCCTGAAGAACAAGCTGCGCAAGCACACCCCCGACTTCAGCGAGAAGCGCTACGGATTCAACAGCTTCCTGTCCTTCGCCAAGGCGGCCAGGGCGCGGGACCTGATAGCCATGGAGTGGGACGACGACACCGGCGACTACCTGCTCCGCCTCCCCGACTGAGCCGCCCTCGGCGTCCTCACCCGGCGCGGGTTCCCTGGCTCGACTTGTCGTTGGAATTAGGCACGACAAGTGGGACTTGTCGTTGGAAATAGGCACGACAAGTGGGAGCTGTCGTGCCCAATTGCCGCGACAAGTGCGGCGGCCCGCGACAAGTGCGACGGCCTCTAGACAGGGCGGCGGTTCAGGGCGGTGGCTGGGTGACCGCGGCGGCGCGGATGGCGAGTAGGGCGATGTCGTCGCTGCGGGGTGAGTGGGAGAAGGCCTCGACGGCGGAGCGGACGGCGGCGATGAGCTGGGGCGCTGGTTGGCCGACGGCGGTGCGGGCGGCGGCAAGCAGGCGGTCGGGGCCGAACTGCTCCCGGCCGGCGCGGCGCTCGGTGACGCCGTCGGTGTAGGCCAGCAGGGTGTCGCCGGCGGCCAGCTCGTGGCGGGTGGCGGTGAGCCGCAGCTCGGTGGTCAGGCCGACAGCGGTGCCGTACTCGCCGACCAGCTCGGTCGAGCCGTTGGCCCGGACCAGCACCGGCTGGGGGTGTCCGGCGAGCACGAGCTCGACGCTGAGCCCGGGGCCGTCGGGCGGGCGGGAGATCAGCGCGACGGCGAGGGTGCAGAACTGGGACGGGTCGCCGGCGTCCATCATGACGTCGTTGAGCAGCTCGACGGCCCTGGTCAGCGAGCGGCCCTCGCGGATCAGCACCCGCAGCACGTCGCGGACCATCCCGGTGCGGGCGGCGGCGCGCGCACCCTTGCCGCAGACGTCGCCGACCGAGGCGAGCCAATGGGTGGAGTCGATGTCCAGTACGTCGTAGAAGTCGCCGCCCACGTCGCTGCCGGTGCTGGCCGGCAGGTACTCGGCGGCGAACTCGATCCCCGGGCCGGCGGGCAGTGCCCGGGGCAGCAGCGCCTTTTGCAGGGCCTGCGAGGTGGCGATGTGCGCGGCGGTGTTGCGGGCGTTGTCGATGGCCAGTGAGGCGCGCCGGGCGATGTCGCCGACCAGCGCGACGTCCTCCGGGGTGTGCGGGCGCTGGGCCGGGCGGCCGACCACCAGTGCGCCGATCGGGCGGGCCCGCGCGGTGAGCCCGAGCGCGATGCCGTCGGTCGGTTCGCTGAACCAGGCGGGTGCCGCGCTGCCCCGCAGGATGTCGTCGAGCTGGCGGCCCAGCTCGGCCGGCGGGGTGGGGTCCAGTGCGGCGCGCAGGTCGGGGATCGTGTCGTCGGCGGCGTGGGTGAGCGCGGTGAGGCGCAGCTGGCCGGTGTCGTCGAGCAGGTGCACCGAGCACCACTGCCCCAGCCTGGGCACCACGACCTGGGGCACCAGTGCGACCACCAGCTCGACGTCCATGGACTGGCCGAACAGCTCGCTGGCGTCGGCCAGGTACGCCATCCAGGCCCGCCGGCGCAGGTCGGCGCTGCGCAGCCAGTCCATCTCGACGGCGAGCGCGATCCGCTGCGCGGTGAGCTCGGCGATCTCCGGGGCCACCGAGGCGCCCGCGCCGGGCAGGATCCGCAGCGCGCCCCGCAGCGGCGAGGTCAGCGGCAGGCCGATCTCCACGGACGGCGTTCCGGGCAGCGAGGCCGGGTCGGCGCCGTCCTGAGCCAGTGGGACGGCACCATTGCCGTCGCCGTGGTCCACCTCGACCGTGATGCCCTCGGCGCGCAACACCTCGCGCAGCCGCCGCGCCAGCTCGGCGACCAGCGTCGACATGTCCACCCGGACACCCAGCGCGGCGGGTACGTGCAGCAGCTGGCGGACCTGGTCGGTGTCCGGCCACTCGACCAGCGGTTCGGCGGTCTCCGCCAGCAGCGGGGCCGCGCCGGGCAGCTCGGTGCGGATCCCGGCGCCCCGGGCCATGGTGAACCAGGTGCGGTGGCCGCCGTCGCGGTCGTGTCGGGTGCCCCAGGTGGTAGCGAGCTGCGCCACGAGCATCAGGCCGCGGCCGTGGGTGGCGGCCCGGCCGAACCGGGGGCGGGTTCGGGTCAGGTACAGCTCCAGCGGGCCGGCGCCGTGGTCGGTCACGGCGACCAGCACCTCGTCCTCGGTGATGCCCAGCTCCACCTCGAACTCGGTGCCGGCGTGCAGCGTCGCGTTGTCGCACAGCTCGCTGGCCAGCAGCAGCACCGTGTCCGCGAGGTCCTCGTCGCCGGCCCCGGACAGCCCCGCCTCGGCCATGGCGCGGCGCAGCATGCCGCGGGCCCGCCCCGTCGAACTCGCGTCGGGAGGCAGCCGGACTCGCTGTTCAAGCCGCACTGGCACTCGAGCAGTCTGCCAATAGGGCGCCGCGATGGCGCGGCCGAGTAGGGGCGCAATAGAGTGGCGGGCTAAAGGAGGGGGCGGGACGGCGCCGCTCATTGCATTGTCGGAGGCCCTCCTGGGAGGGTGGCTGAAGTGGGTCGCCGCTGCTCCCTGAGGTGCTCACTGCGGGCAAACAGAGGAAGTCGATCATGACCACGGCTCGAAAGGTCACCGCGCATAGCGCAGCGAGCGACTTGGACGGTGCGGAACCCGAAGAGGCCCTGCTGCACGCGCTCGGCGCCGCCATGGTGGAGCTGCAGCGCGGGAACTTCGCGGTCCGGCTGCCCCGGCAGAGCGGTCTGCTCGGCGATGTGAGCGAGCATTTCAACGAGCTCGTGGTGCTGCTGGAGCGACGCAACCGCGACCTGCTCCGGATCAGCCGCGTGGTCGGGCGCGAGGGCCGGATGTCGGAGCGGCTCGACGAGGACGCCGTGGACGGCTCCTGGACCGAGGGCGCGCACGCCGTCAACTCGCTGATCGACGACCTGGCGCGGCCGACCTCGGAGATCGCCCGGGTGCTGGTCGCGGTCGCCGAGGGCGACCTGTCCGAGCACATGGCGCTGGAGATCGAGGGACGGCCGCTGCGTGGCGAGTTCCTGCGGATCGGGCGCACCGTGAACAAGATGGTCGACCAGTTGTCATCGTTCGCCGACGAGGTCACCCGGGTGGCCCGCGAGGTGGGCACCGAGGGCCGCCTCGGTGGCCAGGCCGCGGTGCCGAACGTCTCCGGTACGTGGCGGGACCTCACCGAGAACGTCAACCAGCTGGCCGACAACTTGACCGGGCAGGTGCGGAACATCGCCCAGGTCACCACCGCGGTCGCCAAGGGTGACCTGTCGCAGAAGATCACCGTCGACGCCCGGGGCGAGATCCTGGAGCTGAAGTCCACGGTCAACACGATGGTGGATCAGCTCTCCAGCTTCGGCGACGAGGTCACCCGGGTGGCCCGCGAGGTGGGTACCGAGGGCAAGCTGGGCGGCCAGGCCCAGGTCAAGGACGTGGCCGGCACCTGGCGTGACCTCACCGAAAACGTCAACCAGCTCGCCTCCACGCTGACCTCGCAGCTGCGCGCGATCTCCGGGGTGTCCACGGCGGTGGCCAGCGG
>Ga0137415_10007340_pt1 | contig 10925 bp, 11 predicted proteins | sample CZODoug3_1_1_16f_FD_183082 | JGI IMG/M metagenome (GOLD analysis project Ga0137415, IMG submission 183082) | Vadose zone soil fungal communities from Angelo Coast Range Reserve, California, USA - CZODoug3_1_1_16fungal (Hybrid Assembly) | ecosystem: Environmental > Terrestrial > Soil > Vadose...
CGCGGCGGCGACGTGAAGTGTGGGCGTTCCCATCCGTGCCGTACCCGATGAGCACGGCTCCCGAGCTGGAGTCTGTCGACGGGCGGTCTGAGGCATCGATGCCGTCCTCCTCGCCCGTAGCTGCGTCGACGGTGATCAGCGGATCGCCTACCACGAGCGTGGCACCGGGCTCGCCGTGCAGTGCAACGACTCGCCCGGCGAACGGGATCGGCACCTCCACGAGAGCTTTCTCTGTCTCGACCTCGACGACGAGTTGGTCGACGGATACGGTGTCGCCCTCCTGGACCTTCCATTCGACGATCTGGGCCTCGGTTAGGCCCTCACCGAGATCGGGGAGGGCAAAGACCTGTTCGGTCATGCCGACACCGACCAGGTCGCGTCAACGACGTCGTTCCATTGCAGTCGCTCGACACTGTCCAGGACCCGATCGACGTCGGGCAGGTAGGCGCGTTCCAATCGTGGTGGCGGATAAGGGATATCGAATCCGGTGACGCGCAACACCGGTGCATGGAGGTGGTGAAAGCAGCGCTCGGACACTCGAGCGGCGATCTCGGCTCCAACGCCGGCGAAGCCCTGTGCCTGATGAATGACGACACAGCGGCCGGTCTTGCGGACCGACGCGTTCACGGTCTCGTCGTCGAAGGGCACGATCGAACGCAGGTCGATGACTTCCAAGTCGCGGCCCTCCTGTGCGGCCGCTTCGGCAGCCGCCAGCGCCAGCGCTACGCACGGACCGTAGGACACCAGGGTCGCATCGCGCCCCTCGCGGCGAATAACGGCCTTTCCCAAGGGTTCTGCGGATTGCAGCTCGACGTCGGCGCGCGAGAAGTAGAGCTGCTTGGGTTCGAGGAATATCACCGGATCGGGGTCCTCGATCGACGCGCGCAACAGGGCATACGCGTCGGCCACTGTGGCGGGGCTGACGACCTTGAGCCCTGGGGTGTGTGCGTAGTACGCCTCGCTGGAGTCGCAGTGATGTTCTACCCCACCGATGCCGCCGCCGAAGGGGATGCGGATGACGATCGGAATGGACAACGCTCCCCGCGTGCGGTTGCGGAGTTTGGCAACGTGCGACGTTATTTGTTCAAACGCCGGGTAAGCGAAGGCATCGAACTGCATCTCCACCACCGGTCGATATCCCACCATCGCCATGCCGACGGCGAAGCCGACGATGCCCGACTCGGCCAGCGGCGTGTCGAAGCAGCGGTCCTCGCCGAAATCGCGTGCCAGCCCGTCGGTCACCCGGAACACGCCACCCAGCGCTCCGACGTCTTCCCCAAACACCAGCACGTTGTCATCGGCGGACATCGCGTCGCGCAGTGCGGCATTGAGCCCTTGAGCCATCGTCGTGATCGGCATCTAGTTCACCTCCGCCTGCAACGCCAGCTCGGCTTCCAGTTGAGCCCGCTGCTCGCGCAACTGCGGGGTCGGCTGGGCGAACACGTGGGCGAACAGTTCGAGCGGATCAGTGGTGCGCACTTCACTTGCCGCCTCGCGCAGCGCCGCCGCGGCCGTCTCGGCCTCGTCGTTGAACGATTCGAATGCGGCATCGTCCAGGAGGCCGTTGCCGCGGAGATACTTTTCTAGTCGGGCGATGGGATCCCGTTCCACCCAGCGCTGGACGTCGGCCTGGTCGCGGTAGCGGGTGGCGTCATCGGCGTTGGTATGCGCCTCCAACCGGTAAGTCCGTGCCTCCACGATGACCGGCCCATTGCCGGCCCTGACGAATACGGCTGCTTCGTCCATCACTGCCAGCATCCCCACCGGATCGTTGCCATCGACCAGCTCGCTGCCCAATCCGTAACCGATTCCCTTGAGCGCCAGCGATGGTGCCGCCGTCTGCCGCTCAATGGGGACGCTGATGGCGAAGCCGTTGTTTTGCACCAGGAAGACGACCGGGGCCTTGAAGACCGCTGCGAAGTTCAGCGCTTCGTGAAAGTCACCCTCGCTGGTGCTGCCGTCTCCACACAATGCCAACGCGATCGTGTCGTGGCCGCGCCGCGATTCGGCGTACGCCAGACCAGTGGCGTGCAACAGCTGGGTCGCAAGCGGTGTCGATTGCGGCGCAGTGCGATGAGCCGCGGGGTCGTAACAGCTGTGCCAGTCACCGGCGAATGAACGCAAGACCTCGGCAGCCTCAACCCCGCGGGCGTGCACCGCCACCGAGTCTCGGTAGGTCGGGAACATCCAATCGGTCGACCGCAAGCTCATCGCGGCTGCGATCTGGCACGCTTCTTGGCCCCGCGACGATGGGTACACCGCAACCCGGCCCTGCTTGCTCAGTGCGGTGGCCTGCTGGTCGAACCGACGGCCCAGCACCATATTGCGATACATGTGCACCAACCGCTCGTCGCTCGGTCGGGGGTAGCGCGCAGTGCATCCGGTCAGCTGGCCGGCGACGTCGAGATATTGCACCGGCGAATCGGCGGGCAGGAACTTTGCGTACGCCGTTGGCGGGCTCGACGCCAATTCAGCGATGTCAGTAATTGATCCCATGTCTACCAATTGTGCCCGTGTGAGTGCACATATCACCCATGCTCCTGAATTCTAAAGACGTTTGGCTTAGAATCGGAATCAATCGCGCACACTGTCTCGGAAATCAACTACGGCCTACCTTGGGATGGACGGATGGCAAACAACAGTTCCCCTGAGCTCGACGCAACAGACCGACAGATCCTCGACGAACTCACGAACGACGGCCGCGTCTCGATACGCACGCTTGCCGACCGGACGCACATCTCGCGCGCCAACGCCTACGCGCGAGTTGAACGGCTCACGAGCTGCGGCGTCATCCGCGGGTTCACTGCACGGATCGCACACGACAGAGCCGGCCTGACAACCTCGGCGTTCGTCGCACTCTCCATTCGGCAAGATGCGTGGCGCGGACTTTCCGATCAGCTGGCCAAGCTTGCCTTCGTCGACCACTTCGGCCTGCTGGGCGGCGACATCGACGTCCTGGTCCTGGTGCGAGCGCCCGACAACCACGCCCTACGTGAAGTCGTGCTCGAGCAGCTACACGCATTGCCCGGAGTTCAGTCGACTAAGACTTGGCTCATCTTCGACGAGTCCGACGGGCCCGGACTCTATCGGACGTGACCAACCGACGACAATGTAAACCCAAGCGCGCGTGGGTCTTTCACAAACCCTTAAACGGTCGAGGTTCGGCTACCCGCTCGACAGCCAGCGCATCGGCATCTTCAAACCCGCACCACGAAAACCCTTGCCTGCGACTAGGATTCAGACGGGTGCTGGATTTGGTGTAGCGCGCGTCAAAGCTTGGTACTCGTCGTAGGCTCGCCCGACGGAGCGGAAGCCGACGAATCCATCGGATCGCCTGCCCGTGAGTTCTTCGACAACGGGGCGGAACTGCTCCATCACGGATTCACCGACCATGACGTAGAGCCGGCCCCAGGGCTCTCGCCGTCGCCGCAATTCATCGCACATTTCCGCGGTCGTGCCGCGAAGAACCGACACAGCATTGGACGGCGGCACGTGCGCTCTGTTGCAGAGTGCGGCCGGTCCGCGTCGGTGCGAGCATGGCGACTACACCAAACCGGAATGGCCGGGCCGGGGCCGGTCCACCGGCCATTAACGGTCTGCGTTGATGAAGGTTTCGACGGCCTCGATGCATTGCGTGCTGCCCGGGATGTCAAAGTGGTCCGCACCGTCGAGCGTCAAGCTCGTCGCATTCGGAATCGTCTGCGAGACAAGATCCGACGGTCCAGCCATGTCGGCTCCACCGACGACGACCAGCGTTGTGGCCTTGATTGCGGTCAAACCCTCGGCGGTCACAAAGCGGTGAGGCGATGCGAGAAAGCCTGCGACCGCTTCACGATCATTGCCGGCGTCGGCGATCATCGTGCGGATCACCATGGCCATGGGATTGTCCGTGGGCTCCTCAGCCGAACGCAGACCGTCGACGAGCGGCTTCTGCATGTCCTCGTGATGAAGCCCGGCGGTCAGCACCATGTCGGCGGCACCGAGAACCGCGATCCGCTCGAACAAGGTCGGCTGCTCGCTCGCCGCGAGCAACAGTGCCCATGCGCCGACGGAAAAGCCTATGGCGTCTACCGATCCGTGTTTGGCCGCCTCATCGAGGATCAGGTCGGCGGCGTCACGGCCAACGGCATCCTTGGAGGTCCCGTGGCCTGGAAGGTCGACGCCGATCACGGTACGGCCGGCTGCCTCAAGCTTGTCAACCCAGCCGCCCCTTCGCCACAGTGACTCGAAGTTCGACGCCACGCCATTGATGAGAATGACCGGGCGTTCGGACGACGTATTGCTGGTCGTGGTGTTACTGGTCATGTCTTTGTCTCCTTTGACGCAAGGCACGAATGTGCGCCCCGCATGGATTTGTTCGGCGCTAGCTTGTCGGCTCTGAGCGCTATCCCGGTCGAGATGCCGATCTGCCTGTTGGTTCGATTCGCGGCGGCAGGCGATTCCTCGGGTCCGGAAGGGTCTCGGGGACCCTCGATGCCCTGCACTATCGTATGGACCAAGATGTTCTGTGTCAATACTATATTCGACTCTCAGCCCTCCGCTGTCGCGAACTTCGCCACTGGCGGCGCAACCTCGTGTGGCCAGAGGGAAAACGTCCTGCTCGGGTAGTTCGGCTGACCCGTAACCAGACTGGCGCAGGGCTTCGGTGGACAGGCCCGAGGTCCTGCGCCTCACCAATTGCCAAGCACTACCCAATGTTCGAGCATCGACTACCGGTCGAGAGCTATCGGACAGAAAGCTCTCGGCTGTTGCCTCGGAATTCTGCGACGACGACGCCCGCGCACCGCACGGTCACGTCGTAGACACCACTGCGGCCGCGCCGAACGCGCTCGACCGCGTCGGCGATCAATTCGTCGCCAAGACCGGTCGACGCCACGAAGGTAATCGCCGCACCCGACGCCACCGTCGTCTTCCCGTACCCGTTGCACGCCACGGCAAAAGCGGTATCGGCGAGGGCGAAAACATATCCTCCGTGGGTGATTCCATGACCGTTGACCATGTCCCCGGTAACCGTCATGGCCACCGTGGCAGTACCGACGTCGGACTCGACCAGCCGCATCCCCAACGCGTTCGAGGCCACATCCGCAGCGAACATCGAACGTGCGAATTCTGGTCCGCCGGAATTCTCCGCAACGTGCAGCGACATGCCCTCAGCGTACGGTACCGACCGATCGTTCGGTATTGTCGATTTGGCGCAGGGCGTCGCCTGCTGGCTAGCTCCGCGGGTCCCGGGTGAAGCCTGGGGCGTCGGCGAACTCCGAAAAGGCGTAGTACCGGAGGACGTCGAGGAAGGCCTCCCGTTGGGCGGCTTCGAGCTGGTCGAGGAGTTCCTTCTCGGCCTTCCGCGTCACGAGCGTGGCCCGTTGACAGACCTTGCGCCCGCGGGGGGTGAGCGTCGGCCTGCGCGCCCGCCGGTCCCGCGGATCCGGCGTCCGGACCACCAGGCCCTTGACCTCGAGCTGGTCCAGGGTCGCGGAGATGACGGATTTGTCGATCTTGACGAGCGTGGACAACTCGAGCTGCGTCATCGGCGAGGACATCAACGCGACCATCACGAAGTGTTCCTTGAGGCTTACGCCGGTCGCCTCGAGGACGGCGTTCTTGCGCTGACCGAATCCGAGCCAAGCCCGATTCAACAGCCAATTGACGTCCCCGGAGAGCGGGTGTTCGGAGCCTTCCACGGCAGCATAATACCAGCCCCAAACTAGTATTGACAGAGACCATCTTGCGAAATACTGTTTTGCCGTGCCCACTCTTCAGCGCCTGTTGACATGAACGATCTTCCGGGAACCGTCAAGGAGACAAACGCACATGAGTGAGGCAAGTGCAGCGCTTCAACGGCCGGTCATTCTGATCAACGGCATGGGGTCGAACTTTGATTCACTGTGGCGACGGAACGGCTGGGTCGACAAGCTCCAGTCGGCCGGCCGGACCGTGATCGGCGTGGACCTTCCCGGTCATGGCACCTCCAAGGACGCCGTCGGGCGCGACGCTGCCGACCTCATTCTCGACGAGGCGGCCAAACACGGTTCGGTCGACGCCATCGCGTTCTCCGCAGGGGCCTGGGCGCTGTTACTTGCGGCGAGCGAACACCAGGACTTGTTCGCGCGGATCGCCGTTCTCGCTGCCGCCGACGCCGTGCTGACCGGCGCGATGCACACCGAGGCCATGAATCAGCCTCTCATCGCCGCTCTGCGTTCGGCAGAGCCCACGGACAATCCCATGGTGACACTGCTACGCGACGTGATCGCCGATGCCGGCAATGATCCGGAGGCGGTTGCGGGCTATCTTGCGTCAAGCAAGCGGTTCGTCACCGTCGACGGCTTGAGTCTCATCACGGCGGAGGTTCTGGTCATCGACGGCGGCGCGGACGTCGCCGGGCAGTCGGAGTTGGTGGCAAAGACGATTCCGAAGGCAGAACGTGTCACCATCGAAGGCGCGGATCACTTTGACATCCCCAGCATTACGCAATGTCTGGACGTCACTGTTTCGTTCATCAATGGCGACGATGGGAAGACGTCGAAATGAGCGACAACCCCGAGGTATTGATCATCGGAGCGGGTCCGGTGGGCTTGAGCGCCGCACTGGCTCTCGGCCGCGCCGGCATCAGGTGCTTGGTGCTGGAACGACGTAGTGAGTTCTCCAGATACCCGAAGGCCAACGGCGTGCACGCGCGGACCATGGAGATCTTTCGTGAGTGGGGAGTGGTCAACCCCATCCGAGAGCTCACCGCGGGCATGCCCGACGAGGTCACGATCGGGTGGATGACGCGTTTGAACGGCATACAGATCGGCCAAATGTCCGTCAGCGACGCTGACGACACCGCCCGCCTGTTCGATCAGCAGTCGCCCGAACGCATGTCGGTGGTGGGGCAGCACATGTTCGAGCCCATCCTCGCGGGAGCGGCCGAGGACATGGACAGCGTGACCATCGGGCTCGGATGTGAGGTCGTCGATCTCACATCCGGCGAGGATTCGGTCACCGTCGCCTACACCGATCAGGCCGGGGTGCGACGAACAGTCGTGGCGCAGTACGTGATCGGGGCCGACGGTCTGCGCAGTATCGCGCGTCGCACTCTGGGCATCGGCGAGCACGGCCAGGAATCGCTTGGCACTGCGATCAACGTCCAGTTCGACGCCGACTTGGATCAGTTTCTTGGGGGGCTCTTCATCCCCATCATCTGGATCATCAACGTCGATACCCAGGGAGCATTCATCCGCGACGGCGCTACTCGCTGGCGCTACAACTTCGAGATAGCGCCCGGGGCCGATCCCGATGCGGTGACTCAGGACGAGTGCGAGAAACAAGTCGCTGCCGCGATCGGCGACGTCGTTCCCATTGAAGTTCACCACATCTGGTCCTGGAGTCACGATCTGTCCGTTACGGACAGATGGCGGGAAGGTCGCGTCTTCTTGGCTGGCGACGCCGCTCATCATTTCCCACCGCACGGGGGCTTCGGCCTGAATAGCGGGGTGCAGGATGCGCAGAATCTCGCGTGGAAGCTCGCCGCGAAACTTCGTTGGAACGCCGGAGATGGACTGCTCGCGTCGTATCAGGACGAGAGGCTCCCCGTCGCAGAGTCCAATGGCGCGCAGATGATGCACAACACGCGACAGATGGAAAAGACCGGTTTCATGATGCAGGACAAGAACTTTCTCGCGGCGCTGGAGACCGACGAGGGAGCGCCCGCACGCCAGGCCATCGCCGAAGGCATCCCTGCCCAGCGGGAAATGCTCGCCTCACACGGCCAGCAGTTCGGATACCAATACCGGAGCGACGCGGTGGTGCCCGATGGAACGGAGATCGTTGAGTCCAGCGTCGCCGAGTATCGACCGTCTGCCCGGCCGGGTGCACGGGTACCACACTCCTGGGTGCGATCTCACGGCGAGGTGATCTCGACGATCGACGTATACGACGGTGGGTTCATCCTTCTCACCGGTCCGGACAACGCCGGTTGGGTGACGGCGGCAGATCAGGTTCGGGCCGAACTGGCCGTCCCGCTGAGGGTGTGCGGTCTGGGGACCGACCTGATGCCGGTCGGTGAGCACATCGACGATCTCTTGAGGCGTTATGGGCTGGATCCGTCCGGCGCAGTACTCGTCCGGCCGGACGGCTTCGCCGGCTTCCGCTCGATCACCGCGGCGGACGACGAGCAAAAGTCATTGAGCAGCGCGTTGCGAGAGATCCTGGACCTGTCATGAAAACTTCTGGAACATCCGAAGATTCACTGCTCCAAAACGAGTTCGTGAGGCTCTACGAAGTAGCCACTGGGTGCTACACCGTCGTCATCGACAATCCGCCATACAATCTGGTCGATTCCCAGGTGTTCGCCGGCCTGCAGGCGGTGAAGTCCTTCGCCGAGGATCCGGCGACGGACGTTCGGGTGATCGTCTTCAAGAGTGCGAGCCCGGAGTTCTACCTCAACCACATTGGTCTGGAGATCTCCGACCACGAGGGATCGGTCGGCGAGGTGTCCGAACCCCTTGACATCTTGATGGGGTGGCCCGCCTTTAGTCACTGGCTCAGCTCGAGCCCCGTGGTCACCATCGTGACCCTCCGCGGACGGGCCTGGGGATTCGGCTGCGAGTTCGCCCTGGCCGCCGACATGCGGTTCGCGAGCAAGGAGAACACTCGACTGTGCCTGCTCGAGGTCGGCTTCGGTGCGCTCCCCGGCGGTGGCGGACTCGAGTGGAGCCAGCTTCTCGCCGGACGGGCCCGCGCGATGGAGTTCGTGCTGAGTTCCGATGATTTCGATGCCGACACCCTGGCGCTGTACGGCCTGGTGAATCGGTCCCTTCCCGACGCGGAGCTCGATGCGTACGTCGACAAGCTCGCCCGTCGCATCGCGAGCTTCAACCCAGCCGGGGTCGCGATGGCCAAGAGTTATCTCACGAAGCGCCAGCCCATCCCGGGGCCGGCGGAGCTGATGGACATCTCTGGTGCCGCAGGAGGCCTGATGTCGACTGAGGCCGGACAAGCCGCCGTCGTCCGCCTCATCACCAAGGCGGGGGGATCCCCCTTCAGCCACGAGGTCGAACTCGACCTGCCAAAGCTTTGTGACGTGGATTGACCCCGTCATGGCAATGTCGTTCGAAGCAAAGCCGTTCGAAGCAAAGCCATTCGAAGCAAAGCCGTTCGAATTTCTCAGGGAAGTTGGAAGATGTCTCGCACTGCGCTGCTGCTCGGCGGCACCGGACTCGTTGGTGGACACTGTTTGAATCAACTGATCGCCGATAGCCGGTACAGCCGGGTCACGGCACTCGTCCGTCGGCCCCTCTCGGGCGTCGACGACTCCGAGGGACGGCTGGATGCACGGGTAGTCGATTTCGATCAGCTCGCCGAGGAGTGGGACTTCACCGCCACCGATGTCTACTGCTGCCTGGGGACCACGATGAACTCGTCCAAGGAGACGTTCCGTCGCGTCGATCACGACTACCCCGTCGAGGTGGCGCAGTTGGCCCGCGACGCGGGAGCGCAACGACTCGCCATCGTCTCAGCGGTCGGCGCCAACCCCGGGTCGCGAGTCTCTCTCCTGCGGGTCAAGGGTGAGACCGAGCGTGACATCGCCGCCCTCGGCTACGAATGTGTCGAAATCTTCCAGCCCGCGACTCTGCTCGGGGACCGCACCAAACCCCGCGCCGGTCAGGGTGTCGCGAACGCGATCGGACCAGTCGCGGCACGCGCAATGCTGGGTCCACTCAGGCGATTCCGACCGGTCCGGGCCGAGGACGTGGCGACGGCAATGATCGCCGCCCTGCAGCGCGACGAGCCAGGGGTCCACACCCACACCTATCCGGAGATCATGGCGTTGGCGACGACCGCCCGCTAGGGCGCTCCATCCGCTCCCAGAGCAGGACGGCGATGAGCTCTCGCCCACCGAACGGCAGGGGCTTGGGCGTGGTCAGTTCCAGGCGTGGCTCATCCAGAACAACGTCGCGGACCATGGTCGTGTCGACCCAGTTCGGGAACAGGCTCACGTCCGGCTCGTGCACGACCAGCGAATCGCCCTCGACACGGTAGGGCCCGGCATATGCCACGTAACCACGGGCAGCGGCGGCGGACTCGGCGTCGGTGCCGTCACCGATCCCGCCGGATTGGTATCGGGGACGGTCGGGTCGCATGAGCTGTACCGACATCAACCCGTCGGCGGTGTAGATGAGGCTGCCCGTGGCGTCTTCTCCCAATGGGTAACCGACGAGCTCGCCGTCGGAGTCACGCACCTCATAGGAGATCAACCGCCACGATCCCACCAGTCGCTCCTGCAGTGTCGGCATCGCCGCCTCAGACCCTGATCGTGGCGGCCAGGCTGCGGCCGTGGTCGCGGGCGGTCTGCTCGGCGGCGGCGCGAATCCCCTTGGCCAGCTCCGTGAACTGCTCGAATGCCGGGTTCACACCGGCCAGGGTGAACTCAGACTCCACCACCTTGAGGTCCAACTTCCACACGTCGGCCAGGATCCGGCACATCCACCCGATGGCGTGATCCCACCCCTCGCGCGGCGTGCCCTGCGCGTAGCTGCCGCCGCGCACGGTCACCAGCACGGCCTGCTTGCCCGCAGTGGCCGGCTCGACGCCCGCGGTCATCCGCGGATCGCAGATCACCAGATCCACCCAACTCTTGAAGTGCTGCGATACGCCAAAGTTGTACAGCGGCACGGCGAACAACAGGGCATCGGCCTCGATCAGCTGATCGGCCGCCTGCGCGGCCAGGTTCACCGCCGCGCGCTGTGCGGGGGAACGCTCGTCGGTCGGCACGTAGGTCGCGGTCACCGCCGTCGACCACGCCGTCGCAGGAACCGGGTCAAGACCGATCTGCCGGGTGATGACCTCTGAACGAGGATGAGCGGTGCGCCATTCCTGCTCCACGATGTCGGCGATCTCGCGGCTGTGTGAGCCCTCCACCCGGATGCTCGCGTCAAGACGGAACA
>Ga0137415_10007341_pt1 | contig 10924 bp, 13 predicted proteins | sample CZODoug3_1_1_16f_FD_183082 | JGI IMG/M metagenome (GOLD analysis project Ga0137415, IMG submission 183082) | Vadose zone soil fungal communities from Angelo Coast Range Reserve, California, USA - CZODoug3_1_1_16fungal (Hybrid Assembly) | ecosystem: Environmental > Terrestrial > Soil > Vadose...
GAGGCGACCTCGCGCTGACCATCGGGCGGAACGTCATCCACGGCTCCGATTCACCTGAGAGTGCGAAGCGGGAGATCTCGCTCTTCTTCAAGCCGGATGAGATCCAAACGTACACTCGACCCGACGAGACTTGGCTCCGGGAATAGGCCCGAGGCGAGGGATGCGCAGGCTTTAATGTCCGCGAAGCGTCTCGTCGAATTCTCAGGTGGTCCGGTGGGATTCTTTGCGATGATGGCCGTAGAGGACCTGGAGAAGCGAGTCGACAAACTCGAGGCAGCGGTCGAGGAACTTCGTGGGCGACTCCAAAAGCTTGAGGTTTCCCCGAAGGACACGTCGCTCGGGTGAGAACCTTCTAATATCGTCGGATTCTTGGTCCGCTCGCCATGGCCTCCATCCGCCAGCCGATCGTCTCCGTCCTGGGCCACGTGGACCACGGGAAGACCACGTTGCTCGACCGCATCCGCGGCACGGGCGTCGCAGGACGCGAAGCGGGCGGCATCACCCAACACATCGGTGCGACGGAGGTCCCTCTCGCGGCCATCATGGAGGCGTGCGGGGATCTTGTGAAGGGCAAGACCTTCCGCATCCCGGGGCTGCTGTTCATCGACACGCCAGGACATGTGGCCTTCTCGACCTTGCGGGCCCGAGGTGGCGCGCTCTCGGACCTCGCCGTCCTCGTGATTGACATCAACGAAGGATTTCGGCCGCAGACGATCGAGAGCTTGAACATCTTGAAGCGTTACAAGACCCCGTTCCTCGTCGCCGCGAACAAGATCGACCTGGTCCCCGGTTGGAGGAAGCACGAAGGCAAGCCCTTCGTCGTGTCCTACGAGGATCAGCCCCCCTCCGCGCGAGACGAACTCGACAAGCGGATGTACGAAGTCGTGGGCCGTCTGTTCGAGCATGGCTTCTCCGCGGAACGTTACGACCGGGTCGCGGACTTCACTTCGAACATCGCCGTCGTACCGGTCAGCGCCAAGTTCGGCGAGGGGATTCCCGACCTCCTCCTCATGCTGATCGGCCTCGCGCAGCGATTCTTGGAACAGCAGCTCGCGACGACCGAGGGCCCGGCCGTGGGTACGATCCTCGAAGTGAAGGAGGAGAAGGGGCTCGGGGTCACACTCGACGCGATCATCTACGAAGGCACGTTGTCGAAAGGGGACACGGTCGTCTTCGGGACGACAGGTAAGCCCGGCACGACGAAGGTGAAGGCGTTGCTAAAGCCGAAACCCCTCGACGAGATTCGGGACCCGCAGGAACGCTTCGACTCCGTGGCGAGCGTCTCCGCCGCCGCAGGCGTCAAGATCCTGGGCAGCGGCCTCGAGCGGGCCGTGGCCGGAGCGCCCCTCCGGGCCGTGAAGGGCAACCTCGAGGCGATCGTCGAGGAGGTCGCGAAGGAGTCGCAGGTCCATGTCGAAACGCAGGAGGACGGCATCCTCGTGAAGGCGGACGCGATCGGCTCCCTCGAAGGCCTCGCGTACGAATGCAAGCAAGCGAGGATTCCCATCAAGTTCGCGCGACTGGGACCCGTGTCGCGGCGCGACGTCACGGATGCCGCGACGGTCAAGAATCCGCTCCATCGCGCCATCCTGGCGTTCAATTTGGAAATCTTGCCCGACGCGAAGGTCGCCTTTCAGGACCACGACGATGTCAAGCTCCTCGAGAGCGACGTCATCTATCGATTGATCGAGGATTATCAGTCCTGGCGAGACGAACGCAAACGGCAGATCGAAGAGGCGAGCCGGAAGGAGATCGCGTATCCCGCGAAATTGCTGTTCTTGCCGGACCACAGCTTCCGGACGTCGAAGCCCGCGATCTTCGGCGTGCGGGTCCTCGGGGGGCGCATCCGAACCGGGGAATCGCTCATGCGGCAAGACGGTCGGACCCTCGGTCGAATCAAGGCGATCCGGAGCGGAGAGAAGAGTCTCGACGGGGCGAGTCAGGGGCAAGAGGTGGCGATCTCCGTCGATGGGATCACGATCGGCCGGCAGATCCAGCCCGGAGACGTCCTTTACGTGGACCTGCCGGAATCCGATGCCCGCGCCCTTCGCGGCCGCAAGGAGATGAGCCATGACGAGGCCCAAGTCCTGGATGAGATCAGTGCGATCAAACGGAGGGAGGATCCGTTCTGGGGAATGTAGACGAGCTCCAGGCGCAGCTGCCACAGAAGCACCTGTGCAAGGACTGCGACAAGTGGTACGGGCAGGAGGACGACGAATACGGCCCGTGCATGTACAAGCACTTCCGGAAGGAAAAGCGATACGTCACCTACGGTTACCATGAGTGCGACGAGGTCGAGGAACTCGAGCACCGGGTGAAAATATGGAAGGAACGAGGGTCCGAACGCTCGACCGCGGCGACATCGACGCCGCGATCGCCCTGACGAACCTGGAGAACTGGGGCTACACCCAAGCCGACTTCCTGCGGCTTCTCACGCTCTCTCCGGAGGGTTGCTTCGTCGCCGAAGCGAACGGCCGAGTGGTCGGTGTCCTCACGACGACCACGTACGGCGGCCTTGCGTTTCTCGGCGCCGTCATCGTGAGTCCGGAGCTTCGCGGGAAAGGTGTCGGTAAGCTGATGATGGAGGCTACCCTGGAGCACCTCCGCTCCACGGGCGTGCGGACGGTCCGACTGAACGCCTACCTGAACGCAATTCCGTTCTACGAGCGCCTGGGCTTTCAGCGGGAGTATGAGGTCGTCCGATGGCACGGACCCGCGACGAGCGGAAGAATGGGGAACGTCCGCCCGGTCCGTCGTGACGATCTCGATCGACTCGCCGGATTCGACGCGAAGTACTTCGGCGCGAACCGACGGCCCTTACTCGATCTCCTGGCAGAAGAAGTGCCGTCCACGTTCTTGGTCGCTGAAACTCGCGGTTCGATCCGCGGTTTCCTCGTGGGGAATCCGGGCGGCGATTCGTGTGAAATCGGTCCGTGGGTCGTCCCGCCGGGGACCGGACCTGTCGCGGGAGCCCTGTATCACGGTCTCGTCGCCGCGGCCGGCACGGCGGAGGTGGCCTTCAGCGGGCCCTCGACGAACGAGGCGCTCCTGGAGTTCGTCCGCGATGAGGGGTTCGGAGAGGTCTTTCGCGCTCTGCGGATGCGATGGGGAGCCGACGAATTCGCCGGCGACCCGCGTGGGATCTGGGGCCTCGGAGGGCTGGAGAAAGGCTGAAGCCGACACGGGGACTTGCACAGGGCTATGACGGAGAAGCGTCTCCTCGCGCTGGTCGCCTTCCTCATCGGACTCGTCGCAGGCCTGCTGATCCTCGTCGACGCGGTGAACGGGATGCGATTCTCGAGTCTCGGGTCGGCCCTCAGTGAACTCGTGGGCGTCGTGATCGGTGTCGCCATCCTCCTGGCGAGCCTCCTGATCTATCGCAGCAAATACAGCTCGGGTGGAGTGCTGAACATCCTCCTTGGGGTTGTGGCGCTCGTCCTCCACCTGAACTCGACGGGAGGCATCCTCGCCATCGTCGCCGGTGTCGTCGGACTCATTGCTTCGGAAGCCAAGCCACAGTGAGAGCTCAGATCCGCGGGCCAATGAACTGCCATAGGACGAGGCCGAGGATCAGGAAGGCAAACGACATGGACACACCGCGAACAATTCGATCCCGTTGGGGAGTCGGAATGCCCTTCCGCACGCGAGAGAGCAGGGCCTCGATCCCGTCCTTGAAGATGTAACCGCCATCGAGGGGCACGGCAGGCAGGGCGTTCGTGGCACCGAGCATGACGTTCAACCAGAAGAGCCAGTACGCCGTGTTCACGAGGACCCAGAAGAGCGGGGCGGGAAGCGCCGCGAAGGGTCCTCCGATCCGATAGAACCGGATGGCGGGATCGTCGATCGGAGCGCGTCCCTGGAACGGTAGGGAGATGTACGAGAGGACCGCCCCGGGGACGCCGTTGAACCGGGCCGGGTTCGTCAGCGGATGATAATAGTCCGTGCTTACGTCGATCGCATAGATGCCGATGAGGGGGCGACCCGTGCCGGCCTCGGCGGTCAACGTCACCTGGTAGGTATTGCTGGACGACGTCGACGGATCGAAGGCGACGACGCTGAGGTTCTGGCCCGCCACCGTCTTGGACATTTCATTCCGGAAGTCCGCGTACGAATGGATCTCCACGCCGTTGACGGACGTGATGACGGTGTAGGGTTGCATTCCCGCCGCCTGCGCGGGAGAGGTGCCCTGCGTGAAACTCACGATGCCCACACCATCGTGGACCGGGGTAACGGCCGCGAGCATCACAGAGGAAAAGACGACCGCGAAGAAGACGGCGAGGAGCATGTTCGTCGCGGGGCCGGCCGCGTAGAGACGGGCCCGTTCCCGTCGAGGGAGGGCGCGCATCTCCTCCTCTTCCGGTTCGACGAACGCCCCGATCGGGAAGATCAGGAAGATGAGTCCCAGGGACCGGATCTTGATCTTCGCGACACGGGCCAGGATGCCGTGGGAGAACTCATGGAGGATGATGGCGACGGCGAGGCCGAAGATCCCGTAGCCGAGCGGGATGATAGGATTGATCCCGGGGAGGCCCAGCAACAAGTCGGGGGACGGAGGATTCCCCCGGACCGCGGGACTCTGCACGAGGGTTGCTTCCCAGAGGAGGAGCAACGTCGTCCCGACCATCGTGATCCCGACGAGGACGATCGCGAGGTCGCCGAAGACGCGCCAGAACCGGGCGGGTCGAGCGAGCCGGTCGATCAGTTGCCGGCCCCGGACCGTCTTCCACATCAGGAACGGTCCTGCGGGCGGCGGCGAAGGCTGAAGCCCTCGGCGCTCGAGGAGACCGCGACGCTGGAGCGCGTACAGAACGAGGGACCAGAGGACGATCGCCCCCACGGCGATCAGGAGCGGGACCAGATCCACCATGCGAGGCTCCGAACGAACCTTCGGGTATATTTCAACCTATCTCGCCGTAACCTGACGGTTCCAGATGTCATTGGGCAAGTCATCGTATACGGCGAAGGCTGAGACTTCGGGCTTGGCAACGCGGGGTTTCGCGAGTGCCTTGATCCGCTCCGCGCGAAGGACCCAATAGTGGATGCGCCACATCTTGCCTTTCTTGATCATGACCTCTTCCTGTCGCGTGGTGAGGAGCCCCTCTTCCTCGAGCATGTAGAACACGTCGCGATCCGCCACGTCGAGGTTGTTGTCGATGGCCTCGGTCTCGAAGCCGAAAAACGACATCAGGTAATCCGCGAGGGCCCGCAGGTCGTCCTCCGACATCCCGCGTTTCCCTACCGTGGCCCGGAGGGCGGCGACTGTCTCGGACATCGTCACAACGGGCATGCGAACATCGTCCCCACGAGGACCACGACTTAAAAGGCCGTCGAGGCCATTCCTATTCCTGACCCTGATACCGGTCGAGGCGAGAGGAAACCATGAAACGACGCGCAGCCCACGCGATGGCTTACGTGACGGCCCCCGACCGGAGGACCGCGCGGGGCATCGCCCGTGCGATCGTCGAACGACGCCTCGCGGCGTGCGCGAACCTGTGGCCCGTCGAATCGTTCTATCGTTGGCGCGGGAAGCGGGAACAGGCGAGCGAATTTGTGATCGTGTTCAAGACGCGCGCGGCGATCGTGCCAAGACTGATCCGGGAGGTCCGTCGCATGCATCCTTCCAAGGTGCCTTGCATCGTCTCCTATCCCATGGGCCCGGCCCTCGGCGAGTATCTCGACTGGATCGACGCGGAGACGATTCAGCGATAGACCGCGATGGCTCCGTATCCGACCGCCATGTGCGCATCGTGGCTCACGTCGCTGGAGGTCCCATACTTGAGCAGCGTCGCTCCCTTCGCGCCTAGCTGTTTTGCAGCGGTCATCATCACGGTGACCGGGCCATACCCGCACATGGAGATCTCGGCCTGGACCACTTTCCCTGCGAAGCCTTTTGGATCGAGGGCGAGAATCTTGTCGATCGCCTTCGCGTCCTGCTCCTTCGCGAAGGCGGGCGCGGTTAGGCCTCGGGTCGGCAGCTGGTTGTATTGCGCGCCGACGTGCGTGAAGTCCGAGGACGCGATCAAGGTGACGTCGGTCCCTTTCACCGCATCGGCCACGAGCCGGCCGACCTCCGACGCGAGCTCGTACTCTTGGAACGCCATGCAGATCGGGACGAAGCGGACGGATTCGTGGAGTTGTTGGAGGAACGGCAGCTGGACCTCGATGCTGTGTTCGTCGCGGTGCGCCCGGACGTCTTCTTCAAGGGGCGGCTTCGAGAGACGATGGTAGAGTTCCCCGTCCGCGGCGACGAGGCCGAGAGGCGTCTGCCATTCGTGGTTCGTGATGGCGAGCGGGGCGCCCGCGCCGTGATGGTTCGGCCCGAGGACTACGAAGGACGACGGCCATCCGTCGGCCGCGAGGGCCGCGTAGCCATGAGCCGCGATGGGACCGGAATACACGTACCCGGCATGCGGCACAACGAGGCCGAGGATCCGCCGCTCGCCGCGCTGCACGTGAGGGACACGGCCGGGACCCAGCGGATGGGTATAGCATTCCCGGATTTGGCGGAGAAGGGCATCCTTTGAGCGTTCGTAGAAAGCTCCCGCCACCGCCGGATATCGCATACGCGCCCCCGTCAAAGGGACGCTTCGTAATCATCGATCGCCAACGTAAACTCTTCGTCGGATTTCAACGCGCCGCGCGCCTTGAGGACTTCCCGGGTGAGGAGCCAATACACGGTGGCGAGGGCCCTCCGGCCCTTGTTGTTCGTCGGGATGACCAGGTCGACGTCCCGGGTCTCGTTGTTCGCGTCGCACAGAGCGACGACCGGGATGCCGATGTTCAGCGCCTCGCGGAGGGCCTGCTGGTCCGCCGCCGGATCCGTCACGACCAGCACCTCCGGCTCGATGAACTCCGGGAGGTTCGGATTCGTGAGGGTGCCCGGCACAAAGCGCCCGGCGAGGACCTTGGCGCCGATCTGCTTCGCAAACAATCGCGCGGGTTTCTGTCCGTACTGACGGGCAGCGACGAGGAGGATGTTCTCCGGCTTGAATCGGGCCAGGAACTTCGCGGCCTCTCGGATGCGCGTGTCCGTCTTCTTGATGTCCAAAACGTAGAGCCCGTCGATTCGGACCTTGTAGATGAAGGGCTTCATGTCGGCGCTTTTTTGCTGCGTCCCGATGTGGACGCCGGAGGTGAGGTACACGTCCTCCGGGACCAACAGTCCCTGGACGCCGGTCTGCTCTTCTTCCTGCATCAAGCGCCTGCCTGGAGTTCCTCTTCGATCCGGATGAGTTCGTTCAACTTCGCGATCCGCTCGCCTCCGACCGCGCCCGTCTTGATGCCGAGGCATCCGAAGGCCACCGCGAGGTGGGCGATCGTGTCGTCCGTGGTCTCGCCGGACCGATGCGACATGACCGTCGCATACCCAGACCGGTGGGCCAAATCGACGGCGGCCCGCGTGTCGGAGAGCGTCCCAATTTGGTTCGGCTTAATAAGGATAGCGTTGCCGGCACGGGACTCGATCCCCCGACGAAGACGGTCGACGTTCGTGACGAAGATGTCATCGCCGATCACCTTGCAATGCGCCCCGACGCGGGTCGTCAATTCGGCGAACGCATCGAAGTCCTCCTCGTCGAACGGATCCTCGACGCTGAACAAGTGGTAATCACGAACGAGACGATCGACGAGGTCGATCTGTTCCGACGGGCTGAGAGCCCGGTCCGCGTACCGATATTTCCCGTCGCGGTAGAACTCCGAGGCCGCGAGGTCCAGCGACGGTCGCACGGCGAATCCGACGTCGCGTTCGACGCCTCGGCAGACGTCGGTCAGGAGGGCGAGGGCCTCCTCGTCCCCGAGCTGAGCGATCCACGCCCCTTCGTCCCCGCGACCTAGTGGAATGTCGGGCATCTTCTTCGTCAGGGTGTCTCGGACGAGATGATGGACGCGCGCGTTCGCGAAGACGTTCCCTTGGAGCGTGGGCCCTTGCGAGACGACCAGGTATTCTTGGATCGTCGTCCCTCCGACGGCATGGCGGCCACCTCCGATCACGTTCCCCAGGGGCAGCGGCAACGTCGGCCGGGCGGCCCCGCCCAGGTAACGGTAGAGAGAGTTGCCCGACGAATTTGCGGCGGCCTTCGCATTCGCGAGAGACGCCGCCGTCGCGACATTCGCTCCGACCCGAGCGAAGTTGGCGGTCCCGTCGACCTCGTGCAAGGCTCGGTCGAGGCCTGTCTGATCCGCGACGTCCCGCCCCTTCAGTCTCGGGGCAATCGAGTCCCGGAAGGTCCGGACGGCCTCATCGACCCCGCCGCGCGGCCAGGCGGGCGGCTCGTGCGTCCCTGTGCTCGCACCGCTCGGTGCCGCCGCTCTCCCGAAGGCCCGACCCGCCCGAATCTCGACCTCGATGGTCGGGTTCCCACGGCTATCCAGGATTCTTCGAATCGACGCGCCCTCAATGGAAGGCATCCCGGAACCTCGACACGTTCAGCGGCCCGCTGCCCGAGGCGAACTCGCGAATCGCAATGTCCAATGCGTCCGCGCTCGTGTCGGCCGAAAAGAGCGAGGGCGCCCCCATCGAGATCTGAAGGGCGCGTGCCCCGAGGATGCGGGCTCGCTCAAAACGAGTGTATATCAGTAAAAACGTCTCCGACGCGACGAAAGGGCGGACTGCTAAAAAGGTTTCTGCCCCGAAGAGGACGAAATCCTCACCGGAAATGGTGGCGGACCAGAATCAGGTACACCAAGATGAGCCCCGGAAGAACCGCGGCGACCGGCGCCGTGAGCGAGCCGACGACCGAGAGGACCATCACGATGATCGCCAACCACCAGGCCCATCTCCGGAGATTCAGCAGGCCCGAACCGACGGCGATCCAAACGATCCCGAAGATCAGCACGATCGCACCGAGGATGCTTCCGGTCAACCCGAAGCCGAGCGGGAGACCGACGCCGACGAGAAGGGACGAGAATGCGATCACGACGATGCCGAGGAGGAGAAGGAGAACCCCACCGAGGATCGTGAGGACGGCCAGGATCGTCACCCCGATCGGGCGGGATCGGGTCGGAGCCGTGGGGCTTGCGGGATAGGCTGCCACTGGTATGCGATCCGCCGACGTAGCTATGGGATAACTAGACTTCGACGCGGCTCTCGAATCGGATAATCAGAGGAGGTCGACACCTTTGACACGCCGACGTGGAAAATCGAAAGACGGCGGGAGATCGTCACCGCCGTCGTTTCGCGCGCTCCCTTATGCCCTCTACTGCGGGGGCATGCTCGGAGGCATGGGTTGCATCATGCCGGGCGCCATTGGTGCCGGTGGTTTCCAGATGATCGCGAGGATGCCTCCGACGATTCCCAGGATCAGCCCGAGCAAGAAGCCGCCCCCGCTGATGATGCTGAAGAGCGAGAAAAGCAAGATGATGACGCCAGCAGCCACATGGCTGTGCGGTTTCATCCATAACATCACGGCGCCGACCAGGACAAGAATCGCGAAGATGAGACCGACGGCCCCATAGATGATGAGAAGGCTTCCGACGGCCCCGACACCGACCCCGATCGCGAACCCGCCCAGTATTGAGGAGAGGACCATCATGAAGATGGCGCCAAGTAGAATGAAGATTCCCGCAAGCAGAGACACAACGAACGCGGCAGTTGGCTTCTCGCTCAATTCGACCCGCCCCGATTCTGCGAGTTGTATCAAAATACCATTATAAAAGTATTGTGGAACCGGTGCAAACGGAATGACCTTTCACGACCACACCTTTTATCAGGGGGTATCCAATGCCTCGTCGGTGATTCCCCCATGGTGCAAGGTTATTGCGTAAAGTGCCGAGCCAAGCGGGAGATCAAGAACGCCGTCGCCGTGAAACTCAAGAACGGTAAGCCGGCGATGAAAGGAAAATGTCCCGTCTGTGGCACCACAATGATGCGAATCGGCGCCGCGAAATAGGCTGCGCCGGCCCTTTTCTCACTCCGGAGATTCTCGGCGAGGAGACTATTAATACGCCCGGGGGCTAGTCCGCCCTCAGGTGCGATCGTGAAGGTTCCGGACATCAAGGTGACGCCCCCCGGACCGAAAGCCCGCGAGATCGTGGAACGGGATCGCACCTTTGTCGCGACGACGACGAAATCCGCCCCGATCGTGATCCGACGGGCGTCCGGCTCCGTCGTCGAGGACGTCGACGGGAACTTGCTCATCGACTTTTCCTCCGGCATCTCCGTCCTGAACATCGGCCACGCCCACCCGAAGGTCGTCGAGGCGATCTCGAAGCAGGCCGCGGAGTTCACGCACTTCGCGGGCACCGACTTCTACTACGACATCCAGGCGCGTCTTGCGGAGCGGCTCGGCAAGATTACACCGGGCAAGCACCGGAAGAAGACCTTCTTCGGGAACTCGGGAACGGAGGCGAACGAAGCCGCGATCAAGGTCGCGAAGTCGCACAAGAAGCGACATATGTTCCTCGCGTTCCTCGGCGCGTTCCACGGGCGAACCCAAGGCGCCCTCGCGCTGACCGCCAGCAAGGCGAAGCAACGGGCGGGGTTCTTCCCGACGATGCCGGGGGCGGTCCACGTCCCCTACGCGTACTGCTACCGCTGCCCTTACAAGCTGGAGTATCCTTCGTGTGACCTCTATTGCGCGAACATCATCGAGGACGCGTACCTGACGACGGTCGCACCCCCCGAGGACGTCGCGGGCATCTTCGTGGAGCCCGTCCAGGGCGAGGGAGGATACATCGTGCCGCCACCCGGTTGGATGGATCGGATCGCGAAGATCGCGAAGGACCACGACTTCCTGCTCATCGACGACGAGGTACAGCCTGGCCTCGGCCGCACGGGGAAGATGTGGGGCATCGAGCACTCGAAGGCGGTCCCAGACATCCTGACGATGGCGAAGTCGATCGCCTCCGGCGTCCCGATGGGGGCCGCGGTGTACCGAGCGGACATGGACTTCCCCGAGAGCGGCAAGCACTCGAACACCTTCGGCGG
>Ga0137415_10007342_pt1 | contig 10923 bp, 11 predicted proteins | sample CZODoug3_1_1_16f_FD_183082 | JGI IMG/M metagenome (GOLD analysis project Ga0137415, IMG submission 183082) | Vadose zone soil fungal communities from Angelo Coast Range Reserve, California, USA - CZODoug3_1_1_16fungal (Hybrid Assembly) | ecosystem: Environmental > Terrestrial > Soil > Vadose...
AGAGCGGCACGCGCCGGGCTCAGCCGCTCGTCAGCGTCCGGCGCTCGGCCTCACTTGGCATTCTGGAAGGCGACATCCGCATCCTTCCAGTCCTGGTTGGGTTTCTGGAATTGCAGGATGAGCACCGGCGGCGAGAAATTGTGCCAGAATACGCCATCGGCCTTGGGGAAGGTGACGTCGCCTGTCGACCAGAAGGCGAACTTGCCGGTCTCGAGCGCGTTGATGAGGGCCTTCGGGTCGGTGCTCTTCGCCTGTTCCACGGCTTGCGCGATCACGGCGACGTCCCCGAAGCCGTTCAGCGAGGCATAGACCGGCGATTCCTTGTATTTCTCCTCATAGGCCTTGGTGAACCAGGTGCCGATGTCGGAGAGCGTCTGCTTGGGCGAGTAATAGGCGATGAAATAGAGCTTGTCCCCGGTATTGGGGTGCAGCTGCCAGAATTGCGGGCGGATCGGCGCGTCATAGGAGATGAGCATCGGCGCCGCCGGCGTGATGCCGAGCGTCGCCGCCTGCTCGATCATCAGGTCCATCGGGGCGCCGACCCCGACATTGACGAGGAGGTCGGGCTTGAACGCCTTCACCTGCAGGAGCTGCGGGGTGAGGTCGGTCGAGTTGCGGTCGAAGGTGATGGTCTGGAGCTCGATCGGCAGCTTCTTCTCCTTCACCTGCCGCTCCGTCTCGGTCACGAGGCCGACGCCGTAATCGGAGGTCTCGGCCACCATTGAGACGCGCTTGAAGCCCTTCTTCCGCATGAATTCGAGCCAGGCCGCGACGCGCAGCGGGTCGATCAGATGGGTGCGGAAGGCGACATCGTAATGCTTTGCCGTGATGTCGGCGGCCGAGGTCTGGGTGCCGATGGTCGGCACGCCCATCGTCTTCGCGACCTCGTTCGCCGCGATGTTGACGGAGGAATGGAAGAAGCCGGTCACCGCGACCGCCTTGTCCTCGCCGACCACGCGCCGATAGGCGGCGACGCCGCCTTCGGGCCGCCCCTGGCTGTCCTGCACCGACAATTGCAGCTTGCGGCCCCCGAGCACCCCGCCCTTGCCGTTGTAGTATTCGACGGCGAGCTCGGCTCCGCGTCGGATGAGCTGGCCGGCAGTCGGATCGCCCGGCGGCGAAAGCGGGATGACGAGGCCGATCGTGACCGGCTCCTCAGCCCTCGCGCCGGACGCGAAGAGGCTCGCGGCGAGAAGCGCCGCGATCCCCGCGGCTCGCAGACATGATTGCATCCGACCTCTCCCCAACCCTTCAATTCCCGGCCCTTGTCGCCGGTGTCTGGCTCCCGGCGACACTAAACAGGTTTTCCCGAACCTGCTTACACCTTAGATCGTAAGCAGCATCGATTTTGCTCGACAAAGCAAAATCACTCGTGGCCCTGGCCACGCAAGGCTGCTTAGGCGAGCCGAGCGGCCGGCGTCCACCTTGGTCGCAAGGAGCGCGGATCGCAAGAATCAGGCCGTGGATGTCCGCCCGCCGGTCAACATGCGTCTTGCCGCGAGGATCGCCGGACGAGAACCCCCGAACCCGTAGGCCGAGGCTGCTGGCAGCCTCGGTCACCATGAAACCGAATCTTGCGGTCGCTAACCGCGAAATATGCTAGTGTCGACCCTTGACGGTTTCGGCTGCGACAGGAGGGAAGGATGCGCCAGCTTTCACATCGCCACGCGGCCGGGAGGTTGCGGTGCCTGGTCATCGCAGGGGCGTTGGCCGGCGCGGCGGTGCTCGCATCCGGAGCGGCCTTTGCGGGGCAGTCCGCCGCCATGGGCAACCGCGGCAATGGCTACTCGGTCGATCATGACGGCGTCTACCTGGCGCAGCAGATCGGCAAATGCATGAATGGCACGGGCGCCTGCTATTTCGGCGGGCAGTGCCCGGGCGGCGAATGGATCAGCGGCCGCTATGTCGATGGCCGGGTCTTCTGCCACAACTTCTACCCGCCGGCGCCCTATCCGCCGAGCCTCGCGCAGCGGCTGCTCGGCATCCCGTAGCGCCGAGTTTTGCCGAAACGGTGTCGCGGATGCGCAAAGCCTCTTGACGGGCGGGCCCTCGAGGCCCCCCTCATGGGCGCATGAAGTTCACCTTCCTCGGAACCGGCTGCCCGGTTCCTTCACCCCTGCGGGCCGGACCCGCCCATCTCGTCACCGCCGGCGATGCGCGGCTCCTGATCGACTGCGGCGCGGGAGTGGCGCAGAGGCTGGTCGCGGCAGGCGCGCGCGGCGCCGACATCGATGCCCTGATCGTCACCCATTACCATTCCGACCATGTGGTCGACTTCTACCAGCTCCTCGTCTCCAGCTGGCATCAGGGCCGCGCCAGGCCGCTCGCCGTGCATGCCCCGCACAGCGCCATCGCGCATATGCGGCGCCAGCTGGAGGCCTATGCGGATGAACGTGAACTGCGCATCGCCCATGAGCGTCGCCCTTCCGCCGCCGGGCTCGAGGTCGAGTTCCATGAATTGCGTCCCGGCGGCGCCATCGCGGTCGGCGCCCTCTCGGCCGAGCCCTTCGAGGTCGATCACCGGCCGGTGACGCCGGCCTTCGGGCTCCTGCTGCGCGAAGGATCGGCGCGGCTCGCCTTTTCCGGCGATACGCGGCCTGTGCCGTCGCTCATCGCGGCGGCGCGGGGCGCCGATCTCCTCGTCTGCGAGGTCTTCGTCGATCGCGAGATGCGCCCGGCGCCCGGCCTGCGCTCGTCCGAGACCATCGCGGCGGTGCGTTCTTATCACCTCGTCCCGTCCGAGATCGCCGCCATCGCGGCGGAGGCCGGCGCCAAGGCCCTGGCGCTCACGCATCTGGTGCCGCCCGACGCCGACAGGGCGGCGCTGATCGCCGAGATCCGCGCCTCCTATGGCGGCCCCGTCATCGTCGGCGAGGACCTGATGACGATCGATCCCGCGGCGCGGACGCTTGCGCATGCGGGCCTGCATCTGGCCTATTGACGGCGCGAGCAACGGAGGAACTCCATGGGCTGGTCGATGCGCGATCTCGGCCTGCGTCGGGCCGCATTCCTGGTGGCCCTCCTGGCTTCCTTCGCCGCCTGCCTCGTGGCAGGCCCGGCGCTGGCCGGAACGCTCGAGAACGTCAAGGCGCGCGATCAGCTGATCTGCGGCATCAACCCCAATCTCCCGGGCTTCGGCCAGCCCGACGGGGACGGCCAGTTCAAGGGCTTCAACGCCGATATCTGCCGCGCCATCGCGGCCGCCGTGCTGGGCGATCCGGCCAAGGTCAAGTTCGTGCCGCTGACGGCGCCGATGCGCTTCCAGTCGCTGCTGTCGGGCGAGGTCGACCTGCTGACCCACAACTCCACCTGGACGATGCAGCGCGACACCGGCTCGGGCATGCATTTCACCGGCTTCACCCTCTTCGACGGCCAGGCCTTCCTCGCCAAGAAGGCCGCCGGCCTCACCTCTGCGACGCAGCTCGGCGGCGCCTCGGTCTGCACCCAGCAGGGCTCGACCAGCGAGCTGAACGCCGCCGATTTCTTCCGCGCCCACAAGCTGAAATTCGAGATCGTCTCCTTCGGCAGCGACGACGATGCCATCAAGGCGTTCCGGGACGGGCGCTGCGATGTCTTCACCACCGACGCCTCGGCGCTGGCCTCGGCCCGGCTGAAACTCTCCGATCCCGACAACTACGTCATCTTGCCGGAGATCATCTCCAACGAGCCGCTCGGCCTGGTGGTGCGCGACGGGGACGACAAATGGTTCGACATCGTGCGCTGGACCATGAACGCGCTGATCGATGCCGAGGAGCTGGGCATCACCCAGGCGAATGCGACCGAATCCGAGAAGTCCCCGAACCCGGAGGTGAAGCGCCTGCTCGGCGTCGAGGGCAAGCTCGGGCAGAATCTCGGGCTGAGCGACGAATGGGCGCTGCGCGCCATCCTGGCCGCCGGCAATTACGGGGAGATCTTCGAGCGCAACCTCGGCATGGCCTCGCCGATGCGGCTGCCGCGCGGGCCCAATGCGCTGTGGACCAAGGGCGGCATTCTCTACGCACCGCCGGTGCGATGAGGTGGAAACGATGCCCGACACCATCGTCACGCTCGCCCGGCGACCGGACCTTGATCCCACCCGCCCCTTCATCGAATTCTATCGCAGCCAGAAGGAGCTGGTGGTCATGGTGCCGATCAGCTGAGGGCCGCAATCCGGGGCGGTCGACATGCCCTGGGCTAGTGTGGCGAATTTGAAGTTCCTATCACATGGATGGCATGCTCGCTGTAGGAACTTCAAATTCGAAAACCACACTGGAAACAATAATTTGCTAGTGCAGCTTTTGAATCCGAAATTCGCCTCGTGCGTTGCCCCGATGTGATGCGAATTTCGGATTCGCTGCACTAGGCGGGCCGCGCGCTGTCTGCAAGCCTGCTGACAGGAACTGACACGGCTGGCCGCTAACCCCGACATCATCATTCACCAGATGACAGGGAAAACCGATGTTATTCGTCGAGAACAAAGCCATTTCTGTCCGCCATCGCGTCGAGGGCAGCTGGTCGTCGCCCATCCTGCGTCATGGCAGCAGCTGACGCAGCCTGCTCTCTCCACGCCTGATCTCCTTGTCACCAGGGAGCATGCTGATCACCCGAATGCCGCTCTCAGGAGACCCCGATGATCCTCTACGGTTCTTCCATTTCGCCGTTCGTGCGCAAGACGCTCGCTTATATCTCCGAGAAGAGAATTGGGCTCGACGTGAAGGCTGTCGCGCCAGGCGACAAGGATCCGGGATTTCGCGAGGCCAGCCCGTTCGGCAAGATACCTGGCTTTCGCGACGGTGATTTCGCGATCTCGGACTCCACCGCCATCATCACCTATCTCGAGGCGAAATTTCCCAGCCCTCCGCTGCTGCCGGCCGACGCGACGAGCCGCGCCCGCACGATCTGGTACGAGGAATTCGCCGACACCATCCTCGCGGCCTGCATGGGCAAGATGTTCTTCAACCGGGTCACGGCTCCGAGATTGCTTGGCCGGCAGGGCGATCTCGCCGCTGCCGACAAGGCGCAAGCCGAGGAGCTGCCGCCGCTATTGGACTATATCGAGGAGGTGATCCCCGCCTCCGGCCATTTGGTCGACGATCGCTTGACCCTGGCGGACCTTGCGGTCGCCAGTCCGTTCGTCAACTTTGCCCATATGGGCGGCACGGTCGATGCCGCCACCCATCCCAGGACGGCGGCCTTTGTGGAGGCCATACTGTCGCGGCCCTCCTTTGCGCCCATCATCGCCCAGGAAAAGGCGTTCCTCGCGGGGTAGGGTGGCGGCTTCCTATCAACGAGCGCCGTCCATCATTTCGGTTGGAGGACGGAACCCTGAGGGATGTTGGTCGCCTGCCGGATGCCAGGGCGCCGCCGCGCGCATCCACGCCGTCACATTTGACATCCGCCCCGAATGGGTGTTTTGCAGCGCGATCGGCGATGCGCCGAGGAAGAGCGTCGGTTGGTGCCGTCCAGGCCATGATTCCCGTCACGAAAACGACCGCCACCAAAATGTCGACCGCCAAAGGCGGCACGACGCGCTGACGCCTGTCCTCGACCCGGGTCCTCCCCCGACGGGGAAGAGGGCCTAGCCCGCAAGCCGAGCTTGGCGGGCGATGCCGGGGGAGAGACGACAAAGTCTTCGAGACGACATCTCCGCAACACGAGGATATTCCGATGGGTTTCAAGGTCGCTGTGGTCGGCGCCACTGGCAATGTGGGCCGCGAGATGATGACGATCCTGGCCGAGCGGGCCTTCCCGGTCGACGAGGTCGTGGCGCTCGCCTCGCGCCGCAGCATCGGTCAGGAAGTGTCCTTCGGCGACAAGACGCTGAAGGTGAAGGCGCTCGAGCATTTCGATTTCTCGGGCACCGATATCTGCCTGATGTCGGCGGGCGCGGCCGTGTCGAAGGAGTGGTCCCCGAAGATCGGCGCGCAGGGCACGGTCGTCATCGACAACTCCTCGGCCTGGCGCTACGATTCGGACGTGCCGCTCATCGTGCCGGAGGTGAACGCCGACGCGGTGAAGGGCTTCTCGAAGCGCAACATCATCGCCAATCCGAACTGCTCGACGGCGCAGCTGGTGGTGGCGCTGAAGCCGCTGCATGACGCCGCGACCATCCTGCGCGTGGTGGTCGCGACCTACCAGTCCGTGTCGGGCGCCGGCAAGGACGCCATGGACGAGCTCTTCAATCAGACGCGCGCCGTGTTCACCGCGGGCGAGGTGAAGACCGAGAAGTTCCCCAAGCGCATCGCCTTCAACGTCATTCCCCATATCGACGTCTTCATGGAGGACGGCTCGACCAAGGAGGAATGGAAGATGATCGTCGAGACCAAGAAGATCCTCGATCCCAAGATCAGGCTGCACGCCACCTGCGTGCGCGTGCCGGTGTTCATCGGCCATTCCGAGGCGGTCAATGTCGAGTTCGAGCGCCCCATCTCGGTCGAGGAGGCGCGCTCCATCCTGCGCGCGGCGCCGGGCGTGCTGGTCATCGACAAGCACGAGCCCGGCGGCTACATCACGCCGCACGAAGCGGCCGGCGAGGATGCGACCTATGTGTCGCGGCTGCGCGAGGATCCGACCGTCGAGAACGGCCTCTCCTTCTGGTGCGTCGCCGACAATCTGCGCAAGGGCGCCGCCCTCAACGCCGTGCAGATCGCCGAGGTGCTGATCAACCGCGGCCTGATCACCGCCAAGAAGAAGGCGGCGTAGGCGCCGACGACGATCCCCTTCCCCGGAAGCGCGGCAGAGTCTCGCGCTGGCTCCCGGGTTCTGTTCCGCTTCGGGTTTCGTCGTCCGCTGCACGGCCCCGGGAAAGGGGCAATCGAGTTGCTGCGATTCCGCGTCATCGCGAAGCGGGAATGCTTTGGCTCTAGTCCTGCTTCAGCACCAGGCGGTCGAGGCTCCACACGCCGCCGCCCGCGAAGACGAGATAGAGAAACACGAAGCAGAAGAAGACCGCCATGCCGCCGCCATTGACGATGGGGTGGAAGGAATGCGGCGCATGCGTGTGGAAATAGGCGATGGCCGTCTCGCCCGAGAGGATGAAGGCGACCGGCCTGGTGAACAGGCCGAGAAGCAGGAGCAGCCCGCCGACGAGCTCGATGACGCCGGCGACGTAGAAGATCGTCTCCATCGGGAAGTCCGGCGCCGTCGGGAAGTCGAAGAGCTTCAGGAAGGCATATTCGAGCAGCAGCAGCGCCGCCATGATGCGCAGCAGGCTCAGCGCATGCGGCGCGAAAGGCTGTAGCCTGGCGGCGATCGCTTGCATGTGCCGAGCTCCTTGCGGCGGGCCATCGCGGCCCGATTTATTCCTGCTTCAGGGCGCCGCGGTCGAGGCTCCACGGGCCGGCGCCCGCGAAGACGAGGTAGAGGAACAGGAAGCAATAGAGGATCGCGGCGTCCCCGCCATTCACCAGCGGATAGAAGGATTTCGGGTAGTGCGCGATGAAATAGGCTGCGGCCATGTCGCCCGCCAGGATGAAGGCCACCGGCCGCGTATAGGCGCCGAGGATGATGAGCAGCCCGCCCAGGACCTCGATCACGCCCTGCACGTAGAGGAGCGTCGACATGGGCGGCCCGGCCGTCGGGAAGCCGAAGAACTTCGACAGGCCGTGCTGCAGGAAGAGCAGCCCTGCGACGATGCGCAAGATGCTCAGGAAATAGGGCCTCCACTTTTCCAGGGCCGAATAGGACACCATGCTCGCCTCCGCTCGCTCGTCGTTGAGAGCGATGGCCATGCCGCAGCCAACCCCTCGCCCACGCGAATCATAAGCCGCGGCGATGATGGCCGTCCAGCGCCGCGGGGCGCGGCCGCGGGGTGCGAATGCCGGGGCTGCACGGGAACGCAGACACGATTGCGTGACCGGGGCTTCGCCCGTAAACCGCCCAGGCAGACGGATGCGTGACGAGGACGAAATGGCGAAACCCGGGCTTCTGACCTACGAGCTGCGCGGCAAGGTCGCCTTCGTGGCGCTCGACCGGGCCGACAAGCGCAACGCCATCAATGACGCGCTGATCGCCGCCATCGACGCCGCCATGGGGCGCGCCCAGGGCGAGGCGCGTGCCGTCGTGATCAGCGGCAACGGCCCGTGCTTCTGCGCGGGGCTCGACCTCGTCGAGCACAAGGCGCGCGCGCCCGAGGAGGTGTTCCATCATTCGCGCTCCTGGCACCATGCCTTCCGCGCCATCAGGCATGGGCGTATTCCGGCGATCGCGGCGCTGCATGGGGCGACGGTCGGGGGCGGGCTCGAGCTCGCCGCGTCCTGCCATCTGCGCGTCGCCGATGAGAGCGCCTTCTTCGCGCTCCCCGAGGGCTCGCGCGGCATCTATGTGGGGGGAGGCGCCTCGGTGCATGTGGCGCGCCTGATCGGTGCCTCGCGCATGGCCGACATGATGCTCACCGGCCGGGTGCTCGACGCGCCGACGGCGGAGCGCCTCGGCCTGGTGCAGTATCTGGTGCCGCGGGGCGAGGCGCCGGCAAAGGCCGCCGAGCTCGCCGGCAAGGTCGCCGCCATGGCGCCGCTCACCGTGCTCGGCGTGCTGCAGGCGCTGCCGCGCATCCAGGATATGAGCGAGGATGACGGCCTGTTCGTGGAAAGCATGATGGCGGCGCTCGCCCAGTCCGGACCGGAGGCGGCGCAGCGCCTCGCCGACTTCGCGGGCAAGCGGGGCGCCAAGGTCGCCGGGCCGGGCGAGGGCTGAGCCGATGGCCGCGATCGAGGACATGCTGGCGCAGCATCACGGCGACTTCGCCGCCCTCATCCATCTGCATGCCCGCGAACGTCCGGAGCATGCCGCCCTCATCCAGGGCGAGCGCCGCTGGAGCTATGCGGAGCTCGACCGCGCCATGGACCGGATCGCCGCGGCGCTGCAGCGCGACGGCGTCGCCCAGGGCGAGGCAGTGGCCGTCTGCGCCGGGACGTCGATCGAATATGCGGCCGTTTTCCTCGGGGCGCTCAGGGCGGGCGTCGCGGTCTCGCCGCTCGCTCCGTCCTCGTCGCCCGCCAGCCTCGCCGCCATGGTCGAGGATTGCGGCGCCAGGGTTCTGTTCCTCGACGCCGCCGTGGCGAAGAGCCTGGAGGGCGTCGCCTTGCCGCGCCAGGCCCGGCGCATCGCGCTCGACGGCTCGCAGGCAGGCACTGCGCTCGAGGCGTGGCTGGGGCAGGCGCAAGCGCCGCGGCGCGTGACGATCGCGCCCGATGCGCCGTTCAACATCATCTATTCGTCCGGAACGACGGGGTCGCCGAAGGGCGTCGTGCAGCCGCACCGCATGCGCTGGGCGCAGCTGCAGCGCGCCAAGGCCTTCCTTTACGGGCCGGAGGCCGTGACCCTGGTCTCGACGCCGCTCTACTCCAACACGACGCTGGTCGCCTTCTTCCCGAGCCTCGCCCATGGCGGCACGGTCGTGCTGATGGAGAAGTTCGAGGCCACGGCCTTCCTGAAGCTCGCCGAGCGCCACCGGGCGACGCATGCGATGCTGGTGCCGGTGCAGTACAGCCGCATCATGGCGCAGCCCGATTTCTCGAGCTACGACCTGTCGAGCTTCAAGATGAAGTCGTGCACCAGCGCGCCCTTCGCGGCGGCCCTGAAGGCCGATGTCCTGGCGCGCTGGCCGGGCGGGCTCGCCGAGGTCTGGGGCATGACCGAGGGCGGCGGCTCGACCCTGCTCTTCGCGCATGACTGGCCGGGCAAGCTGCACACGATCGGGCGGCCGTCGCCCGGCAACGACATCCGCCTCATCGACGATGAGGGCAAGGAGGTGGCGAGAGGCCAGCAGGGTGAGATCGTCGGGCACTCGCCGGCGATGATGACCGGCTACCACCGCCAGCCGCAACAGACGGCCGAGGCCGAATGGCACGACGCCGAGGGCAAGCGCTTCATCCGCACCGGCGATATCGGCCGCTTCGACGAGGACGGCTTCCTGGTGCTGATGGACCGCAAGAAGGACATGATCATCTCGGGCGGCTTCAACATCTATCCGGGCGACCTCGAGGCCGTGCTCGCAGCCCATGAGGCGGTGGCCGAGGCCGCCGTCGTCGGGATCGCCTCGGAGCGCTGGGGCGAAACGCCGCTCGCCTTCGTCGCGCTGAAGCCCGGCCGGGCGGCGACGGCTGGCGAGATCCAGGAATTCGCCAATGCGCGGCTCGGCAAGACGCAGCGCCTGGCCGGCGTCGAGATCGTGGACAAGCTGCCGCGCAGCGCCATCGGCAAGGTGCTGAAGCGCGAGCTGCGCGATCGCCACGCGGCGAACGCCGGGCGCCCACCCTCTCCCCTCGCGGGAGAGGGTGGCCTTCGCGTCAGCGAAGGCCGGGAGAGGGGGACTTGCAAGCGGCACCGCCCCCTCTCCCGCCTCGACTTCGTCGAGGCACCCTCTCCCGCGAGGGGAGAGGGTGGGCGCCGGTCCTTCATTCTCAAAGGTCTGAGACAAATGTGGCTGCCCGCCTGCGGCTCTTGCTAGCCTCATGGCTGCGGCGACGCCGGCAAGGTGAAGGGCTGCGTCTGGGGTCCGTCGATCAGCACCCGGAACGGGGCGGCGTCGGTGCGCAGGAAGATGCGGGTATTGGCGTTGGCGACACGGTCGAGCGTGTCGAGCGAGCGCAGCAGCGTATAGAGCTTCGGATCGGTGCCGTAGGCTTCGCTGTAGATGCCGGCCGCCTCTTCGCGCGACTTCGCCTCGATGCCGGCAGCCTCAGCCGTCGCATCGGCGACCAGGATGCGCGCGTCACGCTCGGCGGTGGAGGTGATCTCGGCGGCCTTGCGCTGGCCCTCCGCCATCTGCGCCGCCGCCACCGTGGCGCGCTCGGCGGCCATGCGCGACACGGTGGCGTCGAGCGGCCGCACCGGCAAGGTCAGCCGCTCGATGCCGACCTGCTCGACGCTGATGCCGTAGGTGTCGAGCAGCTGCGGCCCGAGCTGGGCCATCAGGCGCTGCTCGAGCCCGGCGATCTCGAC
>Ga0137415_10007343_pt1 | contig 10922 bp, 9 predicted proteins | sample CZODoug3_1_1_16f_FD_183082 | JGI IMG/M metagenome (GOLD analysis project Ga0137415, IMG submission 183082) | Vadose zone soil fungal communities from Angelo Coast Range Reserve, California, USA - CZODoug3_1_1_16fungal (Hybrid Assembly) | ecosystem: Environmental > Terrestrial > Soil > Vadose...
TTCCGGATCCGCGACGTGTTCGTCGCCGGCTACGGCGTCGATTACGCCGAGCAATACCGCTACCTGCCCTATATCGGCGTTGTGGAGTGATATGGGTGATGCCGGTTCGCGGCCAGGCGATGCTGCTGGAACGGCGAGATCACGCGATGCCGTAACCATCTCCGAATTGCCGTTTTCATATTGCATAATTCCAGCCGACGGTCGTTTCCGAACCACCGCAGCTTGGGATCCGCGGAGGGACCTCCGGCAACTGGGAGATCGGTCGCCCGCGATGGCTACGGCTAACGGGTGTCGGGCGCGCAAATCAACCTAAGGGAGGGATTTCGCTGTAGAGTCGCAGTATTTTGTCCGATTAAAGAAAGGTAATTCAATTGGCGGTTATGGTCCGATCGCGCTTATGGACGCTATGCCGCAGGCTGATCTAACATGTCCTATCGGAAGCCTGTTGTGGCGGGTTTCGCCGCACAACAGCCGTGGTTCTTGGGGAGGAGGGTCGAATGCCGGAATACAAACTGATATCCGCCGACTCGCATGTCAGCGAGCCGCCTGACCTGTGGTCGACACGTGTCGACAAGAAATACCGTGAGCGCGCACCGCAGCTGATGGTCAACCCGCCGGGCAAGGAGGGTGCCTATTTCCATTACGAGGGCTTTGCGCCGCATCCGATCGGCATTGGCCTCGGCGCCGGCAAGAGCCCCGAGGAATTGAAGGAATTTCTGACCAAGGCGACCTATGCCGATGCCCGGCCGGGCGGCTGGGATCCGGCCGAGCGGAAGAAGGACAATGCGCTCGACGGGGTCGAGGCCGACGTGCTCTACACCACCCTCGGCTTCCGGATCTTCTGGCTGAAGGACCCCGGGCTGCAGGCCGACTGCTTCCGCGTCTACAACGACTGGCTCGCCCAATTCGTCAGCTATGATCCCAAGCACATGGCCGGGCTGCCGATGATCTCGCTCTACGACCCCAAGGCCGGCGCCCGCGAGCTCGAGCGCTGCGCCAAGATGGGCTTGAAGGGTGCGATGATCTGGTGCTCGCCGCCCGAGAGCCAGCCCTACAGCTCGGACATCTACGATCCGTTCTGGGCAGCGGCACAGGAACTCAAGATGCCGGTCAGCCTGCACGCGATCACCGGCATGGGTGTCGAGAGCCAGTACAATTGGGGCGAGCGCTACATGCGCGCGACCGTGCTGTCGCACGAGGTCGAGAAGTCGTTCAGCGTGCTGATCTTCTCCGGCGTGCTCGACCGCTTCCCCGAGCTGCAGATCGTCTCGGCCGAGAACAATATCGGCTGGCTGCCCTATTATCTGCAGCGCATGGATCGCGCCTTCGAGCGCCAGCGGATCTCCGCCGGCTTCAGCAATAAGCTCAAGCCGAGCGAGTACTTCCAGCGCCAGATGTGGGCCACCTACATCGACGACTTCGTCGGCGTCGCCAGCCGCCACTTTATCGGCGTCGACAAGATGATGTGGTCATCCGACTACCCGCACCAGGCCTCGACCTGGCCGCACTCGCAGGAGGTCGTCGCGCGCGACTTCAAGGATGCCAGCGCCGAGGACAAGTTCAAGATCACCCGCGCCAACGCCGCCCGGCTCTACGGCTTCGACGCCTGAGCGCCCGCCGCGGCGCTGACCCATGGCGGCAGGGTCGGCGCCGCTGCCGGAGACGGTGCGCACCGCGCTGAGCGAATTTACCGCGGCAGCGCGGCGGGTGTTCGCCGCAGATCTCCGCTCGGTCGTGCTGTTCGGCTCGGCGGCGGAGGGGCGCATGCGGCAGACCTCGGACGTCAACGTGGTCGTCGTGCTTTGCCGCGCCGACCCGGCGAGGCTCGAGGCCATCGGCGAGGCCTACCGTCTCGCCCATGCCGCGATCAGGCTGTCGGCGATGTTTATTCTCGACAGCGAGATCGCTGTCGCAAAAGACGCCTTCGCGGTGAAGTTCGCCGACATAATTGCCCGGCACGAGGTGCTGTACGGCGATGATCCGTTTGTCGGGTTGACGATCTCGCGCGAAGCCGCGCTGCACCGCCTGCTGCAGGTGCTCGTCAATTTGCAGCTGCGGCTGCGCGAGCGTCTAGCTCTGTCGTCCCTCTATGGCGAGCAGCTGGCCATGGCGGCTGCCGATGCGGTTGGGCCGTTGCGAGCCAGTGCGGCGGTGCTGCTGTGGCTTGAAACGGGGGCGCGGGTTGCACCCCGCGACGCATTGCGCCGGATCGCGGACGAGACCGGAACCGCCGCCGCGCTCGCCCTCATCACCGAGGCGCGCGAAAGCGGCGGCGTTCCGGTAGCCGGCGCCGCCCCGACACTCGTTGGCGCCATCGAACTGGCGAACCAGCTCGCAGCGCGGACCGAACAACCCAAGCACACAGACCAAACCCTTGCTTCTCAAGCCGGTGTTCATGGGTTCCGGGTTCCCTCGCTGCGCTCCGGCCCCGGAATGACGACGATCTGGGCCTTTTTCAGCAGCCTGCTTGGAGGAAAATGGCCGGGCCGCGACAATTTGAGGCAAGCGAGCGGCGCGCCATGCTACACTCTTGTGGAGGAAGCGAGTGTCGTGACCTGAACGAAGAAAGGGAAAAGGATGGCGTATGACCTGCTGATCCAGAATGGCCGGATCGTCGACGGCTCGGGAGCGCCGGCCTTCCGCGGCGATGTCGGCATCAAGAACGGCAAGATCGTCGAAATCGGCAAGCTGAGCGGCCCGGCGAAGCGCACGATCGACGCCGCAGGGCAGGTGGTGGCACCCGGCTTTGTCGACAACCACTGCCATTATGACGCTCAGGTCACCTGGGACCCGCTGTGCTCGTTCTCGCCCGACCACGGCTGCACCACGGTTATGTTCGGGAACTGCTCGCTGGCTTTGGCGCCGGTCCGCCCGGGCACCGCGAAGCGGGTCGCCGAGTTCCTGTCCTATGTCGAAGCGATCCCGATGGAGGTGCTCAACACGGTCGAGGTCGACTGGGAAACGATCCCGCAATACATGGAGCGGCTCGACCAGCACCTCGGGGTCAATGTCGGCAACCTGATCGGCCACTCGACGGTGCGTTACTACGTGATGGGCGACGAGAGCCAGAAGCGCACCGCGACCGACGACGAAATCTCGAAGATGCAGGATGTCGTGCGCGACGGCATCAAGGGCGGAGCGCTCGGCCTCTCGGTGTCGCGCAACAAGGGCCACTACGACCCGCAGGGTGTCCACATCCCGGCATTGTGGGCCGACGAGAAGGAAATCTTCGCGCTCGGCGATGTGCTGCGCGAAATGGGCACCGGCATCATCCAGAGCGGCGGCGGCCGGGTCGCAGAGCTCAATGGCGGCTTGATGGCGCGTCTGTCGGAGGCGACCGGCCGCACCGTCATCTACAACAATCTCGGCCAGACCGTGCGCGAGCCCGATCTGTGGAAAAAGCACATGGCGCGGGTCGATGAAACCTCGAAGGCCGGCATCCGGGCCTATCCGCTGTGCAGCCCGAACCGCACGACCCAGAGCTTCACGATGCGCAACTGCCAGACCTTCCGCGGCTCGCCGACCTGGCACCCGATCCTGCTCTCCTCGGATGATGAAAAGCTGCGCGCCTATGCCGATCCGGCGATCCGGCAGAAATTGCACGACGAAGTCGTCGAGCACACGGTCGAGGTCCCGGCCGCCGGCTACTCGCGCCAGTGGTACAACTACATGTGGGTCGAAACCCCGGCGCTGGAGAAGAACCAGGGCTTGAAGGGGAAGAGCATCGGGCAGATCGCCAAGGAGCAGAACAAGCGCGTCATCGACGCTTTCCTCGATCTCGTCGTCGAGGAGAAATTGGACACCGGCTTCATGATGGCCGAGAACAACGTCGACGACGAAGCGATGGCCAAGATCCTGACCTACCCAAATGCCATAGTCGGGTTATCGGACGGCGGCGCGCATGTGCAGTTCCACGGCGGCTACGGCTACAGCACGCGTCTCCTCAGCGAGTGGGTGCGCGAGAAGCAGGTCATGACGTTGGAGCACGCGGTCCGGCGGCTGACTTTCGATTCCGCTTCCGCACTGGGTCTCTACGATCGCGGGCTGCTGCGCCCGGGCATGGCGGCTGATATCGTGATCTTCGATCCCGACACCGTTCGTCCGCTGCCGGAAAGCGTCGTGCACGACTTCCCGGCCGGCGGCTGGCGCGTGAAGGAGCCGGCGGCCGGCATCATGGCGACGATCGTCAACGGCCAAGTGCTGATGGAGAACGGCAAGCACACCGGCGCATTGCCCGGCCGGGTGCTGCGCAACACCTACTATCACGCCAATCACGCCTAGCCGCCTCACCTAGCCCCAAGAAACCGCCCGCAACGCAAGTTGCGGGCGGGTTTACGTCTGCCCCGCCGGGTGCGGCTGATCGGTAACTAACTTATCCGCATCCCCTCGTCGGGATTAGCTCGCTTTTTATCCATTCGCCATTCTTTGGCCAAAGTCGTGCTGTACAACACTCGATATTGCTGGGAGGAGGAGCGGCGGTAGGGTCTGTTCGGCGCTACGCCAAGGCACGCAACGAACGGCGAGGTGGCGTATTTTGCCCTCCCTGCTCGCTCCCTCAGAAGTCGTTTTTCGCTCCCTGCTCGAGGCAGAGAATTCGCCGCTCCAGGATGGGTAAGAGATTGATAGGTATGGATTATTGGCTTTGACCCGGACCGTCTCACGCCGCGGATTCGATTTTCTCCCTGTTCTCAGGGAGATTTGGCGGGCTTTACCCGCAGCCGGCGACGGCGCGCCGGGCTGGATCCTCGAGCAAGATGGGGCCGCGCTGATGCGGAGCGAGCTGGATCCGGAGGCAGTGACGCTGCTCGGCGCCTTCGACTCGTTCCTGCTCGCGCACGCCACGAAGGAGCATCTCGTCGACGCGCGATACTACAAGCGCGTCTACCGGCCGCAGGGTTGGATCTCGCCCGTGGTGCTCCGCGGCGGCGCGATCATCGGCGTCTGGTTTCCGGAACCGGCGGGAAAGGCGACGACGATTGCCGTCGAGCTGTTCGGCCGCGCCACGCCGGCGATCCGACGTGCGATCGAACGGGAGGCGGAGCAGCTCAGCACGTTCCTCGGCACGACCTGCTCGCCGCGCTTTCGGTAGCCGCAGTCCCCAGTCCCCCAGTCCCCAGTCCCCAGCCCCTAGTCCCTAGGCTAGCCCCTACATGTTTTTAGAACGGATAATACCCGCCCCCGTCGCTCGGGAACGGAATGACGACGATATTCGAACGTTCCGCGACGATGTGGACATCCTTGGCGCGCTGATCGCCTGCGGTCACGAAGAAGCCGACCTGTTCACCCACACCGGGCTGGTGGTAGGTCAGCGGCGCCCACAGCTGCGGGTTGTAATACCAGTTGCCGGCGAATTGCGAGGGGGGGCCACCGCTCCGGCCCAGTCCGTGCCAGAACTCCACGCCGCCCGCCGTGTACCAGCGTCCGCCGTGGTTCACGACCATCCACACCGTGTACTGAAGCGGACCGTCCCAGCCCGGCGGCGTTACGTCGGGCCACCGGCCGGCGCCTTCCTTCTTCGTGAAGTCGATGGCGACGCCGCTCGAATTGAAGTCGAGCACGCGGATCCTCGCAGTTGCCGGCCAGTCGCGGACGTCGACCGAGCCGACCACCGTGATCTGATGAATATCGAGCGCATCGTTCGATGCCGGCGGCGGAGCGGGCGTCGGAGGCGGCGGTTCAGGCGGAGGCGGGGGCGTCGGTGTCGGCTCGGACGCCGGCTGCGGCTTGCGCAGCACCTCCGTGCCGCTCACCGGCCCGACGCACGTCGTCCCGCTGTACGGGATGCGAAGCGTGTTGCCGTCGTCCTCGATGGTGCCGTTGCCGGTCAGCGTGAACGGGCAATTCGGAAGCCCCGGCGCGCTCGCCACGCCGGTGATCGTCAGCGCGACGTTGGTCCCGTTGAGCTGGCCGCTTGCGCTTCCGGAGATCGTCAAGCCGCCGCCGCAGACGCCCGAGAACGTTCCGGCAATCGTGGTCGCCGTCTGACTCCCGATCTGGTATTGAAAGTTCCCGCAGCGGCCGATGGTGGGAATCGTGGGCAGCACATTCGAGCTCCACGTCCCGACCAGCGGCCCGCTCCCGGTCGGGGAATTGTTCGACGGTCTCGAGCCGTCGGTTGCCGTCGGGGCGAGCACATTGGCGGAGTGTTGAAAACCGCAGCCCGCCGCGGCAACCACGCCGAGGGCGCCGACAAAAACCCAGAGGGATCTGCTCATTACAAACCTGTGATCGAGCGCACGTTTTCTGCACGCTCTTGGATACGAAACCTTTGATTTTTCGAAGAAAAGCGACGACGGAACTGATGCGCAGCAGGAAGTTCGCCAGGTCGCCCGTTCCGCCTGACTCTATCGACCGATCGCGCGCGCGCGATTGTGTGCAATAAGGGATCAGCTCGGGATTATGTGGCGCAGGCCGCTGATGTAATCCCTCAGCCCGTCGTGGGTGCTGCGAAAGGCGAGCCCGTCCCAGGGAATGGCCGCAGCGTCGAATTCTGCCGTTTCGAGACACTCATCATCGATGCAGAGCATGCCGCCGATGGCCGTGGCCGCGTAGACGACAATGACGGGCGCGCGACCGGGATAGGAGTAGATATTGACGAGGCCATCGAGGCGAACCTCGAGCCCGCACTCCTCGCGCGCTTCGCGGACCGCCGCCGAGGTCAGCGTTTCACCGCGGTCGACATACCCGCCTGGGAACACCCACTTCCCGTAGCCAGGCTCGATCGCCCGCCGCACAAGCACGAGGCGGCCGCTCGCCGACTGGATGATCGTCCCGACCGCGATTTTTGGATCGATGTAGAAGATGAAGCCGCAGCGGGCGCACACGGGCCGCTCGGGCTCGCCGGCCTTCACGAGGCGGCGCTCGAGCGGGCCGCCACAGCGGGGGCAGAACCGGTACGAATGCGAGTCGTCGTGCGGGTGAAGTGTGGACATCAGGTTGCGAGGTGCGACAGTGCGACGTGCGATGGCGCGACGTACGATAGTGCGACGCGATAGTGCGACGGGCAGCCCCGCACGCTCGCACCTCCGCACGTCGCACCTCCCGACAGTATAATTCCGTCGAGATGTCGATTCTGAAAGTCGCGCGCATGGGGCATCCGGTGCTGCGCGCGAAGGCGCGCGCGCTCGAGAAGAGCGATCTCAGGCGCGCGGGAGTTCAGAAGCTGATCGACGACATGATCGACACGATGGTCGAGTACCACGGGGTCGGGCTCGCGGCGCCGCAGGTGCACGAGGGGCTGCGTATTTTCGTCGCGTCACTCGACGCGCGGGACGACGCCGAAGCGGACGAAGAGCCGATCGCGATCATCAATCCCGAGCTCACGATCGTTGGCGCCGAGATCGTGGACGATTGGGAAGGGTGCCTGAGCATCCCGGACATTCGCGGCCGCGTGCCGCGCGCCCGTGAGATCAAGGTCCGCGGGTTCGACCGCAAGGGGGACCGCATCGAGCTCAGCGCCCATGACTTCCCCGCCCGGGTCATTCAGCACGAGACCGACCATCTCGATGGCGTCCTGTTCTTCGATCGGATGCGGTCGCTCGAGACATTGACCTTCCTCGAGGAGTACTCGCGCTACCGGGCGAAAGCAGACTGAGGGGCATGGGGCGGCTTGCTCCGCGAACTGCGGGTGCGAACGACGGACGCGGAAAAATCTAACGGCTCAGCCTTTTCTTTTCCATGCTGCGCTCGGACTGCAGCCGTTCCAGCTCCACGGCCGAGTGGTCCACGAACTGCATCGCGTGGGCGATGGCCCGGTGGCCGGCGGTCTCCGCGATCGCGCGGTGCATCGCCTGGCAGACCCGCCGGTAGGACGGATGGCCCTGCGGGGAGGTGCGCAGCTCGATGAGGTGCATGGCCTCGCGCGCGTTCATGTCCATGTAGAACCGGACGCGATACGCCATCACGACGGCGTAGGGCGCCGCATCGCGAAGTCCGCTCGCCACCAGCTGATCGTACAACTCCGCTGACCCGTCCATGACGGTGCGCCAATCGTGGAGCGCGCCGGCCTCCTCGATCGCGGCCGGTTCCGTACACCCGTGACGCGGGCTGAGCGGCTGCCACTCGAGTGTGAGCAGGCGGTGCCGCTGCAGGTCGCGGAACGCGCCGTAGTCGGCGAGCACGTCGAAGCGATAGCTGGTGCGCTCGAACGCGCGGCCCGGCTTGTGACGACGATTCGCGCGGCGACCGACATACGCGCGTAGGATCGCGGCGCGATCGTCGGGCGGGAGGCGCCGGGCGATGGACAGCAGCTGGTCGTCCGGCAGCGCCGATACCGAGTAGAGCGCGGCCGCGACGACCTTGATTTCGCCCTCGGGGTCGAAGTCGGTGAGCGTCACCTCGTCGCGCGGCTCGGGCGTGGCGTCGCCGAGGTACGGCGCGGCGAGCGCTTCGAAGGAGCGGCGCGTCTCCGCGAAATACTCGATCCACCGGCCGCCGCGGTCCGGCTGATCGAGCCGTGCGAGAAACGCTGGAATGACGTGGCGCAGCTCGGCGAGCATCTGCTGCGCGCAGCTGCGGACCTCCTCGAGCGCGTGCGCGAACATCCGCAGCAGCAGGGCCTCGAATGCCTGCCCCGTGCCGAACAGCCCGACGTTCGATCGTGTCGCGGCCGGAAGCAATCCACGCAGCGTGTCGAGCGCCTTGGCGCGAATCACCGATTTGTAGACGCCCTCGGAGTCTTCGGACGACTTCGGATAGCGGGCGCGGAAGTGCGCTTCCATCGACGGAATCCAGCGGGCGTAGATGTCGAAGGCCCGGTCGAGCGTGCGCACGAACGTGTCGCGCAGGGGGGACCCGTCGAGCTCCGCCGGGACGTGATACTTCCACTGACCGCTGGGCCGATCCGTATAGGGCACGTAGCGCGTCGACTGCTCGAGGTACGCCATCAGGCGTCCCCACTCGAGCACTTTGGTCAGCACGTTGGACACGCCTTCGCACGCGATGTGCGCGCCGCCGAGCTGCGCGACCGAGTCGTCTCCGTACTCGCTGAGGACGCGCGCGTAGAGCCTGTCGGCGCGCTCCGTGCCGACGCCCGCCTGGGCGCCGTGGCCCTGCGCCTCGCCGCGGGCGGACGGATCCACCTGGCCCAGGAACTCGTCGAGGAACAGACGCCGCACCGACTTGGCCGATCGCGAGTAGCGCGCAAAGAGCGCGCCCTTCACCGTTTCGGGCAGGTTCGTGAGGACGAACACGGAGCGGTCGGTGTTGGTGAAGTACGGCGCGAGCGCGCGTGTTTCTTCCGGCGTGAACCTTTCAGCAGGAGGATTGGCCACGGTGGTCGGGTATTCTATCGAACATGGTCTACATCTTCGGCAAAGACACCTGACCCTACACGCAAGCCGCCCGGGAGGACTTTGAGCGGCGGCACGTTTCGTTCGAGTACATCAACGTCAAGAAAGACGCCGCCGAGCTGCAGCGGATGCTGGGCTACAGCCACGGTCGGCGCGCGGTGCCGGTGATCGTCGACGGCGATCAGGTCACGATCGGCTTCGGCGGCACCTGAGGGGTGTAGCCGACACGCTCCGGGAGAGCGTGACTGGGCCAGTTTTCAAGGTGATTTGACAATATTGTGAAAATATTCACATAATCGACGACCCGCATGACGACCGCCCTTCGGCCCGCCGCGTCCGCGTCCGAATCCAGGCCTCTCGCCGCGCCCGCCGCGATCGAACTCGACGCCGTCACCAAACAATTCGCCGGCAACCGCGACGTCGTCGCCCTCGACCACGTCTCCCTCACCATTCCCCGCGGCGAGCTGGTCTCGATCATCGGCCCGTCCGGCTCCGGCAAATCCACCCTCCTCAACCTCGTCGGCGGACTCGATCGTCCGACCGCCGGCCGCGTCCGCGTCGACGGCGCCCCCCTCGCCGGATTGTCCGACGATGAGCTCACGAAAGTGCGGCGCGACAAGATCGGGTTCATCTTTCAGTTCTTCAACCTGCTGCCCACGCTCTCGTGCGTCGAGAACGTCGGTCTGCCGCTGCACCTCCGCGGCTGGCCGCGCAGGAAAGTCGACGATCGCGCGCGCGAGCTGTTGACCCTCGTCCAGCTCGGTCACCGGCTGACGCATCTGCCCGAGGAGCTGTCCGGCGGCGAGCGGCAGCGCGTGGCCATTGCGCGCGCGTTGTCGGTGTACCCGCCGATCCTGCTCGCCGACGAACCCACCGGCAACCTCGACACGCGGACCGGCGACGAAATCCTGACGCTCATCCGCGACGTCCACGGCCGCCTCGGCACGACGGTGGTGATCGTCACGCACGACATGACCGTCGCCGAGAGCTGCGAGCGCACGGTCGCGCTCCGCGACGGCCGCCTCGTGCAGGACGTCCGGCGATGATCCTGCTCCGGCTGATCAGCTGGCCGTATTTCCGCAAGCACGTCCTGCGCACCGCGCTGACGACAGCCGGCATCGTGCTCGGCGTCGCGGTGTTCGTCGGGATGCACACCGCCAACCAGAGCGTGCTGTTGGCGTTCTCGCGCACGGTCGATCGCATCGCCGGCAAGACCGAGCTGCAGGTCACCGCCGGCGAGACCGGCTTCGACGAAGACGTCCTCGAGCGGGTGCAATCCGTGTCGATCGTCAGGGTCGCCGTGCCCGTGATCGAAGCCGTCGTCGACACGAACATCAAAGGGCAAGGCAACCTGCTGGTGCTCGGCATCGACATGACCGGCGACCGCAGCCTGCGCGACTACGCCCTCGAGAGCGGCGACGATGCGGTCATCGACGATCCGCTGGTGTTTCTGGCGCAGCCGGACTCGATCATCCTGTCGAAGGAGTTCTCGGACAGGAACCACATCGCTGTCGGCGGACGCGTGTCGCTCGGCACCGTCGAAGGCGAGAAGCAGTTCACCGTCCGCGGCGTGATGAAGTCGTCGGGGTTGACGAGCGCCTTCGGCGGCAACATCGCGATCATGGACATCTA
>Ga0137415_10007344_pt1 | contig 10920 bp, 7 predicted proteins | sample CZODoug3_1_1_16f_FD_183082 | JGI IMG/M metagenome (GOLD analysis project Ga0137415, IMG submission 183082) | Vadose zone soil fungal communities from Angelo Coast Range Reserve, California, USA - CZODoug3_1_1_16fungal (Hybrid Assembly) | ecosystem: Environmental > Terrestrial > Soil > Vadose...
GATGCCGCGCCATCCCCAGTAGCTGCCGGCCGGGCCGTCCTTGGCGTGGATGGCATGGAAATCAAATTTCCCGCGGCGCAGGTACCCGTCGCAACTCCATACGCCGCCGTAAGGACCCACCCAGACGACCAACAGCGCAATGAAATTGTTGAGCGTCGTGGAGAAGTCCTGGACGAACAAAATATAGAGTGCGATCGCCGTCGAGACGACGACGTCCAAGCCGGTCGCGACATTGCGGTGCAGCTTGAGGCCGATGGCCTGCAGGGCCAAACCCGACGAGTAGTAGGTGGGGATGTTGTTGGCGAGCGAGCCGCCGATGACGGCAAAGATATAGACGATGAACAGCCAGCTCGGAATGAAGGGCTTGAGGCCTGCGACCGGATCGGACATGTCGCCGAGGGTGGCACAAGTTGCGCCCATCGCAGTCAGTGCCAAGGACGGCAGATAGCTGGCCCAGAACACGTGCCGGAACACCGGACGTCCCGGCGTGGCCGATGGTAGATAGCGGACCCAATCAGGACCATTGAACAGGAAGGAGAGGGGATTTGACGCAATGGCGGCGCAGGCGGTCAAGAATGCCGCAACGGTTTGGCCGGGCGATAGGAGCACGTGCGGTGTCGAAGCGAGCGTGAATTCGTGGTTCCCGACGATCACCGCAATCACGACGATCAGCGCCACGCTAACCAACACGGCGAAGACGCGCTGGCACCAGATCATAGTCGCGTGACCCAGCACGGCGATGCCGCCGCACAGCACGAGCTGCAGCAACACGGCCAATAGCTTGCCGGCGGCGCCGGGGTCGGCCCAGCCGAGCAGTTGGAACAGCGCCAGCAGTGCCTCGACGCCGAAGGTGATGTTGATGACCTCGAAGGCCACTGAAGCCACCCATGACAATACGGAATTGGGCAGATTGCCGCGCATGCCGAACGCCGCGCGCGTCAGAGTGCTCAAGGGCAATCCGGCGCGCACCGACAGAATGGAGCCGTATGAAACGTACACATAGGCCAAGCTGCCGACGACGCAGGCGGCGAGAGCCATCCATAGACTTAAGCCCTGCGCGATGGCGAGCGCACCGATCGCAAAGGAAAAAAGGTTCACGCTGTTCGCCACCCAAAACAGGTCCACCTGCCGCAAGGTCATATTGCGCTCGGGTTCGGGAATATGATCGAAGCCACGCACCTCGATGCCGAAGGCTTCGTTGCTGTGGGGGATCACTGCTTCTTCGTCGCGCATGATGTTTTGCTTTGTGTCGACGCCGGTGTCCCTCGCTGATTGCATCCATATCAGCGCGCCTTTTGTAACAGTGGCGGGACGGCTCTGTAAACAACTATCGTACGCGGATCATCCTGGTGCATCAGCGCTAGGCTCTTGCACGCTTTGTGTGCGCGATCGCCGTTTTTGCGGGCGCCGGTGCATCTGCGGGCTTTCCCATGGTGCGGACGCGCGTCACGCTGACGTTGAGCGGCAATTTGTCACCATCCCTTGAAGGAATACCCCAGCGTGAGGCCGATGGTCCGGGGTTGCGACACGATCGCCATCCAGCGATTGCCGAACACACTGGGATCTTGGTAGGAGGTGATCCCCAAGTTGTTTGTCAGGTTATTGACGTACGCGGTGGCGGACCAGTGCGACTGAGTGAAGCTCAATCGCGTGTCCAGCATCGTATAAGCGGGCACCGGCGGTATGGCGATCGACAGTCCCGACAAGACTGCGCTTTGATAGTGAGCATCGATGGCATAGCGCAACTCACCCCCCGCGAGCGGGACATGTCCGTATTCGAGCGTGGCCGCGGCACTGGACTTCGGTGTCCCGGGCAATGAGCTGCCGACCACGGGCGGTGCACCGGCGACGTTGGGAAAGGAATACAGGGGACTGAGTTGGGTCAGTTTGGTCGTGTCGTAGGTGTAACCCAGATGCGCGGTCAGATGCGAGGTCAACAGGGCGTCCATCTCCAGTTCGAGTCCGCGGCTATAGGCTTCGCCGACGTTGAGTACGCCGGGCAGCACGAGGGCGGTCAGCTGCACTTCTTCCTGGACCTTGTGCCACTTGATGTCGTAGATGGCGGCGGAGTAGCGAAAGTGGTTCGCCACGGTCCCCTTGACGCCGATTTCGTAATTGTCGGCCGTGTCCGGCTGTACCTTGAAGAGCGACGGAGGAACGGCAATGCCTCCGGCGGTGGACGGCAATGCGTTCACGCTGCCGCGCCGGAAGCCTTGCGACCAGGTCGCGTAGGCCAAGTTGTCCTTGTCGAATTGGTACGAAGTATTGAGCTTCCAGAGTGCTCGACGCCACGAGTCGCCGGACGTATTGTTGGTGGGCGGAGAACCAAATTGCGGGAGCGCCAGGAACAGGAGCGCGTTCGATTGTGTTTGGGTCAGGGTCTGCTTGAATACGCGGGCACCGCCGGTCAGGCTCCACGCCGATGTGATGTGGCCGGTCAGTTCGCCGAACAGGGCGATCTCTTTGAACTTGGTGTTGAAGTTGCCGACGAAGGCTTCGTCCTTGAGCACCGGGATGCCATTGATGACGGTGGTCTTTCCGGGCACGTAGGCCGTGTCGCCGACGCCGCAGTACGACGGCGTGTTGAAATCGGCGGGACTGGGTCCGTAGATGGGTGCGCACGCGTTATAAAAGTCGTTATACCCGGGATAGTAGTCCTCCTCCTTGATGACGGTGGTCTGGTTCTTGTAGAACAGGCCGCCGACCCACTCGAACATTCCGCCGGATTTGGATGCCAGGCGGATCTCCTGCGACCAAGGCTTGTCATCGAATGCTTCCTTGCCGACGATGAACATCCTGGGGTTCTGGCCGTACAGATCCTGCGGAAAGCCGTAGAAATTCTCGTACTCCGCGGTTTCGTCTGCCGAAGTCCGGTTGAGGTGATGCGCCCAAGAGCTCGCCGAGGTCAGGGTGGCGAATCCCATGTCGTACTCCAGCGTCAGCGCTACCATGTCGACGGTGTCGTGGGTGGTGGATTGGGTGTTCTCCGGGCTCGACAAGCGGTCGACACCAGGCGGGACCGGCCCGTTGTAGTACTGTGCGGCGACCGGCGGATTCGTGAAGTTGCCAACCGGTAAGACGGCCGGGGCGACGGGTTGGTTGTAGCCCGCGAGACTGGTCGCAATGTACGGAAATCCGTTGGCATTCGACAGCTGATGATAATAGGACAACTGGGCGTGAAACTCGTCGCTGGGCTTGAACAGCGCGGCCACCCGAGCACTGCGATATTGATAGGAGTTCACACCATCTTTGCGGTAGACGATGGGGTTGCTGAACACTGCGCCGGGCGTTGCCGGAAGCGGTACTCCCGTAGAGTCGAGCGCATACAGATTCGGCTGATTGATGAAGCCGGCTTCATCCGTCCACCCGGCATTCAACCGCACGGCGAAGGTGTCGGACAGGGGCAAATTGAGCATGCCCTTCACGTCTTCGTTGAGGGCGTGCGTGTGGTTGGTTTTACTCAAACCCGCCTCGACCTTGGCGTCGAACGCACTCGGATCGGGAGCATTCTGCACGAATCGAATGGTGCCGCCGAGGGAGCCGGAACCGTAGAGCGTGCCCTGCGGGCCGCGGAGCACTTCCACCCGGTCGAGATCCTGCAATCGAAGGTTGACCAACAGCGGAGTATCGTCGACGTAGGTGGCGACCGGCGGCAACACCGGCGAGGCGGCGGCCGGCAATCCCGAGGTGGTTTCGCTGTTCAAGCCGCGAATGATGAGATTGGCACCGCCGACGCCGCCGAACGGTCCTTTGTCCGTGTAGTTGACGCCCGCCATCGAGTGGGCGAGGCCTGCAATGTCGACGATCCCCGCCTGATCGAGACTTGACCCGCTGACGGCGGTGATGGCGATGGGCAGATCCTGAGCGGAGACTGCGCGGCGCGTTGCTGTTACCACCACTTCTTGCAGCGTCGCCTCGTCAACGTTGGATTGGTCGGCGGAAGAGGGTGCGCCGTGCAGTACGGCCAGTACCGCCGCCGTCACGGATGACACAGTACCTGCGAAACGCGGAGTAGACCGAGATGCGGGTGCGTTCACCCGCCTCGCCCCATGAGCGGTGGCCATTGATTCATCCCTTTGTTCTGAATTTGCCGAATCGTTCCAATTGCATTTCTTTAAACGCGCGTTTAAATTAATTGCAAAGGGCATGCCAAGGCGCGCAGAGCAGATCGAATTAGAAAATAGCTACAGATAACGCTGCATTGGTGACCCGCGTCGAGCGGATCTGGCAAGGCCGCGCACGATGGCGCGCACCGGGGCAGAGCAGGGCTGCATGCCCGATGCCCGAAGATTGGGCGCGAGGGCCGCAGCAGCGATTAGTGTAGGCTTCAGTTCAACTCGCATAGTCGGCAATGCATAGAATGAGTGCGGGCGTGCCGCCCGTTGCGGATCAGGAGCGAATGCCGATGTTCAGCCTCACCGCTTTCAGACAGGAGATTCCTTCGCGCACCTACTGGATGGCGGTGGCGATCGCCAGCGCCGGCGTGGCCCTGCTCTGGTGCGTACTGACCTACGGTGGTTACGTCACGCCCATCTTCCTGCCATCGCCTACCGATGTATGGAACGCCGCAACCGAGCTATGTCTATCCGGCGTCTTCGCCGCCGATTTTGGCCGATCCTGCGAGAGAGTGTTCGGCGGCTTCGTTGCCGCGATCATCGTATCGATTCCCATTGGAATTCTGATGGGCAATTTTCGCATCATCGAGGCAGCGATCGAGCCCTTTCTCGCGTTCGTGCGTTACATGCCCGTACCAGCGTTCATTCCGCTCATCATTCTCTACGCAGGCATCGATGAGTTTTCCAAAATGCTCGTCATTTTCATCGGAACAGCGGTGCAGATGATCATCATGGTTTCTGATGTCGTGAAGAAAGTGGCTGCAGACTTCTGCAAAGTGGCGCTGACGCTCGGCGCCACCCCGGCCGAGATCGCACGTAAGGTGGTTTGGCGTGCCAGTCTGCCGGGGATCGTTGATGTATGCCGGATCAATCTGGGCTGGGCATGGACCTATCTCATCGTCGCCGAAGTCCTTGCCGCGAACCAGGGGCTCGGCTTCCGGATCATCAAGGCCCAACATCTTTTGAATACCTCGATCATATTCTTCTACCTGGTGGTGATCGGCGCGCTGGGCTTGGCCTGCGACATTGCGTTCAGATTGTCGAGTGCACGCCTATTCCCGTGGACCCGAGAATATCTCGGTGCCTAGGGCCTCCGGAGAATGACACGATGCTTCTGATGATCGAGACTCTGACAAAATCTTACCCGTCGCGAGACGGGCAGTCACCCGCCCTTGCAGAAATCAATTTTGGTATCGAGGAGGGAGAATTCGTCTCCTTGGTCGGTCCGTCAGGATGCGGCAAATCAACCATTCTGGCCCTTGTGGCCGGCCTGATCCCGCCCAGCACGGGGCGCATCACGCTGGACGGTTCCATCGTAAGAAAGGCAGGTGCGGACCGCGGCATGGTCTTTCAACAGGCCAATCTATTCCCCTGGTTGACGGTGTTTGAAAACGTCACGTTCGGTCTGACCTTGAAAGCCAACCGAGTTCCAAGGAACGATGCGCGTGGCATATTCCTGCCGGCGCAGGCCGATTCTCTGCTGGAGGCGGTCGGCCTCGCCGCCTTCCGCGATCACTACCCGCGGCAATTGTCGGGCGGAATGAGGCAACGCGCGGCGCTGGTCCGTGCACTGGTGACCAAGCCGCGCATTCTTCTGATGGATGAACCGTTCGGAGCACTCGACGCGCAAACGCGGGAAGAGATGCAGGAGCTATTGATGCATTTATGCCAACGTCAGGGAACGACGGTCCTGTTCGTTACGCATGACGTCGAGGAAGCTCTGATCCTATCGGATCGGGTGCTGGTCATGCAGGCGCACCCCGGGGCAATCATTGCCGAGGTGCCCGTTTCGCTGGAACGCCCGCGCAATTTGGATATGCGAGCCGATCCAATCTTCGTCGAGTTGCGCGCGCGCTTGTTCGACCTATTGCACCACCGCGTCCGCAAGGCGATTTCTCAAATGGTCGTGAACGATGGGACGGCTGCAGCCGAAAACAGGTTGAGGCAGGCGTGACCGTCGATTCCGCCAATCACCTCGATTTGATTGCCGCTGAAGGCGTTCATCTGTTCGACAGATACCATGACTTCACGCTGCGCACCTTGCGTGGCCGCGGCGACGGCCGCCATGGTGGTGCCGTAAACGATGCGGCTGATTCGCGCGAGCCACGCCGCGGTAAAGCACATGGGGCACGGCTCAACCGTCGTAATGAGGGTGAACCCGCGAAGGTCAGGGCCTCGCGCCGCCACCGCCATGCGTACGATCTCGATCTCGGCATGGCGCGTGAAATCCCGGAAGCTTCGGACCTGGTCGTTGAGCGTCGCAACCAATTCGCCCGACGATCCGACGAGGATTGCACCAAACGGCGGCTCGCCCACCGCCGCGCCATTTCGGGCTACATCGAGCGCTCGCTGCATGAGTGGCAACAGTTCCAACATACACCTGAATACTATCATCGAGGGCGAGGTTTCGAATGAGAATACACCCGATCACACTGCTGGGAATTTCCGCCGTCATGTTCGCCCACCTTTCCACCGCCCGCGGTGTCACTCCCGTATTGCGGGTCGGTTTCGACTCGTGGGTGGGCTTTGCAGGTGTTTTCGCTGCGGTCGATCAGGGCTTTTTTGAGAAGGAGGGCGTGACGGTTGAATTGCGTTCGTTTCCGGGCCCGACCGACACAATTCCACCGACGATCGCCGGAGACTTGGACATCGCGCTGACGACTCCCGATAACGTCATGTCGGTGGATGCCGGCCAAAAATCAGATCTCGTCACGATCGACGTCATCGACGTGTCGGTGGGGGCCGATGCCGTTGTGGCAAGGAATGACATCGTCGATATCGCGGGACTCAAGAACAAGAAGATCGCGGTGACCTTCGGCCAGTGTAACGAGTTGTTGTTGCTCGAGGCGCTCGCCAGGTCCGGCCTGAAGCAATCAGATGTCACGCTGGTCAACATGGATGCAGATGCCGCCGGTGCGGCTTTCATCGCGGGTAGACTCGATGGGGCCGTTACTTGGGAACCCTGGTTGACGCAGGTGACGTCGAGCGGGAAAGGCCATATCCTGTTTTCATCGAAGCTGGCGCCCAATATCATCTTCGACAGTGCTGCGGTCACCCGCAGATTTGCCGCGGGTCACAAGAAGGAAATCGAAGCCTTCATACGCGGCATGGACGCGGGAGTCGCCTACCTTCGTTCCCATCCGGAAGAGACTTACGCGATCGTCGCCAAGGCTCTTGCCATAAAACCTGCGGACGTGGCCCTGATGTTGAAGGGCGTGAAGGTATTCGACTTGGATGATAATCGCGAGCTGTTCGGTGACCCCGTGAAGCCCGGTCAAATCTATGCGGCCATGGACAGCGTGGCTGATTTTCAGGTGGCGCAACAGCTTTACAAAGTGAAGCCCGTGATCGGAACGACGTTGGATTCTACCTTCGTGCGCTCTGCGTCGATGAAGTGCTCCGAGTGCATGGATGTACGAACAGCCCGACCCGCGATTCCCGACCGATCCCGGATGGGGATTTCGGTGACGAAGGGCGAGTTACCGATCCAGTAAACGGAGCGGCGTACCAACGGCGACTCATACTCGTACCCGTGCGCTCCTGTCCGTACCCATCTTGCGGCTACATGGCCAAGAGCGTACGGTTAACACCTGTACACAGCTTTACGCCGTCGAACCTGCGAACTGGGAACTCGGCAGCGCCCAGCCTCGCGCCTTAACGATGATGGTTTATGGCAAAGAAGATCCCGCTCACCGAAGTAGCTGTTGAGACTGAGTGCAACTATCCGTCGCCCTTCGACCGACCGTGCCTCGACCAGTCGACGCAGCGGCTGGCACGCCATGCGGGTCTGACCCAGTTCGGCGTGAATCTGACCGTGATCCAGCCTGGCGCTTGGTCGAGCCAGCGTCACTGGCACAGCCGTGAGGACGAACTAGTGTGGGTGCTCGAGGGCGAGCTGACGCTGGTCACCGACGGCGGCGAGGAAGTGCTGCGCGCCGGAGATTGCGCCGCCTTCCGAGGCGGCGACCCCGATGGCCACCACCTCGTCAATCAATCCGGCCTCCCGGCCAAGGTACTCGAGATCGGTAACAGCGATCCGCAGGATCGCTGCGTCTATTCGGACATCGATATGATCGCCGAGCCGGGCGAGGCGCGCTACCGCCACCGCGATGGCAACCTGTACCCGGTGAAGACATAGTCGCGATCGATCGAATCGACACGGACGACCGAAAGGGTCCGGGAGGCAAGGACGAATTGCGGCTGTCGGAGAACTCTATGCGAAAAATGTGAGTGCCTCGCGAATTAGCCGCGGAAAGTATTTGGCGGTTGGGAAGGAGATGATACGCTGGCCTTTCGGTGGCCGTTGGCACGGAGACCATGTTGACTCAAATCGTATTTGCTGACGCGGCGCACCACGCTGACGGGCGTCGATAAGCGCACGTGCCGCCTCACGTGCACGAGTGAGAGACGAGGCGTAACATTTCCAGCGTTCTGGAAATCTTGCATCGCCACTACCGCGGTAGCGCAGCCGCGTCAGCGCATGCTGTAGAGGATGATGCGCTGAATTGCCCAGAACATGCCGACGGCGGCGATCGCAATCGAGCATGGGATGGCAATCCTCGCGCGAAACCACGCCTTTTTGCGGAACCAGCCAACGGCGATGAATGCCAATGCGATGACAAACAGTTGACCGAAGTCGACGCCGAAGTTGAAGCCCAGGAGTGCAATGAGAAAGTCGCGCTTCGGAAACGGGATGTCGCTCAAGCTGCTGGCGAAACCGAGACCATGAACGAGTCCGAAGGCGAATACCACGGCCAGGCGGCCGGGTCCTAATCGAGGGTTGACCACATTCTCGATGGCGATCCACGCAATCGATAATGCGATGGCTGGTTCGACATAGCGACTCGGAAGGCTGAAGATTCCGTAGGTCGAGAGGAACAGCGTAGTCGCGTGCGCGACCGTGAATACGGTAGTTTGCGACAGGAGCTTGCGCCACGTGATGCCTAGGAAGAACAATCCTAGGACGAAAAGGATGTGGTCCGCGCCTTCGGGAATTATGTGCCGGAAGCCCAGGCGTAAGTAGAGCGAGGCCTGGCGGGGCCATGACACTGTATCGAGGTCGATACGCGACTCGTCGCCACCGTCGCGGGCTGCGTCGGGATTCGAAACCTGGCTGGTATGTGAATCGTCGACGGGCGCCTTTTCCGACCAAGCATACGGCTCGCTGTCGTGAGCGCCGTCCTCGAGCCAGCGCGTGATGGAGACGTGTGCGGTGGGTATGCGGATGGTATAGACCACCGGATAGTCAATGTTGGCGCCGAGCGGTACGATGAGCTTGATTGGTTCCGTGGAGGCTGGCAACCGCGCGATGAACCGGAACGTCGACAGCGTGCTCATGGAACCGTCGATGATCAGAGTCTTGTCCGCGGTTGCGGTGGAGAATTGCTGAAAAGCGAGCTGCAACGGTTGGTTGCCGATGACGAGGCGCAGGCTGTCCCGCACCTGCGGCAATACCTTACGAATGTCGGCTTGCTGCGCGGCGGCGGACTCGGTGACGAGTTCGTAGTACCGCTCGGGTGAACCTAGGATTTGGGTAAGGTCGATGCCGACCTTCACCTCGAGGGTGCCGGGCTCTGCGAAGGTAACCGTCACCTCGGTCATCGTCATGGTGTGGGCCCGCGCGAGCGGGACCCACCCCACCAGAAGCAGCGCCCCCGCGATGCCCTTGTGCATCGATGGGACGGCCGTTACCAAACGATCGGCTTGGTCTCGCCGGTTTGCAGGAGTACGAGGCCAGACGGGTTGCCCGGATAGGGAACGACCAGGCGCCAGGTGAACGGGCTGCAGGTGATCATGGCGAATAGCACGCGGCGCGGAAACCCGGGGCTGCCGATCCACTCCATGGCATCACCCTTGGCGTACAAGTCTTCCATGCTGGCGGCGGCGGCGGCGATCGGGCGGCTGGTCATGAGGCCACCGATCTCGAGACGCATTTCGGCGGTGACCTTGCCGTCGTTGACGAGCACGATGCCGCCATTGATCTCGCTGATGCGATTGACCGCGACGGCCATGGCTTCGTCGCTCGAACCGATGACCGTGATGTTGTGCAAGTCATGAGACACGGACGTTGCGACGGCGGAGTTCGGCGTCTTGGGACCCATGTCGGTCCAGAACATTTTTCCGAGTTTCGCCTTACCGACGTAACGGTCGACGATCGCGACCTTGACGATGTCGTGTCCGATATCGCGCTGGACGATGCCGTTGACCACCGGGAGAATCGCGGTCTTCTGCTCGGCGTCGGTGTAGAAGGGCGCTTGGATGGCGGCGGTCACGGTCGTCTTGCCGACCGGTGCGAGGATTTCGAAGTCCTTGGCGGTAAGCTTACGGCCGATGTGGATGGTGTCCGTCGCCCAGGCGGGCCAATTGATCTTGGGCACGGGAAGCAAGTACTTGCCGTCCTTCGCGGCTAGTTGGCCATCCGCGAAGACTTCTTTGATCGCCACGTCCTTGACGGAGCTCAACAGGACGACGTCGGCGTAGCGGCCCGGCGTGATCGAGCCGACAATGGAATCCATGTGTGCGTGGCGTGCGGGGTACAGGCTCGCCATCGCGTAGGCGGCCTCGGGGGGTGCGCCCATTTTCATGGCCAGTTGGATGTGGGTGTTCATCGTGCCTTGCTTCAAGGAATCGGCGACGTTGCGATCGTCGGTAACGAGCGAGATGTTGGACCATTCCTTGAGGCCGTTCTTCACGAACAGCGGCACGGCCTTTTCGATGTTGTCGTCACGCAATTGGAGAAAGAGCCCGGCTTGGAGTTTTTGCCAGGCCTCTTCGGCGACGCGCGTTTCGTGATCGCTGGTGAGAC
>Ga0137415_10007345_pt1 | contig 10918 bp, 13 predicted proteins | sample CZODoug3_1_1_16f_FD_183082 | JGI IMG/M metagenome (GOLD analysis project Ga0137415, IMG submission 183082) | Vadose zone soil fungal communities from Angelo Coast Range Reserve, California, USA - CZODoug3_1_1_16fungal (Hybrid Assembly) | ecosystem: Environmental > Terrestrial > Soil > Vadose...
GGCGGGTTCGGCGGGGCGCCCAAGTTCCCGCCGTCCATGACGCTGGAGTTCCTGCTGCGCCACCACGAGCGGACCGGGTCGGCGCGCGCGCTGGAGATGGTCGAGCTGACCTGCGAGCGGATGGCCAGGGGCGGCATGTACGACCAGCTCGGCGGCGGCTTTGCGCGGTACAGCGTGGACGCCAGGTGGGTGGTGCCGCACTTCGAGAAGATGCTCTACGACAACGCGCTGCTGCTGCGCGCCTACGCCCACCTGGCCCGGCGCACCGCGCACGCCCCGACCGCCGCGCTGGCCCGCCGGGTGGCCGAGCAGACCGCCGCGTTCCTGCTCGGCGACCTGCACACGGCCGAGGGCGGCTTCGCGGCCGCGCTGGACGCGGACACCGACGGGGTGGAGGGGCTGACCTACGCCTGGACCCCGGAGCAGCTGCGCGAGGTGCTCGGCGACGAGGACGGCGACTGGGCGGCCGAGCTGCTCACGGTCACCCCGGCCGGCACCTTCGAGCACGGCAGCTCCACGTTGCAGCTGCTGGCCGAGCCCACGCCGTTCGACGAGCCGCGCTGGCAGCGGGTGCGTGCCGCGCTGCTCGCCACCAGGGCGGCGCGCCCGCAGCCGGCCAGGGACGACAAGGTGGTCACCGCGTGGAACGGGCTGGCCATCACCGCGCTGGCCGAGGCGGGCGCCGCGCTGGGCCGGGCCGACTGGGTGGACGCCGCCGCCGGCGCCGCGACGCTGCTGCTCGGGCTGCACATGGTGGACGGGCGGCCGAGGCGGTCCTCCAGGGGCGGCGTGGTGGGCGCGGCGGGCGGGGTGCTGGAGGACTACGGCTGCCTGGCCGACGGGCTGCTGGCGCTGCACCAGGCCACTGGGGCGGCCCAGTGGCTGGACGCGGCGCTCGGCCTGCTGGACAGCGCGCTGGAGCACTTCGCCGACCCGGAGCAGCCGGGCGGCTACCTGGACACGGCGGACGACGCCGAGTCGCTGCTGCACCGCCCCCGGGACCTCACCGACGGCGCCACGCCGTCCGGGGCGGCCGCACTTGCCGGCGCGCTGCTCACCGCGTCGGTGCTGGCCGACCCGGCGCGGGCCGGCCGCTACGGCGAGGCGAGCGCGGCGGCGGTGTCGGCGGTCGGCGCGCTGGCCGGGCGGCATCCGAGGTTCGCCGGCCACTGGCTGACCGTCGCCGAGGCCGCCGCGCGCGGTCCGCTGCAGGTGGCGGTGGTCGGTGGGGCGGACGACGAGCGACGCCTCGCGCTGCGCAGCTACACGCAGCGGGTGGCCCCGGGCGGCACGGTGGTGGTGGCCGGGGAGCCGGACGCGCCGGGCATCCCGCTGCTGGCCGGGCGACCGCTGGTGGACGGGCTGGCGGCGGCGTACGTGTGCCGGGGGTTCGTCTGCGACCGGCCGGTGACCACCGAACGCGAGCTCGCCGCCGCCCTCCGCTGACCCTTCGCTGACCCTCTGCTGAGCCTCCGCCATCGAGGTTGACCCACCGGGTGAGCCACCAGCGCGGCCGGCTACCCCGCAGTAGGGTCGGCTGAGCACGCCGCGGAACCGAGCGGCGGAACACAAGGAGGCACCGCCATGCCCGAGGCAGTGATCGTCGCCGCCGCCCGGTCGCCCATCGGACGCGCGTTCAAAGGTTCGCTGACCGGCATTCGCCCGGACGACCTGACGGTTCAGCTGGTGCAGGCCGCGTTGGCCCAGGTCCCGGAGCTGGACCCGAACCGGCTGGACGACCTGATGCTCGGCTGCGGGCTGCCCGGCGGCGAGCAGGGCTTCAACCTCGGCCGGGTGGTCTCCGTGCTGCTCGGCTACGACGACCTGCCCGGTACCACGGTCACCCGGTACTGCTCGTCGTCGCTGCAGACCACCCGGATGGCCATGCACGCGATCCGGGCCGGCGAGGGCCACGCGTTCATCTCGGCCGGCGTGGAGACCGTGTCGCGGTTCACCAAGGGCAACTCCGACTCGCTGCCGGACACCCACAACCCGCTGTTCGGCGACGCGGAGGCGCGCTCGGCGAAGCTCAGCGAGGGCGGCCTGGACTCCTGGACCGACCCGCGCGGGTCCGGCGACACCCCCGACGTCTACATCGCGATGGGCCAGACCGCCGAGAACCTGGCGCGGGCCAAGGGCGTCACCCGTGAGGACATGGACCACTTCGGGGTCCGCTCACAGAACCTGGCCGAGAAGGCCATCGCCAACGGCTTCTTCGCCCGGGAGATCACGCCGGTCACGCTGCCGGACGGCACGGTGGTCAGCGCCGACGACGGCCCCCGCCCCGGGGTCACCTACGAGGGCGTCAGCGGGCTCAAGCCGGTGTTCCGACCGGACGGCCGGGTCACCGCCGGCAACTGTTGCCCGCTGAACGACGGGGCCGCCGCGTTGGTCGTCATGTCCGACACGCTGGCCGCTGAGCTGGGCATCACGCCGCTGGCCAGGGTCATCTCCACGGGCGTCTCCGGGCTGTCCCCGGAGATCATGGGACTCGGCCCGGTGGAGGCGTCCAAGAAGGCGCTCGCGCTGGCCGGGATGACCATCGACGACGTGGACCTGGTCGAGATCAACGAGGCGTTCGCCGCGCAGGTGCTGCCCTCGGCGCGCGACCTGGGCATCGACGAGGACAAGCTGAACGTCAACGGTGGCGCGATCGCGCTGGGCCACCCGTTCGGCATGACCGGCGCCCGGATCACCACCACCCTGATCAACTCGCTGCGCACGCACGACAAGCAGATCGGTCTGGAGACCATGTGCGTCGGCGGCGGCCAGGGCATGGCCATGGTGCTCGAACGCCTCAGCTGAGCCGAGCCGAACGCAGACGCGGCGGGCACCTTCCTGGTGGGGAAGGTGCCCGCCGCGCTTTCCGACCGGGGAGGGGGTCCCGGTGGGTCCACACCCGCGCGGCCGGGGTGAACGCCGCGCGGGTGGTCGTCGGTGCTAGTTCTGCCGCAGGTAGCTGAGCAGCCGGAGGATCTCCAGGTACAGCCAGACCAGCGTGGTCATCATGCCGAAGGCGATGTACCAGGCCATCTTCGCCGGCGCGCCGGCCCGAATCGCCTGGTCCGCCTGGTCGAAGTCCAGCAGCAGGGTGAACGCGGCGATGCCGATCACCACGATGCTGAACAGGATCGCCAGCGGGCCGCCGGAGCGGATGCCGATGCCGCCGGTGGTGAAGAAGCTCACCACGAAGTTGATCAGCATCAGGCCGATCACGCCGAACATCGCGCCGATGACCATCTTGGTCAGCCGGGGAGTGACCTTGATGGCGCCGGTCTTGTAGACCACCAGCATGCCGATGAACACCCCGAAGGTGCCGATCACGGCCTGGAAACCGATGCCGGCGAGCCCACCGAGCTGGCCGCCAGTACCGGTGCCGGCAGACTCGAGCCAGCCGGTGATGCCACCGAGCGCGATGCCCTCGGCGATCGAGTAGGTGATGATCAGAGCCGGATTGCTGCTCTGCTTGAAGATGACGATCAGCGAGATCACCAGGCCGACGACAAACGCCGGCAACGCCAGCCAGTACGCGCCGCTGAGCACGGTGAGCACGCCGGCGACGAGCGCGAGGCCGGCGGTGATCGCGGTCTTGGTGACCACGTCGTCGACGGTCAGCGGGCGGTCGGTGGTGGCCCGGTCGTAGCCGGTGGGCTGGTTCGTCTGTCGATACGCGGCCGCGCCACCGGCGGCCCCGCCGATCCGATCGTCAAATCCCGCATAGCCGCCCCGCCCAGTGGGCAGGTTGCGGAACGCCGGGTTGCTACTGGTGCGCACCGTGTCCTCCTCAGACACCCAAGTTCAGACCTTCATCGGCCTCACTGGTGCCAACGCGCCTAGCCGGCTGAGGGTTCCCTGACCAGCGACATAACGCGAAGATCGGCAGAATCCGCAGGTCAAGCCGCTGTGACCTGCGACGTATCGAGCACCGAGGCCAGTTCGGCCGGCGAGGCGTTGCCGCCGGTGACGATCACGCCGACCCGCGCGCCGGCCAGTTGGCCGCCCAGCGCGAGCAGCCCGGCCAGTGAGGCGGCCCCGGCGCCCTCGGCCATCGTGTGTGCGTGGGTGAGCAGCAGCAGTTGGGCGGCCCGCACCTGCGCGTCGTCCACCAGCACGAAGTCGGCCAGGTGCGCGCGCAGCACCGCCTGGGTGCTCGGGTAGCCGGAGCCGATGGCCAACCCCTCGACCGCCGTGCGGTTGGGCCGGCTGACCGGTTCGCCAGTGCGCCACGAGTCGTGTGCCGCCCGGGACGCCCTGGCCTGCACCGCGATCACCCGGCAGTCCGGGGCGACCGAGGCGGCCACCAGGCAGGCCGCCGCCGCCCCGCTGCCGCCGCCGACCGGCACGATCAGGTAGTCCAGCTCCGAGTGGCTGGTGAGTAGCTCCAGGTAGAGGGTGCCGACGCCGGCGACCAGCGCCGGCTCGTTGGCCGGGTGGACGAACCGCGCGCCGTCCCGCTCGGCCAGCTCGGCGGCGTGCGCGCCGGCCTGCTCCATCGTCGTACCGTGCAGCACCAGTTCGGCGCCCCAGCCGCGCAGCGCACGCAGCTTGGTGGGGTTGGCCGGCTCGGGCAGCACAATCCGACAGCGCGCGCCGAACCGCCGGGCCGCGTAGGCCAGCGACTGCCCGTGGTTGCCGGTCGACGCGGAGACCACGCCGGCCGCGCGCTCGGCGGCCGACATGCCGGCCAGCAGGTTCAGCCCGCCCCGGACCTTGAACGCGCCGGTGGGCTGTACCTCCTCGTGCTTGAGCACCACCTGGGCACCGGTGACGTCGTCCAGCGCGGGGGCGCCCCAGGCGGGGGTCGGGTCGAGCAACCCGACGAGGGTCGACTGTGCGGCTCGAATGGCGTCGATGTTCACGTACCCCAGGGTGGGGGCTGACATCGCATCAATCCAGTGCCAGTATTCGAGGAATTCCATAGATCTCGTCGATATGTTGGCGCGGGCACCGCAGACACCGGGAGAGACGGACATGTTGAGCCTGACGCGGTTGCGGGTGCTGGCGGCCGTGGCGGAACACGGGTCGGTGACCGCCGCGGCGGTCGCGCTGCACTATGCCCAGCCGTCGGTGAGCCACCACCTGGCCCGGCTGGAGGCGGAGACCGGCGCGGTGCTGGTCCGCCGGGTCGGGCGGGGCGTCCGGCTGACCGAGGCCGGCCAGCTGCTCGCCACCCGGGCCACCGAGATCCTCGGCCGGGTGGAGGCCGCCCAGGCGGAGCTCGACGAGCACACCGGGCTGCGGGCCGGCCGGGTCCGACTGGCCGCGTTCCCCTCCGCGCTGGGCACGATGGTGCCGGTGGCGGCCGCCCGGCTGCGCGCCGAGCACCCCGAGGTCACCGTGGAGCTCACCGAGGTGGAGCCGCCGGAGGCACTGCAGCTGCTGCGGGCCGGCGAGGTGGATGCGGCGGTGGTGTTCCGGTACGGGGTCGACGGCGCCGACGACGACCTGCGGCTGGACCTGCTCGACGAGGAGGTCCTGCACCTGGTCGGCCCGCTCGGTGCGGACTGGTCGGGCGAGCTGGCCGAGCACGCCGACGCCGACTGGATCGCCGGCTGCGAGCGCTGCCGCGACCACCTGCTCTGGCTGTGCCGCCGCGCCGGCTTCACGCCGCGGATCCAGTTCACCACCGACGACTACGTGGCGGCCCAGGCGCTGGTCGCGGCCGGCCTCGGCATGACGGTGCTGCCCGACCTCGCACTGCGCGCCTACCGCCGCCCCGGGGTCCGCACCCGCCAGCTGCGCGACACCACCCGCCGCGTGCTGCTCGCCCGCTACGGCCACCCGCCGGACCCGCCCGCCGTACTAGCCCTAGCCGCCGCCCTCCAAACCACCTGAGCGCCGACACACAGGTCGCGGGGCCGACACACCGGTCGCGGGGCCGGCGCCCACACACAGGTCGCGGCGCCCACACACGGACTGCGGACCCTGCACGCCGGTCGCGGGGCCGGCGCCCACACACAGGTCGCGGCGCCGACACACCGACTGCGGACGCTGCACACGAGTTAGAACGCATGTGTGGCGTCCTCAGCCCGTGTGCCACCGCCAGGAGACGTGTGCCAGCCCCAACGGCGTGTGCCACCGCCACCCCAACGGCGTGTGCCACCCCCACCGCCAACCACCACCGCCAACCACCACCGCCAACCGCCCGGCGGACGGGTCAGTCTTCGGGGTGGAGCAGGCCCCGTTGGTAGGCGCGGACGAGGCGGCGCGGCACCAGGTGGCGCCGGCCGGCGATCACGACCGGCATCAGGTCGGGTGGGGTCGCCTTCCACTGGGCTCGGCGGCTGCGGGTGTTGGACCGGGACGTCCGGCGCTTCGGCACGGCCATCAGCGCGGCCCGCCCCGGTCGGCCTGGGCCCCGCCCCGGTCGGCCCGAGCGCCGTAGCGGCGGCGGAACTTCTCCACCTGGCCGGCGGTGTCCAGTACGCGCCCGCGCCCGGTCCAGAACGGGTGCGAGTAGCGGCTCACGTCGACCAGCAGCAGCGGGTAGGTCTGGCCGTTGTGCCAGGTCACGGTGTGCGGCGAGGTCGCGGTCGAGCGGGTCAGGAACTCCTCGCCGGTGGCACTGTCGCGGTACACCACCGGGTGGTAGTCGGGGTGGATGCCAGGCTTCATGAGTCGTCCTCTCGGCTGCGGCGCGGCCCGGGCTCTCCGGGTCGGCGTGGATCGGGTCGGCGTCGATCGGGTCGGCGTGGATCGTCTTCGGTACCGCGGCGCCGGTCCGGCGCGGGCCCGCCGGCCAGCGGCGGCATGGTCGGTATGGCGGCGGGTTGCGGCTCGCCGCACGGGTCGGTGTGGTGCCAGCCGAACGGGTCCGGGTAGTGCCGCCACTCGTCCTCGCCGAGGATCACCTCGGCGTCGGTGAGCAGCGCGCCACGCAGCCCCTGTTCGATCTCCTCGGGGTCGGCGCCGCAGGTCAGCACCGCCAGCTCCTGCACCCGGTCGCCGTAGCGGGGTTGCCAGCGCAGCGCGGCGGCGGCGCGGCGCTCCGGGTCGGCGGCGGCCCAGGCGGCGTCGTCCTGCGCGGCGAGCCAGTCGCCCACGTAGCCGACCTCGAGCCCGCCGCCGGCCGACTCCACCCAGAGCACCGCCTCCGGCCGGGTGGCCAGCCAGATCCGCCCCCTGGTCCGCACCACGCCGTCCAGCAGCAGGTCCATCGCCTCGTGCAGCCGCTCCGGGTGGAACGGCCGGCGGGCGGTGAACATCATCAGCCGCACCCCGCGGTCCTCGCCGAGCGGTGGCTGCCCGCGCAGCAGCACGGCGTGCGGGCTCTCCGGCTGCCCTCGGCGGGCGGCGTCGGGCAGCCCGGCCAGCGGCCGAGCCGGGTCCAGCGCGGCCAGCTCGATGCGCGGCGCGAGCGGGGTCAGCCTGGCCAGCACCGCGTCGGTGCGCGCCCGCAGCCAGGGCTGCGCACCGTCCCCATCAACCCCGGCCCCACGAGACTCACGAGCCCCGCCGGACCCGGCGTACACGATCAGGTCGGCGAACTCGGCCTGCGCCACCGCGAGCTGCGCCACGGTCCGCTCGTCGTCGGGCAGCTGCGCGAACCCCCGGTCGGCGACGTCCTGCTCGCTGACCGCGTCGGCCAGCCAGGTCGCCGGGTCCAGCACCGTGATGACCCCGCCCATGGTGACGTCGCCGGCCACCGTGGCGCCGTCGACCAGCACGTGCAGCACCGCCCAGCAGACCTGCTCGGGCTCCAGCACCGGGTCCAGGTGCAGCACGATCCGACCGACGCCCGGTCGCTGAGCCAACGCCCTGACCAGCGGCAACACGTCCTCCCGCAGGGTGCAGGAGACGCAGCCGTGGGCCAGCTCGAGCACCTCGGTGTGATCGGTCGTGACGGTCCCGACCCCGGGGCCCCGCCGGTCCCCGCACACGTCGCCGGGCAGCCCACCCCCGGACACCCGCAGCCGGCGGCGAACCACGCCGGAGGTCACGTCGGTCAGGTCGTGGTGCAGCACGGCGGTACCGGGCACGCGCAGCATTCGCCGCACCGCCTCGGCCACGCCGTCCTCGGTAATTCCGCCCACCAGCACCAGCTCGGTATCCACGAACCCCTCCGTCCCAGGCTTGCTATCGTGGAGCATAGATGAAAACGACATTCGTTATCAGAAGGAGGGTAAAGCGATGGCTCGATCCGAGATGCGACCCCTGGTCAAGCTGCGTTCCACTGGCGGTACCGGGTACACGTACGTGACCCGGAAGAACCGCCGGAACGACCCGGACCGGATGCTGCTGCGCAAGTACGACCCGGTGCTGCGGCGGCACGTCGAGTTCCGCGAGGAGCGCTGATGCGGCGCGCCGACACCGGCCGGCCGAAGCGGCGCAAGACCAACCCGCTGCGCGCCCGCAAGGTCGACACCGTGGACTGGAAGGACACCGCGCTGCTGCGCACGTTCATCTCGGACCGAGGCAAGATCCGGGCCCGCCGGGTGACCGGGCTCACCCCGCGCCAGCAGCGCCAGGTGGCCACCGCGATCCGCAACGCCCGCGAGATGGCCCTGCTGCCCTACCCGTCGGCCGTCAAGACCTGACGCCGGCCGGGCCCCCACCGGGACCGGTCGGAGAGCACGCCGCCCGGCCGGCCCACCCCAACACCGACATCCCCGAGGAGCCGCCCATGTCCCGCCGCTGCCAACTGACCGGGCGCCAACCCGGCTTCGGCAAGTCCGTCTCGCACTCGCACGTCCGCACCAACCGCCGTTGGGACCCCAACGTGCAGACCCGCCGCTACTGGCTGCCCGGCGAAGGCCGCTACCTGCGGCTGCGCCTGAGCACGAAGGCGATCAAGACGGTGGACCGGGACGGTATCGAGGCCGTGGTGGCCCGACTGCGGGCGCGCGGGGAGCGGATCTGAGATGGCCAAGCGGAGCAAGATCGCACGTAACGAACGGCGCAAACAGCTCGTGGCCCGGTACGCCGACCGCCGCGCCGAGCTCACCTCGGTGATCGCCAGCCCACACCGGTCGGACGCCGAACGGGAGGCGGCCCGGCGCGAGCTGAGCCGCCAGCCCCGGGACGCCAGCGCCACCCGGGTGCGCAACCGGGACGCCGTCGACGGGCGCCCCCGGGGCTACCTGCGCGCCTTCGGGGTCTCCCGGGTCCGGCTGCGTGAGCTGGCGCACGAGGGCTTCCTGCCCGGGGTCCGCAAGTCCAGCTGGTAGCCGCCAAGACGGCGCGCCTCGACTACACGCTGCAACCATCTGACTGGCGGAGGCGCGCCGTCCTACCTTCGTGTGATTCGGTTGACCACTCTGGTGCATAGCTCGTTATCCAAGTATGACCGCGCTGAGTGATCGCACCACCACAGCGCGGACCGTTGATCACACTGAACTGCGGGTCACAGCGGAGCGGCAGCGGATCGCCAGCGCCCTCCATGACGAGGTCAGCCAGCTGCTGTTTGCCATGTCAGCGCGGGCACAGCGAGCATACGAGCTCCATTTCGACGACCTCGGCGAGCTGCGCAGCGCCCTCTCGGCGCTCGGCGAACAGCTCCAGGAAGCCCAGGACCGACTACGCGGGGTGATCCGCGACTGCGGCCCTGCGACGGCCGAGGACGGCGTGCCGGCGACTACACAGCGCGACCTCGACGACTTCGCCGACCGCACCGGGGTGACCGCTCACCTGATGGTGCACGGACTCCCCGAGCACCTGCCGCCCTCGGTCGAGCGGGTTGCGCTGAGCTGCCTGCGGCAGGCGCTGTTCAACATCGAGCGGCACGCCGAGGCCGGCCTGGTGATCGTCACGCTGGACTACCGGGCGGACCTGCTGCGGCTGGTCGTGCAGGACGACGGGCGCGGCCTGCCGGCGGGATTCGAACCGCGCGCGGTGCCGAGCGACGGCCATCACTGGGGGTTCACCTCGATGGCCCAGCAGGTCGAGCTGCTCGGCGGCGCGGTGGAGCTGCGCCGGGTCGACGAGGGCGGCACCCAGCTGCGGGTCCAGCTGCCCGTGCAATGGCCCGTCCAACTGCCCGCCGCGCACCCCCGGCCGACCGGGGCCCGATGACGGCACGGCGAATCCTGGTGGTGGACGACCACCCGGTGGTGGTCGACGGCGTGCGCAACGCGCTCGCCGCCCACCCCGACCTGCGGGTGGTCGGCGAGGCGAGCGAACCGGCCGGCGCGGTCCGGATGGCCGCCGCGCTGCAGCCGGACGCGGTGATCCTGGACCTGCGGATGGGCGGCCGGTTCGCCCCGGAGACGTCGACCTCGGTGAAGGCCGCGGCGCCGGCCACCAAGGTGCTGATCCACACCGCGTCGGAGGAGCACGAGCCGGTACACGCCGCGCTGCGGGCCGGCGCGGACGGCGCCGTGTTCAAGGACGGCCGGGACCTGGTGATCGCGCTGCGGGCCGTCCTGACGTCCGACCAGACCTATCTGGACCCCCGACTGCGCAGCGAGCGCGTCCCGGCGCGCCGGGGCGACGCCGACCGCCCGGTGGTCGACCCACTCTCGCCCCGGGAGTACGACGTGCTGTGCGCCCTCGCGCTCGGCCAGTCCACCCGGGAGATCTCCCAGGAGCTCTACCTCGCGGAGAGCACCGTGCGCAGCTACACCAAGGCGTTACTCACCAAGCTCGGTGTGCGCAGCCGGCTCGAGGCGCTGGCTGTGGCCCGCCGGGCTCAGCTGATCTGACCACCCAGCTGATCTGACCACCTAGCTGAGCTTGCTGCTCAGCTGATCCGACCCGGGGCTTATCCCGCCGCACAGCGCCGACCCGTCGATTGGTAACTGAGACCGTTCAGGTCTCGCCAGTACACGGTATGCGATAGTCCGGCACTCTTATCGCGCATTTTTCCCATAAGTTCGGGTCAGCACGTACGCTATCCCCGCGCCCCCGTAGCCCAATCGGCAGAGGCAAGCCCCTTAAAAGGGCCTCAGTGTGGGTTCGACTCCCACCGGGGGCACTGCTG
>Ga0137415_10007346_pt1 | contig 10918 bp, 10 predicted proteins | sample CZODoug3_1_1_16f_FD_183082 | JGI IMG/M metagenome (GOLD analysis project Ga0137415, IMG submission 183082) | Vadose zone soil fungal communities from Angelo Coast Range Reserve, California, USA - CZODoug3_1_1_16fungal (Hybrid Assembly) | ecosystem: Environmental > Terrestrial > Soil > Vadose...
ACGATCATCGGCGCCATCACTTTCACCGGCTCGGTCGTGGCCTTCGCCAAGCTGCAGGGCCTGGTCACGGGCGCGCCGCTGATCTTCCGCGGCCAGCATCCGATCAACGCCCTCTTAGGCATCGCGCTGGTGGTCCTGCTGGTATGGTTCGCCCTGCACGGCCACCCCATCACCTTCCTCCTGCTGATCGGGCTGTCGCTGGCGCTGGGCTTCCTGCTCATCCTGCCGATCGGCGGCGCCGACATGCCGGTCGTGGTGTCGATGCTCAACTCCTATTCGGGATGGGCGGCGGCCGGCATCGGCTTCACCCTGGGCAACACGGCGCTGATCGTGACCGGCGCGCTGGTCGGCTCCTCGGGCGCGATCCTGAGCTACATCATGTGCAAGGGCATGAACCGCTCGATCTTCAACGTGATCCTGGGCGGTTTCGGTACCGATTCCGCGGCGGCCGGCGCCGCGCACGCCAAGACCGACAAGCCGGTCAAGGCGGGTTCGGCCGAGGACGCGGCCTTCCTGATGAAGAACGCCCAATCGGTCATCATCGTGCCGGGCTATGGCATGGCGGTGGCGCAGGCCCAGCACGCGCTGCGCGAGATGGCCGAGCTCCTGAAGAAGAGCGGCGTGCAGGTGCGTTACGCCATCCATCCCGTGGCCGGCCGCATGCCGGGCCACATGAACGTGCTTTTAGCCGAAGCCAACGTGCCCTACGACGAGGTCTTCGAGCTCGACGACATCAACCGCGACTTCGCCTCGACCGACGTGGCCTTCGTGATCGGCGCCAACGACGTCACCAACCCGGCGGCCAAGACCGATCCCAAAAGCCCGATCTACGGCATGCCGATCCTCGACGTCGAGAAGGCGCAGACCGTGCTGTTCGTCAAGCGCGGCATGGCCTCGGGCTATGCCGGCGTCGACAACGAGCTGTTCTTCCGCGACAACACCATGATGCTGTTCGCCGACGCCAAGGTGATGTGCGAGAACATCGTCAAGGCGCTGGAGGGCTCGGCGCACTAACGAAAGGCGTCATCCCGAATCGCGCGGATCAGATCCGCGCTGCAGCGCGGGACCTTTCAGGCTACAGCAAGGGCCCCCTCGCTTCGCTCGGGGTGACAGTAGTGCGATATCAGGCCATCCTCTTCGATGTCGGCGGTGCGCTCGCCGTCGACGGCGTCATCGCTTCGGCCTGTCGGTACTGGATCGCCAGCATGGAAGTCTCGATTGCCGAGGAAAAGGATCCGGCGCTCCGACGCCGCATTCTGGAAACCCTGACGGCGCGCCTGCCGGAATGGTTCGCCCAAGGTGAGTCCAACCGGCACTACGCCGCGCAGGCGGAGATCCTGGAAGCTTGGATTGCGCGCATTGACGGACGAGCGGGTGGTTTGCTGCTGATCAAAAGGCACAGCCCCGGCAGTGCGGAAATCTACTGGCTTGGTGTCGACCCGGACTATCACCGGCAGGGAATTGGAAAGACCTTGATCGGCGCGGTCGAAGACCGGTTGAGGGAAGAGAAAATCAGGTTTCTGTTCGTCATGACGCTCCATCCCGAAGACCCTTATGAGCCTTACCGGCGCACGCGGCTATTCTATGAACGGATGGGATTTGCGCTGGCGCTGTCGTCCGGTCAGGCCCTTGCCACGTCGTCGTCCGATCCTCTCGCCTACTATCTCAAGCCTCTGTAGCCGCAGGCTGTGAACTCACAAACGGGCTTTGCCGAACCAGCGCAAAGATGTCCGCTCCCGGACTCGTAACCGAGATCGTCCAACTATCTGAATGCGCACAAAAAGTCCGCCCGGTTAGGGCGGCTGTTCTGTCCAACGTGGCTTCGCAAGTTGAGATGGTTGCGGGGGCCCGCATCAATCTCAACTAGCGGGACCCTTTTCGTGCTTCGGCATTGCGATAGACAATGCAGGTGGGGCCTGCAGCGGTGCCGACGCCGAATAGAGATGCGTCAAAACAGATTGCTCGGCACTGCAGCACTGGCCTACATCACTGATGGGCATTGCCCGAAAGTGATCGAACGCCCTGCCTTGGGACGCGGAGGAACATTGCCATGCCGACGACTAAATGGACCTGCAACGTCGATGCCAACGGGACTGCAACTCTCTTGTGCCAAATTACCGAGGACGGTGGTCAGCCGGGGACGCCATTTTCGACCAAGTTAAACGGCGTGTGCTATTCGCCCGCGCCGCTAAACGGATCCAACAGCTACGCTCCCGCTCTCGGAGATTGGTATTGGGACAGCTTCGGTTCCGTTACAGGTTGGAAAGCCCTATGGGGCCGTGACTGGCAGAGCATGAACGCGCTGAACCTCAGCAGCCTCCGCGTCTACTGCATGTTGTCACGGCAACTCAACCTGGACGGCACCTTTCCAAATCCATGGAACGCAGGGCAGTTCTTTACGCACCAGAATTTCTTGGATCTATGCTGGGACACCACCGCTCCTGATCCTCAGTCGCGTCGCACCAAGTTTGCTCTGGTCGGAATTCCGCTTCCCTCCCAAATGTTCTGGAAGGAGCAGTACGACAAGACTTCGAAAGTCGAGATAGACTACTGGACCGGCGTCTTGCAGGAGACGGCGCAGTCGGTCGGCAGGCATCCGGGAGTGATGGGCTTCACGATCCAGAATGAGCAGGACGGCTCGAAAGTCTGCTACGAAGACCCAGTCCTCGCCCAGTTCTGGTGGGGCCAAGTCGAGAAGATGGCCGCAATCGTCAAGCAGGCGGCGCCGAACAAGCTGGTCGGCATGGCGACTCACGACGATCCGAAAATCCCGCGCTTGGCCGCGGCCTACATGGCGAACTGCCCGCACATCGACTTCTGGGGAGTTAACAGCTACCAGACGCAGACGTTCGGCCCCTTTTTTGCCGACTACGGCAATCTCAAAGGCGGCGCCCTAAAGCCGGTCATACTGACTGAATGGGGAATGCCGGCGACGACACGAAAAATAGCGAGCGAACCGGCTTCGATCTACGACGATGCAACATCGCGCGCGAAAGCCGCTGCTGTGGTAAATCTTGTGGTGCCACAGGCATACAAGCATCCGCTGTGCATCGGTTTGTACTATTTCGAGTTTTGTGACGAATGGTGGAACCAGCCCGGAGCGCCCAACATCTACACTTGGTTTGGCGGGCAAGAGGCTTCGGGATTTCCCAATGGCTACTGGGACAATGACGGATTCGGACTCTATTCGATACGTCGCGGTGGCAACCTGCCCAACAATGCTCCGATCTGGTCGCAAAACGGAAACGGTCCAGCCATGCCAATCGACGTTCACACGGAAAGGACCGAGTTGACCAGCGTCTTGACCGAGATTTTCCAGGCGGCGACGGCTTCAAAATAAGGCTTGGAGGTCGGGTCGGAGACTACGGGCGGCCGCCAAATTGGAGCCCGAACCGCTCGTTTCACCCGCACCTTACCACCTCGATTTCGCGGTTGAGCGACCGTCCGTTGGTCCGCACTCACGGTTTAGACCATCAGGCCGCTACTTGGTTTCTCCCATTGTCGCATAAGGTCGGATTCTTCGCGACGCTTCACTCTGCCAATCTCAGGCTCATCCAGAGGATGATATGCCAACTCTTCGTGATGCTGGTTTGGAGGGCAAAGTCCATTGCACCCTCTCGTAAATCGTACTGCCATTTGGACCGCGCTAGGGCCTGCTCGCCATGGGCCCGTCGACGCGTCGCAGAAGCGCTTGGCGGAACAAACGCCCTGCGGGGCCGAGGGGTTCGTCGCTCCGGTGAGCCAGATAGGCGCGCACGACGGTTTCGCCTTCGCGGCCGAACTCTGCGGCCGGGAGCCGGACAAGCTGTCCTTCCGCCAGCTCGCGCTGGATCAACCACAAGGGCAGACTGCCCCAGCCGACCCCTGCGATGATCAGGGCAAGCTTCGTCGCGTTATCGCCGACGCACCATGTTCCGGGGGACAATACGCCGAAGTCGCGCCCCTCGGTGAGCGGAGAGGGGTCCGCAGCGACGATTTGGATGAAGTCGGCCAATTCAAAGACCGTAAGCGTCTCGCCGCTCGCGGCGCGGATGGCCAGGGGGTGCGTTGCCGCGGCAACCGCCGCCCGTGACACGATCGACAACGACTCAAGCTCACTGCGCGGGTCCGGGATATCGGCTGCCGTGATCGCCAGCGAGCACCGGCCCTCGCGAAGCGCAACAATCGACGCGCCGAGCGGCGTCGACAACAGCCGCACGCCGACCGACGGATAGGCGTCGTTCAGATTCTTAAGCGCCGCCGCCGCAAGCTCCAGCGGGAACTGCGGGTCGATGGCGATCGCGAGTTCCAGCTCGACGCCCTCGCCGAGACCGCGCGCCCGCGCCCGCAGGCCGTCGACTTTCAAGAGGACCGCCCGCACATCCGGGAGTAGCGCGCGGCCCTCTGCGGTGAGGACCGGTCGATGACCTGAGCGGTCGAACAGGACAACACCGAGCTGGCCCTCGAAATTGGCGATCGCATGGCTCACCGCCGACTGTACGCGTGCCAAGCAGGCCGCAGCGGCGCGGAAGCTGCCGGCATCGGCGACGGCGACAAAGATCCGCATCTGGTCAAGGGTGAGCGCATCCAACATGATCGATTGCCTCGATCAACTTAGCCAAAATTTTATCAGTTTAATCGATCTATTTCAGACCCCATTTCTGCACTGCCGTTCCTAACCGGGGAGAACGACGGTGGCATGGTTTCTTCTTATCGCCGCAGGGCTACTCGAGATCGTGTGGGCCATCGCGCTCAAATACTCGGACGGTTTCACACAGCTTTGGCCAAGCGTCATCGGCCTTATCGCGGCCCTCGTCAGCTTCGTGATGCTCACGATGGCCCTAAAGAGCCTGCCGGTTGGGACCGCCTATGCGGTATGGGTCGGAATTGGGACGCTCGGTGTCGCCCTTACTGGCATGATCGCGCTCGGGGAGAGCATGTCGCCGATCCGGTTGAGCCTCCTTGCACTGATCCTGATTGGCGTCTCTGGACTCAAGATCATCGAGACTTGAACGTCAGCCTTAGATTGAGGGTGCGAGCCGTCAGGTGGTGACAGAGAGTCGCCCACTTTGTTTGATTGCGCGGTGCCCACCCGGCCCCACTGCGCATGGCCATGTCCGCTGCCCCTCATGAGCGCAGCTATGATGTGAAAATCGTGCCGCCTGCATTGCAATACTTGGCCTGCCGATCCTGGCCCGGCGCGCGGCGCGCGGATAGTTGACCCGGCAGAAGACCCCGGATAGGTTCGCCGCCCTTTTCGACCAACCGGCGGACCGCCGCCCATGCCCCAAATCCTCGTCGAGGCGCTGGCCAAGACCTATCGCGTCGCTGAACGCGCGCCGGGCCTCACCGGCGCATTGCGCGGCCTCGTGCGCCGGCGCTGGCGGGAGGTTCACGCCCTGGTCGACGTCTCGTTCAGTCTCGAGGCCGGCGAGCTGTTGGCCTTCATCGGCCCCAATGGCGCGGGCAAGTCCACGGCCGTGAAGATCCTATCGGGCATCCTGCGGCCCACGAGCGGCCGGGTCGAGGTGGGTGGCCTGGTGCCCTACGAGGACCGCGTGCGCCATGTGGCGCGCATCGGCGTGGTGTTCGGCCAGCGCAGCCAGCTCTGGTGGGACCTGCCCGTGCTCGATGGCTTCGATCTCCTGGCCGACATCTATCGCGTGGAACCCGCGCACTATCGCCGCCGACGCGACGAGCTCGTGGCCATGCTGCGGCTCGAGCCGCTGCTTGCCCAGCCGGTGCGCCAGCTCTCGCTCGGCCAGCGCATGCGGGCGGAGTTTGCCGCCGCCCTGCTGCACGATCCTGCAATCCTGTTCCTCGACGAGCCGACCATCGGGCTCGATGCGCCGGCGAAGCTCGCCGTCCGCGCGTTCGTGCGGCGGCTCAACCGCGAGCAAGGCGTGACGGTGCTGCTCACGACGCACGACATGCACGACGTCGAGGCGCTGGCCGAGCGTGTCATCGTCATCGGCCAGGGCCGCCTGCTCGCCGATGGTCCGTTCGAGAGCCTGCGTGCCGGCGTTCTCGCCGAACGACGGCTCTACATCGACTTCGCTGGTCCCGCGCCCGAGCTCGAGATTCGCGGCGTCACGGTCCGGGCACGCACTGAACGCTCGCTCGAGCTCGCCTTCGACCCGTCCAAGATCCCGACGCCGAAACTGATCGCCGCGATTGCGACCGAGCACGCCGTCGAGGACATCCATGTCGACGAACCCGCCATCGAGGAGGTGATCGCGCGGTTCTACGACCTGCACGACGCCCGTGAGGCGTGACGATGCCGTCGGTCCGTCCCTACCTGGCGGCCTTCCGCGCGCGCTTCCAGCTCATGCTGCAGTACCGCGCCGCAGCTCTGGCGGGCTTTGCCACGCAGTGCTGGTGGGGCGCCATTCGGATCATGGTCTTCGCTGCCTTCTACGGTGTCCACGCAGCGGCGGCGCCGATCAGCCTGGCCGACGCCGTCACCTATGTCTGGCTCGGCCAGGCGCTGCTGGCGCTGCAGCCGTGGGTCGCCGATCCGGAGATCGGCCAGGCGGTGCGCACCGGCGGCGTCGGCTACGACCGGCTGCGGCCGCTCGACGCCTACGGCTTCTGGTATGCGCGCACCCTGGGATGGATGCTTGCCCGCGCCTTGCCGCGCGCGGCGCTGATGCTGCTGGCGGCCGGCATCGTGCTGCCGCTCGTGGGCCTCGGTGCCTGGGCGTGGCGGCCGCCGTCCGGCATGGCGGCGGCGTTGCTGTTCGTCCCCGCCTTCGCGCTCATGACAGCGCTTGGCGCCGCCGTCCTGATGCTGGCGAACATCGTCGTGGCCGCGAGCCTCAACGAGCGCGGCGTGAACGCCGTCCTGACGCCACTGGTGGTCGTCTTCTCCGGCAGCCTCCTACCGCTCGACTTCTTCCCCGATGCCCTGCGGCCTTTTCTGCACGTGCAGCCGTTCGCCGGCCTCGTCGACATCCCGTTCCGCATCTACTTCGCCGACTTGGGCGGAGGCGCGGCACTGCAGGGGCTGGCCCTGCAAGCGGGCTGGACCGTGGTGCTGGTCGGCCTCGGCCGCCTGGCCATGGAGCGCATGATGCGCCGGCTCGAAATGCAGGGTGGCTGACCATGAACGCGCTCGCCCTCTATGGCCGCTACGTCGTCACCTCGCTGCGCGCCCAGGCGCAGTATCCGGCGGCGACCCTGATGCTCACCGTCGGCCACTGCGCAGCGACGGCGATCGAAATCCTGGGCGTGTTCGCGCTGTTCGATCGCTTCGGGCCGGTCGGCGGCTGGTCCTTCGGCGAGGCCGCCCTGTTCTATGCGCTGGCCAACATCATGTTCTCGATCGCCGACATGCTCACCCGTGGCTTCGAGGTGTTCGGCACCGACTTCGTGCGCACTGGCGCCTTCGACCGCGTGCTGCTGCGACCGCGCGCTGCCGCCCTGCAGCTGGCCGGCCACGAGGTGCGACTGTCGCGATTGGGACGACTGCTGCAGGCCCTCGCGGTGCTGATGCTCGCCAGCAGCCTCGTCCCGATCGTCTGGGATGCGGCGGCGGTCGCGATCGCGGTTTGGGCGGTGGCCGGTGGCGTGGCGCTGTTCGTCGGGATCCTGGTCCTGCAGGCCACGCTTGCCTTCTGGACCGTCGAGAGCCTGGAGGTCGCGAACGTGCTCACCTACGGCGGCGTCCAGGCGGCGCAGTATCCGCTCAACATCTACGCGGCATGGTTCCGGCGTCTGCTCACCTTCGGCGTGCCGCTCGCCTGCGTGGCCTATTACCCGGTGCTCGCGATCCTGAAGCGACCGGATCCGCTCGGCGCTCCGGACTGGCTCCTGCCGCTCGCGCCGATCGCGGGCTTCGCGTTTCTTGGCCTATCGTTCCTCGCCTGGCGCGCCGGCATGGCCCGTTACGCGTCCACCGGCAGCTGAGGCCGCGCAGGCGAGCGGCTCGTCGAGCAGCAGGAGCTTGGGCTGAGAGCCGGCGCCCAACCCCGTGAAGACTTCCAGCCTTCATACGGCTTGAGGGTATCCGATTTGGATCTAGCGTACTTGGCCTCCTCAGGACCGCTGAAGCGTAGTTTGTCGTATCAGATCCAGTAAAAAGGTGGATGCGGTGGCCCTTCGCCTTGCCTTCCTAACCTGCCGCCACGTCCAGTTCGCCGCTGGAGACGCTGCTGCGGTCGAAGCCGGCGTTGGAGCGCAGGAGCTCGCGCGTGTAGTCGTGCGTCACCTGGTTGTTCGCCATGGCCGTCGCGGTGGTGATCTCCAGCAACTGGCCGCGGCTCATCACGCCGATGCGTTCGCAGAGATGGGCGATGACCGCGAGATCGTGGCTGACCATCAGCATGGTGAGCCCATGGTCGCGGCGCAGGCGGCTGAGCAGGTTGAGGATTTCCGCCTGCACCGATACGTCCAGGGCGCTGGTCGGTTCGTCCAGCAGCAGGATGCGTGGTTCCAGGATCAGGGCCCGGGCGATGGCCACGCGCTGGCGCTGGCCGCCGGAAAGCTGGTGGGGGTAGCGGTAGCGGTGCTCAGCCCCGAGGCCGACTTCGGCAAGCACCTGGGCGATGCGCGCCTCGCCGCGGTCCAGCCGGTGGATGGCGACCGGCATGGCGAGGATCTGGTCCACCGTCTGGTTCGGGTGCAGCGAGCCGTACGGGTCCTGGAAGACCATCTGCGCCATCTTGCGCTGCGCCGTGGTGCGGCGGCGGTCGACCCGGCGGCCGGCCAGCGTGATCTGGCCGGTCGCATACGGAACGAGGCCGGCGACGGCGCGCAGCACCGTGGTTTTGCCGGAGCCGGATTCGCCGACCAGGCCGACAGCCTCGCCTTCGGGGACGGCCAGCGTGAGGTCGCGGACGGCCACCAGGGCGCGGGGGCCGATGCCGTAGGTGATGGTGACGTCGTCGAGAGTGATCATGCAAGGTCGGCCATCCAGGCGGGGTCGCGCTGCAATTGCGGCAGCTCGGCACGGCGGTTGCCAAGCTGGGGCAGGGCGGCGAGCAGGCCGCGCGTGTAGGGATGCTTCGCCTCGGACAGGTTCCCGGCCACGCAGGTCTCCACCACCTGGCCGGCGTACATCACCAGCACGCGGTCGCAGAACGAGGAGACCAGGTGCAGGTTGTGGCTGATCAGGATCAGCCCCATGCCGCGGCTGCGCACCAGGTCGTCGATGATGGCCAGCACCTGGGTCTGCACGGTGACGTCCAGCGCCGACGTGGGTTCGTCGGCGATCAGGATGTCGGGGCCCGCGATCAGCATCATGGCGATCATCACCCGCTGGCCCATGCCGCCGGAGACCTGGTGCGGATACATGGTGTAGACGCGCTCGGGGTCGCGGATATGCACGGCCTGCAGCATCTCCAGCGCCGCGCGCCTGGCGTCGCGGGTGGTGCTGCGAAGGTGGGTGCGGTGCGTCTCGGCGATCTGCTGGCCGACCGACATCACCGGATCGAGCGAATAATTCGGGTCTTGCAGCACCATGGCGATGCGCTGGCCGCGCAGCTTGCGAAAGCCGCGTTCGGACAGGCCGCGCAAATCGGTGTCGCCCAGTCGCAATTCGTCCGCCTCGATGCGGCCGGGATGGCTGACAAGGCCGATGATGGCACGCCCGGTTGTGGATTTGCCGGAGCCGCTTTCGCCCACGATGCCCAGACGCTCGCGGCCCAGAGTGAAGCTGACGTTGCGCACGGCGCGGACATCGCCGTCGTCGCCGGGATAGGTGACGCGCAGGTTGCGCACGGCGAGCAGGGTATCGGTCATGACCTGGCGTCGCCCGCGTCGCGCAGCCCGTCGCCCAGCAGGTTGAAGCCCAGGCTGACGATGAAGATGGCCAGGCCCGGGATGGTCGCCACCCACCACTGGTCGAGCAGCACCTGCCGGCCGGAGGAGACCATCGCCCCCCATTCCGGCGCCGGCGGCTGCGCGCCGAGGCCGAGAAAGCCGAGGCCTGCGGCGGTGAGGATGATGCCGGCCATGTCCAGCGTCAGGCGGATGATCACGCTGGGCAGGCACAGCGGCACGATCTGGGTCGCGATGATGCGAAGGTGCGAGGCGCCTTGCAGCTCCGCGGCCTGGATGAATTCCGCCCGCCGGCGGGTCAGCGTCTCGGCGCGGGCGAGGCGGGCATAGGGTGGCCAGGCGGTCAGCGCGATGGCGACCACCGCGTTTTCGATCCCCGGGCCCAGGGCGGCGGCGAAGGCCAGCGCCAGCACCAGGCGCGGGAACGCCAGGAAGATGTCGGTGATGCGCATCAGCACCGTATCCACCACGCCGCCGAAATACCCGGCGGGCAAGCCGATGGCGAGGCCCACGGGCACCACGATCACGCCCACCATGGCGACGATGGTCAGCGTGATGCGTGAGCCGAACACCACGCGGGCGAAGATGTCCCGCCCCAGCTCGTCGGTGCCGAACAGATGCTGCCAGCTCGCCGGCTGCAACCGGTCCTCCAGCACCTGCAAGGTGGCGGCCTGCCGATCGGCGATCAGCGGGGCGAAGACCGCCATGAGCACCAGCAGCAGCACGATGGCAAGCCCACTCATCGCCAGCGGGTTCCGGCTGAAGCCGAGCCAGGCGCGGAACCAGCGGCCGAAGCGGGCCTGCATGCGGCTGGCGGGCGCCGGGCTCAGCAGCCAGGCACGCGGCGTTCCGGAGACAGGGCCGGGGACAGGTGCGGTGGCCATCACTGATCGCGCGCGCGCGGGTCGACCAGCGGGTAGATCAGGTCGGAGATCATGTTCAGCCCGATATAGACCACGCCCACCAGCACCGTGCCGCCCAGCACGGCGTTGAGGTCGGCGTTGAACAGGGAATTCTTCATGTAGAGGCCGAGGCCCGGCCAGGCGAACACCGTCTCGGTCAGGACGGCACCCTCCAGCAGGCTGCCGAAGGTGAGCGCAATGACGGTGACGAGCTGCACCCAGACATTGCCCAGCGCATGCACCCAGACGACGCGCCA
>Ga0137415_10007348_pt1 | contig 10915 bp, 10 predicted proteins | sample CZODoug3_1_1_16f_FD_183082 | JGI IMG/M metagenome (GOLD analysis project Ga0137415, IMG submission 183082) | Vadose zone soil fungal communities from Angelo Coast Range Reserve, California, USA - CZODoug3_1_1_16fungal (Hybrid Assembly) | ecosystem: Environmental > Terrestrial > Soil > Vadose...
TTCGCGGATCAGCCGTCGGAGTTCGTCCCGGCCGGCGAGATGATGATGAACTACAAGGACGTGGTGCGGAACGTCATGGCGCGCGAGAAGGCCCTCTACGAGGGTCACGCGGTGGCCGCGGTGGCCGCGACCAGCCCCGCCATTGCCCGGCAGGCGCTCAAGCTCATCGACGTGAAGTACGAGGTGCTCCCGCACGTCATCGACGTGGTCGAAGCCATGCAGCCGGGGGCGCCCCTTCTCCACGACGACCTCTTCACGGTCGGCGTCGAGCCGAAGCCCGAGAAGCCGTCCAACATCGCCAAGCGGGTCGAGATCAAGCAGGGCGACATGGAGGCCGGCTTCAAGCAGGCCGACATCGTCGTCGAGCGCGAGTTCAAGACGGCGCCGGTGCACCAGGGCTACATCGAGCCGCACGCCGTACTGGCCACCACCTCCGAGGACGGCACGACCGAGCTCTGGTGCACGACCCAGGGCCACTACGTCGTGCGCGCCCACTGCGCCCGGCTCCTCGGCCTCGACATCGGCCAGGTCCGGGTGACGGCGACCGAGATCGGCGGCGGGTTCGGCGGCAAGACGGTGGTCTACCTCGAGCCGCTCGCCATCGCGCTGTCCCGCAAGGCCAAGCGGCCGGTGAAGATGGTGATGTCGCGCGAGGAGGTCTTCAAGGCTTCCGGTCCCACCTCCGGCGCCACCGTGCGGGTGAAGCTGGGCGCCACCAAGGACGGCAAGTTCGTGGCCGCCTTCGCCGAGCTCAAGTACCAGGCGGGAGCCTTCCAGGGCTCGCCGGTCCAGCCCGGGGTCATGTGCGCCTACGCGCCCTACGACATCGAGAACGTCCACGTGATCGGCTACGACGTCGTGTCGAACCGGCCGAAGGTGGCCGCCTACCGGGCGCCCGGCGCCCCGATCTCAGAGTACGCGGTCGAGAGCGTGGTGGACGAGATCGCCAAGAAGCTCGGCCTCGACCCGATCGAGCTGCGCATGATGAACGCGGCGCACGAGGGGACCAAGGCGGCCTACGGCCCGAAGTTCGGCCCGATCGGACTCGAGGAGACGCTCAACGCCGTCAAGAAGAGCGAGCACTGGAACACGCCGCTCCGGAAGTGGCAGGGGCGCGGCGTCGCCTCGGGCTTCTGGTTCAACATCGGCGGGGAGACCTCGGTATCGCTCACCGTGAACGAGGACGGCACGGTCTCGCTGATGGCGGGCACCCCCGACATCGGCGGGCTGCGCGCCTCGCTGGCGGCGGTGGCCGCCGACGAGCTGGGCGTGCCGTACGAGAAGGTGCGGCCCATCATCGGTGACACCGGCTCGCTCGGGTACAACTTCCTCACCGGCGGCAGCCGCTCGGCTTTCTCGGGATCGATGGCGCTCGTGGAGGCCGCCAAGCAGATCAAGGCTGACCTCTGCGCGCGGGCCTGCAAGCTCTGGGAGGCCAAGCCGGAGCAGGTGGAGTTCTCGGGCGGAGCCGTCCGGCCGCTCGGTGCGCTCGCCGAGAAGGTGAAGCCGATGACCGTCGCCGACTTCGCCAAGGTGGCGGGCAAGACGGGCGGCCCCATCGGCGGCGTCGGCCGCATCAACGCCCAGGGCGCGGGGCCAAGCTTCGGCACCCACCTGGTGGACCTCGAGGTGGATCCCGAGACCGGGCGCGTCACCATCCTGCGCTACACGGTGGCGCAAGACGCGGGCCGCGCATTGCACCCGGCCTACGTCGAGGGCCAGTACCAGGGCGGGGCGGTGCAGGGAATCGGCTGGGCGCTCAACGAGGAGTACATCTACGGCTCCGACGGCAAGCTTCAGAACGCGGGCTTTCTCGACTACCGCATGCCGGTAGCCTCGGACGTACCGATGATCGACGCGATCCTGGTAGAGGTGGCCAACCCGAAGCACCCCTATGGGGTCCGCGGCGTGGGCGAGACACCCATCGTGCCGCCACTCGGCGCCATCGCCAACGCCATGGAGAACGCCACCGGCATCCGGTTCACTGAGTTGCCGATGTCGCCGCCCAAGGTGCTGAAGGCGCTCAAAGAGAAGGGTTTCAGCAAGGCCTGAGACCGGACGTCATGGCGCGAGTGGTGCTGATCGGCAACCTCGCGCAGGTCACGGGGGGCGTCGCCGCGTTCGATCTCTCGGCGAGGTCCGTCAAGGAGCTCTTCGCCCAGCTGACCGCGCTCCATCCCGCGCTGGGGCGCCACCTCGAGGACGGGGTGGCGGTGGCCATCGACGGCCAGATCTACCAGGATTCGCTGCTGGAGCCGATCGGCGCGGACAGCGAGGTGTTCGTCCTCCCGCAGATCGCGGGAGGCGGCTCTAGCCGATGAGACTCGACCGGATCACGTCGAGCGGGTGGGCGAGCAGAAATCGGGCGAAGATATAGAGCTCGCTCATGCCCGTCGTAGCGCTTCGAGATCCAGCTTCTTCATCTGAAGCAGCGCCCGCATGACCCTGTCCGATCTTTCGGGGTCGGTTTCGGCGACCAGCTCGTCCAGGATGGCAGGAACGACCTGCCACGACAGGCCGAACTTGTCCTTGAGCCACCCGCACTGGTCTGTGTGCCCGCCCTGAGAAAGCTTCTCCCAGTAGTCGTCTATCTCTTTTTGCGTCTCGCAGTTCACGACGAGCGAAATAGCCTCGGTGATCTTGAAGTGTGGCCCGCCGTTCAGCGCCACGAATTCCTGGCCCTCGAGCCGAAACTTCACGGTCATCACGCTGCCCTGTGGCCTGCCCGCCGCTTCCGCTCCTGCTTTCCCATAGCGGGCAATCGTGACGATCTCGGAATTCCTGAAGATCGAGACGTAGAACTTCGCGGCCTCCTCGGCCTCACTGTCGAACCAGAGGAAAGGGGTGATCCTTTGGATGCTGTTCGGCATGGTTGTATTCCTCCTGGGCGGACGTGCGAGAGTTTCTTTCCATGCCAGCTTAGAGCATGCGGTTCCGGGCCGCCACTGATTGGCCGGGCCGCCGCGCTCCCGGCGACGGGACGCCCTCCAAATGATTGTGGACAGGTGGCCACCCTCTCGGGTTCACTTGCCCGCAGGAGGATCACGAGGATGGCTGTGCCGGTATGATGAAGCGCGTCCGGGGCGCGCTGATTGCCCTCCTGGCCCTGACCGGGTTCCTGCCGCCGGCGGCATCGGCCCAGGTCCTCCTCGCGTCGGAGCCCCATCCCGATTTCACGGTCGGCCCGCTGTTCCTGATCGCCACCGTGCGTCCTGATCTTGCCGTCACGGTCAACCTCTCCTTCAGTCTCACCCCCCGACCGGGCGCCTCCCGCGGGGCCATGGAGCAGGATCTCTTCCTGCTGTGGCCCGCCGAAGTGGCCGAGGCCACGGCGCCAGGGCCGGCTGACCCGGCGCTCGCGCGCGGCCTCAGCGGCAAGTTCGTCGTACAGCACAGCGGTCGGCTCCAGCTACGGAGCCGCGATCGCACCCTGGTCGGCACCGGGCAGCTCGGAGAGATCCTGCCGCAGGTCGCGTCCTACGTCACGGTGACCAGGGCGGGGGCGCTGGCCGGTCAAGTCAGCCCGGTCTCGTACATCAAGATCCCATGGACGCCCAGGTTGACTGACCCGCTCACCGTGACCACACTCGTGCTGCCGCTTCGTGGGCTGGTGACGCCCAAGCCCGCGAGCTGGGTGGCCGAAACGTTCTGGGGACGGCGGTGGATCCTGACGGTGGGGTTCGGCGATCTCGGCTCCCCCGTGATGCCGCTCTACGCGATCTATTTCGAGCACCGCGATCGCGTGGTGCGCCTCGCCCGCGAGTTCTCGCAGATCATCGCGAGCTTCGACGATTCCGACCACCTCATCATCGACCAGACCGAGCCGGGCTCGGCCACGCGCCGCCCGAGCCGGCTCCGTGCGGGCAGCGAGCTCGTCTCGCTTGCCCTGAACCCCGCCGAGGGTATCGCCCCGCAGAATCTGAAGGTACAGTTCACGTACTTCGCCGGCCGGATCGCGTGGCGCCCCATCGTCGTGTCGCTCCTGCTTCTCCTCCTCGGGAACGTCGCGGGGGCGATCATGTTCGGCCGCGAGGTGTTCGGAGTCGTCCGCGCGCGCCGCCGCGCGCGGAGAGCGGCGGGTCGCCTGCGTGCGGAGTGGCTGACGGGCGATGCCCAGGCGGCGACCTTGCTCGGCTCCGCCACCTACGACGACGTCGTCGCGCGCTGGGGCCTGCCCGACGAGGACCGTGAGCGCCTCTCGACCCCGGGCCGGCGGACGATCGTCTACCGCGCGCAGCGCAACGGCCAGGCCCACGAAGTCGCGATCGAGATCACCGACGGACGGGTCACGGAGATCGAGCGCCGAGTCTACCGGCTTGAGCCCTGACCGTGAGGGGTCAGGTCTTGCAATCCGACATCGGACAACCCGCCTTCGATCAGTTCCTCGAGGCGACGCGGTCGTTTCTGGCGAGCTGAGCGCGCCGACCAACGGACAGGCTACCGCGGCTGCATTCGTATCGCGCCGTCGAGGCGGATCGTTTCCCCGTTGAGCATGGCGTTCTCGACGATGTGGGCGGCGAGCGCGCCGTACTCGGCGGGACGGCCCAGGCGTGGCGGGAAGGGCACCTGCTTGCCGAGCGAGACGCGCGCCGGCTCCGGCAGTCCCGCGAGCAGGGGAGTGTCGAAGAGCCCCGGCGCGATGGTGCATACGCGAATGCCGAGCTCCGCCAGATCTCGGGCGATCGGCAGCGTCATGCCGACGATGCCGCCCTTGGAGGCCGAGTAGGCGGCCTGGCCTATCTGTCCGTCGAAGGCCGCGACGGAGGCGGTGTTGATCACGACGCCGCGTTCGCCTTCCTCGTTGGGCTGATTCCTGGCCATGTGCGCGGCGGCGAGCCGGATGCAGTTGAAGGTGCCGATCAGGTTGACCTGGATCACTCGCGTGAAGACCGCGAGATCGGCGGGGCCGCGCTTGCCGTAGGCCTTCTCGGCTGCGCCGATGCCCGCGCAGTTGACCAGCACGTGGACGGCGCCCAATTTCGCAGCGGCCGCTTCGAGGGCCGCCGCCACTTCGTCCGCGCTGGTGACGTCGCACGCCGCGAAGAAAGCGTTGACGCCCATGTTCTTGGCCAGTTCGACGCCGGCGGACCTGGGCAGGTCGAGGAGCGCGACCTTGCCGCCGCCCGCCAGCAGCCGTTCGGCCGTCGCCCTACCCAGCCCCGATGCGCCGCCCGTGATCACCGCTACGGATCCCGTGATCTTCATTGATTGAACCTCCTCGGCAGGGGTCTCGGCTGCCGCGGTAGTATAACCGAGACCCATGACACCCCCGCGCTGGATACGGACCCCGGAGGAGCTGCACGCTCTCGTCGCGTCGCTGCAGGAATCCAAGGCGCTCTGTATCGACACCGAGGCCGACGGCCTCCACCATCATCCGGTCAAGCTCTGCCTGGTCCAGGTGGCCGACGACGCGGGCCGGGGACACCTGGTGGATCCGCTCGCGTTGCCGACGCTCGAGCCGCTCGGGGACTTGTTCGCGGCCCCCGGCGTGGTCAAGGTCCTGCACGCCGCCGACAACGATCTCGGCTACCTCAAGCGGCTCTACGGGTTCTCCGTCGTCAACATCTTCGACACGGCCATCGCCGCGCGTTTCCTTGGCGTGACGTCGCTGTCCCTTGACGGGCTGCTGCGCGACTTCATCGGCGTGGACCCAGGCCCTTCGCGCCAGAAGGACGACTGGTCCAAGCGGCCGCTGAGCCCGGCGCAGGAAACCTACGCGCTCAACGACGTGCTCCACCTCATCCCGCTGCGCGACCGGTTGGTGGAGGCGCTGCGCGCCAAAGGGCGAGAGCGCTGGGTCGAGGAGGAATGCGCGGCCGTCGCCGCCATGCCTGCGCCCGAGAAGACCACCGACCCCGACGCCTATATGAAGCTCAAGGGTGCCAAGGACCTCGACGCCCGCGGGCTCGCCGTCCTGCGCGAGCTCCACCAGACCCGCGAGACGCTGGCCGTCAAGATCGACCGCCCGCCTTTCATGATCCTGGGCAACGAGGTGCTGGTGGCGCTGGCCGCGCTCAAGCCGCGCGACAGCAACACCATTCTCACGGTCAAGGGCTGCACGGTCAATGTCGTCCGGCGCACGGGCGAGGCGATCCTGGCCGCCGTCGAAAGGGGCCTCGCCGTGCCGGATGCTGAGCTGCCCGTGAGGCGTCCGAGCCCGCGGCCTCGCCCCTCGGGCGCCGTCCAGAGACGGAGCGAGGCGCTCCGCGCCTGGCGCGTCGAGGCCGCCAAGCTCGTGGAGCTCGACGCGGGCGTGATCTTCCCGCAGCGTCTCATCGACAGGCTAGCCCACGAGCCGCCGAAGGATCTCGAAGCCCTCGCGCGCGTGGAAGGTGTGGGACGTTGGCGTGCCGAGCTCTTCGGAGCCGAGCTCCTGACGAGGCTCGGATGACCGCATCCGTGAACCGTCAGGTCATCCTCGCCGCCCGTCCCGTCGGCATGCCGAAGGCAGACGATTTCAAGGTCGAAGCCGGGCCGGTGCCCGAACCGGGCGAGGGCGAAGTGCTCGTGCAGAATCTCTGGATGTCCGTGGACCCGTACATGCGGGGGCGCATGAGCGATCGCAAGTCCTATGCGCCGTCCTTCGAGGTGGGCAAGCCCATGGAGGGCCGGGCCATCGGGAGAGTGGTGACGTCCAAGCATCCCGCGCTCAAGGCGGGTGCGGCCGTCAGCAGCATGCTCGGCTGGCGCGAATACTTCGTCTCCAAGGGCGACGGGCTCAATGCCGTGGATCCCTCGCTGCCTCTGTCCGCCTATCTCGGCGTCCTCGGCATCCCCGGCTTCACCGGTTGGTACGGCCTCAGGATGATCGGCAAGCCCAAGAGCGGCGAGACGCTGGTGGTCTCGGGCGCCGCGGGCGCCACCGGCTCCCTCGTCGTGCAGATGGGCAAGATCCTCGGCTGCCGCGTGGTGGGGACGGTGGGAACGGATGACAAGTGCGCCTATCTCACGCGCGAGCTCGGCGCCGACGCCGCCATCAACTACAAGAAGGCGGGCGAGATTCTCGACGCGCTCCGCCAGGCCTGCCCCAAGGGCATCGATATCTACTTCGAGAACGTGGGCGGCCCGATCCTCGATGCCGTGCTACGCCTCCTCAATCCCTTGGCGCGGATCCCGCTCTGCGGCATGATCTCGCAGTACAACCTCGACCCACCCGATCCCGGTCCTCGCTACCTCTTCTCCATGATCGGCAACCGGGCGCTCATGCAGGGCTTCATCGTGTCCGACCACCTCGCGCTCTACCCCGAATTCCTGGCCGAAGTCGGCGGCTGGCTCAAGGCGGGGCGCATCAAGCGGGAAGAGACCGTGGTGGAAGGCATCGAAAACGCCCCCAAGGCCTTCCTCGGCCTCTTCTCAGGCGACAATCTGGGCAAGATGGTCGTGCGCCTCGCGCCCGAGACCCCGTAGTCCGTCCGGGCACGCCCCGGTTGCCCTCCGCTTCCGGTGGTGGTACACCGGGACCAAGGACTCGCAGCTCCTCGGCCCGACCGATTGGAGAGGAGGCCTCACATGGACTCCCGGTCCCGGTATCTCCGCGACGGCGTCATCGCCGGCCTCATCGGCGCGGCCATCGTCGCCGCCTGGTTCCTCATCTACGACGCGGCGCGAGGGCAGCCGCTCCGCACGCCGGCCATGCTCGGCGCCGCGGCGTTCCAAGGTATGCGCGACCCGTCGGCCGTCATCATCACGCCGGGGCTGGTCGCCCAGTACACCGTGCTCCACGGCGTGGTCTTCGCGCTCTTCGGCATACTGATCGCCTACCTCATCGTGTCGGCGCAGAGCCAGCCGAGTCGGCTGCTGCTGGTGTTCATCGCGCTCATGTCCTTCGAGGTCGCTTTCCTTGCCGTCCTGACGTGGTGGGCTCATCCGGTCGTCACCGCGCTCGGATGGTGGACGATCCTTGTCGCCAACGCGCTCGCGGCGGGCGGCATGCTCGTCTACTTCTTCGTGGGGTACCGTTCGCTCGGCCGGACTCTGCTCGGTCCCTGGACCCGCATCGCCCGCGAGGGCCTCGTCTCCGGGCTCTTGGGCGCGGCCGCCGTCGCGGTGTGGTTTCTCCTGTATGACATCGCGGCGGGCGTACCGTTCCGAACTCCGGCGCTCCTCGACGCCGTCATGTTCCACGGGCTCCGCGACCCGTCGGCGCTGGTCATCAGCCTGCCGCGCGTAGTCGAGTACACGGCAGTCCACGGCATGGCGTTCGTCCTCTTCGGCTGGATCGCGGCCGCCCTGCTCGCGCTGGCCGACCGGGAGCCGCGGGTGCTTTTCGCTTTCATCATGCTCTTCTGCTGCTTCGAGGTCTTCACCTTCGCCATGATCTTGACGCTGGCCCACTGGCTGCTCGAGACCATCGCATGGTGGACCATCCTCGCGGGTAATCTCCTGGCGGCGGGGGTCATGCTGGCCTACTTCATGCGCGGGCACCAAGTGACATGGCGGGAGTTCCTGCACGCGGAACAGTGAACGAGGGCTGTGGTACGCTCGCCGCGGTAGGATAGCGACGCCATGCGCGAGGAGACGAGCGTGACCACCGAGACCTACGACTGGGACGCGATCATCAGCGGGCTCAACCAGTACCTGCGGCTGCGCAGCATCGCCATCGGGATGAAGCTCTACGAGGACGCGGCCGAGATGGAGGCGATCCCCAAGATCAGGCGGCCGAAGGTCAAGCACACGACGGACCAGATCGTGGCGCAGGCGCGCCAGCTCGGGTGGACGGTCGGCATCACCATGGACGATCTGGTCGGCGCCCAGTGCGGGGCCGTCATCGGGCTGCATCCACAGAACGAGGAGTGGCTCTCGGGCCACCGCATGGCGGGGGTGTGGTTCAAGACGCAGGAGGACGCGAGCCTCCACCAGCATGCCATGGACTGCGTTCCCTTCGGCCGGTACACCGCGATGGTCGTGGCGCCGCTCGCCTCGGGCCGTCTGAATCCGCCTGACATCTGCCTGCTCTACGGCACGCCAGGGCAGATGATCTTCATGATCAACGGGCTGCAGTGGTCGGGCTACAAGAAGATGGCCTTCACGTCGGTGGGCGAGTCGGCCTGCGCGGACTCATGGGGCAAGGCGCTCAAGACCGGCGAGCCTGCGCTGACGATTCCGTGCTACGCCGAGCGGCGCTATGGCGGCGTCGCGGACGACGAGCTCTTGATGGCGCTGCCGCCGCGCTACCTGCCCAAGATGGTCGACGGTCTCGCGGCGCTGTCGAAGAACGGCCTCCGCTATCCGGTCCCGCCCTACGGCATCCAGGGCGACGCTGCCGCCGGCCTCGCCGTCTCCTACTCAGACAAAGACAAGAAGACGTAGCCGCCGCCCCCTCACCCTGCCCTCTCCCCGATGGGGGAGAGGGAACCGCGAAATGCTAGAACTGGAGCTTGTCTCCCGGGCTTATTGGAAAGACCTGCGTGGTGGTTTGGCCGAGCGCGGCCTGGTATTCCTGGGGCGTGCCCTTGAGGACCGGGAAGGTGCCGTAGTGGAACGGGATGGCGTACTTCGGCTTGAGCATCTGGCTGGTCGCGTACGCCGCGTCCTTCGGGTCCATCACGAAGTGCCCGCCGATCGGGATCATGATGAGGTCGGGCTTGTAGTACTCGCCGATGAGCCGCATGTCGCCGAACAGCCCCGTATCGCCCATGTGGTAGAGCTTGAAGCCGTTCTCCATTTCGACGATGAAGCCTGCGGGCTCGCCGCCGGGGTAGGTGGTGCTCTTCTTTGTCGCCGGATCGGTCACCGTCACCTCGGAGGAATGCTCTGCGTGCGTCTGGGTGATTGTGATCTGCGGCCCGGCCGGCTGCACCTTGCCGCCCTTGCCGAAGCGCACGGCCTTCTCCGGCGGCACCCAGCCCAGGTCCACCATGGTCGAGATGAGCCCGGCCGGCCCCAGCACCGGCGCGCCGGTGCGCTTGGCCAGCTCCGCCACGTCGCCCGTGTGGTCGCCGTGGCCATGCGTCACGAGGATCACGTCCACCTTGCCGATGGCGTCGAGGTTCTTGTAGGCGACCGGAGTCTTCGGGTTGTTGACCATGAAGGGATCGATGACGATGACCTTGCCGGTGAGCGTGGTGATCTTCGTCGTCGCCTGCCCGAGCCAGTGAACCTCGATCTTGTTGGTCTGCGCCCACACCGGCTCGGCGACGAGGCTGTAGGTAAGGGCTCCCGCGCCGAGCTTGAGGAAATCGCGCCGCTCCATCTCCATGGTGTTCTCCTCTGTTCAGGCAGGCTGGATAGTGTCGCCGACTCGGATGATGCCGTCGTTGAGGATCTGGGCCCGCAGGCCTCCGCGGTGGAGAAGAGCGAGCATGGCGCCGGCTTGGGTCAAGCCCTCGAGGTGCTTGCAGGGCTCGCACAGGCGCGTGCCGCGGAGCCGCACCGCGCCGACACGGAATTCGCGGCCGACCAGGTGGTTCAGCGGCACGCCCGCGGTCGCGACATTGCGGCGGGTCTCGGCCGCCGAGAGCTTGACGCCGAGGGCGGGAAGGGCCTCGAGCGTCTCGGTTTCGATGAGCGTCAGCTCGCGTCCGCCCGGGCCGGGCGTGTTCGAGTAGTACCCGATGCCGAGGGTGTAGCGGTCGCCCTCGAGGCCACGGCCGGCGATGGCGCGCGCCTCAGGCACGGTCTCCATCGGGAGTCCCGCCTCGGGTGCGATGTGGATCGACACCACCGACCCCTGCCACATGGCCGCCATCCTAAGCGACGCGGGCCCATGAATCAAGCGGATGCCCCGGCGGATCGGCCGCGATTGACGAGGGGCGCGATGCGCGAAAGGACGGCGGCCACCGCCGCGCCGGAGCAGGTGAGCGCCAGCCACGGTCACCGATAGGTGCCGAAGATCTCGAGCAGCACGGGGGCGAGGGAGCGACGGTGAGGGCGGCGGCGGCGCTCAGCGCGTGCGCGCCGGTCAAGCAGGAGGACC
>Ga0137415_10007352_pt1 | contig 10910 bp, 14 predicted proteins | sample CZODoug3_1_1_16f_FD_183082 | JGI IMG/M metagenome (GOLD analysis project Ga0137415, IMG submission 183082) | Vadose zone soil fungal communities from Angelo Coast Range Reserve, California, USA - CZODoug3_1_1_16fungal (Hybrid Assembly) | ecosystem: Environmental > Terrestrial > Soil > Vadose...
GTATTCAAGAGCTCTCTCAGGAGTATCGTAACGAAATGAATGCCCACGAGGATTCCGAAGCGCAAGGACAGCGCCTTCAAAGAGATGCATCATCCCTTCTTGTTCATCCAGATCAGATTGATCCTGCAAATCATTAAACGTCAGGATCGGGTCATTCTTCGAAAACACTGTTCTCATCAAGGAGGCTCCATCCAGATCAAACTTTCCTGACCGCTCCTTTACATAGTTAACTAATGCCTTCGAGGCATTGAATACCGCATCGGGGTAATGCTCATCTTGATACAGATCTCTGCAGACCTCAGCTATCCGAGGGTGCAGGTCCATTCCGCCAATACTGGCCTTTGGGTACGTGTTTGTGTTGGACCTGAGATCTCCTTTTTTTCGCTTAGCCAGTCAATGAGCCCATCAAGAATCTTGACTGTATGAGGAATTCCATTTGCAAATCGCTGTTGGACATGGGCGTGAACGGTTCGCTCATCGGTCATGAACCCAAAGGATGGGATATCTCCGTGGGCTATCTGGATGAACTTATATTTCTTGAATTCTGGCGAGTGTTCTCCGAAGACCTCTCGTATAGATTCCCGAATTCGATGTGTGAGATTTTCGATAGATGCGTCATCGCTAGGAGTAACCTTAGGGTCAATGGCCTTCAATTCCTCTACCCGACGTTTTAGCTTCTCGATGCATCGATCAATCTCATCAGACGTAAATTCTTTAGAGACGACTGGAGGTGGTTCAGGAGCCTTCTTTCCTGACATCAACTATTTCCCTTCGCTCAAGGAAAATGGTGAGCACAATCCTGAGCACAATTAGAACATAACTACGTGGGGAGAGCCCATAAGGCGTTGAAAAATTGGTGCCCCCGATACGAATTGAACGTACGACAAACGGTTTAGGAAACCGCTGCTCTATCCAACTGAGCTACGGGGGCATGAAGGCCACGATACTGAATGGGAGCTAAAAAGTCCAGGTCAGGGGCAAGATCTCTTGCCGCTGCTAGTGCGATGAGGTTGTCTTTTCGGATGAGGCAGCCAGCAGGTCTTTCTTCGCAGGGATCTGCGTGAGCAGGTCGGCGCGAATGTGGAAGATGCCTTGGATCCGTAGCCCCATGGCATAGGCCAGTCCGTTGGCATGGCTCCCGATCGAGAGCTTCCCTGCGATCTTCCCATCCCTTCCCGTGGCGATAAATTCTGCTGCCGGTGTCACGAGGCCGTAGGGCGCCAACGGCCCGGCCTGTTTGATCACTCTTTCTTCGGCTGGGGTATTGGCGACACGGCTGACAAATAAGTCGGTGGCCTGTTGGTCCAATTTTTCAGTCGGCTGATCTTCCAAGACCCACTCGTTCTGTTGGCTGATCAGGACATATTCTTCGGTCGGCGTCTTGACGGAGAGCATGGCGATGTCTGTGTAGTCGATGCCGAGCAGCCGCTTGTCTTGGAACGTAAATAATTCCTTGGTCAGGTCTCTGATCGCTGTGGGATTGATGCGATAGAGCGGGCCTTCGGGACTCGTTTCCGCGATGGCTTCGCCGCTGGCCGGGTCTGGTTGGTACAGTTTGACTGTTTGGTCACCATCGGCCGTATGAATGGCGACTTTCACTTTCGGCACGGTGAGCGTTTTGGCCAGGGCGTCGCGTTCGGGCCCCGGGTCGACGATGCCCAGCGCTCTTAAGTCTTCGAGCCTGAACAGCAGGGCCCGCACCTCCGTTTGATCGGCTTCGGCTTCAATCGGGTAGCGAAGCTTCCATTTGCTTTTGGGTTTTTCCTGTCCTTGATAGAGCACAATTTCGGTGGTCGCGTAGGTGAGACGGATACGGTCGACGTCGCTTTGTGACACGTGCAAGAGGTCTTTGCGGCGAAAGGTCATCAACGTCTTGTTCACAAAATCTTTGGGGGCCAGATTGGTGAGCAGGACTTTGCGATCCGACTCACGAAGAACATACAGGGTAGAGGTGAGCGGACCGCTATCCCCGATAGAGAAGGTCTCCCGTGCGGCGCCGGCTGCGACGGTGATGGTCGTCACCGGGTTGTCGAGTCCAAAGGGAATCAGGTTAGTCGGGTGGTCTTCGACGGCGCGGGTCACGGTGCCTGTGACCAAGGCCCGGATCAGATTCTGTACTTCCCGCTGATCGGCTTCGGTGCTGAGGGGCGCGGTCATCATCCAGCCCTTTTCAGCAGTCCGAGCGAAGACGAGTTCCTGCCGGTCGGTTTTGATGGCGAGCCCAGAGAGTGTTTCCTGGTCGAAGAGCAGCACCTTCTTGTCGGCGGTGTCTTGTCGCTCGTGCGACTCTTTCTGCGGAAGTTCGATGGCATAGAGGTACAGGCCAAGTCCAGCCAGTACGAGCACCATGACTAGTGTGGGCCAGTAACGCATCGGTCTATAGGCGTCGGCGTCTGCGCCAGACCATGATGCCGGAGAAAAGCATGGTGGCCGGCAGGAGGATGACTTGCAGATAGAGCAGTGCTCGTTCCTGTAAGGGGTTGGGGGTAAACAGTCGAAGCGCGGAATCCTTCGGGACGATCGCCAGCATGTTCCGTTCTTCAGCCAGCCAAGCAGCCGTGTGGAGAAAAAAGTCGCTGTTGCCGGGAAAGTTCACGAAGGCATTGGTCGCGAACGTGGAATTGCCAATGACCACAATCGCCGGCCGAGGCTTGCCTTCCTCCGGTGCGATCTTTGGCGTGAGGGCCGCGGCCATCGGCAGGGGGCCTTTGACGTCTTCCTTTTCATTAAGGTTTACCACGCGGCCTTTCAGGTCGGTTTCTGCCCAGCTGTTCGGCGATGTTCGGGCAAGCGGCACATAGTCCCATGCGTTGCCGACCTGTTCATCGAAGGTGATATGTCGCGCGAGGGGAAACAGCACGGCGGCGGAGAGGTCCTGCGTAATTTCATGTTCTGTGAACGTGCGAACAAGCAGGGACGTCAGATCGCCTTGGGCTAATCGATCTTGCAAATCGACCAGGGCGCCAGGGCCGACTCCCAGGCCCCACTGCTTGAGCAGAGGATTCAGGTCGGCCTGCGTATCCGGGTCGATGAGCAGCAGGAGATGGCCGCCCTTTCCCACATAGGTATGAATCCGTTCTTGCTCCTCGGTGGTCACCGGCCGACGGGGTCCAGCCACGACAAGGATGGCGGTGTGATCCGGCACGGCTTCCTCTTTAAGCAAGCTGAGGGTGTCGACGTCGTAGCCCTGCTTGAACAAGATCTCTCTGGCGGCAGACAGTCCGGTTCGCTCCCGATCGTCGAGGCTCGGTTCCCCGTGCCCTTCGAGAAAGAGCACGCGTTTCTTGCTGTCTTGAGACACGCGGATCAGCGCCCCTGTCAGTTCCACTTCCGAGGGAGCGGTGACCCGAACGGTGTGGCCGGCGCTTTCGAAAATGGCCGTATCGGTTCTTGTAATGCCGTAGTTTTGGGCGATTTTCGGCTGCCGTTCCGGGTCGACGAACTCCACGGAAATCTTCGGGCTGGCTTGCCGATAACTATCGAGCCGTTCTTTGTAGGATTGATAGCCGGGGTCCTTTTCTCTGGTGAAGACGGTGATGGTGACCTCGCGCGGGAGGCTCCGCAGCACGCGATGCGTTTGCGGGGCGAGGGAGAAGTTCTGGTTCTCCGACAAGTCCCAACGAATAGAGTGGCGGGCAGCAAGAAAATTAACGACCGCGAGAATGCCGATAAAGAGGAGGATCATCAGCAGGCTGTTTGCACCCATGCGCGTAGAGCGACGAGTGGAGAAAGCTTTCAGGCCGCTGAAATGGACGACAAAAAAGAGAATGAGGCAGAGAAGTGCCGATCCTTCCATGAGGGTGACCAGCCAGAGTTTCTCCGGGACGAGGCTATAGGCAATCGCTCCGGCCACGGCTAGAGCTAGTCCGATCACGCCTAACGGAATCATCTTGAGGTTCATTTCCATCGTGCCGAGTCCACAACTCGGTGAGACAAAAAGAGCATCAAGGTCAGACCGCTGAAAAAATACACGAGGTCTTTTGTGTCGACCAGCCCACGCACCAAGTGATCGTAGTGTTCCATGAATGACAGGTACGAGACGGCCTGTCCGATGGCCGTATCCCCGAGCAGTGAGCCCAAGCCGGCGAGGAGCCACAGAACCAGTAACAGACCAATGCTCACAAAGGCCGCGACGATCTGGTTTTCGGTCAGTGCAGAGGCCAGCACGCCGACGGAGAGAAAGAGGGCGCCGAGTAAGACTAGTCCAAGGTAGCCGGTCAGCACGGGATACCAATCGAAATCGCTGAATAGGGCAAGCATGAGCGGCATGAGACCGGTCAGCCCGAGTAAGCCCAGAAAGACGAGGAATACGCTCATGAACTTGCCGGCCACGATTTCGTTGATGCCGATCGGAGAGGTCAGCAAGAATTCAAAGGTGCGGAGTTTGCGTTCTTCGGCGAATAACCGCATCGTCAGGATCGGAAGGATAATCAGGAGGATAAATCGTATGCTGGCAAACAGGTTCCGGAAGACCAGATCGTTCAGATTGATCTGGGCGCTTTCCTGCATCTGCGTCAGCTGAATTGCCTGGGCTCCGGCAAAAACCACGTAGAGATAGGCGAGCAGTCCCACGATCAGGAGAAACACGGATCCCACGGCATACACCACGGGCGAGACGAAGTACGAACGCAGCTCTTTTGCGATGATGGCTTGGACTGGTGTCATGCTGGCTGGCCTGTCGGTTCTGCTGAGGCGACCACTGCGTCCGGCGCGAGGCCTTCCTCATGTCTGGTCAGTTGGAGGAACACGTCTTCCAACGTCATGGAAATGGCTTTCAATTCGAGCAGCCCCCATCCACTGGTGACCGCCAGGCGAGCCACTTCTTCCCGCACGTCCCGACCAAGTTCGCATTCCAGGAGAAAGGTACCGGAGGCGCCGCTCGTGAAGACGTTCTGGACCCCCTGCACCGCCTTCAAGCGACTGTCGGTGTCCGCGGCGGGAGACTTGAGAGTCAGCGAGATCTTTTCGGACTGGCGCAGGCGCGCGGAGAGTTGTTCGGGTGTGTCTTCGGCCACGATACGCCCGCCGCTGATGATCACGACGCGCTGGCACACGGCGGTAGCTTCGGGAAGAATGTGGGTGCTCAGGATGACGGAATGGGATCCAGCCAGGTTCTTGATCAATTCTCGGATCTCGATAATCTGTTTCGGATCGAGTCCAACGGTCGGTTCATCCAGGATTAAGATCTGGGGATCGTGCAGCAGCGCTTGGGCCAGCCCGACACGTTGGCGATATCCGCGCGACAGATTCCCGATGAGCCGGTGTTGCACCGTGCCAAGTCCGAGCCGCTCGATTTCACGCTGCATGGACGAGGTGAGGATTTTTCCGCCCAGACCGTGGAGGCGGCCCACGAACTGAAGATACTCTGTGACCGTCAATTCCTGGTAGACCGGCGGAGTCTCCGGCAAGTAGCCAATCCGACGTTTCACCTCCATCGGCTGGTCCGCACAATCAAATCCCGCCACCCGTGCGGTGCCTTCGTTGGCCGGCATAAAGCAGGTCAGGATGCGCATGGTGGTGGTCTTACCCGCCCCATTCGGACCTAGGAAAGCCAACACCTCGCCCTTAGCGACGGTGAAACTGACGCGATCGAGGGCGGTATGTTGTCCATACCGCTTCGTGATCTGTTGGACTTCAATCATATGTGGTGATTGGATCGATTGAGTTGGGGAGTACTGCCGGCGGGGTGGTCGTTGCACCCTAACAGGCAACACGTGGGCATCTTACTCAGTCGGATTGGGGCAGTCAATATCGTGTTCCATCCGCGTGCGACTTTACACGTTTTCTCCATCCTGTTAGAGTCCGCTCGCGCTCGGATAGGCCTGCCAGGGGTATCGATCAATGACGACGGTGCGTCAAGCGAGAGGGGCACTATTCGCAATCGCTGCATTGATGATGCTGCTCTGTAATCCGCCTGACAGTGAGGCAGCCAGCGGACGGACCTATCGGGTTCATGGCCAGGTGATAGCGGTGAACGTCGCCCAATCTCCCTATATGATTGTCGTCAAGACACCGTTGACCAAAAATAACGATATGACCGTGGGGGCCAAGGTGACAGCCCAAACTAGGATTGTGCGAAAGGGGAAGCGGATCGCGCTTCAGACCATCAGAGAGGGTGAGGTGGTGTGGCTGACCTATGTCAAACAGCGGGACGGGGTATTTGCTCGGATCATTCAGCTTCAGTAGGGCTTCTGATTCAGGCCACCAAGACAATAAATGGGTGGGGTGGCTACGGGTTCCTAGCCCACATTATTCATGACGGTTCGTCGGCCCCCCTCCCTCACCCTCCCCCATTTTGGGGGAGGGTGAGGGAGGGGGGCGAAACCAGCGCGTGGAGCCGTCAGGACCCGATGCGTACTCATGCAGTACGGTGAGGGCCCGAGGGGCGAGCCCGCTGGCCGGAGGCTTGTCGCAGCAGCGAATCGGCGATTGCAGCAGAAGCGTTCATGGATAATGCGGGCGAGGGCTATCTTTGGTAGGCGGCTATATGTCAGTTTCAGGCATGGCGCCATCAAGCCGGCCGCGTTAGTACCAATCATGGGTTGACTGGCACACGTACTTTCTTCTATATATGGATATAGTCCTCTAGGTTGCCAGCCAAGATTATTGGTCGTTGTCGTACAGTTCCGTATCGGTCTCTTTTATTTCCTTCATCCCAACGTAGGGGTTAGGGCTACACTCTCGGTATTGCTGGACTATGTGGTTGGACCGTACTGTGAGGGCACACAGGCCAGTATCCTGTATGACAGGTGGTTCAACCAGGAACAAGAGGTGTTAGGTGACCAGTCGAACTCGTGGAAGCAGCCGACAGCTGTTAGGGGTGATGAGTCTCAGTCTGGGGATGCTTCTGAGTGCCTGTTCGTGGGTTCCTACGGGGGCGTCTCAATTGGACGTGGGGATTGAGGATCGTGGGGTGGCCTCCTGGTATGGCGAGTCGTTTCATGGCAGGCAGGCGGCCAACGGCGAGCTGTTCGACATGGAGGCATTGACCGCGGCCCATCGGACCCTCCCACTCGGCAGCGTGGTCCGGGTCGTGAATTTAGCGAACGGGAAACATCTCCACGTACGGATCACCGACCGGGGTCCTTATGTCCACAGCCGGATCCTCGATCTTTCCCGTGGCGCGGCGGCTCGGTTAGGGATGATGGAAGGGGGTCTATCCGTCGTACGGGTTCAGTTAGTTGGGGAACGCCGGCCCGCAGCTCTTCTCTCTTCTGAGGCGCTGGAGACGGTGTCGGTCGCCCTCATTCTCGGTCTAGCGCACGCCCCCTCAGGGGCCACCGAGCCCTTTCCCTCAGCTTGGGAACAGTCGGATCCTCTGCTGGTCTATCCCCTTCGGCTGCTTCCTGGCGATATCTGGATCCAGCAACGCGCGCGACGGTTGACGGGGATGCAGGCGGCAGATCATACCGACCCGTCGATGGATCCTGCACCAGACTCGGGAGTCGAATGAGCACTACATCGATGAATAGGGCCATCGGATTCAGTATGGTCTTGTTCTCTTGCCTCCCACTGAGTACCGGCTGTGGCAGTGACGGGTCGAATACCACCTCGCCAACGGCAAATCAGCCGAGTTTCATAGCCGAAACTCATTCCGCGACAGATTCCTCGACACTTCCTCCAGGCGCACCACAGAGCATCGCGAGCCTTCCATTGAATGTCAGCGGCACCAATACGCGTCTCCTAGCGACGTTGCATTCAAAGTTTGACGGTGGCTTTCCTAACGATGGGACAGTGACGAGCAACGGAGTGCCAGGCACGTCAATCGTGGACAGGGACGGCTACACCGGCGGGCCCGGCATTCGCCGATTCAGGATCTAGTACTGGCTAAATCCACCGCCAGGTCTAAACACTGTCGTGGTCACGAACCCCCCTGCTGACACCACCGCTAACGCGCCGGCAGTCTCCGTCATTCTTTTCGGTAATGTGGCCCAGGCAAATCCACTTGGGGCAATTGCGCTGGATGTTTTACCCAGCGCTCGCACAAGTGAAAGTGAGATGGTACCGACCACAACAAACGATTTGGTCGTACACGTGATTGCCGACGCGCTCATCGTAAGGGGAACCTTGGGCAATGGGGAAACTCCGAGATCGGTGGCGAACGATGGTGCGCATCCAGTAGAAGGTGGTGACGCCAGCTTGTGGATCTCGACCAAACCAGGAGAACTGTTGAACACAACTGTTTCGTCGAGCGGTTGGGCCAGTCAGGTCATCAACGGCGTGGCGATTGTGGTTCGCGGGTTCCAGGATTAGCTGGCGCAGAGACAACTCTGTGGCGAAATACCAGGCATCCCCTTGATCTCGGGTGTGTCTTCGCTTGACCCAGGACTTCATGTAAAGAGCCTTCCGGCTGGGCCCTATGCCGGGGATGGAGCTGGAAGACCGGAAGTTCGCCCACATTCCGATGCCCCGCTGCCACAACTGTCGTTCGGTTCTCCAGCCCACTCCAGATAGAAAGCAAATTGATGACTCAATCATGTTGGCGCATCCCTAAGTTGATCGTTGAGTACCTGAATGGTCAGAGGCGCACTCCCCTCCGAACGATGGTTCACCAACACATAGGCTCGCCAGTTCTCGGTCACTGCCTTTCTGATCAGTTCCCCTGTCTCCCGTCGCATCCCTGGGAGTTCCTCCACGATCTTTGTGTACGGTTCGGCTCGCTTTTTCGCGGCTTTGTAGGACATATTCAACGCCGTGAGGAGTCGTAGTACCGAATGGGTGTAGTAATGATTGCTGACCATACCAGGGCATTTCCTAGGTCCCACGCGGCGCATTCCCGTGCATTATCTGGGTGCCCACGAGCACCTCACTTCAACCGGAGGTTCTACGCCATGATGCCCATAGAAGCGGCTATTATTGAGCTGCTGCGGAGCAGTGGTCCCTGCTGCCTAGACGATGTCGTGACGTACCTTCCCAATTTCAGTTGGGGAGAGGTGTTCGGTGCCGTTGATCGGATGTCGAGGGACGGACGGGTGTTGCTTCACCAACTCGGTTACTCGACCTATCAGATCGCACTCCACTCGCAGTTTTTCTAATGTTGGCCCTGTTGGATGGCTTCCCGCATGATTGCGATTGGCCCCAATAGTCATCCTCTGCTGAGGCATGCGGCTGTAGGACTAGCACTGCGCTGCAAGGAGGGGAGAAGGAAGACGCAGGGGGCCAGTGCTGCACTCTCCCACGGACGGCCTAATCTTGCGACTGCCATTTGAGGTACTGTATGTCTATCCCATCTAAGCGCAACTCAGCATCCTTCTCAGAGGCGGACCTTCGGAGCGGTACCGAATCTCCGACGAAGCCGGGTGTCTATTGGTTTCAGAGCGAGACCATGGCTAGGGCACTCATGGTGGAAGTCCGCGTGATGAATGGAGAGTTAACAGTGTGGTGGCCCAACCAGGACAAACCTGTCGCCCATCTGAACGGCTGCTGGCACGGCCCGATCTCTCCATCATCAGGACCAGGATGCCCGTAAACAATCACATCGTTTCTTGCGCCCTCGTTCGCATCCTCTACAATAATACGCCTCCCTACGGCAGTGAATAGGTCAAGTTTGGCCAATGTGCACTTCCGTAGATCCGTCCCTCTTTCTGTTGCTCAATAATGATACCGCCGACGAACGGCGTCGTCCCCGTAATTCCCTTGAATCCGCCCTTTCCCCAGACCCACGTAAACTCGCCTACGCATTCGTCCTTCTTACCGACACATCGTATTTCTGTGTACGCGAGGTCCTTGCCTTGATGGGCCCTCAGGATGCAGAGGGCAGTTTGCTGTACCTCTTGGTTCTCACTGATATGGATCATCGCCTGACAATCTAGTGTGGTCTTATGGATCTCCGCCGGTGCCGAGCCTTCGGGAAGATGCTTCACCAAGATGGTCCCGGTAATAGTGCCGCTAAAGACTCTGTCTCCATCCCCCAGCAGATCATCGAACACGCCCATTCCTTTCCAGCTCACGGTCGCATGGCCCGCTTCGATGGTTTTTGCCTCGGCCCCACAGAAGAGTCCCATGCTCATGGCCAGTAGGGTAACTGTCAGTATGATGGATTGTCTGAATCGCATGACTCCTCCCTTCATATATTCGGGGCCGTTAGTCCCGCCATTATTATGTCGGCTTCCATTCCATTTTTCCCCCGCTAATCGTCCACGAAGGATAAGCCCGCACAGGTGAGACATCAAGGGTGAATTTGGTTCATTACTCAATGCACACACGAACACTCGCTCTACAAATACAACAACCATTTCCCCCACGAGACCCTTGCGCCTTCTTTCGTTTCCCACCTACAATACGCCTCCCTGCGAGGCTCCTTATGCCCCTCATCCTTCGCCCCTACCGCCGCTTCCCCTTGCACTGCGCCGTCACGTACAACGTGGGCCTCTTCCAGGGCAAAGGCACGATCTGGAATCTTTCCTGTACCGGCTGGCGACTCTCAGGAGACCTGCCCATGCGGCCACGAGAAACCGTCACGCTCCCGAATGAGCAACGCATCGAAGTGTCTGAGGCCGTGGTCCGGTGGTCGAGAGGGCAGGAGTTTGCGGTGGGGAATGTGGTAATCGAGCCACACACACACGCTCGGTTACATCATTACGTCAAACGACTGGTGCAGGAACCAGCGGAGATTGTCCTGTGAGTAACAATCAGCCCATGTTTCTCCGATTCAACATCGCCTTCGTGTTGTCGTTCGTATGTCTCGCGACTCCCGCCTGGCCTGATTATGAGGCTGGCGAGGGTGCCTATCAACGTGGCGACTACGCAACCGCCTTGCGTGAATTGCGACCGCTGGCTGAGCAGGGAAACCATTCAGCTCAGTTTTTCCTGGGAGTATGCTACGCGAATGGATATGGGGTGCCCAAGAATCTTGAACTGGCGTTGCAGTGGTATCGCCTATCCTCCGATCAAGGCAATTGGCTCGCACA
>Ga0137415_10007353_pt1 | contig 10909 bp, 12 predicted proteins | sample CZODoug3_1_1_16f_FD_183082 | JGI IMG/M metagenome (GOLD analysis project Ga0137415, IMG submission 183082) | Vadose zone soil fungal communities from Angelo Coast Range Reserve, California, USA - CZODoug3_1_1_16fungal (Hybrid Assembly) | ecosystem: Environmental > Terrestrial > Soil > Vadose...
CAAGTCTGCCATCGGCAATTTTCGCTTTAACGAAACACCGGTGAAAATGCTGAACCTGGTGGAAGCGATGTCGCCATCACAAAGAATTATTGGATCTGAAAGGTCAGGTGCAAATATTCCAATTCTTGCTCCTGCGATGAAGATAAGTGAGTTGGAGTTTACGAGCGCATCGGAAGCGGTTTAAATACAAGGGGGAAGGGGGAAAGGGGAAGGGGGAAGGGAAAGAACAATGCGGATGGCTTGTGCTTCGCTGCAGCTATTCTCTACGCGCCTCCCATTTTTCTCTTTACGCGCGCCGGTTGTTTGAGTTTGGATGATTGTTTCAATTCTTTTGACCTTGCTGGTTGTAGCAAGCGGCACCGTCATCACGTACTTATACGATGAAGGCTCGCCGCTTGCAGCGCGTTTGTGTGCCGGTGCATGTCTGGGTTTAACCGCTCTTGGGTTGGTGGGCTTTGGCGTTGCAAGCCTTGTTGGGCTGACGCCGTTATCGATTTTCGTAAGTGGCGCGATTGTCGGGCTCCCTTTGTTGCTGTTAAGAAAACCCGAGAGATTAAGAATTGTAAGCGGTGACGTTCGAAATGGATTGCGTAGCCTGCGTAATGCAGTTGAAAGGCCGAGTCTCAGAAATACTGGAACCGTTCTATGCTTCCTTGGGTTTACTATTCTGATGTGGCTGGTATTCGATCGCGTCATGTTTGAAAAAGCAGGCGCAATCTACACAGGCGAACCAAATAATTTCGGTGACCTGCCATTCCATCTAAGTGTAATAACAAGTTTTGCGAAGGGGGATAATTTCCCACCGGAGGATCCGACCTACTCGGGAGTGCGGTTTACGTATCCGTTTGTAGTTGATTTCGTGGCAGCGATGTTCGTCCGCGCCGGGACAAGCCTGGCCAGCGCCTTATTTATCGAAAACATCGTTCTGGCAGTTTCAACGGTCGGGTTGTTATGGAGATTTGGCCTGGCGCTAACGCGAGACAGGCTGGCAGCGTTGTTTACCGTACTTCTGGTTATCTTTAGCGGCGGCCTCGGGTTCTGGAAGCTGACGCGGGACGTTGAATCGAGCGGTAGAGGGATTTTCGAACTTATTTCTCATCTTCCCAAAACCGAATACACCATTATTCCAAATACAGTATTTCGCTGGGGCAATTCGATTTCTGCGCTCTTGTTGCCCCAGCGAAGTCTTTTAATGGGGTTGCCGCTGGCGCTTATCGTGTTCACATTGTGGTGGAAGGGTTGGCGAACAAGCGACGTCGAACTTAACGATACCGGCGAGGTTGAGAAGGAGTCGAATCGGCGGTCGGAAACAAAGGCAAAAAAAGGTCAGAAAAACCGGAAAGTGCCGAAGGACGCAGATGCGATTGGCGAGTGCTGTCCCACCGACGCGGATATCCGTGGCACCACCACCACCGTGGCCACCACCTGTCGTCCCGCCGACAGAACCACCGGTACCACCACCGTTGTATCCGCCGAATCCGCCGATCTGGTTGGTCGCGAGTTCACCCTGACCACCCACGTACAGGTTGAGCACCTGACCCGGGACGACCCGTAAGAACCCCTGCAAGCGGGCGCCCAGATTGCCGGTGCCGCCGATGCCTGAGCCGCCGAGCATGTCGACGTAGACCCGGAAGACTCCGTCTGGCACAACATAGGTCTGGGACGAGCCCGTATAGCTGAAGACGTTGACGCTCATGTGTCCCCCGCTCCTGGGGGAGCGATCAGGTCAACGTCTCGGTCAGCGTGACCGGGAGTGTGCCCTGAGCGCCGTAGGTCATCGAGGCCTGCAGCGGGTAACCACCGACAAAGGTACCTGCAGTCACGGCATCCCAGTAGCCGATGTGGGTGAAAGTGCCCGCCGGAACGTCGAAGGTAATCGTGCCGCCAGATACTGATCCTCCTGACGGGACAACCCAACTAATCGCCTTGCGCGCATACGCCGGGGATCCGCCGGTGACCTCACTTGTTCCCGTGGTTCCGGGATCCGCAGTGTGCAGGGAGCCGTAGACGGCCGCACCGCTGCCAGAGGTCTTGAAGATCGCGCTCAACATTGTGCCGCGAGTTGTGATGGTCAGGCCTGCCATGGAGTTGCTCCTGTCAGTTCGGGATCTTGCGGAAGACGACGGTGTTCGGCGCGGTTCCCGGTGGCGGGGCGGTTGCCGTGGCCTCGATCACGATGATGCCGTCGCCCTTGTCGCCCTTCTCGCCCTGGATGCCCTGCGGCCCCGGGACTGATCCCTGGGTGACGCTGGAGTCGTACGGATCGCCCTCGGTGAATTCGACGTTGAAGCCTGGGTCGGCGGGCTGAAAGACGATCTCGGTGGTGCCATCGGGACTGCTCATCAGCTGGCCGCCATGGTCACGTGCGGGCGGACTTCCACGGCCCCCGCCGCAATCTCCAGTCTCCGACCGGAGATGACGCCGAACAGGTCCCAGAAGCCACGGCCGGTCGGGATCTGAGTGGTGACCTCGTCCGGGAGGGTGAGTGACCACATGCCCGGTCCGGCCGGACTGATCAGCCCCGGCGCAGTGCCGCTCATGTCCAGGCGCGTCAGCAGCTGCGAGAGCGAGCTGCGGTCGCGACGCATCTCCATCTCCAGGTTGGCCGCGACCAGAGGAGCGCCAAGCGACGTGGTGATGTGCAGGCTCCAGCCCCAATCGGCCCCGGTCTGGATGACCAGCGGCTGCAGGTTGGACACGTCGAGCACCCTTCGGCAGTGGCGGACAAGCTCACTACTTTCGGTGCTCGAACCGCCCTACTGGCAGGCGCTCACTGGCTCGGCACGCACACCACGTACGGCGTGGCAGGGTCAGCACCTATGCCGACGCCGGGAGTCACCGTCATCTGCGATGGGCACGAAGTGCCTGGTTCGCCTTGCGGGCCACTCGGTCCGGAAGGACCAGGGGCGCCAACACAACCTCCATGGGCATCGCAGTAGACACCGACAGCCGTATTGACCTGATCCTGAGAAGGAGATCCGGTTGGTCCTGTTGGTCCGCTCGGTCCAGGATCACCTTGGGCACCGGGGCCACCAGGAGGTCCAGTGACCGTCGCCCCCGGCTGGCCGCTGGCGCCGGAGGCACCTGACGAGCCCGTAGCACCCGGGAGGCCTCGGCACTGGCCACTGCTGCAGTAGGTGGTGACGGCCGCGATGACCTGATCCTGGGTCGGACCCTTGCCAGCGCAGACGCCGGTGCTGTTGCAGTAGGCCGAGACGGCCGCCACGATGCTCGCGAAGGACGGGGCAGGTCCAGCCGGGCCGCTCGGTCCAGGTGAGCCTGGGACGGCGCTGGGGACCGGCACAGCGGTCGCCGAGGGGCTGATGCCGTGCTGCAGCAGCTGCTTGGAGAGCTTGTCCGCGACCTGCTTGTTGGTCCCGGCCGCCGCGTTGGCCTGGCTGGCCTGATCGAGCGCGCCGCTCGCCACACTGACCGCCCGATCGGCACGCTTGTTGGCGTGGTCGGCCGTGCCGTGCAGCGAGAGGTAGGCGAAGAAGCCGGTCAGCAGAATGACAGCCGCAACCGTCAGCGCCACCATGATCGCGGTGCGTAGCGGGTGCGGGTCCGGCGAGGGCGTCTGAGCCAGAGCCTCCTCCACCGCTCCCGCGACAACCGAGTCCGGCTCCTCCCCATCCGGGAGAAACGGTAGACCCGAAGGCTCCTCCGGGTTCTTGGCGTCGAGTCGGTGGCTGGTCATCAGCACTTCCCGTTCGGCTTGAGGTGGGCTTGCGCGCGCTCCCGGTCATTCTCCGCGCGTTGGTCGCGGTAGCGCTGGTACGCCTGATCCAGACCCGCTCTGGTCAATCCGGGCGTCCCCAGCACAGCCTTGAACAAGTCGTCGTAGGCCTTGCGATCAGAGTCGGCGATCTCCCGCAAAGTCATGTTGATGCTGGCCTGGCAGCTCTGCTCGTGCTCGATCTTGATGCTGTTCACCACCGACACCACGGCCGCCCCGCTGGAGAACACCAGCGAGATGGACAGCAGGATGTAGGCGGTGAGGTCAATCCAGCCATGGTGCTTGGGTGGCTTCGTCTGCTCCAGGGCGAACTTGGTGGCTTCCTCGACGACCGGGTCGAGGTCGTCCGGGATCATCGGACGGTCCTTCTCGTGCGTCATGAGCGTGTCCTCCGAACCGGAGGATTCCCGCCGAGCAGCCGTTCCTGCAGTTCCCTGATCTGCTCGCGCAGGTCTGCTTCGCGCCGTTCGTTATCGCGCTGTTCACCCTGCAGCAGGCTCTCCAGGCGGTCGATGGTCGCCTGCTTCTCAGCGAGCAGCTGATCGGTCCGAGCGCGTTCTTCAGCTCTGGCGTCGGTCGCCGCCTTCTGGGCCGCCGCCGCAGCCGCCTGACCGCGCTGATAACGCTGCTCTTCAGCGTTCTTGCGCCACCGAACGTACGCCACCAGACCCGTGGTCACGGGCACAGCTGCCGCGCCGACGGCCTCGATGACTGGAACCCAGCTGCTCACGCACGGTCCGCCCGTTCTGGATGATCATTCTTACGCCCTGCTCACTACTTCAGCAGCTCGAATGATCCACCAGACCGGACTGGTTCAATTAATCCGAATCATCGAGCTTCAGCTCATCCGGGATAACGAGGTGACGGCGCATCCCGATGTGCTTCGGCGACCCGAAGCGCCCGGTGGGCTGGAAGTCGCGCGGGTCGGTCTCCAGCGAGTTGTTCGGCTCGACGTGGTACTTCTCGGTGACGTCGCGGATGCCGAGCTTCTTGACGGCCTCGGTGCGCAGGCTCGCCTTGGGCATGCGCTCGCGCTGGTCGCTGGACTCCTCCGGCACGTCGTCGCCCTCCTGCGGGATGTCCGGGCCTTCCTCGTCGTCGGCCACGTCATCGTCGTCGGTGTCCTGGTCTGACGGCGGGGCACCGCCCTCTTCGCCCTCGTCATTGGCCATCTCGTCCGGGGTCGGCGCCAACGTCGGCGTGTCGACGGGATTCTGCCCGAGCTGGGGCACCGTGGCTGGCTCGGTGGTGCCGAACCCGGCCGGTGGCTCCATGCCCATCTGCAGGGCCTTGGGTGCGAAGTCCTTCTCCAGCTGCTCGTCGATCGGCAGGCCCTGCGACTTGAGCGCGAGGTAGGTCTTCTTGCGGGTGTCCTGCTCGGCCACCGCGAGCGCTACGTCTTCTTGGCTGCGCTGCTCCACGGCCTCGTCGAAGTCGATGCCCGTGCTCGAAAGGCGCGAGCGGTACGGGACGGGTACGCCAGCCTCCGCCAGACCCTCCAGGAACTGTCGTTCTGCATCCTCGTCGGTGAGGTTGAGGATCTTGAACTTGAGTTCGGGAACGAGGAGCTTCGGCTGTTCGACAATGCGTTCCTCTCCGGTCTCTTCGTCGATCTCGTAGATCTCTTCGGTGATCAGGTAGCGCTTGCCGTTGCGCACCTCGTAGTCGAAGTGCTCCTGCGCCTCGGCGACGATGCGCATGCGCTCGTCGGTGAAGTCGTGCAGCATGCGCTGGTAGTGGCTCAGCAGCTGGGTGACGACGTCACGGTTCAGCGCGTCGGCGGCGTAGGTCTCACCAGCACTGGCTCCGGTGAGCATGGTCTGGGAGAGCCCGAAGACCATGAGGAGCCGCTCGGTGATGCGATCGAAATCGTTGGAGAGGTCCGGGACATTCTCTCGTCCAAAGACGGGCTGCATGTCGATCGCCCAGTGGTAGGTGAGGGCGCGGAAGTCGGCCGCCAGCGCAGCGTCGAGTGCGGCATTGAACTCCTCCATCTCATCCTGGTCGGGGATCCACGGGACGGTGGTGCCGAGGTCCTGCGCGGTCGCCCCGAGCTTGGTCAGGATCAGCGGCGTGTAGAGCCGATCGGCGATCGAGTCCAGCGCGCTGTTGAGCATCTCCTCCTGCATGATCGAGCGGAAGCCGCGCATGAGGATCGGGATGCCCCGGTTGGAGAAGTCGTCGGCGGCGAAGCGCAGCTGCTTGAGGATCACGTTGGACACCGGCATCAGGGCGTCCTGGCTGGTGTAGTTGATCAGCTCCGGGAAGGCTTCCATTAGCTGCTGGAACTGCCAGCGCGGGGAGCGCGTGGTCAGCACCTTGCGCAGCGACTCCGGCAGGCGCATCAGGTAGCGGGGCTCGGCCAGGAACAGGCTGTTCTCCACCTCGACGTCGTCGGGGTTGATCAGCTGGTCGCCCTCCCAGATGCCGAGGGTCTCGTTCCACCCGCCGAGTGACCACGACTCGCCGGTGAGCCAGTAGTTCTTGCCGAGCTTCAGCAGGTGGTCCTCGTACTTGAGCTGGTCGAAGAACAGCTCTGAGTAGAAGTCGCCGAGCTGTTCGTCCTTGCACTCGAAGTGCAGGCCCTGCAGGGGGAACTTCGAGTAGATGTCCACGCAGGCAGAGATGATCGGGTGAGTGACGTAGAGCAATCGGCAGTTCTTCGACGCATAGCCCCAGGCGATGTAGTTGCCGGTGGTGGTCTGCATCGAGATAACCGTGCCGCCGCCGAGGGATTCGATCGAAACGACCTTGTCCATGCTCACGTTGTCGATCGAGAGCAGCTCGTGTCCGATGGCTGCCGGGCGGTACTCAGCCGTCATCTCCGGCGTCTTCGGTACCGGAGGGTACGGCGACTCGTACTGCAGCTGCGTCGAGTAGAAGGGGTTGGCCCACTTGTGGTCGGGTGTACAGGTGAGCTGTGCACCCGAAGCCATCGTGATACGCACGACCTCCGGTGCCACCCGGGTGTTGGTGGCGAGCACCTTGGTCGGCGTCATGCGACGAACCCGGCCGCCGTTCTGCCCGTAGGAGCTGTATGGGTAACCACTGGTGCCCGCGTAGTTGAAGTCCCAGCCCTGCACCATGTCACCGGCCACAATCTCGCCGAGGGGCTTCTTGGTCCCGTCGGCCATCGTGATCGGTGCGTCGGGGGTGTTGCAGAACTCCCTGATCCGCTGCAGCTCCGCCGGTTCGGTGAAGTTGAACGGGATGTTGTTCTGCTTCCAGTACCACATCGGGTCACGCGGACGCCCGGTCGCCATCTGCATGGACGGCGCGGTACCCATCTGGCCGCCCATCGAGGAGGTACGACGCAACGAGCGCGACTGCAGGCGCGATCCACGCAGCTGATCCACCGGCGTACGACGCGCGTTGGGATTGCCGAACGGGTTGATCAGCTCCGACTGCGACTCCTGGGTGACCCGACGGATCGGAACGCCACCGTTGCTGCTCGCGGTGTGTGACAGCCGGTTCTCACCGCGTCGGTCGCGCAGCTCGAAGTCAGCCATCCTGCGTCACTCCAGCGATCTGCTTGCCGAGCGCACGCAGCTGGTTGCCGAACTCGCGCTGCACGATCCACTCCAGGCCGTTCTCGGTCGAGTCGAGCAGGTGCAGCAGCACACGGAGATTGGCGTCGCAGGTCGGGCAGAGGTAGACACCCTCGCGGGGACGCGTCAGCAGCGGACGCGGGCTATGGAACTGGGCGCCCTGGCAAGGGTGCTCGGAGGCGCGTACGAAGCCCTCGTCGGTGTCCGGGGTGCCGAACTGGTCGAGGGCTCCTTCGATCGCCTGGCTCACGCTCACGTGCGCTCCCTCTTGATCTGCTCCGCCATCGCGCGCGGATCGTGGGCGTGCAAGATCGCCAGGTGCCGCAGGTAGTCGGACTCGCCCAGCTCGGCACCTCGCGAGTTGTGGTAGCTCGACTTCTTCTTGGCGAACGGCGGCTTGTCCTTGCCGTGGACCTTGGCCTTCCCCTTGTCGTCGGAGTCCTTGTCGTCGTCGTCACCCTTGCTCTTGCCCTTGGCGAACGGCGGGGCTGAGTCGTCTTCTGCGGCCTCGTCATCGCCACCGGTGTCATCGCCTGGCACGACGTCAGCTGCGTCGCCCTGGGCCCACGGAGGCGCGTCCGGGTCGGCTCCTGGGTCAACGCCGAGTTCGCCACCGGGCATGTCTGGGGCGATGTCGGCCGGAGCGCCACCGATGCCGCCTGCGCCCATCGGGTCGCCGGGCATCGCGGCTCCGCCGGGAGACACGACCGAGGCCGGATCAGGCTGGCCTGGCCACGGGTAGGGCTGGCCCTGGGTGGTCTGCGGGAAGGCGGCGAACTGCGGCTGGACCTGCACGGTGAACACCGAGGTGCAGAAGTTGCACTCGATCGTGCCGTCGCTGCGCGAGATGACCGCACCCGATCCGCAAAACGGGCAGTGCAGAACGTCGATCGAGTTACCCGACACGTGCCCGACCCGGACGATCTTCGGCATGTTCAGCGGGCCGTAGGCCGCGCCTTCCCTGGTGGCCCATCCGTGATGCACCGCGATCGATGCCTGGTGCTCCGGCATGGCGGTGCTCCATCCGTGTTGGTAGCCCTTGAAGAAGTGCTCGGGATGCGGTGAGTCAAGGTAGCCCCGGTCGAGTTCGCCGAAGTCCGCGTGCTCTGGCTCGTCGGCGTGCTGGGCACCAAGATCATGCCCCCGGTACCACTCGTGGTCCTGCGGGCGTTCCTCTTCCTCACGCGGCTGGCGCATGTGGTGCAGATAGTCCTTGTACGTCAAGGACTTCTCGCTGGTATCGCCCTTGGCCGCGTTGGGGTCGCCGTAGAAAGCCCGGGTCTCCTCGCCGTAGCCGTGGCCAGCCTGCTCTGCTCGCCGCTCCTGGTCGACGCGGTGCAGCCGGTAGTCGTCAGCCAGGGTGGACACGTGCACGTGGTGCTCGGGTGCCCAGATGTAGTTGCCGCGTCCCTTGCCGGTGTCCAGGACCACGTACTTAGTGTGGCCGCCGTTGCTCTGGTCGCGGCCGACGACCGGGTAGTCCCGACCTGGCTCCATGATGCTGTTCGGCACGCCCTCGCGGATCCGGGCGACCTCGGCGGTGCGAGTCAGGTTCCCCTGGTGCGCAAGGTCCGGATGCCACAGGCGGCTGGGCATGACCGCGATCTTCTGCGGTCCGAACTTGCCGTTGACGATCAGGCTGCCGTTCTGGCCGCGTGTCTCCGAAGCGAGCGCCGGACGCGCATGGTGGCTGAACATCCGGGCGTGGGCCTGGTAGGCGGCTTCCTCGCCATGCCGGTCGAAGTCGCGGCCGGTGGCCAGGTGGCCGAAGACATCGTGCACGGCGCGGAAGCGGTCGTTCTCGGAGTCGCTGAAGTACGGGTGGCCGCCGGTGGCGTGCGTGCCGAGGACCTGGATCCGCTTGTTGTTCCGGACGTCGTGCGCCAGCTCGTGCACATTGCGGTAGGGGTCGTGGTCGGTGACGTGGACCTTGACGCCCATCGCGTGGGTCAGGTGGTCGTACTGGTGATTGACCTCGTCACGCATCGCGTCGAAGTGGTGTACGGCGCTCGGGTCGTTCGCAGGCAGCTTGTCGTACTCGTGCGCGAGGTCGCTGACGAGCCCACGGTGAGTACGCACCGCCTGGTAGTTGATGCCTGAGTGCGGGTCATCCAGGCCGCGCTTGGAGGCGAAGGAGCGGGCTCCTTCGATGGCGTGACGGACCGGCTCGATCCCTGGTGCCGGGCGATCCATGTTCGGCTCGTCGAGCGCAGCGTGGTGATGTCCGTGCAGGACGCGCCCGAGAGCGACGTGGTAGCAGCCGAAGCGCTGGTGGTTCTGCTCGATCTCCTCAACGCTCACGGTGCCTCCAGTTCCCCGAAAGCATCGCGTAGCAGCACCCGGGTGGACAAGCCGACGATCCGCTCGTAGTCCTCGCCGTTGAGCTGTTCGTAGGGCATGTCCATCGAGGCGTCGCGACGGATGAGCTGCTCGGCGTAGGTGAGGACGTCACGGGCGATACGCTGCCAGCCCTCAATCTGCTTGCTGGCGACCAGGAAGTTGAGCACCCCCTCTGCGCCGTCGCTCTCCATCGCCCGCTTGCACGCGGTGTGTCCCATCGGGTCGACCTGCGCGATCGCCACGCCGGAAGTCACCGGCATGAGGTCGTAGAGGTCGATGAGGTCGATCTCGCCTTGCCTGACGCCCTCGGCCCACTTGACGTGCGCAGCCGAGCTGGATGCGAAGTAGAGCAGCTTTCCGTGGGCAGGGGGCATCGCGGTGCCCACGTAACTAACCGTGTCGCCCTCGAAGAAAGCCACGCTCATCTGCTGGTCAGCCCTCCGGGTGAATGGCCAGAGCCTTACGCGCCAGCGAGATCGCCTGCGGAAGTGGCAGACCCTGGTTGGTCGCCGTGATGGTGTCGATCATGTCCAGCAGCTTGCCGGTCTTCTTCGTGCGCCCGATCAGCCGGGAGGTCTTCATCGACCGATCCGGGCGCATCCCCTGGTTGCCAGCGGTGTCGTAGGGGTTGATCTCGGGGTGCTTGTCGATGTTGGCCAGCGGACCGCAGTTCGGGCAGTGCCACCAGGCATCCTCGTCGCGATCCTTGCGCAGCTCGGTCGGGCGGTGGCCACAGTTGGGGCAGCTCGCCTCGTTCATCTGGTAGGGCTTGGTCGGCGCGCTGTAGTTGCGATCCTCGCGATAGTCCACATTCTTCGAGCGGTCGGTGAACCGCTCCTCGGGGAGTGTGTAGCCCGGCGCACCGTGCCGGTTCTGGTACTCGGCCGACTCGGGGTACGAGGTGCGTCCCGCTATCACAGTGACCCCACCGCCCCCGCCGCCGGAGATCTGGACCGGGCCGGTCACGGTGGCCGTGACCGAACTGCCCTGCGTGACCACCGAGGCGGTGTTGCCCTGCCAGCGCGCTCCGCCGACGGGCGGGCCGGAGGTGGTCGCGTCGTAGCTCTCGACGTCCGGGCGGCCAGTGGTGGGGCGCACGACGCCCTTGCCGTTGCACATGCGGCACAGCGTCTTGTCGCTGATGTCGTACCCGGCGCCGTGGCAGCTCGGGCACATCATGTTGTCGTTGACCGGAGGCTTGCTCGTCGGGTTCGCACCCGGCTCTGGCCCCTCATAGTCGCTCCAGCCGCGCGTCTTGGAGGGCATCTCCTTGTCCCAGCCCTCG
>Ga0137415_10007354_pt1 | contig 10908 bp, 12 predicted proteins | sample CZODoug3_1_1_16f_FD_183082 | JGI IMG/M metagenome (GOLD analysis project Ga0137415, IMG submission 183082) | Vadose zone soil fungal communities from Angelo Coast Range Reserve, California, USA - CZODoug3_1_1_16fungal (Hybrid Assembly) | ecosystem: Environmental > Terrestrial > Soil > Vadose...
GCGACGGTGAAAAGGGCGGCGCAGGCATGGAGGCTGACTGCTGCCTGCTGTCCGCGAGAGACGAGATCCGAGCGCTGGTTGGAATCCGGCGCGGTTGCGTGTCGTAACATCGCTGCACCCTCGATGTAGTGGCCTCCCCTTTTGGTCACGCTATCTTAGGCAGGAACATCGCAGGTATTGTCGCCCCGCCGAAGCCCGGGCGGCGCAGCAATGCTGCAATCCGTGTAACGCATTTACGCCTATTCCCGTTGACTCTGCGGTTCTCCCTTGGGGAAAGGGGGCTCACGAGCTCCTCAGGCCGCTTTCTTGCGATTTTTCTCCAGCCAGCCGTCGACCAAGGCGACGGTCTGATCGACCGCGGCCAAGCGCATGCCTTTCTGCGCCGCGATGGTCTGCACGAGACGGTCGGTGCGCTCGATGTTGGGCGCCCCGTTTGCGAGAGCCCGCGCAGCGGAGGACGGGGTCAGGAGCGAGAGCGCTGCGCTGGCGTACTTTTCGAACGGCACCAGGTCCCTCTCGTTCGCGCCCAGGGACAGGCACAGCTTTACCACCCAGTTGTATACAGAGCGCGAGGCTTCGAGGTCGCTGTGCACGGCGTCCTTGATGGGGCGCATGCCGTCTTTCTGGACGCAGCGATAGTTGCCGGCGAGCAGCATGGCCCATTTCGCGAGCGGCACGAAGACCGAGTCGTGCACCTTGAGCTTGACGGGCAGCTCGATCCCGTCGAAGCGGGCCGCTTCGATGTCCGACTCGAGTCGGCGGAGGATGGCGGTATGGGTCTCCGAATCGAAGCGCGCCGACTTGAAGTTGGTCGGCAAGCGCACCTGCAGCACGTTGACCTTTTCCTCCGGCGGGCGGAACGCCTGCGGGTCCGGGCTGCACAGCGTGACGAGCTTCGGATCGAAGGCGTCCCATACGCTTGCGTCGGTGTAACAGCTCCGCAAGGCATCGGCATCGATGCCCGGAATGCGCTTGAGATACGGCAGCGGCGGCATGTTCATGATCGACATGCACGGAACCCTGGCCTTGGCGACCGCAACGAGCAGCTCGCGCACGCCGGGCGAACGGTACTGCGGCTCCTGCATGGCGAGCGCGACCAGATCGTAGTCGGAGGGATTGACCCCGGCCGTGCCGCCCGCGGACATCCTGCCCGGAAGTTTCTTCGAGTTGATCTCGACGAGCCCATCGCGGCCCTTGACCGGCATGCGCACGATCGCGCCTTCCTTGTTGATCAGTTCGGCTTCGGCGGGCAGGCAGATCAGATGCACTGCGTGTCCCGCAAGCGCGAGCTTGGTCCCGAGAAGCGAACCATACGAGGCGCCCATGATCAGAGTTTTGTATTTGGTGCCCATGAAGCAACTCCTCCTATTCATCCACGACGAATGAGCGGCGCGCACCCTGCTGTTGCATTGTAAAATGCGCGCCGCCCTTGCGAAGTGTGGGATGGTAGTCAGTTCGCTGCTATAGAGCAATCATGACGGGAGCATTCGGATTGCGGCGCTGCGTCATCGGAGAAGCTCCGCGCCACCGTTAGATCCTGCGCTCCAACCGGGCGATCTTTTTCTTATCGGCGCGCCGCAGCCTATTCCTTGCCGCACGCAGGCGCTGTTCGCTCCGATGACCGCGCCGGTCTTCGCGGCCAAAGCGCTTTTTCTTTGAAACCGAGGCGAAGATCTGGCTCCACTTTCCGTTCTTGAAGACGATCTGGTAACCGCCGGAAAGGATCTGAAACGGCTTGTTGACCTTCTTCATCTGATCGAACCGCACCGAGCCGGCCTTGTGAAAGACCTCGAAGTAGGCCGGGTATACAAAGTCCGTCATCGGAATGCCGTTGACCTTGAAGCTGAGCTGCTCGACCGGATCGGCGCTTTCGTAGGCATACATGACCTTCGGATCGGGGCCCGTCGTCATGATGTTGATCGCCGGGTCGACCAGCATCTCGACGAGTTCGTGTGACGCCGACACGCTTACCAGGTCATGGTTATCCAGTGTCGTTTTGACGAAAACCTTGGACTGCGGCAGCCCGTCGGGCGTGAGATCGTGATACGCGAGGGCGCCCGGTTGATCTGCATTGTCGAGGAAAACCACCGCCCAGGCGCCTTTCACGTATCCCTTGGACTTGACCAGCTTCGCCGGCGTGCCCCACACCGGCATCACGTACTGGTCCACGAACGCCTGCATCGCGGCGATCAGGGCGTCGAAGTCGACTCCGAGAGGCGTCGCCGCCTTGTTGAAGCACGCGATGGTAGGAACGCCTCCCTGGTTGAACGCGCCGAACGTCGGTCTGGCAGCCCTCATAAGTCCTCCTTGGGAAATGCCGGTAGAAAACGCATCCTGCCACATCCGGGTTGGACAAGCCGCTCGCGCTGGAGTACGGTGAGCGCCGTTTCGGCGCGAGGGAGAGGAGGCGATATGCAGGGCAAGAACGTCAGGGTTCGTTCGGGCGAGGGGGGCGAGTTCGATTGCTATCTGGCCGCGCCCCGCGCCGGCGCAAAGGTTCCGGCGATCGTGATCGCTTCCGCCGTGCACGGCGTGAACGCGGACGTCCGCGCGATCGCCGACGAGTTCGCCTCGCAGGGCTTTCTCGCGGCGGCGCCCGATCTGTTCTGGCGCTCGATCCCGGGGCCGCTCGCGCGCGACGACGATCGTACGAAGCAGCGCTCGCAGCCGCGGCTCGCGAAAATCAAGCTGGGTGAACCCGATCTCGCCGATATGCTCGCCGGGCTTCGCAAGGAGCCGCTGTGGAACGGGCGCGCCGCGGTGATGGGCCTGTGCTACGGCGGGCCCTACGCGATCCTCGGGCCGAAGCGCCTGGGCTACGACGCGGGCATCTCCTGCCACGGCTCGCAGATGCTCGATTACATCGGGGAGCTCGAGGGCCTAGCGCGGACCGTTTGCATCATCTGGGGCGACGAGGACCACCAGGCGCCTGCCGAAGTGCTCGATGCCTATCGCGGCGCGGCCTCGCGCATGAAGAACCTGGAACTGCACGTATTCCCCGGTGTGCTGCACGGCTACATGATGCCGGACAACGCGAAGGCCTTCGATCGCAAGACTCGCGACTTCTCCATGGCGCGCGCGCTCGCGATCCTCGAAGGGCTTCGCGGCGGGGAAGCCGGGCGGCGCAAGGCGGGGTGATGAGAGGTTCGCAGCGCGGCTTGAGTTCGTTCGGCATGCTCGTCGTCCTCGCCGCCGCAGTGGCGGCGGGCTATTACGCTTACAAAGCGGTCTCGGGCGAGGGCGAAGCGCCCAGCTGCAGGAGCGCCTTCACCGCTTGCATGCAGAAGTGCCGGCGCACGACGACCGAAGCCCCCGCCGCGCAGGCTTGCCAGGAGGTCTGCCAGCGTGATCAGGCGGCGTGCGAGCGGCCTGGCAGGTGAGGCCCGGCGGGCCGGTTTTTCCCCGCTCTGCACTACTCGGTAGGCCGCATCTCGAAGCGCTCGAAGCTTTCAGGAATTTCCGAGACCTCGACTTCGGTCACGCTCGCACCGCGCGGCCCGCGGCGCGCCCAGGCGAGGATTGCATCCACCGCATCGGGCGCGCCGTCCAGCACCGCCTCGACCGTCCCGTCGCGGCGGTTCCTCACCCAGCCGGTGACGCCGAGCCGCTCGGCTTCCTCGCTCATCGAGTAGCGGAATCCCACGCCCTGGACGCGGCCTGAGATCCTCAGGTGCTTGGCCACATCGGTCCGGGAAGCGCCGGTCTTACGCCGTGCAGTCGGTTTTTCAATTCGCCCATACCACGGCATCGTCGACCGCGTACAGCTTGCAGGCGCTTTGCCCGTCCTTGTTGCAGCTGTCGAGCGCGCGTTTGTGCGGGTCGGTGTCCCCGCTTGCCGAGGCCCACGCGCCGTTCGGCGCAAGCGCAAACGCCCGGGGGAAATCCTTGGCGAGAAAAGCCGCGTAACCCGCTTTGCCTTTTTCACTGACGTAAGGGACCGACTCCAGCGTGTAGAGCGAGGCAAAATCGGTTCGAGGCGGTACCGGCACGGAGGACGGGTTCGCGTATTGCGGCCGGGTGACTTCGTGGGGTAGGCCGAGCTGCTGCAGGAACCCGTTGACTTCGGGTTGCCAGATCCCCCGGCCCGCCAGTGAAGAGAACATCAAGTGAGCGTCCCTCCCGAGTTTGCCGAAGGCGACGAGCCGCGCTCTTGCGCCGCCGGAGGCATAAGCCTCATGCATCAGGCGAAAGGTCGTCGGTCCGAAGTAGCTGTCGTTGTCGCCGTAGAACCACAGCGAAGGGACCGTCGTTTCGGCGCCGTACCTGCGGGCGGCGTTCACGAGGTTGGCCGTCCAGGGTCCGCAGGAGTCGTGTCGCAGTCCGCCGGCGAAATTGACGAGTCCCTTGACGCCCGGATAGTTGAACGTGCCGAAGGCGAGCGTGGTCCAGCCGCCGTGAGACTGGCCCAGCACCAGGATCTTGTTCTTGTCCGCATAGGGTTGCGCCGTGACGTAGTCGAGCGCGGCCCGGACGTCCTTGGCCTGCTCGCGGCCGTTGCTTTCTATGTTGCAGCCCGCGTCGATGTAGTTTCCCGTCGAGTTCGAGAACCCTTGGCGCATCGGCACCACGACGACGTAGCCGCGCTGCAGGAAGTAGCGGGCCGCCATCAAGGGACGATAGCGGCCCTGATGGCGCACGTCGCCGGGAGACTTGCCGTGATTGATCACGACGATGGGAAAAGGGCCGGAGCCCGCCGGCTTGAAGACCGTGGTTTCGAGCTTCGCGTTGAAGACGATCCCTTCCTTCGTGACGGTGAGGACGGTTTCGTTCAGCGCTCGGTTCAGTTCCTCCGCCTGCGCGCCCGTCCCGATGAGGAGGGCGAGGGCTCCCGCGCGCAAGGCACCCGTCGTCGCGCGGACCGAGATCGTCGATGAAGTCCCGAAAGATTTCGGCATGGATGAATTTTCCAGTTTGGCGCGATTCGCGTACAGTGTAGCGGGCTTGTCCAGCGAAAGGAGTCCGACGTGAAGCTCGCCGCCAACCTGCTCGCCGTAGTAATGCTGTCGCTCGCCTCCGCGGTCTCCTGGGCACAGGAGAAAGCCCTCTACCATTTCGACGGCGGACTGGAGCAGGCGACCAAGGGCCTGCGCAACATCAACAATCATCTCGAAGTCGATCCCAAGGCGGGCCTCATCGCGGTGACCCACGCCGATGGCGTCGATTTCCTGATGGAGGGCGCCAAGGACCGCTTCGGGCCTTTCGACGCGCGCGTGCAGGACCTGATGGCGAAAGGCGTGAAGTTCCAGGTGTGCGAGATCACGCTGCGCAACCGCAAGCTGAAGAAGGACCAGTTCATCCTCGGAGTGGAGTTCGTGCCTTCGGGCGTGGTGCAGATCACGCATCTGCAGCAAAAGGAAGGGTACGCTTACCTGAAACCCTGAGCCGCTCAGGAGAACGCTTTCATCGCCTCGGGGCTGCGCAGGGTCACGATGGTCGCGGCGCAGATCGCGATGACCGGGATCAGGATCAGCGTGATGCCGCCGATCGCCCCCAGCCAATTGACCGGCGGCTGCTGTGGGTCGGGCTGCCTGAGGGCGTAAAGCCGGGAAGCCGCGGAAAGCAGCAGCAGCACGATCAGCGCCCAGCAGAAGAGCTCCAGCAGGTATCTTCCCCACGGTTGCAGGCGGATCACGCCGATCCCTCCTGCGAGCCCAAGCACCCAGATCGCCGCGAGCACCAGGTCGTTCCAGATGCTGTAGCTCAGGTAGCGCCGCTGGAGATCTCCCGCAGTTGCGAGCATCACGATCAGCGCGGCGCCCAACACAATCGCGCCGGCCGAAGTGAGCGTGAAGAACCAGCCGATGAACGCGAGAGAGAGTTCCATCACTTCAGCGGCCCGGTGTTATCGCGGTGAGAATCCCCTGCAGGATCGCGACCGGGGTCGGCGGGCAGCCGGGAACGGCGACATCCACCGGGATCACGTTCGAGACGCGGCCGCAGCTCGCGTAGCTCTCACCGAAGATTCCGCCCGTGCAGCCGCAGTCGCCGATCGCGACCACCAGCTTAGGGTCGGGAGTGGCCTCCCAGGTGCGCTTGAGCGCGGTCTCCATGTTGCGCGAGACCGGGCCCGTCACCAGGAGCATGTCCGCGTGCCGCGGGCTCGCTACGAACTTGATGCCGAGACCCTCGAGGTTGTAGTAGGGGCTGTTCATCGCGTGGATCTCGAGCTCGCAGCCGTTGCACGAGCCCGCGTCCACGTGACGGATCGCGAGCGCGCGGCCGAAGTGCTTGAGGATCACCTGCCCGAGCCGCTGCTCGAGTTGACGCAGCGCGGCGTCCGGAAGCGGAGCGGGCTCGCTGACGATGCCCGTCTTCGCGATTTGTTTCAGCAGTTGATACATTTCATAAATCCACGCCGCTGTAACTCAGGTTGAACGACTTGTTGATGAGCGGGAAGTCCGGAACGATGTTGCCGTGCACCGCGTGCTCGAGGAGCGGCCAGTTCTGCCAGGAGGGATCGTGCGGATGCAGGCGGTGGATGCGGTTCGCCGCGGCGGTCTCCAACGCGATCAGCACCTCTCCGCGCCAGCCTTCGATCCAGCCCAGGCCGCGCGCGCCCGCAGCGGCCGCCGCGACCGGCGCGCGGATGTCGCCGGGAGGCAGCTGCTGCACGAGCGCCTGCACGAGGCGCATCGATTCGAAGACCTCGTCGAAGCGCACCGCAACGCGCGCCGCCACGTCGCCGCGGGTGTGCGAAGCCGCGCGCGGATCGAGCTGCTGATAGGGCGGGATTGCGTAGTCGACGCGCAGATCGCGCGCGATGCCGCTCGCTCGGCCGGCAAGCCCGGTGAGGCCCATGCGCTCGGCGAGTGCGGGCGTCACCTGTCCGGTCATGATGAAGCGGTCCTGCGCGCCTGCGTGCTCGTCGTAGATCGATTTCAAGGTCGCGACCTCGCGCTCGATTCTCTCGAGGTGCGCGCTCAGGAATTCGCCCGCGCCGCGCGGCAGATCCTTCGCGACACCGCCCGGTACGATCGCGTCCATCAGGTAGCGGTGGCCGAAGAGTTGCGCGTGGGTCCGCAGCAGGTCTTCTTTCAGCCGCCAGAACTGGGAAAAGCCGAACGAAAGCGCGACGTCGTTGCCGAGATAGCCCAGGTCGCCGAGGTGATTGGCAATACGCTCGAGCTCGAGCAGGATGCCGCGCAGCGCAAGCGCCCGGGGCGGCGGCTCGGTCCCGGTGGCGCCTTCGACTGCCATTGCGTACGCCCAAGCATAGGCGACCGTGGAGTCGCCGGAGACTCGGCCCGCGAGCTTCGCGCCCTCTTCGAGCGTCATGTGCTCGAAGCGCTTTTCGATGCCTTTGTGCGTGTAGCCGAGCCGCTCCTCCAGCCGAAGGATCTTTTCGCCGACGATCGAGAAGCGGAAGTGCCCCGGCTCGATCGTGCCGGCGTGGACCGGACCGACCGGGATCTCGTGCACGCCTTCGCCCTCGACCGGGATGAACGGATAGCGGTCCGGGCCTTGAGCGAAGCGGGCAGCGGCCTCGACGGTCTTGCGCAGAGGAAACGCGCCTTCAGGCCAGGCCCCGTGCCGCAGCCACTTGCGCCGATCGGCGTCCGCGGAAGGGATGATCCCGAGCAGATCGGCCGTGGCGCGCTGCATGCGGTTCGCGCTCGGGTAGATGTCGGCGATTCCGGGATAGTGCGGGTCCTCGCGCGAAAGCGGGACGCTCAACCAGAGCAGGCCCGAGGGGAAGCCGAGCGCGAGGTGCAGTGCGTAGCCGGCACGGCGCGTGGTCTCGTCGCTGCCCCACAGCGCGACCAGACGCGCCTTGCGCGCCCGGGCCTGCTCGCATATGCCGCGCAGCTCGCCCGCCGGGATCGAGACGCAAAACGCAGGCATTGCGCCCGCGAGCGGTGTGGCGTCGAGTCCCAGCTCTTCGAATGCTTTGCTCATGATCAACCGATCAGCGCCGCCGCCTGGCGATACCAGCCGACGAGGTAGGGCGGAATGTAGAGGCCCAATGCGAGCACGATCGCGAGGTGCGTGAACACGGGCACGAGCGCGGGCCCGCGCGGCAGCCGCTGCGCAGTGGTTTCGCCGAACACCATCGGCTGCACCTTGCCGAAGATGGACGCAAAGGCGACGACCAGCGCGACCAGCAGGAAAGGCGTCGCCCAGGAGTGCTCGTGCATCGCAGTCGTGAGCACCAGGAACTCGCTCGTGAACACGCCGAAGGGCGGAAGCCCGAGGATCGCAAGGCTCCCCAGCACCAGGCCCCAGCCTATGGTCGGGCTCGTCTGGATCAATCCGCGGATCGAGTCCATGTTCTGCGTCCCGGCGGCCTGCGAGGCGTGCCCGACGGTGAAGAAGATCGCGCTCTTGGTGAGCGAATGCACGGTCATGTGCAAGAGGCCCGCGAACGCCGCCACCGCGCCGCCCATGCCGAACGCGAAGGTCATGATGCCCATGTGCTCTACCGACGAATAGGCGAACATGCGCTTGATGTCGCGCTGCCTGGAAAGGAAGAACGCCGCAACGACGACCGAGAGCAAACCGAATCCCATCATCAGTCCACCGGAGAAATTGCGCCCGAGCGCTCCGTCGACGAGCACTTTGCTGCGCACCACCGCGTAGAGCGCGACGTTGAGGAGCAGCCCCGAGAGCACCGCCGAGATCGGGGTCGGGCCTTCGGCGTGCGCGTCGGGCAGCCAGTTGTGCAGCGGCACGAGGCCCACCTTGGTGCCGTATCCGACCAGCAGGAACACGAACGCGAGCGAAAGCACCGTCGGCTCGAGCTGGCCGCGCACCTGGTGAAGATGCGTCCACAGGAGCGCAGTGCCGCCCGGACCGAGCACTTTCTCCGCGGCGAAATAGAGGAGGATCGTTCCGAACAGGGCCTGCGCGAGGCCGACCGAGCACAGAATGAAGTACTTCCACGCCGCCTCGAGGCTCGCCGGGGTGCGGTACAGGCTGACCAGCAGCACGGTCGAGAGCGTCGCGCCTTCCATCGCCACCCACAGGACACCGACGTTGTTCGAGAGCAGGCACAGCAGCATCGTGAAGGTAAACAGCTGGTACATGCTGTGATAGAGCCGCAGCCGTGCCGCGTTGACCCGGCCGTGGTCCTGCTCGGTGCGCATGTAGGGCCGCGAGAACAGCGCCGTGGTGAACCCGACGAAGGCGGTGAGCGCGACCAGGAACACGTTGAACGGATCGACGAAGAATTGCTCCCTCAGCAGGTCCGCCAGCACGACCACAAGCACGTTGGATGGATCGGCGACGAATTGCTGCCCCAGCCAAATGATCGGTCCGCCGGAAATGACTCGGGCCGTGAGCAGAATGGCGGCGAAGAAGGTCGCGAAGCTCATCGTCGCGTTCAGCTCGGGCGCCCAGCCGCGGTGGCCGGTGAGGGCGAGCAGCAGCGCGCCGAGTAGAGGGAGGCCGAGGACGATCGCGATTTCCACTCAGTCCTCCTTCAGCTTTTCCATGTGCCGGATGTCGAGGCTGTCGAAACGCTCGCGGATATGGAAGAAAAATATTCCGAATATGAAGGTGCCCACCAGCACGTCAAGCGCCACGCCCAGCTCCACCACGAGCGGCATGCCGTAAGTGGCGCTGGTGGCGGCGAAGAAAAGGCCGTTTTCCATCGCGAGAAAGCCGATGACCTGCGGCACCGCCTTCTGGCGCACGATCATCATGAGGAAGGAAAGGAGCACGCTCGCGAGCGCGATCCCCAGCGTCGAGCGCGTGAGCGTGGTCGCCATCTGCGAGATCGGGGTGGCCAGGGCGAAGGCGAAGATCACCAGGCCGATGCCGATCAGCATCGTCGTCGGAATATTGATCAGGGTTTCGATGTCCCAGCGCACGAAAAGGCGGTCGATCAGCCGGTGCAGCACCCAGGGGATGAGGATCACCTTGAGCAGCACGGTGATCAGCGCCGAGTAGTATAGGTGCGTCTGGCCGGTCGACCAGGCGACGATGGCCGTGGAGGCGGCGAGCGCCGCGCCCTGCCAGGCGAGGAGCTTGATGAGCGTCAGCACGCGCCGCTGCGACAGCATCGCGAACGCGAGCAGCAGGAGGAACGCGGCGAGCACGTTCACGAGCTCGGCTAGGATAGTGATTCCCACTTCAGCCTTTCACCAGGAAATGAGTCAGCATGCCGAGCACGGCGAGCAGGAACGCGGTGGACAGGAACTCCGGCGCGAGGAAGAGGCGCAGCTTCGCGAGCAGCGCCTCGATCAGCGCGAGGCCGGCGCCGGCGAGCGCGAGCTTGCCCGCGAGGGCAGCAAAAGCGTACGGCAGCGCCGACCAGTCGCCGGCGTCGGCGATGCCCCAGGGGAGGAAGAGCGCAATGCCGATGGTCATGTAGGCGAAGAGCTTGATCGCGACCGCCCACTCGATCAGCGCCAGATGCCGCGCCGAGTACTCGAGGATCAGGGCCTCGTGCACCATGGTGAGCTCGAGATGGGTGGTGGGGTTGTCGATCGGGATGCGGGCGTTCTCGGCGAGGAGCACCATGAGAAAGGCCACCGCTGCGAAGGCGAGGCTCGGGTAGAGGGCGAACTCGCGGTGCGCGAGGGTATCGACAATGGTGGTGAGCTGGGTGGAGCCGGAGATGAACGCCGCTGTGAACAACGTCATCAGCATCGCGGGCTCGGCGAGAAAGCCGATCAGCATCTCGCGCCGCGCGCCCAGGCCGCCGAACGACGTGCCGACGTCCATCGCGGCGAGCGCCGAGAACATGCGCGCGAGGGCGAATACGCCCACCAGCGCGATGATGTCCGCGGCGGGCGCGAAGGGAAGGCCGGTCGCGAGAACCGGAACGATCCCGGCGGCGAGCCACATGCAGCCGAACAGGATGTAGGGAGTCCAGCGGAAAATCGGCGACGCGTCGCGCGCGAACACCGCGTCCTTGTGGAACAGCTTCGCGAGCGTGAAATAGGGCAGCAGGATGGAAGGCGCCGA
>Ga0137415_10007356_pt1 | contig 10907 bp, 8 predicted proteins | sample CZODoug3_1_1_16f_FD_183082 | JGI IMG/M metagenome (GOLD analysis project Ga0137415, IMG submission 183082) | Vadose zone soil fungal communities from Angelo Coast Range Reserve, California, USA - CZODoug3_1_1_16fungal (Hybrid Assembly) | ecosystem: Environmental > Terrestrial > Soil > Vadose...
CGAACGTTGCCACAACAAAGATAACAATTCATCGGATGAAATCTAAACCTATGTGAAGGCCAGCGAACGGGGAAGAAAGCCAGTTCGACAGAATTCGCCTCATGTCAACTTCCCGGATTCCGGTGCAGGGCGCGACATCAGCAACAGGGCAAAACTCGTGGCGGTTCCTAGACCGTAGCCCGGATGGAGCGGAGCGTAATCTGGGATAAGCTGACCTCGAATTACGCTGCGCTCCATCCGGGCTACAAGGCTGCCGCGGGTTTTGCCCCCGTTACCGACACCGGGGCAACTGTTTCAGCCTCGATGCGTTTCGACTGATGGTACATTCACGTAACGCAGGGCGGTTCCACGGCGCAACCGTCGCTGAAACCCTCCAATGACGGCAGAATCGCAACTCCGGTCCAGTCCTGACGCGCACCAATGGCCGGCAGGCCGCGGTCGCCTTCGGCTTTTTGCACTTCAGGCCACGACGGAACTCGGCAAAGGCATCGCGGAGGCTCTCGGACAACCGCTGGCGGGGCATGAGGAGCGGGATTTCGAGGACGGCGAGCACAAGGCGCGGCCGTTGGAGAATGTCCGCGACGCCGATGTTTATGTCGTGCAGAGCCTTCACGGCGGCCCCACCCAAAGCGCCAACGACAAGCTTTGTCGGCTGCTGTTCTTCATCGGCGCCCTCAAGGATGCCGGCGCCGCGCGGGTCACGACCGTCGTGCCCTATCTGTGCTACGCGCGCAAGGACCGGCGCACCAAGCCGGGCGATCCGGTCACGACCCGCTACGTGGCCAGTCTGTTCGAAGCGGTCGGCGCCGACGCGATCGTGACGCTCGAGGTGCACAATCCCGCGGCGTTCGAAAACGCCTTCCGCTGCCCCGCCGTGGCGCTGACGGCCGCGCCGCTGTTTGTCGACTACACCAAGGCGCTGTGCCGTGAAAGCCTCTGCGTGGTGTCGCCCGATCCGGGCGGAGTCAAACGCGCCGAACTGTTTCGCGAGGCCCTGGAAGCTGCCGTCGGCAAGCCGGTCGGAAAGGGTTTTGCCGACAAGCACCGCAGCGCCGGCATCGTCACCGGCGACCTGTTCGTGGGCGACGTGGATGGTGCAACGGCGCTGATCGTCGATGACCTCATCAGCACCGGAGGCACGCTCCTGCGCGCCGCTCGCGCGGCGCGAAACGCCGGGGCGAGGCGGGTGATTGCCCTCGTCACCCATGGCTTGTTCATGCCGGGCGCGGCGGAAGTGATCGCTGATCCTGCCATCGAGCGTATCGTCGTGACGGACACGGTTCCACCCCCTCCCTACCCTCCCCCTTCCCCTCCCCCCACCCCTCCCTCCCCCGCTTGCGGGCGAGGGTTGGGGGAGGGTAGGGAGAGGGAAGTCCAGCGAGATAAGCTCGACACCGTACCGGCAGCCCCCCTGCTGGCGGACGCCATCCGCCGTCTCCATCACGGGCAGGCGCTCACCGATCTCATGGTGTTCTGAGCAAGCGGTCGAGGCGGCGCGCGTCGTTCGCCGCCAGGCGCAAATAAGTGCGCGCGAGCCGCGGCCACTTGTCCACCGTGCGGGGGTTGGGCTCGAGCAAATGAGCGATCGTCAGGCGCGCGCGCAGGGTCGCCCGGTGACATCGATAAAACGTGAAGAGTTCCTCGGGCACGCCGTCCGACAGGGTGAGGCGCGCATGACGCTTGATGTATTCCCCGGCCCAGGTGCCGCCGAGGCGCTCGCATTCGATGCAGAGGAAGGCAATCTCGTCAAACGGATCGACGGCGCGCAAACTGCGGTTGAATTCCAGACAGTCGATGATTCTCACCGGATCGCCGAGCCAAATGTGTTCCGGACGCAGGTCGCCGTGCCCGTCCACGATCTGACGGTGACGGACGCGATCGGCGATCAGGACGGATCGCTTGGCCAGAAACCGCCGTTGCGCCTGGTCGACCCTTCTCACCAATCCGGCCGGCAGGGCAAGACGCGGGTCAAGCAGAACACTCTTGTTGTAGGCCAGGCTGCGATACCAGCTGCGGAGGTGGGCCTCGCGCGAAACCAAGATCGCGCTGGCATGCCGGTAGAAGTCCGTAAGCGTCGACACCAGGCGATCGAGCTGCCAGGTCGCAAGGCCGCCCGTCTCCAGCGCGTACTCAAGCGTCTGGCGGTCGTCGAGACGCCGCATCACCACCAGCCAGTCGACGATCTCGCCCGGCCCGCCGATGGCGAGACCGCGCGAAGACCACAGGATCGGCATCACCGCCTGGTACACATTGGGGGCAAGCCTGCGGTTTAAAGTCAGTTCCGCGCGGCACGCCGCTTCCCGCCGGGCAAGGGTCGAAAAATCGAGGTAAGGAAACCGCAGCGGCTTTTTGAGCTTGTAGACCTCCTCGCCGGCGAGAAAAACCCAGGACATATGGGTTTCGTGGCGTCTCACGCGGCGAACCGGCGGCCTATAACTGGTCGTTCGGCTTAAAAATGCGACCTTTTCGTCGAGGGAAACGTCTTCAGCGCCCAATCGGACGATCTCGCGTGCGCTGCCTGGGGCGTCCATAACGCTTCACCACGGCGCCGCCATTTTGGCCAGGATCGTCATTGCGACTACCATTGCGCGCTCCACGCCGATATGCGCACCATGCGGCTGATCGACCCGGAACAGGTGTTCGGCCATCCTCATCAACTCTTTCGCCCGGCCGAAGTTTACGACGACCGCCGACCCTGCTCACGGCGTTGACTTATCGCACGGTCTCACGGCCGCCCGTCGCAACGATACCCGGTTGCCGAGCGTTACCGTTGACGATGCTTAATCGGCTGGGATGGCGTCGACGCCCTTTCGGGAATAGCCGGAAGGTGGAGGTGCCGAAGAGCGACACGCGGCACGGAAATGGCGGTCAGGACGACTGCATTCAACATTGCTCTACGGAGAGGGCGACATGTCCTTTACCGACCGATCCGATGCCGGCCGCCAACTTGCGCGAGCGCTTGCGACATACAAGGATCAGCAGCCCGTCATTCTCGCGCTGCTACGCGGTGGCGTCCCGGTCGCCGCAGAGGTCGCAGCCGCACTGGACGCTCCGCTCGACCTGATCCTGGTGCGCAAGATCGGCGTTCCGATGCAGCCGGAGCTGGCCATGGGAGCCGTCGCGAACGGCGGGGTTCCGATCGTGGTTCGCAACGACGAGGTTATTCGGATGGCTGGCGTCGACGAAGCGCAATTCGAAGCCGTTCGCGACAGGGAACTTGCCGAAATCGAGCGCCGCCGCAAGCTCTATCTCGGCAGTCGTGCGCCCGTCGATGTGGCTGGGCGTGTCGCCATCGTCATAGACGACGGCATCGCCACCGGCGCCACGACCCGGGCGGCGCTTCGCGCGACGCGCGCCCGCAAGCCGAGCAAGCTGGTGCTCGCCACGCCGGTTGCGCCGACCGATACGCTCGCCGCCATGCGGGAAGAGGCCGACGACGTGATCTGCCTTGAGGATCACGAGTTCTTCGGCGCGATCGGCTTCTATTATGCCGATTTCCGGCAGCTCTCCGATCGGGAGGTCAAGGACACTGTTGCGCGCTTTCCGGCTCCTGCGACCAACCAAGCATGAAAGGTCTGCGCTTGAACACCCCATGCCATTGACTACTCCAGTTGAAGTGAGGCGGGAACGGCGGTCGTTGCGCAGGAACATTGTTGTGGGTTCGCAGTTTCCCTAGCACTACGGTTGGCCCCCGAACGGAGGAAAATTATGTCTGACTCCCGTTACACCGATCCGCACCGGAACGATCAGTCGCGCCGTTTCGGCGTCCAAGGGTCTAACGGAGCCGGGTTCTGGCCGTGGATAACGGCGGCCCTCACCGCTCTCGGGACACTACTAGGGCTGCTTATCGGATATAACTGGGCTGATCACAGGAGCGCTCAATCGAGCCCGCCTGCAACGACTGGTTCGGCCCCATCGCAGCATCCGTGATAATCCGGCACCGGCAGCACCGGAGCCCGCCCCATCAATCAGTGACCGCGCTGACGTTTCGGGCAGCGGTTAAAGCACAGGCCGCCGGAACATATCGGCGGCGCTAGTCCTTCGGACAGAAAACAGTCCGATCCCCCGTCATCCCGCCTTCACCGCCGCTGGTACGGGCGTGTGTCTCAAGCTGTCTTCAGCCGATGCACAAAATCGAGGTCAGTTGTTCCTTCGCTACCAAGGCATGTTCGCGCGCACTTGCCGCGACGTGCCTCGCTTCGGCCTCAGCCTTGCTCTTGTTAGCTTCCGCAGTTATTCGAGCAGCTTTCGCCCTTTCCTGAGCAGCTGCGTCGAGCTTCACCCCTGTCAGGACGGATTTCGATCGCGTTGAATCACTTAACCGGGGTCGTGGCCGGGCTTGTCCCGGCGACCCCGAACGCCCCCTCCCTACCCTCCCCCGCAAGCGGGGGAGGGTAGGGAGGGGGAAGAATAATCGGGGTGGCCGGGACAAGCCCGGCCACGACCGGGGAGAGAGGCGAAGTTCTTCAACCTGACCAGAATCCGCCCTAGGAGAAGTCTTTTTCCGACACGCAGGGAATATTCAATGACTCGAAACTCCGGTGCGTCGCCGCTACGGATCCTTCCATGTCGATGCCGCGGCATGCGTCTTCGATGACGACGGCATCGAAGCCCGCGCGGGCTGCGTCCTCGGCCGAATAGCGGACGCAGAAATCAAATGCGAGCCCGGCGAGAAAGACCTTTGTGAGGTTGCGCTCACGCAGATAACCGACAAGGCCGGTCGGCGTCTTGCGATCATTCTCGTAAAACGCCGAGTAGGAATCGATGGTGCGGCGAATGCCCTTGCGCAGCACCAGTGCCGCGTGCGGAATTGTCAACGATGGATGAAACTCGGCGCCCCGCGTTTCCTGCACGCAGTGATCGGGCCATAACACCTGGGGCCCATAGGCAGCGGTCACGATTTCGAATGGTTTGCGGCCCGGATGTGCGGAGGCGAACGACAGGTGATCGGGGGGATGCCAATCCTGGGTCAGGACTACGTTTGCAAACCGAGAAGCTAGTCGGTTGACGATCGGGACCACCTCGTCGCCGCGCGGAACCGCAAGAGCGCCACCAGGGCAGAAATCGTTCTGCACATCGATCACCAGCAGCACGTCACTCTCGCCGGTTGTCATGCCGCTCATCTCATCACCCAATGCGCTCCGATGATCCGCCTCGAAATATCGGGTGGCGCTCCCAATATTCAACTGCTACGACGGCCTGATGGGTTCACCGAAGCGGGGCGTCTCGAAAAACTCAGCTTGCCGCCATCGCACCATCGGAGCTTCATCGCATACCCAATGTCGTCGCATACCCAACGTCATCGCGTACCCGACGAAATGACGGCCGCTGTGAAACCATAGACGGCGCGATCATGAAGGTGAATACGCTCGATCCTGGACAGCAAAACGCCGCAACCGGAACCGGGAGCATCCAGCTCGTTCTGGCCGGTCCGGGTGCGGGCAAGACCACGACTCTGGCGGGCCGCTTCGTTCACTTGGTGCAGCACGGCGTTGATCGTCGGCGCATTCTGGCGTTGACATTCACTAAGAAGGCCGCGGACGAAATGAAGTCGCGCATTGCCGCGGCGCTCGATCTACCGTCCGCCGCCGACCTGAGCGTCGCAACTTTTCACGGCTTCGCCTTTCGGCAGCTGCGCCGGAGCCCGCAGCTTGCGGGACTTTCCGAACGGTTTCCGCTATGGGACACGCAGCAGCAACGCCACGTCTTCAGTTCGCGACGGATGTGGTGGAATGAGGAAACCGACATCTTGGATATTATTGCCGGCGCGAAGGAACGCCTGCTTGATTCGGCAGCTTTCGCCACTGAGATCGAGCCGGATGACGAAGTGCTCCGCCGCGCCGCGGAATTCTTCCGCATCTATGAACGCGCCTTGCGCGACGCCGGCGCCATCGACTTTGCCGACATGGTGCCGCTGGTGGTCCGTACGATGGATAAAAATGCCAGCTACGCTGCGGCGATAACCGGCGCGTATGATCATGTGCTTGTCGACGAGTATCAGGACATCAACCCCGGACAGATCGGGCTGATCGACCGCTTCGTGAACGCCAGCATAAACCTGTGGGCAGTCGGCGACGACGATCAGACGCTCTATGCCTTTCGGGCCGCGGATGTACGATTCATCCTGGACTTTCCGCGCAAATATCGCGATGTCCAGGTCCACCTGATCGATCGCAATTATCGCTCCGCGACGCATATCGTCGAAGCCGCCAATCGGCTGATCGCCCGCAACCGGGTGCGCAGCCCGAAAGCCTGCAAGCCGGTCACGGCGGAAGCTGGCGAAATTGTCATTCGCGGTTATCGGACGGTGGAGATCGAAGCGCGGCAGGTGGCGAAGGGCGTAGCTCGGCTGCTCGCGCACGGGCGGTCGCCGCAACAGATTGCCGTTCTCTATCGCACCGGCACGGTGGGGCTTGCGCTGCAACCGGCCCTGCAGGCGTTGCAAATTCCCTATGAGGTGCGCGGCGCCGGCGATCTATGGCAGAGCGTCGCGGCACGCCTCGTGGTGGGCTCGCTCTATTATATGCGTGACGGCGAATCTGCCGAGGCCATGAGCCGCATCGGTAGCGGACGCCGTGCCGAAATCGTTCGCAGTCAGCTTGACCAGGCGGGCGTGCGCGCAAAACGGGACTTTTCTGCCGCGTGTCGGCTCGTCCGCGATATCGTCGCGACTGCGGTGCCGGCGCGGGTCTCGGACCGAGACCGGGCAGAGTGGATCGCCGTCGTCGAAGCCGTCATTGCGTTGGCGTCGTCTTGCCAATCGTTGGACGGGCTCGTCGCAAAAGTTGCCGAACAATCGGCCTCGCTGCGCCAGGCGCCCGAGAATGCAGTCGTTCTGTCGACCATCCATTCGGCCAAAGGCCTCGAATGGGAGACGGTGTTCCTGATCGGAATGGAGCAAGGGGTGCTGCCGCACATCAATAATGACGATCTGGAGGAGGAACGCCGCGTCGCCTATGTGGGAGTCACGCGGGCGAAGCGGCTCCTCGGATTCACGTTCGCGAATATGCGTTTCGGGCAGACATCAAGCCCCTCGCAATTTCTTTACGAGTTGACCGGGGAGGAAAGACGCCATTGGGTCTGGACCGATTCGCAGGCGAACGGCGCAGACGAACGCCTGCCGCTATTGTCCGATCGTGAACGGCAGTGTCTGATTGAAGGGCCACCGCCAGAGCAGCCGGCGACGCAGTCGCCCAACATGGCGAGCAAACATTCCGATCGACGTTCACACAATCGCCGCGCCGCGCCGCCCGACAAGCAACAGGCTCAGATGGGCAGGAACAATGCCGCTGGGGCGCCGGTGCGGCACGGGCTTTCCTGGAGCGCCGACGAGGACGAACGGCTACGTGCCGCGTTCCAGGCTGGCGATGCGATCGCAGCAATTGCATCGGCGCATAAGCGCAAAATTGGCGCCATCACGGCACGCCTGGTCCGGCTCGGTCTTATATCGGAAGACGGCGTCGTCGAGCCAGGTTGACCTCCATATGCGCTTGGAACGCGAGGTGCCTGGATGAACGTGTCGCATGTTCGACTCTCGCCTAGCGATCGGAATTATCGCTTCGACGTACGAAATCACCGGTCTGCAGCCTTCGCCTTCAGCAAATCTGCAAGCGGCCTGGCCGGATCAGCCAGCGCGATCGGATCGACGGCGATTTGTCGCTCGATCAGGCGCCGCACGATGGCCATGTCGCGTTGGGCGTTGACGCCGAGCGCATAGGCGACATGTGGCCCGGTCAACTCGAAACTGATTTGGCCCGCACCGGCGCCCTGGCGGCGCACCTGCTGATCGGGCTCCGCCGGCCGCACTCCCACGCCCTGTATATAGAGATCGAACTGCTCCGACCAGAACGACGGCACGCTGCGATATTCGTCGGTCGCGCCCGCCGCATTGCGGCCCGCGACCGCGCCCTGGTCCTGGGCGTGGCGCCAGTCTTCCCGGCGCACCAGCCCATGAGGGCCAGGGAATCGCACCACGTCGCCGGCCGCGAAAATCCTCGGATCGGAAGTGCGGCACTGGGCGTCGACCACGATCCCGTTGTCCGTCCGGAGCCCCGCCGCCGCCCCAAGGCGATCGTCCGGCACGGCGCCGGCCCCGACCACAACGAGATCCGCCATCAATGTCTCGTGCGTGTTGGTCTTGAGTGCGATGAGGCCATCGGGCCCAGCTTGCACATGGGTCAAAGCGGTGTTGAGGCGCAGCTCGACGCCGTGGCGGCGATGGGCGTCGTCGACGCGCGCGGAAGTATCTTCGTCACACACCCGCGCCAGGATGCGGGGCAAGACTTCGATGACGGTGACTTTGACGCCGAGCTCGGTCGCCGATGCGGCCACTTCGAGCCCGATCAGGCCGCCGCCGATAACGCAAAGATGGCGCGCGCTCCTTAGCTCGGCGGCGAGCGCCCGCGCATGCGCCTCCGTGCGCAGATAGTGGACGCGCGGCGCGCCGAGGGGCAGCGCGGGAATTTGGCGCACCACCGAGCCGGTTGCGATCACCAGCGCGTCATAGCCGAACCGCCGGCCGGATGCGGTGACGATTTCATGCGCCGCGGGGTCGATGACCGTGCACCTGGTATCGCATGCGAGGCTTACGCCATGGCCGGCGACGCCCTTCGGGCCAGCGATCGGCGCGTCAGCCGCAGCTGCCTTGCCGAGCAAGACCGCCTTCGACAGCGGCGGCCGCTCATAGGGCTCGCAGGGTTCCTCGGAGAGGAGCGTGACGGTGGCCTGCGGGTCGCGGCGCTTGGCTTCGATCGCGGCGAAAACGCCGGCGGGGCCGCTGCCAACGACAATGATATTCCGGGATGCGGTCATTTAAGGTTCAGGCGCGCAGCGCGATCAGCATATCCTCGATATAGTCTTCGCCATTTGCGATCACGAGCATCAGCGACCATGGACGCAATTGCGACAGCGTCTTTGACAGCATTTCGTCGGTGGCGGACGCCCCGCCCAAAATGAGGCCGGTGGTGTTGACCCGTTTGAGACTGCAGGCCTCCCCGATCAGCGCCGCCGCCTGGGCGCTTTCGCCGGCCGTCGCGACCATCACGACGAGGTCGGCGCCGTTGACTTCGTCGATCAGGTCCTTGGTGCGGCCGGCGAGGTCGCTCAGCCAGCCTTGTATGGAGAAGCCGCGTCCCGGAGGTGTGCCGGCAAATGCGGACGCAGTGAAGAAACTCGCGCTATTCCAACGCCGGTCCGCGAGATGCTTGACGAGCGCCTCGCTGGTCGGGTCGAGCGCAATGACCTTGACGTGTCGCGGCTTGGAGTTGGGTGCGTCGATCCGGAACCGCGCCTCCGCGGCGGTCGACATTCTCGCGCTTTCACTCAGCATCGCAGTTCAAGCTCTACACCGATGCCGGGGCCACGCCCGGGCGCGCCATCAGGGCGTCCCTGGCGGCGTCCTTGAAGGCCTGGTCGCGCGGCAGCACCACGGCCGCCGATCTTACCCGCTGGTGCAGCGGATCGACGCCCAGGGGTCGTTCGCCCTTGTCCACGAGCGCCTTGATGGAGCGCAGCAGGCGGTGGCGCGCCATGATGATCCCGTTATCGGTCGACACCAGGTTCTCCTTGGTGCGGTCGACGATCGGCCCCATGCTTTCCTGGATCGAGGCGTCCTGCATGCCGAAGCCCTCAACGCCGCTGTAGCTTCGGCCCGCTTTCTGGGCGGCGCGATCGATCAGATAGTCATTGTCCTTGTTGGCCAGCGGCCGGAACGTGCCGGGCGCACATTTGACATGGATGCCCTTACCGTCGCGCATGGCGGCGACTTCGGCGTCGGTGAGATTGCGGATCGGGTGGTAGTCGAAGCTCCAGGTCCAGCAATTCTCGTCATCAATCGGAATCCAGAAATGGCCATGGACCGAATGATTGCCGCGCGGCGGGATCATCGTGAAGGACGGCATCACCCACTGGGTGATGCGCCAGTAATACCGGTCGTCCTCGGCATTGCGCCGCGCCCCGATAAAGAGGCCGCCCGCGCTCTCGACCACTTCGAATACCGGCCGCGAGTCGGCGAGGTTGTATTGATTGCCCTTGGCGCCCTTGAACAGCGGGTCGGAGTTGAGGTCGCCACGGTGCAGGAACGACACGTGGCTTGAGTCGATACCGCCCTCCATGGCCTGCAGCCAGTTCGATTCCTGCAGGCGCTTCGAAACGAACCGCTGCCGATCCGCAACGGCGGCGAATTCCCACTCCGGCAGCGGCGGGACCTCATCCTTGGCGCCCATATGGGTCCACAGCACGCCGCCGCGCTCGACCAGCGGGTAGGACTTGAGCTTGATCTTGCGGCAATAACCGCTTTCCTCCGGCTCGGACGGCACCTCGATGCACTGGCCCGTTACGTCGTATTTCCAGCCGTGATAGGGGCAGCGCAGGCCGTTTTCCTCGGTGCGGCCGAACCACAGCGACACGCCGCGATGGGCACAGAACTCGTCGATCAGCCCGAGCCGGCCGCCCGAGTCGCGAAACGCCAGCAGCCGCTCGGACAACAGCTTCACGCGCACCGGCGGACAGTCGTTCTCCGGCAGCTCTTCGGCCAGCAGCGCGGGCAGCCAATAGCTGCGGAACAGCTTACCGCACGGCGTTCCGGGGCCGGTCTGGGTCAGGAGATCATTTTGCTCTTTTCGCAGCACGGGCTCCTCCGTCGGTCATGGGGGGCCGAAACTCCGGGCCAACTTGGCGTGAACGCGGGGCTGATGCCCGTCCTGTGGCGGACGGCCCCGATCGCAACCTCCGCGGCGGGGCCACATTGACCTGCGATCATGCCTATGGTCTATGGAGCTTCGAACAAACCCTTGCAAAACGCCGTATTTTCAGCTGTGCCAAAGTACCCTGCGGTTCTTCTGGCGTCAACGAAGCGGGCGTGAGTGAGTCTGAGAACTGCTATCAGCAGCTGCCATGTCGTCGAAGAT
>Ga0137415_10007358_pt1 | contig 10904 bp, 13 predicted proteins | sample CZODoug3_1_1_16f_FD_183082 | JGI IMG/M metagenome (GOLD analysis project Ga0137415, IMG submission 183082) | Vadose zone soil fungal communities from Angelo Coast Range Reserve, California, USA - CZODoug3_1_1_16fungal (Hybrid Assembly) | ecosystem: Environmental > Terrestrial > Soil > Vadose...
CCTCGCAATGACAACGGAGAGGAATTGCGCATGACCCCCGGCGAGCTCTTCATCCAGTCAGGCGACATCACCCTCAACGCCGGGCGCAAGACCGTGACGCTGACGGTGGCCAACAGCGGCGACCGGCCGATCCAGGTCGGCTCGCACTACCATTTCTTCGAGACAAATCCGGCGCTGAAATTCGATCGCAGACAAGCACGCGGCATGCGGCTCGACATCGCGGCCGGCACCGCGGTGCGCTTCGAGCCCGGGCAGACGCGCGAGGTCACGCTGGTGGCGCTCGCCGGCAAGCGCATCGTCTACGGCTTCCGGGCGGATGTGATGGGCAAGCTCTAGGGGATATTATGCCGCTCAAGATGGACCGCCGCGCCTATGCCGACATGTTCGGCCCGACCACGGGCGATCGCGTGCGCCTCGCCGACACCGATCTCATCATCGAGGTCGAGAAGGATTTCTGCACCTATGGCGAGGAGGTGAAGTTCGGCGGCGGCAAGGTGATCCGCGACGGCATGGGCCAGAGCCAGGTCACCAACCGCCAGGGCGCGGTCGACACCGTCATCACCAATGCGCTGATCCTCGACCACTGGGGGATCGTGAAGGCCGATGTCGGCATCAAGGACGGCAAGGTTTTCGGCATCGGCAAGGCCGGCAATCCGGACATCCAGCCCGGCGTCACCATCGTGATCGGCCCGGGCACCGAGGTGATCGCCGGCGAGGGCAAGATCCTCACCGCCGGCGGCTTCGACACCCATATCCATTTCATCTGCCCGCAGCAGGTCGAGGAGGCGCTGATGTCCGGCATCACCTCGATGCTCGGCGGCGGTACCGGGCCGGCGCATGGCACCTTCGCCACCACTTGCACGCCGGGACCCTGGCATATCGGACGAATGATCCAGGCCGCCGATGGTCTGCCGATGAATCTCGGCTTCGCCGGCAAAGGCAATGCGTCGCGCCCGGCGGCATTGGAGGAGATGGTCAAGGCTGGTGCCTGTGCGCTCAAGCTGCACGAGGACTGGGGCACCACGCCCGCCGCGATCGACTGCTGCCTGTCGGTCGCGGACGATTACGACGTGCAGGTGATGATCCACACCGACACGCTCAACGAATCCGGCTTCGTCGAGGACACCATCAAGGCGTTCAAGGGCCGCACCATCCACGCCTTCCACACCGAAGGCGCCGGCGGCGGCCATGCGCCGGATATCATTAAAATTGCCGGCCTGAAGAACGTGCTGCCGTCCTCGACCAATCCGACCCGGCCGTTCACCCGCAACACCATCGACGAGCATCTCGACATGCTGATGGTGTGCCACCATCTCGATCCCGCGATCGCCGAGGATCTCGCGTTCGCCGAAAGCCGCATCCGCAAAGAGACGATTGCGGCCGAAGACATCTTGCACGACCTCGGCGCGCTATCGATGATGTCGTCGGATTCGCAGGCGATGGGCCGGCTCGGCGAGGTCATCATCCGCACCTGGCAAACCGCCGACAAGATGAAGAAGCAGCGCGGCGCGTTGCCGGAGGATAACGGCAACCACGACAATTTCCGCGTCAAGCGCTACATCGCGAAATACACCATCAATCCCGCGATCGCCCATGGCGTTTCGAAGCTGATAGGCTCGGTAGAGAAAGGTAAACTCGCCGATCTCGTGCTGTGGTCGCCAGCCTTCTTCGGCGTCAAACCTGATTGCGTCGTCAAGGGCGGCTCGATCGTGGCCGCGCCGATGGGCGATCCCAACGCGTCGATTCCGACGCCGCAGCCGGTGCATTACCGGCCGATGTTCGCGGCCTACGGCAAGTCGCTGACCGCGTCTTCGGTGATATTCACCTCCAAGGCCGCGATTGCCGGAGGGCTGGCGCGCAAGCTCGGCATCGACAAGAAGCTCTATGCCGTGAAAAATACCCGTGACGGTATTTCCAAAAAGAGCATGATCCACAACAGCGCCACCCCCAAAATCGAGGTCGATTCCGAGACCTATGAGGTGCGCGCCGACGGCGAATTGCTGACCTGCGCGCCCGCCGAGGTGCTGCCCATGGCGCAGCGATATTTCATGTACTAAGGTCCCGCCCGGCAAATGAGCCAGAACAAAGCCGGGAGGATTCTTCGTGATTTACGTCGTTGCCACACTGACCGTTAAGCCTGAAACGCGCGCCGAATTCATCGCGGCGGCCACCGCCTGCATCAAGGAGACCCGGAAGGAGCCCGGCAATATCGCCTATGATCTGCACGAAAGCGTCACCGACCACACCAAGATGGTGTTCGTCGAGCAGTGGGAAAATGCCGAGGCGCTGGTGCCGCACCGGGGCATGGAACACATGAAGACGTTTGGCCGCGTCGCTGTAAGATGCTTTGCCGCGCCGCCGAAGATCGAAATCATCACCCCCGAGAAAGTCGACGTCCGCTAATCAAGAAAACAAACGGGAGAGAACGCATGATCTATGTCGTTGCCACCACGCCGATGAAGCCGGAGAACCGGGACGACTTCATTCGGGGACACAAGGCCTGCACCGCCGAGACGCGCAAGGAGAAAGGCTGCATCTCCTATGACGGCCATGTCAGCGTGAACGATCCCAATTTGTATGTGGTCGTGGAGCGCTGGGAGAGCCGCGAGGACCTCAACGCCCATGGCAAGGCGCCGCACATGAAGGTGTGGCGAGAGTACTCCTCGCAAATGAAGACCGCGCCGACGGTGATCGAGATCATCAGCGACGGCAAGGTGGAGAAGCTCTGAGCAAGCGTTTTCAAGCGAAGTGGACACCGGTTCGCATAGCAATCAAGTTCACGCAGATTGCGTAGACTTATCTGCGGTAGAAAACGCGTCAAAACGAAAGGTTAGCATGATCCGCGCGACCAACGTTCTGGGCCAGCATCGCTGGACGCAAGCGCCGGCCGATACCGTCGTGCTCGATTTCGACGACCGGCACCGGCGGCGGATGGCGATGGTCGCGACGCGCGGGCTCGAATTCCTGCTCGATCTGGAAAATGCCACAGCTCTGCGCGGCGGCGACGCGCTGGTGCTGGAGGATGGCAGGCTGGTCGAGGTGGTCGCGGCGGCGGAGCCGCTGCTGGAAATCCGCTGCAACGACCCGCATCATCTGATCAGGGTCGCCTGGCATCTCGGCAACCGGCATCTCGCCACGCAAATCATGCCCAAAGGCCTGCGCATCCGCCGCGATCACGTGATCGAGGCGATGGTGAAGGGGCTTGGCGCCCGCGTGATCGAGATCGAGGCCCCGTTCGATCCCGAAGGCGGCGCCTATGCAAGCGGGCCTGCGCATGCGCCGGAGGCTGGCGCGCACCACACCGGCCACGATCATTCTTCCCACGATCATGCTTCGCACGACCATTCGGCGCAGGACCATGCCTCGCATGATCTCGATCACCCCGGTGATCTCGATCACCCCGGTGATCTCGATCACCCCGGTGATCACCATCGCCATGACGAGCATTGCGACCACGACCACCATCACCACCACGACCATTCCCATGCTCATGACCACAAATGAGCCCGCGCCCGTCGCGGAGAGCGGCGGGATGACGGAAGGCGAGACCGCGGCGCTGTACCGGCTGATGACCTGGCTGTCGCCGGCATTCCCGGTCGGTGCCTTCTCCTATTCCAGCGGCATCGAGTGGGCGGTGGAGGCCGGCGACATCACCGACGCGGCTTCGCTGCGCGGCTGGCTGGCCGCGATGCTCGCCGATGGCAGCGGATTTTGCGACGGCGTATTTCTGGCGCAGGCGCATCGGATGGCTTTTAGGCGCGATCACGCAGCGCTGAAGGAGATTGCCGAACTCGCGGCGGCGTTCGTGCCCTCGCGCGAGCGGCAGCTCGACACCACGACGCAGGGGCGCGCCTTCATCGAGATCGCGCGCGCCGCCTGGAACAGCGCCGGGCTGGATGAAACGGTCGCGGCCTGCGATGGCGCCATCGTCTATCCCATAGCCGTCGGTATCGTCAGCGCCGCGCACGCAATTCCGCTGGAGCCGGTGCTGCATGCCTTCTTCCATGCGGTGACTTCGAACTGGATCTCGGCCGGCGCCCGGCTCATTCCGCTCGGGCAGACCGATAGCCAGCGCGTGCTGGCCGGCCTGGAGGCGGTCGTCGCTTCAACCGCCGGACGCGCGCTGCAAGCCTCGATCGACGATCTCGGCAGCGCGACCTTTCGCGCCGATCTCGCCAGCCTGCGCCACGAGACGCAATATACGCGGCTGTTTAGGTCATGATGCGCTACAGTCTCTACCCGTCGTCCCCGCGAACGCGGGGACCCATACCGCGTGATCCATCAATGGGGCAGGTTGGCCGACGCCTTCTGCAACAACCAACGCCGGGGGTTATGGGTCCCTGCGTACGCAGGGACGACACCAACGGAGGGAATATTCCAAATGGCTAGTTCGCACGGCCCGCTTCGGATCGGCATCGGTGGTCCGGTGGGCTCCGGGAAAACCGCGCTGATGGATTTGCTCTGCAAGTCGATGCGCGAAACTTACGACATCGCCGCGATCACCAACGACATCTACACCAAATGGGACGCGGAGTTTCTGGTGCGCTCGGGCTCGCTGACGGCCGATCGCATCGCCGGCGTCGAGACCGGAGGCTGCCCGCATACCGCGATCCGCGAGGACGCCTCGATGAATCTTGCGGCAGTTGCCGACATGCGCGCCAAATTCCCCAACCTCGACCTGGTACTGATCGAATCCGGCGGCGACAACCTCGCCGCGACCTTCTCGCCGGAGTTGGCCGACCTCACGATCTACGTCATCGACGTCGCCGCCGGCGACAAGATCCCCTCCAAGGGCGGCCCCGGCATCACCCGCTCCGACCTGCTCGTGATCAACAAGATCGACCTTGCGCCGCATGTCGGGGCGTCGCTGGAAAAGATGGATACCGATGCGAAGAGGATGCGGGGCGAGCGGCCCTTCGTCATGACCAACCTGAAGAAGAGCGAGGGGCTCGATCGCATCATCAGCTTCATCGAGGCCAAGGGCGGCCTCCGCCCGCCGGCACCGGTGAAAGCAGGCGCCAAAGCGGGCTGAGCGCGGCCGGCGCGTTAACGTTTATGGCACGCGCCTAAGAATATTCCGCAAATAGCCGGAACAAAATCCAACTCTGCTGATTAGCAACCTCTGGCGCCGCCGAAGCCGAACCGGCGGGCCGCCGGCGTCCGTACTGGTTTTTAACCCTAGTTGCGTACTAATGATCGCCAATCCATATTCCGCCGCTGTCGGCGTTTCCTGCGTTTTCATTCGTTGCTGTCCCCGCAGACCTCAGATGCTTTCTGTCCCTCTTCGCCCATCCATCATGTCCGAGTAAGCGAGTGGTTCGGCTGGGTTTCATCATCGGCTTCATTGCGCTGATCGGGGTTCTGCTCTCCGGTCTCGCCGCCTATCGCGTTCACGACCAGGAGCTGGCGCTCGACGGCATCGCGCTGGCGCGGGCGATCGACGTGAACGCCAGCCTGGTCCAGGACCGGCTGACCGAACGCGAATTGCTTGCGCGTGTCGCCTCCGGCCTGTTCCGCGCGCCGTCGGTGGTGAAGGCGAACATGCTGCAGCCGCTGCGCTCGGCGATCTATGCCTTCAAGGCCGATTTCGTGGTGGCGGCCTGGATCGCGCGGCTGAAGCCGACCGAGCTCGATGCCGCCCAGGCCGAACTCAAGCGCGCCGGATTTTCCAATCCGACCATCCGCGATTTCGACGATCAGCCGCTCGACATCAGGGCGCTCGGCAAGCCGATCAACGTGCTGATGGATCTGGAGCCGCGCACCCCCGACACGACAGGCTTTCCCGGCCGTGCCTTCGACCGCCACTCGATCGTCGGCCCGATGCTGGCGAAGGCGATGGCGGAAGGCAAGCCGGTGGCCTCCGATCCGATCCCGCTGCAGCGCCAGAACGGGCCGGTCGGCGTCGTGTTGGCCGCGCCGGTGTTCCCGGAGGGGGCGTCCGAGCCCGCCGGCTTCGTCACGTTTTCCTATGAGCTGGCGCCCCTGATGCTGGCCAATGACGACATGTCGCTGTTTTCGGTGGTGCTGAAGGATCCGCGCGATTCCAACGACGAGTTCGTCGCCAACGAGCAGGGCGTCGTCACCTCGCGCGCGGTGCAGCCGGACGGGCCCGCGCCGTCGATGGTGCGGACGGTGACGTTCGGCGGCCGCGACTGGTCGCTCGGCTATTACGCCAAGACCAACGTCACGGCGCGGGCGGAGCAGACCTCGGCCATCGTGGCCGCGATCGGGCTCGCCATCACCGGCATCGTCTGCGGCCTGTTCGGCTATGTCGCCTACAACAACTTAAGGCTCAGCCGCGAGATCCAGGTCAGGATCGGTTTCGAGCGCCGCCTGACGGCGGTGATCGACGAGCTCAACCACCGGGTCAAGAACATCCTCGCCGTGATCCAGTCGATCGTGACGCGGACGCTGCGCCATGGCGCCGACATCGACGTCGCGCGCGAGCTGCTGATCGGCCGCATCCACGCGATGTCGAACGTGGTGACGCTGCTCAGTGAAAGCCAGTGGCAGGGCGTCAAGCTGAAGGGACTGTTCGAGGCGCGGGCGATCCCGCATGCGGATCGCATCGCGGTGAACGGGCCCGACATCACCGTCAGCGCGCGGGCGGCGCAATCGCTCTCGCTGTTGTTCTTCGAACTCGCTTCCCATTCCGACGAGGGCTTGTCGCTGGTCGGCAAGCATCCGCACATCGTCGCCAACTGGGAAGTGATCGGCGAGGAGGGAGACACGATCTTTCATTTCCGCTGGGAAGAGTTCAACACCAGCGCGGCGACGCGGCGGGCGGATTCGGATTTCGGCCTGATCCTGCTCGATCGGGTCGCGCCGGAAGCGCTCGGCGGCGCCGCGAAACGGTATTTTACCGACGTCAGCTACGTCTACGAACTGACCGCCCCGATGGCGACCGTGGTCGACATGACCGAGCGCGACCGCACCGAGCAACTCTCCGCGCCGGTGCGACCGGCGCGGTGACGGTTTCGTACGGTGGGCAAAGGCGCTCTTGCGCCGTGCCCACCATTTCACTCACCAAACGAACCTGAGATATCCTTCATATCCCCGCCCCAATCCGCAACAAGAACGCCTCGTTCGACATAGCGATGAAAATTGCTATGCGGCCAATCGGCTACGCGGGTGACGTGCCCGCGCTTTACAGGGTTGAAATGAATGTAATCGATATGCCGTTCGAGATCCGCTTCGTTGCGTATGGCGTGCTCCCAATAGCGGCGCTGCCAGACACCTTTCTCTCGCTTGGCAATCTTGCTTTGCGATCTTGGCTGGGCGTCGAGACCGCGTGAAAAGCCGCTCTTGATGAGACTCCATCGAGCGGAGAAATCAGCATCGCCTTCCGACAGCTTCCAAATCGCGTGAACATGATCGGGCAGGATGCAAATGGCGATGGTCTCGAACGGTCGACGTTCTTGAACCACGCTATATGCCTGCCGCAAGCGGTCAATTTGTTCTACAAGCAGATTGCTGGATCGATCGGCGAGAACGACGGTAAAGAAGAATGTGCTGCTGTTGAGTTTGGCGCGTCGGTATTGCGGCATACGTTTTTATATCATGCGTTGGGCCGTAAGATGGGCAACGCGAAGCGTGCCCACCATTCTAGCTGCGATCGGATAGATGGTGGGCACGGCGCAAGAGCACCTTTGCCCACCCTACGGCTTTCTCCGTAGGGCAACGAAAAGGGCGGCCCGATCGGGCCGCCCTTTTTACATTAATGTCGCTCGCCTCACCCGCCGTTGCCGCCGATCACGGCGCGGACGGTGTTGTCGGGACCGAAATCCTCCGCGCCGTCGACATAGAGCAACGCCGAGAGTTTCGAGCGCGCGCGGTTGACGCGGCTCTTGATGGTGCCGACCGCGCAGCCACAGATCGCGGCGGCGTCCTCATAGGAGAAGCCGGAGGCGCCGACCAGGATCAACGCCTCGCGCTGGTCCTGCGGCAGCTTTTCGAGCGCCACGCGAAACTCCTCGAATTCCAGATGCGCGTTTTGCGCCGGCTGGGTCTTCAGGGTCTTGGCGTAATTGCCCTCGGCATCTTCCACCTCGCGCCGCCGCTTGCGGTAGTCGGAGCGAAACAGGTTGCGCAGGATGGTGAACAGCCAGGCCGGCAGATTGGAGCCGGGCTGGAACGAATCGATATTGGCGATCGCGCGCAGCAAGGTCTCCTGCACCAGATCGTCGGCACGGTCGCCATTACCGGAGAGTGAAATCGCGAACGCGCGCAGGCTAGGGACCGACGCCAAGATGTCGTCGCGAAGTTGATTTGTGAGAGGCATTAGCTCCCCCCATTGTTTTTTTCGGTGTCGCCCCCGGTTTGAGTCGCGGCTTCCGGCCCGTCGAGCTTGCGGATCAGCTCCGCAAAGCGGTCCGGCACTCCCTGTCGCACCACATCGTCGTACATGGCGCGAAGCTGGTGGCCTATTCTGGACTGAATCTCTGCGTTGAGACCGCCCTGCTTCTTTACTTCCTTCATGATCTGATCCACGCTTCCCCGAGAGTTAAGTCCCTGCATTTTCAAGTGTTTTCTCGAAAGTAGGCCTTGGCCGCGGTTTTGTCGGTCAGGAGCTAATGCGAAGTTCGCCGGAAAGTTCCGGAATCTCGGAACTTTTTGATGGAACCTTTGTTGTCGTCGGGCGTAGTCCGGCCTGAAGGGGAACCGGGTCGCCCTGTTACTGGATGCGCTGACCCCCCAGATAAGGCGTCTCAGGCCGATTTGCCTCAAGAGAAGAATGGAGTGGGAATGTCCCGATCGCAGCTCGTTGCCGAACATTTACCGCTGTTGCGGCGCTATGCTCGCGCGCTGACCGGAAACCAGGCCTCGGGGGATGCCTATGTCGGGGCCATGCTGGAGGCCCTGTTGCAGGACCCCTCGCTGCTGGACGAGCAGCACGGCGCGCGCGCCGGCCTGTTCCGGCTGTTTACCCAGATCTGGAATTCGGTCTCGCTCAACGACAATCCCGACGTTGCGACGCTGGCGATGCCGCCGGAGCGTCGGCTCTCCAACATCACCCCGCTGCCGCGCCAGGCCTTCCTGCTGCTGTCGCTCGAAGGTTTTTCGGAAGAGGAGGTCTCCTATATCCTCGGCATCGACGTCGCCGAGACCCGCAAGCTCACCGACGCCGCCGGCCGCGAGATGGCGGCGGAGATCGCCACCGACGTGCTGATCATCGAGGACGAGACCTTCATCGCGATGGATCTGGAAAGCCTCGTCAAGAATCTCGGCCACAACGTGATCGGCGTCGCCCGCACCCATGCCGATGCGGTGGCGCTCGCCAAGAACCGGAAGCCCGGCCTGATCCTCGCCGACATCCAACTCGCGGACGGCTCTTCGGGCCTCGACGCGGTCAACGAATTGCTGCGCACCTTCGAGGTGCCGGTGGTGTTCATCACCGCCTATCCCGAACGCTTCCTGACCGGCGAACGCCCGGAGCCGGCGTTCCTGATCTCAAAACCGTTCCAGCCCGCGATGGTCTCAGCCGTCGCGAGCCAGGCGCTGTTCTTCCAGCGCAATTCGAAGAACCGCGCGCCGCGAGCGGCCGCGGGATAAAACTGAAGTCTGGTCGAACTGATCCGGCGCGCTTTCCAGAGCGCGCCGGATTTTTTTGTGGCTTGCGCGGACCGCGCCACCGCAGCTATCGCAGTCAGAGCTTCGGTTCTGATTTCAATCGGAACCGATCATGCTCTAGGCGGAGCGGCTGGCGGGCGAGGGCCGTACCGCGTGGTCGAAGGAGTGCTTGGCGTAGAGCATCTGCACGAAGCGCCAATTGGTGTAACGATAGATAGTCCGCATGTTCGTCGCCTCAAATAGTGGTTCGCCTGTAGGCTGCGCCGTTAGAGGGGGAATCATGGGCTTTTGTAAGAGCCAACCATGCCGCCTGATTTCCGAATGTTGCTAACGTCCCCGACCTCGGGCGCGCAGCAGCGGCGGGTCACCGGGCAGCGGATTGACGCCAGCGCGGCCAACGGCTGTTGCGCTTCGCATCCGCGCGGAAGGTTCGATTCTACACTGCGTATCTGGTCCGCGGCAGGCGCAACTGCTCGATGTTGCGAAGCCGTGCATCGATGCGCCTGAATTGAATCCGGCGGGCGGGTTTCCGAATTGACGACGACGCGTGTTGCGCTGCGGGTCACCGGTTTGTGGGGCCGTGCCGGAACGAGAACGCAAGAATAGAGGCGCAAAAAAAGCAGGGCGCGACCGGCATCACCACGGTCGCGCCCTACGTCACCGGTCAATGGGGCAGGGGGAATAACCGGCTGCAGGGATGACTCGGAAGTCCCCGGCTTCGTTCCCGCTGGCCGCAAATATTTTTGCACACGGTTAAGTGATCGGGAGCCCCGCGAACTGGAACCGTTTTGTTCGCGTTGTGTCTGTGATCGCCATGCGGCGAGGGGCACACGAACATGTCACAGATTCTCAAGGGAATTTTCGGCACGCTGGCGGTCTCGCTGACGCTCGGCGCGGTTCAGTACGCCTCCGGCCACGATCTGATCGGCCGGGAGGCCGCACCGGCCGCCCCCGAAATCGGTATCAACCGCGCCGCCAAGGCCGACCGCGGCGTGGTGATCGCCTCGCCGCGGCAGACCCGGACGATCGTGCTGCAACTGGATGGCCTGTCCGAGACCTCGGTCCTGCTTCGCGTCCCCGTCGCCGAGGAGACCCGCGCCCGCCCGGCGGCTCCGTCGCTGATGCGGCCCGGCAAGACGGCGGTTGCCTGCGAGCCCATGGTCAGCGTGCTGACCGAAGTCGCAAAGCAGCTGCAGCCCGGCCGCTGCGTGACGTGAGACGTACTAAGTAGCGAAGCGAACAGGCAACCTACACTCCGTCATTCCGGGTTCTCGTCATCGCGAGGAGCGAAGCGACGCGGCAATCCATTCTTTCTTGCTGTGTCAAGATGGATT
>Ga0137415_10007359_pt1 | contig 10904 bp, 10 predicted proteins | sample CZODoug3_1_1_16f_FD_183082 | JGI IMG/M metagenome (GOLD analysis project Ga0137415, IMG submission 183082) | Vadose zone soil fungal communities from Angelo Coast Range Reserve, California, USA - CZODoug3_1_1_16fungal (Hybrid Assembly) | ecosystem: Environmental > Terrestrial > Soil > Vadose...
ACGGCCGACCCCAGGGGGCTGCGGTACACCCAGATGCCGATGGCCACGCCGAGGATGGCGGCCAGCACCACGGACTGAACCACGGCGCTGACGTGCTGGTAGCCGTCCAGCAGCAGGTTGGGCAGGTGATCAATGACGTACTCGCCGAACCCCACGGCCGATCACCCGCCCGTCCTCGCCCCGGCACCGGCCGAAGCGCCCAGCGCGGCGCCGAGGAACCCCTCGAGCAGCGCCACCACCCGTTTGAAGGTCGGGTCGTCGTCGAACATCCACTCGGTGTGGCCGCGGTCCTCCAGCAGCTCCAGCCGTTTCGGCTGGCCAGCACGCTCGTACAGGGACCACGCCTCGACCGGCTTGTGCAGCTCGTTCCGCGCACCGTGCACGATCAGCAGCGGCCGGGGCGCGATGCGGCCGACCACCCGCTCCGGTGCGAACCGCAGCAGGAACTCGGCCGACTCCAGGGTCACGCCGGTGCCGAAACCGGGCGCCCGGTAGAGCTCCTCGTCGACGTAGCCCTCGGTCCGGTCGTCCAGGTTGAGCCGCACGATGTCCCACGGGTCGACGATCTCCGACCGCCCTGAGCTGGCCCGGCGTCCCCGGTCGGCCTCGATGCGGCCCACCAGGCTGGCCCAGGAGGCGTCGTCGTGCATCCCCCGGGTGCACCGGGCGCCGTCGCCGATGCCGTTGAGGCAGGCCACCGCGCCCACCCGGGGATCGTCGGCGGCCTCGGCGACCACCACGCCGCCGCCGAGGCCCCAGCCGACCAGCGCCAGCCTGGTCAGATCGACGTCGTCGACGCCTGCCAGCCGATCGATCCCGGCGCGCACGTCCTCCGCCCATTCCTGCGGCACCAGCCGACCACGCTCGCCCTCGCTGAGCCCGAATCCCCGATAGTCGAAGGCGAGCACGGCGTATCCGAGCGGGTTCAGCGCGCGGGCGAAGCGTTCCGGATGGATCACCTTCTGACCCTGGTAACCCGAGCAGGCCACGACCACCGGAAACCCCGCACCCCAGATTTGGTCGTCGGAGTGATCGCCGCGGTCCGGCAGGTGCAGGTCGGCGTCCAGCCGAAACCCGTTGGAGAAGAACGGCAGGGGGCGGGCACTCACGAGATCCTCCCGATGTCGCAGGGGACGCCCGCGTCGGCCTGGTCCGTGCCGGGCGCGGAGGCCAGTGCGTTGGCGAGCCGGTCAGCGGTCGCCCTGACCTCCCGGCCGGCCGAGGCCAGGGCGCGGCCGAGCCGGAACGCGGGGCCGGAGATGTTCAGCGCGGCGACGGTGTAGCCGCGGAAGTCCCGCACCGGGGCGGCCACCCCGATCAGATCCGGTTCGAACTCCTCCCGCACCGCCGAATAGCCGCACCGCCGGGCGGTGCGCAGCCGGCTGAGCAGTTCCTCGACGTCGCCCGGGGCGTTCGGCCCGAACCCGGTGAGGTCCACACCGCCCAGCAGGGTACGGATCTCGGCGTCGGTGTGGTCGAACAGCAGCGCCCGCCCCGACGAGGTGCAGTGCACCGGCGTGCCCCGGCCGACCCAGCCGGTGGCCTGGATGGACCGGGCCGGGCTCTCCGACAGCAGGGTGAGCACCCCGGTCCCCTCCAGTACCGACAGGTGGGCGCGTTCGCCGACGCGGCCCACCAGATGCCGCAGCGCGTGTGGCGCCAGCGCCAGCAGATGCTGATCGGCGGCACCGGCGGCCAGGGCGAACAACCGCCACCCCAGCCGGTACCGCAGGGTCTCCGGGTCACGGACCACCAACCCCGCCTCGGCCAGCGTCTTCAGCGCGCGGGAGATCTGACTCTTCTCCCTGCCCACCAGCCGAGCGATCCGCACCACCCCGATCCCATCCCCCTGGGTGACTTCCCGTGAGCCGAGCGCGGCCAGGATCGCTAGCGCCCGGGTCAGGCTCGTGGAAGTCTCCTGTGCCATGGCAGGGATGCTCACCCGACTGTGACTGTCAACACAACCTCGGTTGCCATATCCGCAACCAAAATCTTGATCGGGAGGTGTGCGGATGGTGCGGATCGCGCTGGCCCAGGTCGACTGCGAGCCGGGTGCGGTGGAGGCGAACCTGGCCCGCGCGCGCGAGCAGGTCGACCAGGCGAAGGAGCTCGGGGCGCGGCTGGTGGTGTTCCCCGAGCTGTCGCTGCACGGGTACCCGCTCGGCGGCGCCGCCGGCGACCGGTCCATCCCCGCCCGGGACGCCCGGTTGGTCGCGCTGTCGGACGCCGGCCCGGACGTGCTGGTCGGCTTCCACGAGGACGGCGGGGTGCGCGCCTACAACGCCGGCGCCTACCTCAGCGGCGGCTCGGCGCTGCACGTGCACCGCAAGCTCTACCTGCCCAACTACCTGGTGTGGGAGGAACGCAAGCACGCCAGCCCAGGTCAGGCGATGCGGGCGTTCGACACCGACTTCGGCCGGATGGCCACCTTGATCTGCAACGACGCGTGGCAGCCGGTGCTGCCCTGGTTGGCCGCGCAGGACGGCGCCGACGTGCTGCTGGTGCCGGCCAACAGCGCCGCCGGGATCGGCCCGGACTCGATGGACACCGTCGCCTACTGGGTCGAGCTGCTGCGGTTCACCGCCCGGATGCAACAGTGCTGGGTGGTGTTCTGCAACCGCGTGGGCACCTCGGCGGGGGCGCGGTACTGGGGCGGCTCCCGGGTCCTGGACCCCAGCGGGGAGGTGGTCGCCGAGGCACCCATGTGGGAGCCGCAACTGCTGGTGACCGATGTCGACGTCCCGGCGGCGCGGCGGCGGCGCCGGGAGATCCCGCTGGTTGCCGAGGCACGGCTCGGGCTGATCGAGCGTGAGCTGCGGCGGATCATCGACGAGGGCGGCGACGCCTAGCGGGTCAGCTGGAGCCGATCGCGGCCGGCTCGCGCAGCGGCCCTCGGTCCCGGTAGCCGTCCTCGATGAGCAGCCGGCGGGCGAGGCCTTCGAGCGCGGCGAGCAGGTCGGCGTGACTGGGTGAGCCGTCCGTGGTCCAGCCGGACAGCCGCACGGTGAGCCAGCCGAGCAGGCTCTCGGTCACCTTGCGGACCTCTCCGTCCCCGGCCGGGGTGAGCCACATCCGCTCGCCGTCGGAGCGCAGGTAGCCAGCCGAGATGGTCCTGGCGAACGCCGGCCACAGCACCGCCGCCGGCACCGCGAAGTGCTCGGCGATGTCGGTCAGCCTGGCCTGCCCGGTGACCAGCAGGCGCACGTGCACCTGGTTCACGCACCACATCTCGGCCAGGTCCAGCGTGCTGTGCGCGCCAGCCAGGATGCCCGGCGCGGCGCCTGGGCCCTGCTGGCGGAACAGCCGGGCGATGGCCAACTCGAGCAGGTCACGCGAGGAGCGGGCCTCGGGCATGGCGAACCCGCCGCCCACGTCGTTGGCGCCGCTCGCCGCGGTGCCCCGCAGTGGGACCTGCTTGAGGAACAACGCCAGCACCAGTGCGACCAACGCGACCGGGATCCCGGTACGGAACAGCGTCTGCACGGTCTCGGCGTAGGCGTCCACGATCGGGGCGGCCTGTGCGGCCGGCAGGCGATGTAGCGCGGCGGGGCTGTTCAGTGCCGCCGCGTCGACCCCGGGCGCGGCGGCCAGCGCCACCGCGAGGTTTGCGGAGAGCTCGTTCGCGTAGATGGTGCCGAACACCGCGGCCCCGAACGAGCTGCCCATGGTCCGGAAGAAGGTGACGCCGGAGGTGGCCACCCCGAGGTCGCGGTAGTCCGCGGTGTTCTGCACGATCAACGTGAGCACCTGCATGGACAGCCCGATGCCCGCGCCCAGCACCAGCAGGTACAGCGAGCTGACCAGCACCGAGGTCTGCGCGTCCATCAACGACAGCAGGAACATGCCCAGCGCCATGACCGCGCCGCCGACGATCGGGAACGGCTTGTACACGCCGGTTCGGCTCACCGTGTTCCCGGCCAGGATCGAGGTGACCAGCAGCCCGACCACCATCGGCAGCGTGCGCAGGCCGGATGTGGTCGCGTCCACGCCCTGGACGTACTGCAGGAACGTGGGTAGATAGGTCATCGAGCCGAGCATCGCGAAGCCGACCACGAAACTGATCACCGTGGACAGCGAGAACACCGAGTTGCGGAACAGCCGCGGCGGCAGCATCGGGTCCTTCGCCCGGCGCTCCACCAGCACGAACAACCCGAGCGCGGCCGCCGAGGCGATGAACAGCCCGATGATCACCGCCGAACCCCATGGGTACGTGGTACCACCCCAGCTGGTGGCCAGCGTCAGGCCGGTGGCACCCAGCGAGATGACCACGATGCCCAGATAGTCGATCACCGGTCGGGCGGTCGAGCGCACCGAGGGCAGTGCACGGAACGCGATGGCGATGACCACCGCCGCGATCGGCACGTTCACGTAGAACGCCCACCGCCAGGACAGGTGATCGGTGAACAGTCCGCCCAGCAGCGGACCGACCACCGTGGTCACCCCGAAGATCGCGCCGATCATGCCCTGGTAGCGGCCCCGGTCACGCAGCGGGATGATGTCCGCGATCAACGCCGTCGCGGTCACCGTGAGGCCCCCGGCGCCGATGCCCTGCACCGCGCGCATGGCGATCAACCAGCCCATGTCGTCGGCGAACCCGCAGAAGAACGAGCCGATCACGAACACCGCGCAGCTGACCTGGAACACCAGCTTGCGGCCGAACAGGTCCCCGAACTTGCCGGCCAGCACCGTGGCGATGGTCTCGGTCAGCAGGTACGAGGTGACCACCCAGGACATGTGCCCGGCCCCGCCCAGATCGGCGACAATGGTGGGCAGCGCGGTGGCCACAATGGTCTGGTCCAACGCCGCCAGCAACATGCCCAGCGCGACCGTGGCGAACGCGATATTGCGCCCCCCGACCCCCCCGGCGGCGGCATCCACCTCGGTATTCTCCACTACCGACGTCACCGATCCACCCCTCGTGTCGGGCTCGCGCGGATCTTGGCCGAGCACCACCACGGTGGCGGGACAGCCAAGCTCGATTCATCCCTGAGTTGACCACGAGCTCGCCGCGCCGCACCTCGAGGGGTGCGGTATGTGCTCGGCCGGAGCCCGCCGCGAGCGCTAGCACCACCCGCACCGCACTCCCGTACCGGATCTCCGCGCCCCCCGAACCGCCGCGCTGTACCGAGTGGCACAGGAGTCCGCTGAACGACGCCGCTCGTCGCGAGCGGTGATCCAGTCGCGACTGGGCGCCGCGCGGCAGAGCACGCATTGCTCAGGGTGCTCCCAGCGGGCGGGGCCCGTCCTCGTGCTCCACGTCGAGCCACTGGTCACCCTCCGGACACTGCCAGTGCGCGGGGTGACCGGGCGCCGCGTCCGGTATCCAGGTCATGTCCTCGTTGCACAGCGGACACTGCGGACAGGGAGTCGTGTGCTCCACGCAGAAGACGGTAGGGCTGTGTCGACGCCGTCGCCAGGGTTCATCCTCGGGCCGACGCCGGCCAGCGCGGCGTGCGGGTCGTCACGCCGGCGTGCGAGGCGCGTGGCCCAGGTGGGCGAATCTGTTCGCTGGGGCTAACCACAGCTTGACAGTCCGGCAACCTTCGCTCGAGAACCTGGACATGTGGTTGATCAGATTGATCGTCTCATCCGCGCCGAGGCGGACTTCAGAGCCGATGTCATCTTCGCGCTGCACGGCGAGGTGGACCGGCTGCGGCAACACCGCACGATTGTGGATCAGCAGGGTGGTTCGCAGGAGTGCCTGACCCGGATGGTGGGGGTGCTCGAGGAGATCGCGGAGATGTTGGGCGGCCAGGGCGGGCAGATGGCGTTCGCGCTCGGCCGGTGGAATCACGAAACCGCCCAGATGGCCGACCGCTCGCTGTCGGCGTAGCCCGACCGACCGCATCCCCAGCACGGGCGCTGCGCGAGCGGCTCCCGAGGTGCACCCTGGTGTCGGGCGATGCGGAGTCGCCGGGCGAGGAGACCGTGGTGGCCAGCGGAGGTGCGCGGGGTGAAACGCCTCGGCGCCCTGGGGTGTTCCGCTGGCTCTGGTACGCCGTGAGCGGCCGCCTCCCCGCCGAGTACCGCGGCTGGGTGCTCTACGACCTCAGCTGCCGCACCTGGCCGTTGCGTCACCTGGCCAGGCTGGTGGTCCCGCTCGTGCCGGTCACCGCGGTGCTCGTGGTGGTGCTGCCGGGACCGGCGTCGATCCGGGTCACGGCGGTCGTTCTCGGGGCGGTCATCGGCCTGTTGTTCTCGTTCGTCTTCCTGCACGACTCGACCGAGCGGCGCGCGCTGCGTTTCGACTACCCGCCCGGCGCCCTGGAGCGGGCGCGGGGAGAGCGCCAGGCCGCGCGGGACCTGGCCAGGGCGGCCGACGACTTCGAACGCCGCCGGTTCCCGCACTGAGCCCGACAGGGCCGGCTGGTCGGATAGGCCCGGTACCGGCAGCATCTGACCATGGGCGAGATGTGGCAGCTGGCGGACGGCGTGACCCGATCGGTGAGCCCGGAGAACATCACCGGGGCGAAGGGGGCCGGCGGGATGGCCACCGAGGGCACCGGCGCGGCGGCGGCGCGGGAACTGGGCCGGGGCTGGAAGGTCTCGCCGTCCATCCACCTGGCGGAGGGCAGCACCGCCGAGCTGGCCGACGTCGCTGGGCCCGGGGTCATCCGGCACCTCTGGCTGACCACCGACCGGGGCAGCCTGCGCGCCCTGGTGCTGCGGATGTACTGGGACGGGGAGCAGAACCCGTCGGTCGAGGTCCCGCTGGGCGACTTCTTCTGCAACGGCTGGAGCGACGAACTGGCCCTGGTGGACTCCGAGCTGATCGTGGTGGCCCCGGCGGGCGGGCTGAACAGCTACTGGCCGATGCCGTTCCGGGAGCGCGCCCGGATCACCCTGGAGAACCTGGCTGCGCACGGCGTGCCGGTGTACTACCAGGTGACCTACTCGCGCCACGAGCTGCCCGAGCGGACCGGCTACCTGCACACCGCGTGGCGGCGCACCAATCCGGTCGGCGCCGCCGGCTCGCACACCATCCTGGACGGCGTGCGTGGCCGCGGCCGCTATGTCGGCACGTACCTGGCGATCGAGCCGGGCCACCCGGGCTGGTGGGGCGAGGGGGAGCTGAAGTTCTTCCTGGACGGCGACGAGGAGTTCCCCACGCTGTGCGGCACAGGCACCGAGGACTACTTCGGCGGCGCGTGGAACTTCGACCTCGACGGGCGCTACGTCCCGTACTCAACCGGCCGCCTCGGCCTGCACCAGGTGCTGCCCACCAGCCAGATCTACCAGCCCCGCCAGCGCTTCGGCATGTACCGCTGGCACTCCCCCGACCCCGTCCAGTTCGAGCGGGACCTGCGGGTGACCGTGCAGGCGCTGGGCTGGCAGTCGGGCGGGCGCTACCTGCCGCTCGAGCGCGCCGACATCGCCACCACGGCCTTCTGGTACCAGGCGGAGCCGCATGCCCCGGGCGAGCCGCTGCGGGGCGAGCACCTGGCCACGACCCGGCTCCCGACCGCGCCCGCCGCCCGCACCGGCATCAACGCCCGGCTCCGGTCCCTGTTGCGCCGTCGGTAGCCCGTGTTAGGGGCCGGGGGTGACGACCATCGCCGAGCCGCCGGCCCGCCGGGTGGGTTCCGCGACGGCCTGGATCCTGCCGTCGGCCTGGAACTCCAGCGCGGTGACGGCGCCGATCTCCGGTGCCGGCGTGAACGCCCGCGGCGCGAGGACGAAGTGCTGGCCAAGGCGTTCGAGTTGGGCGCGTTCGGGGAGGTCCAGGAACGCCGGTTCGGCCTCGGTGTTGGCGGCGTTGCGCTGCGACGCGCGGGGCGCGGCGACCGCGTCGGGCAGGCTCATCCCCAGGTCGAGGCGGTTGACCAGGGTCTGCAGCACGGTGGTGATGATGGTGGCCCCGCCCGGTGAGCCGATCACCAGGAACGGCTTGCCGTCGCGCAGCAGGATGGACGGGGACATGCTGCTGCGCGGCCGCTTGCCGCCGCCGGGCAGGTTCGGGTCAGGCACGCCGGGCGCGACCGGGGCGAAGTCGAAGTCGGTGAGCTCGTTGTTCAGCAGGAAACCCCGGTGCGGCACGGTGATCGCGGAGCCGCCGGTCTGCTCGATGGTCAGCGTGTAGGACACCAGGTTGCCCCAACGGTCGGCGGTGACCAGGTGGGTGGTGGACGGGCCTTCGTGCGGCGGGTTGGCCCCGGCCCCGGTCGTGCAGCCGGCGACCGGGTGGGTCGGGTCGCCAGGCGCGACCGGGCTGGTCAGCGTGCCGACCGGGCTGATCAGGCAGGCCCGGTCCTTGCCGAACTCCGGGGCCAGCAGGGCGGCGGTGGGCACGGCGGAGAACGCCGGGTCGCCGATCCAGCGGTTGCGGTCGGCGAACGCGATGCGGCTGGCCTCCAGGTAGTGGTGCAGCGCCGAGACCCGGTCGGCCGAGGAGAGCTGGTAGTTGCCCAGGATGTTCAACGCCTCGCCGACGGTGGTGCCGCCGGACGCCGAGGGCGCCATGCCGTACAGGTCCACGCCCCGGTAGCTCGAGTGGGTCGGGTCCCGTTCGACCACCGCGTAGCCGGCCAGGTCCGCGGGCTGCATCAGGCCGGGGCGGAACACCCGTCCGGCGTCCGGCGCCACCGGCGGCTGTCCCGCGGTCCGCACGATGTCGCCGGCCAGCTCACCGCGATACAACGCGCTCACCCCGTCGCGGGCCAGCAGTCGGAAGGTGGCCGCCAGGTCCGGGTTGCGGAACCGCGAGCCCACCACGGGCAGCTGCCCGCCGGGCAGGAACAGTTCCGCCGTGGGCGTGACGGCCCGGAACCGCTGCTCGTTCATCGCGGTCTCGTCCCGGAACTGCTGGCTGACCACGAACCCCTGCTCCGCCAGCCGGATGGCCGGGTCCAGTGCGGTGCCCAGCGAGATGGTGCCCCAGTTGCGCAGCGCCCGGTCCCAGGTCGCCGGCGTCCCCGGAACGCCGACCGAGAGCCCGGAGTTGACCGCGTCGTCGAACGGGAGCTTGGCGCCGGTGGCCGGGTCGAGGAACGAGTCGGCCTTCATCGCCGCCGGCGCGGTCTCCCGGCCGTCCAGGGTGCGCACCTGGCGAGCGCGCGCGTCGTAGTAGACGAAGTAGCCCCCGCCGCCGATGCCGTCGGAGTACGGCTCCACGACCCCGAGCGCCGCCGCCGTGGCCACCGCCGCGTCCACCGCGTTGCCGCCGGCCTTGAGCACGTCGAGACCCACCTGGGTGGAATACGGGTTGACGCTGACCACCGCGCCGCCGGAACCGACCGCCACCGCCGTCCTGGCCGGCTGGGGCTCCCCCGGCGGTGCCGAGGACGGACTCGCCGACGGCGCACACGCGGTGACCACCGCCGCACAGCACACCAGGGCCAGCACAGTCCGCACAGCCACCGTCGGCTCCCTCGGTCGTAGACACAGGCTGACGTCGTCCAGGTAACAGTTACTACATCGACTGGCCGACCGGATAGACGGTAGCGCTGGTCAGGGCCCCGGCCTTGCGGCAGACGCCGACCCCGCGACGCCGGGCGACCTACTCTGGAAGCAACGCCGGCCTCTGGAAGCAACGCTGGCGAGGATGCTCCGAAGGAGGGGATCCAGCGATGGTCGAGCGGCTCCCTTCCCACCCCCTCAGCTCCGCCCGCCCCCGCCTCATCCTCGGCACACCGTGGGCGGCCCTGGTCGGTCTCGGGTGGGTGGCCGCGGTGTGGGTGGCCGCGGTGTGCCTGCCGCCCGCCGCGCCCACCGCGGTAACCCCCGTAGCCGCGGCAACCCCCGTAGCCGCGGTGACCCCTGTAGCCGCGGTAAGCCCCGTAGCCGCGGTGACCCCCGTCTACCCGACGCCGCCCCCCGCTCCGGCCTACCCGCCCCCGGCGCCCGCGTACACCCCGAGGGCGCCGGCCTACGCGCCACCGGCGCCGACGCACGCCGCTCCCGCGGGGCCCCAGGCCGGACCGGGGTATCAGCGCCAGGTACCGAACCTCCCCCGACCCGGGTCCGCCCCGACATACCCGCGCCCGGACCAGCCGCCGACGCACGCGCACCCGACGCCCGAGCCGGTCCACCCGCAACCGGCACCGGTCCACCCGCAACCGGTACCGGCGTACCCGTCGGCGCCGACCTTCCCCCAACCGGCGCCGGCCCACCCTCGGCCGGTGCCGCCACCACTTCCCATCCGGCCGCTGCCGACCACGACACCGACGCAGCCCCCCGCACCCACCGTCACGGTTCCCCGCGTCGTCGGGCTGGGCCTCTACCAGGCGGAAGCCGTGCTGGAGTCACACGGGCTGTCCGTGGGCTCGGTGACCGTGCAACCCTCGAACGAGACGGCCGGCTCGGTCGTGCAGAGCAACCCCCGGGGCAGCGCCTTGGTACCCACCGGCAGCTCGGTCAACCTGGTCGTGGCCGTCCCGTAACCGCGGCCGGGTCACCACCGGCGGGTTGACCACCAGGGCCGGGCAATCCATCACCTGAACTTGCTATCAAGTTGAGCGGCCCATAACCCATTCGAGCTGCGGTATTGCCACGAGCTAGTACTGCACGTCACATCAAGATTCACTTGTCGAGTGAATGGACACTCTTTCGAGCTTCCCCGACCGGGTCCCGTCGTTTTCCCGGTTGTGAGGTGTATCCAACGCGGACCCTCACGCGCATCCAGCGATATAGCGAAGGGAAACCCCCATGAGCCGCACTAAGCGACTGGCGATCACCTTGACGATCGTGGCCGCGGGTTCACTCGGCCTGGTCGGAGTGGCCAATGCCTCGGACTACAGCCACCACCAGGTCGATGTGGCCGGCCTGAACGTCGGTGGCCTGGTACACGGCGTGCTCCACCTGGTGGGCGACGTGCTCTGATCCGCGGCCCCGTGGTGGCTCCATGCCGCCGTTCGCGGTTCGTTGACCAGCAGGACACCGCGGTGGTTTGAGTGATCAGACCACCG
>Ga0137415_10007360_pt1 | contig 10903 bp, 12 predicted proteins | sample CZODoug3_1_1_16f_FD_183082 | JGI IMG/M metagenome (GOLD analysis project Ga0137415, IMG submission 183082) | Vadose zone soil fungal communities from Angelo Coast Range Reserve, California, USA - CZODoug3_1_1_16fungal (Hybrid Assembly) | ecosystem: Environmental > Terrestrial > Soil > Vadose...
CTGGTTGCCTTGGCGATTGGTCTTCCGCTGACGGGCGTGATCCAGTTGTTGACCATAACCGCGCTGGCCGGCGGCGTTCTTGCCCTGGTGCATCTGATGATGCGTCTCCTGCCATATCCCAGGCTAGCGCCCGCCGGATCGTCGCTCGTACGCCGCGTCTACGCGGTAGAGCGTTGGCGCCATTTGCGACACGCGCCGCTACCTTACGGGGTTGCCATAGCGTGCGGTGGTATCTGGACCGTTTTCAGCAAAGGACTTTAACATGTCATCTACTTTGCGCCTCTCGATCATCATGGTGTTTTTGCTCGCGACCGCTGCGCTCGGGCTTATCGCCTACAACATGATCCTGCCGAAAGCTTTGGGCGTGCAGTTCGTTCTCCTGCTCGCTTGCATGGCCTACGATCTATTCACCCGCAAGCGGGTCCACGTCGCATACCTCTGGTGCACTGGGGCTTTCTTCCTGTGGGTCTTCGGAGCCATCTTCGGTGGAACCACTCGCCCCTGGTTAGCCATCGCCCACTGGATCACCGGCGTCTGAAGCGTGATGCAGCGCCGCAAGAGATCGCCAAATCCGAAAGCTACCGCACTGTGCCGGAACATATTCGCCGAACTGACGGTTTGTCTCGGAACGGCGGTGTATGCCAAAATACTCCCGAGGCAAAGATGAGCACATCGCTGGGCAAGCACGTTACGCTGACCAAGCCGGACGATTTCGGCAAGCTGCTGGAAGACGAAGGCATCATTTTCACCACGCTGGATAAGGCGGTGAACTGGGCGAGGCGGAGTTCGATCTGGCCGCTGGGATTTGGATTGGCGTGCTGCGCGATTGAGATGATGTCGATGGCCGCCGCGCGGTTTGACGTTTCGCGATTTGGCGCGGAAGTGTTTCGTCCTTCGCCGCGGCAAGCGGATTTGATGATTGTGGCCGGGCGGCTCTCGCAAAAAATGGCTCCGGTGGTTCGCCAGCTCTACGATCAAATGCCGGAACCGAAGTGGGTGATTTCGATGGGCGCTTGCGCAACTTCGGGCGGCGTGTTCAACAATTACGCGATCGTGCAGGGGTGCAATCAGGTAATTCCGGTGGATGTGTATGTGCCCGGATGCCCGCCGCGACCGGAGGCGCTGCTGTATTCGATTTTGCAGTTGCAGAAGAAGATTGACGGCGAGAAGGGATCGTTCAAGCGCGCGCTGAATTTGGCGTAGGAAAAAAGATAACGCTGAGGCGCAGAGTACGTCGAGGCTCGCAGAGCTAGGGGCCGGGTTGAACCCGGCCTCTACATTTTTGGATCCAAGTTATTGGGCAGTGATTCTCCTTGCCTTTCGTGTGCGCCAAATTAGGAAAACACATGCGACGAGAAGAATGGCGGTCAGCGCGCCTAAGACCAGCGATTGAGAAGACGACTCGGGCCGCATCGATCCCGAAGAAAGGCGTGGCGAAGAGAGCAAAGGGGGGCGGACCTGAGCGGATGTCGGTGGTTTGGGCGGGGACTGTGCGTGCGCCTGCGGCTTGGCTTGTCCTTGGATAGGCGGAAGCGCTCCGGTTCCGGAGACTGCAAATGAGGGTCCTTCCCCTGCTTTTAGTTGGGTGATCGCCCGCACTTGATAATCGGTGTTGCTGGTCGCGAAGACTTCGAAGGCTGGCGACCGTGACGAGAATTTCATGGTGCGCGGAATCATGACCGCAAACTGCCGCAGGGGATACGGGTGCCTTGTTTGAAACGCGGCATGGCCACGGTATGGCAGGTCGTAGTTGAAAGCAAACTTGGTGGCTCCCGGCCGCAGGGGGAAATTCACCGTATAGTGGCCAGGCTCCCCAGGCACAGAGGCTGCGGAAATTATTTCAGAAACCTTACGCGGACCTGCAGCTAGGACAGAATCGATTTTGGCACTTGCGGGCAGATAAGCTTCAAAGGTGCGCTGGCCCGCCTGAGTCAGTGGCGGGCTAGATTCATTCTTGATCTCGACCATGTCGGAGACGTGAAGCAGGTTCCCCTTGGTTCCGGCGCGGATGATTTCGATTGTACCGGTTACGCCCGGAACTTGAGGCTCAGCGTCAAACACTTGGAGGGACAGGGCATCGCCGTCGAAAGCGCGCTGCTCATAGCTGACACCTTGATGAACTACGCGCACCAGGTAGGGCTTGTCAGGATATTGCAGATTGAGAGTAAACGCCCCCGTTGCGTCGGTCTTGGCGCGCGCCTCCTCCTGCATTCCCTTATCTAGCCGAATAAGGATCACTTCATCGCCGATAGCGGGTTCTCCGCGGCTCTGATTGCGGACCAATCCCGTGATGTTGTTCGCACCCAGTGCTGCGGCTGAAGAACACGCAAGCACGGCCAGGGCTGAGAGCAGCCTCCGTGCGCAGAATCGCTTACTGTACAGGCGGAGATTCATCATTCGGTTGCCGCACTAGGTGGTCGAGGTGTTGTCGTTCGGGGAGCGCGTCCGAACATGATGCCGGTTTCTACTTCCACCGGGTGCCCGTCGCGCACGTAGGGCTTGAACCTCCATTGTGAGAGCGCATCGCTAATTGCCGCTGCTTGATCAGGAAAAGCGCTGAGAAAATGGATGTGCTTTACCTTGCCTTCTTGGTTGATGATGATGCGGACCGGAACAGGATTGAATCTGCGCTCGGTGAAAATTGGATCAACTCTCTCCATTACGTTTTCGCTGCTTGCGTAATCCTTGACGCACACAGGGAAATCACCCCCGCCTCTCCCCGAAATGGGGCCCGCCTCCTCGGGCAAGCTCATCTTGTTCATTTCCTGGATGAGATTTTCCACCAACTTAGTGTCCCGGCTGGTGAAGACGAATTGGACCATATGGCAGCGGATTTGGGTTGCCAGGACGTGCCAACGCAGCTCTGCCACAGGCGAAACGTAGTCAAAGCGGACGAAAGAACGGCTGGCGATGGTGACCAGCTTCGGCTGTTGTTCCACTTGGTAGTCCGCGTTCAATTTGTCCTTGGTGTAATTGATCAGCTCCAACGCGTTCCTGGCGGTAGTTAACGTGAAAAACAGATCTTGGGCAGCGATCAAGATACTGCCGCGAGTTGTCCCTTTAAATGTGTCCGCAGGCCTGATTTGCGCTAGTACGTAGTAGCCACTGTCCGAAGGAGGCGGGCCGCTGTATTTCTCGGTCCAATCAGGGGATAGAGCGAAGCTGATACCAAAATATGGGTTGCTATAGACATGGTTGGCCACCCTCCCGCCTTCCGGGATAGGAGTCAGCGAATCACTGGCACTCGACCAAGCACCCTTGACAAGGATGGTTTCGGTCGGCAGCTTTTTGGCCTGCGGATTCTCGGAAAAGTCGCCACCGCTCTGAGGGGCACCGTGTGCCCGGGGAAGCATCGACATGGACAGAACAAGAAGTATGAGGAAGCAAGAAAATTTAGTATGCATAGTCAGAGCGCCAATTTCTCGATGGAAAAAACCGGGCGAGGCACGCTCGTGTCTCGCCCGGGAGAAGTGGTGGCCCAGGATTACAATGAGCGCAGGAAGTTTAGGATGTCCTGCCGCTGGCTGGGGGTCAGCAATTGGTCGAAGTTCAGCTCTGTCTGGGTGGCTTCCGAGCCGTTGCTCTCATGAGCCTCGATGGCTGAAAGGAGATTGCTGGTGCGGCCATCATGCAAGAAAAAGATCCGCTGTCCGAGACCCCACAACGGAGCCGTACGGAACTGATCGCCGCCGGCACCACCCTGGGAAACGTTGTCCGCCAAGCCTACGCCCATGTGGTGGATTTCTACGTCGGAGAACAAATTGGCGGTAGCATGGCTCAAACCTAGGGTCAACTTAGAGGCCTGGGTGGTGAGTGACGGCGTATGGCAAGTGGCACAGCCGATGGCGCTAAAGAGCCTGCGGCCATTGGCGATCGAGGTTGCTCCTCCCGGCGAGGTAGTGGAGGGTGTGGGCTGGTCTAGGAACTGCATGAAGGCATTGAACAGCCCGACGTCACTGGTGACGGTGGAAGCGCTTGTGCCATCGGAGTGTGTAATGTCCTCGGGGTAGCCGGTCCCAGCGAGGTTCAGGCAGTTAGCCGGAAGCCCGCTTCCCAATTGGTCCTCGCCCGGCAGCGGCCGATCTTGCGTAAACAGTTCGTTGGAGATGCCCATCTCCACGTTGTAGGCCTCACCGGCGAAGATCATCAGCGACTTGTTCTGGGCCTTCCAGCCAAAACGGCTGATGGTGCCATCGTTGCCGTTGTGATTGAAAGTGCCGCTGATCCCCAGATTATTGCTTCCCTGAGCCCCATGGTTGGCAATTAGAGTTGAGTCGTCAATGTTTGCCATCAGTCCCGTGCCAAACGTCGGTGTGGGAATGCGGAAGATGATGTTGTTTGCTGCTCTCGCAGCATCAAAGCTGGGCTGCTGCAGACTGCAGCTTCCGGCATCGGAGCGACCGGAGACGGTGAACAGGTCTTCTACTCCGCCGTTAGGCGCGTTGGGGTTGGCATTGCCGAATCGGTCAAAGAAGAATGGGAACCGCGCTTCGCGCACCGGGCCGTTGGCCAAGACGAAAAATGGGATGGTGTTGGTGCTGCCATTCACGACGCCGTTGGCGATCACCTGGCTTTGGGGGTTCGACCCGACAAAGGGGAAGATACCGGAGGCTGGGCTGGTTCCGCCGGTTGCCGGTTGTGAATGACATGTCCCGCACGAGTCCAGGTTGAACCGAGGCCCTAGACCTGGGTTGTTTCCAGTAACGGTTTGGTGCTCATTGAACTGCGCGAGTCCGGTTTGAAAGAAGGCCAAGTCGTTTGGACTGGCGGTGACGGAAGGAAACGGCTGGCCCGCGTTCACTCCTGTGCCGCTGCGCACACCTGGATCGATTTGCGCAAACGCCATTCCCGGAACCAATAACGCCGCTAAAATTGCGAGAACCGATGCGAGTTTAACGGTTTTCATTTGCATTGCTCCTACGTGGGTCACTCTTGCTGATCGTCCAGGTTTTGCAGCAGTCGAACGCCTTGATGGCTAAGCGCGCCTGCTTAGCTCAGAAGGACACCTGTACGTGAATCGATCTTTTTTTACTACTCCTTACTTCACTTGGACAATAGAAAATAGTTAGCCGTATTCAGCTTTTGTTAGCATTTAGTGCAGTTGCTCTGTTTCCGGAAGCGCGACGGCGCCTCCGAAAAGCGTCGTTCAAACGCTCGGATGAAGCTGGAAGAATGCTCGTATCCAACGGTGTGAGCAATTTCTTTCACGCTCATGTAGCTGTTCGCTAGAAGGTGCGCTGCTCTCTGGAGTCGTTGTTCGCTTAACCACTCGCCCATGCACACGCCGGTCTCGTGCTTGAACAAACGCTGGAGATACGATGGGGTCAGGTTTAATTCGAGGGCCAAATCGCGGATGGTGAAAGTCATCCCAGATTCAACCATCTGTAGGATCTTTCGTACGCGGCCCTCCGGCATTGCGCGTGCTAACGGCTGATGCGGGGCGGCCGCGGCAACTAGCAGGCCTCCCTCTGGAGCAGGGAAGGTGGCTGGCGAAGGGAAAGACGTTGTCACACAGCGTTTGCGACTGCGCAATAGATTGCCAATCATTCTGCTTTGTGCACATGTCGGACGTGTGAGCACACACGCGTACGCGATCGGAGGTTTACGAACATGACCGTACCTCGCTGCCGACGAATTGTGATTGTTTCTGGCCGCCGGGCGAAACCGGAGAGCGGGGAGCTGTAGGGCCCGGGGGAAACAGGCGAGAAAATAATCGCTGCGGCGCTGCTAGTCAATGGTACTTCGGGACAGGAAAAGTCGTGAATAAAAGAGCAGTAGTGAAGGCGAGAGTCTCGCGGACTTACGGGGAAAGTAGGTGCCAGACAGCGAATTTTGACCGATTCTTTACAAAACTTTGAGGACGACTTTGCCGAATTGTTGGGCGGATTCGAGGTAGGCGTGGGCGGCGGCGGCTTCGGCTAACGGGAACGTGCGGTCTACTACCGGTTTCAAGCGGCTGGCGGCTACCAGCTTCATGACGGTGTGCAGCTCGCTCTTCACTCCCATATAGGAGCCGAGCAACGAGAGTTGGCGGCTGAAGAGGAAGCGGAGATCGATTTTGGCGTCGTAGCCGGTGGTGGCGCCGCAGGTGACCAATCGGCCGGCGAGCGCCAGACTGGCGAGGCTGTCGTCCCAGGTGGCGGTGCCGACGTGTTCGAAGACCACGTCGACGCCTCGCTTGTTGGTGATGCGGCGGACTTCGTCGCGAATTTTCTGCGATTTGTGGTTGATCCCGTGGTCGGCGCCGAGTTCGCGAGCCTTTTGCAATTTTTCGTCGGAGCCTGCTGTGGCAATCACGCGCGCGCCGAAAAATTTCGCGATTTGGATGGCGGCAGTGCCCACGCCGCTGCCGGCACCGAGTACGAGGACGTCTTCGCCAGGTTGGAGCTGGGCGCGGGCGATCAGCATGTGCCACGCCGTTTGGAAGACGAGCGGGATCGCGGCGGCTTGTTCGAACGAAAGATTTTCGGGACAGGAAAGGCAGTTGACTTCGGGGACGCGGACAAATTCGGCGCAGCCGCCGTCAATCATATAGCCAAGATTGGTGAATTGGCGGCAGCGATTGTCCTGGCCGGAAATGCACGCCGCGCATTTGCCGCAGGTCACGCCGGGAGCCAGAACCACTTTTTGGCCGACGCGAACAGTGGTAACTTCGGAGCCGATTTTGGCGATTTCTCCGGCCACGTCGCTGCCAGGAATGTGCGGGAGGGGAATGGGAACGTTGGGCAAGCCGCCGCGCACCCAGAGGTCGAGATGATTCAGCGCGCAAGCGCGCACGCGCACGAGCACTTCCGTCGGGCGGGGCTCCGGGTCCGGCACGTCGGTGAATTGCAGAACTTCGGGCCCGCCGTGTTGGTGGAAGAGGATGGCTTTCACGTGTGGCTCCAGTTCAGTTTCGAGTTGCGAGTTTAGCGGGGGAGGGACTACGTGTCCATGATGCTGCCGCAGAATACAGGATTTCTACTGGCGGGTCTGAGGACTCGCCATTACGTTTTGCTTATCGTGGCGAGTTTTCTAGTGCCACACGCGGAGGCCGGGCGGGTGCGCGCGCCGAAGGGATACACCCTCGTTTGGGGCGATGAGTTCAAAGGAAAAAACGGCTCGCTGCCGGATGCGGCGAAGTGGACGTACGACATTGGCGGAAACGGGTGGGGAAATCGCGAATTGGAGTACTACACCAATCGCGCGGAGAACGCGCGCATCGAGCACGGCAAGCTGGTGATCACGGCGCGCGCCGAGAAGTACACGGGACCGGATGGCAAGAGCTTCAGCTACACGTCGGCGCGGCTGAAGACGCAAGGTTTGTTCTCTCAGGCGTATGGAAGGTTCGAAGCGCGCATCAAGCTGCCGGCGGGGCAGGGAATTTGGCCGGCTTTCTGGATGCTCGGTGACAATATCACGGCGGACGGCTGGCCGAAGTGCGGCGAGATCGACATCATGGAGAATGTTGGCAAGGAACCGGGAATCAACCATGGCTCGCTGCATGGCCCAAGCTCGACGAATGCGACCAGCGATTTGACGAAAACGATCGCGCTGCCCGCGGGGAAGCGCTTGTCGGACGATTTTCATCTTTACGCGGTGGAGTGGGAACCGGGTGTTGTGCGCTTTTATCTGGACTCGAATCTGTACGCCACGTTCACGAGCGCGCAGTGGCCGGCGGGCGGCACGTGGGTGTTCGACCATCCGTTTTTCTTGATTTTGAATGTGGCTGTGGGCGGAGACTGGCCGGGTTCGCCGGATGCGACGACGGTGTTTCCGCAGACGATGTTGGTGGATTACGTGCGGGTGTACAAGCGCAATAAGTAGCCAATGCCGAACCTGTCCGCGCGTACAGTTTTCCCTTGGAAATCCACGCTCTATCGGCGCGTGTATACCCACGCCCCTCCCCGCCATACTGTAAGTGTTATGTCTGAAGCTCTTAGGGGGCGAAATGCATTGTACGAAACGAATTCTGTCTCGTGTCGGATTGCGCGCGGCGAGTTGGGCTGCGGTTGTCGTACTGCTGTTTTCAGTGGTCGGAGCGCAAGGCGTTCAGGCGCAGAGTCCGAACGCGGCGGCCAGCGGAGGTGCGAAATCCGATGAGGGATTCTACCCGGGTTGGAATCTCGGGACGCGATTCGAAGGCAGCACCAGCGGAGACGGGTCGGTATACAATCTGGGCTTTGGAGGCGGTTACAATTTCTCGCACCATTTCGGAGTCAGCCTGGGAATTCCTTACTATTTCGTCGGCACACCCAGCGCAGTCAAGGCGAAAGACCCGCAGGCGGTTTCGGGGTCGGGTTTGGGAAACGTCGGTGCGGACCTGAAGTGGCTCTTTCCGGGTCCCACGGTGAATTATGCTTCGACGATTCACCTCGGCGCGCCGACCGGCGATGTGAAAAAAGGCTTCAGCACCAGGCATGCGACATGGAACTGGGGGAATCATATCGAGCATGGATGGGGAAATTTCACGCCGTTTATCGATGGAGGCGTGGGGAACACAGTGCCGGACACGAAGTACTTTCAACGGCTGTTCACGACGTTTGGTTACAACGCGCAGTTTGAAGCCGGAACGGAAATGGATGCAGGGCCCTTCAGCGTTTCGGTCTCTGCCTATGACATCGCGCCGTGGGGCACACAAACGGAGGTCAGCCGCGTGTTTCGGTGCAGCGCAGGCGTGAAGTGCGGCGCCACCGGGACAAGCACGAACCGCAAGGGTTACTTGGACACCAGCGTGCAGACCGGCAGCGGGAGCTTGGTGCGAGACAACGGATTCAACGCGGGCGTTGAACTGAAGCCGGTGAAGGCGATTGACCTCGAGTTCGACTACAGCCGCAGCGTGCCCTTGCGGCTGAATTCGTTTTCGTTTGGGATTAGCGTGGACTTGGGGGCGCTGCTGCGGCGAACGTCCTTGGGTAAGTAAAAGGACAGGCTAAATTTTGGGCGCTTCCAGCGGTCAGCCGTGTGATTCCGCGGGGTGCAATCCATACACAACCGCAGCACTGCGAAAAAGTACATTGACTGGGGTTTTTCTTTGGCGGAGACTTAGCGGCTCTGGCATGGTGGGGTGAGGGGAGTTCGTCGTGGGGGATGCAGAGCACAGGCGCTATCCACGCGTTGTGCCGCCGAGGAGTTTGCGGGTGGCATGGCAATCGGGAGCACGTCGCGCGGTTTCCTATCTTGAAAGTATGGCGTTGGGGGGATTGTTTGTGGCGACGCGGCAGCCAGTGCCGATTCGCAGCATGGTGAAAGTGCTGCTGGATTTGCCATTCGGAGAAGTGCGGGCGCGCGCTGTTGTGCGGCGAGTGACGCCGGCGCGAGGCATGGGGATTGAATTTATCGAGATGACACAGGAAGACCGCGCGCGGCTGACCAGGGCGCTGCAGCCGATGCTGGCGATGCAGTGAGAGTCTAGAAGCCTTCCTTCTGAATAGATAGCTAACGCAGACTTTCGAGAGTTCGCGGCGCGTGCGCCTGAAGGCGGCCGTTACGCGTCCGCAGGGAAATCTGCAACCGTCGCGGTTCCGTCTCGCCATTCCAAGTTGCTGCCGGGTGAGTTGTTTTCCTTTCGGAGGTAGCCCATACCGATCGCGGAGGCGAGCGCGGGTGCAAATGCCGCTCGAGTAACGAAGCCGGCTTCCTTGCCTTCGAACGCGAGGATTTCGCCGGGCCCGGGGACGGTTTCCCCGGTGAAACGCAGGCCGACGCGCCGGCGGTTTACTTGGCCGCGGGAACGCACTCGCTCGACGATTTCCTGGCCTGTGTAGCAGCCTTTCGTGTAGCTGATGTGACTGTTTTCTAGCGCGGCTTCGTGAGGGATTTGCTTTTCGCCGAAGTCATAGCTGAACCAGGGAACCCCTTGTTCGAGGCGAAGCGCGCTGAGCGCGGTGTAGCCGGTGGGGCCGCCGGCTGCAGCCTTTGTTTTCTCCTGGAGTGTTTCCCAAAGCGCCTCCAAGTGGGCGCGCTGCACCAGAAATTCGGCTCCGGCAAATTTTCCGGGTGAGCGGCGGATGATGGTGCAGGGAATCGTCCCGACGCGGGCGTCCTGTCTGGCGAGGTCCGCCAGCGAGTGCAGATCGACATCTGTCAGCTCGCTAACGACACGCTCGGCGGCGGGACCTTCCAGCGCCAGCGTACCGAAACGCGGCGTGTCATCGGTGAGAGTGACGTCATCCATGATGATGTATTTATCGAGCGCTTCGATGAGGCGCTCTCGGATCATCGAGTAAGAGACACAGAACAAACTTTCGGGCAACGCGTAGGTTTCGAGCTCAGCGAGGATGCGGCCTTGCGGACTGAGCAGGAGCGAAACGTTCCCATGCGCCGGCGGCAGATCTTTGATGTTGTTGGTCAGAATGGCGTTGAGATAGCGCACCCGGTCGGGGCCGGTGAAGGAAAGATAGCAGCGGTAATTCTTGTCGATCAGCGCGACAGATTTGTGTGCGAACCAGTATTCACGCTGCCAATCGCCGAAATCGGCGGGCAGAGCGCACCCGAACCACTCGCCCATTTTCGCCGCGGCCTGCTCATGGAAAGGCGCGAGCGGCGTATCGATTATTTTTGCGGGTTCAGGGGCTTGCATACGCGGCGGCGGTTACCTCCTTCCACAGTGTAGCAAAGCTGCTGTCAAGCGCGTTTTGTAGCGATGATGCGCCGCGCAGCGAATGTTATACTGCGTTTGATGGACCAGCCAATTCCAGTCGTGGGTGTGGAAAAGCACGGTTTTCTGCACATCTCCATCCCGGTGGGGATTCTGCAGTGCAACTGCTCGATTATCGGGGATCCCGTGACGCGCGAGGCGCTGGTTGTTGATCCGGGCGATGAAGTAAGCCGCATTCTGGATCTGCTCGGGCGGCACAAGCTCACGGTAAAGGGAATCGTCAGCACCCACGCGCACATCGATCACGTCGGCGGCCTCAGCAAG